>FWPV01009018.1_pt1 | contig 17103 bp, 15 predicted proteins | sample 2228371 | NCBI WGS metagenome assembly FWPV01 (sample SAMEA103939776, study PRJEB20133) | metagenome | reverse complement strand
TCCTGCTCAAGACGTCGGAGGCCGTGGCCCAACTCATCCTCGACCTGATGAAGGAGCGCATCCAGCAGGCTTCGATCGCAGCCAAGCTCGGCGCCCTGCTCATCCGTGCCCCCCTGCGCGGCCTGCGCGCGATGCTCGATCCCAGCGAGGTCGGCGCAGCCGTCCTTCTCGGGGTCAACGGGCTGGTTCTCATCGGCCACGGTCGCTCGGACGCCAAGGCCATCAAGAACGCCATCGGCCAGGCCAAGGCGGCCGTCGAGAGCAACGTGCTTCAGGCCATGCGCGAGGCCATCACCCGTCGCCTCGCCTCCGGCCCATCCCCCTCTCAGGAGTCGATCCCGGCGTGATCGGGGACCGCCCTCGCGTCGTTATCACCGGCGTTGGCTGGCTCACCCCTCTCGGCTTGGAGGTCGAAGCGGTCTGGCAGGCTCTCCTCGCCGGCCGCTCCGGCATCCGCCGGGTGACGCAGTTTGATGCGTCCAGCCTGCCCTGCCAGATCGCCGGGGAGGTATGGGATTACCGCCCCGCAGACCACTTCACGGGCAAGGAGGCGCGCCGCCTCTCTCGCTGCACGCAGCTCGCGCTGGTTGCCGCGGCCAAGGCCGTGGCCGACGCAGGCCTGCCGCTGCCTTTCCCGAATCCCGAACGGACCGGGGTCTACTTCGGCACGGCCATCGGCGGCCTCGACCGGGCCATCGCCGGGACCGACATCCTGCGCAGCCAAGGCCTGGCGCGGGTGAACCCCTTCGTCCTTCCCTCCGCCCTGCCCAACATGCCCGCTTTCCACATCGCCGAGCGCTTTGGCGCCCTCGGTCCGAACTCCACGATCACCACGGCCTGTGCCACCGGCACTCAGGCCATCGGCGAGGCCGCTCTGGCCATCCGCCACGGCCGGGCCGATCTGATCCTCGCGGGCGGCAGCGAGGGCCTCATCTGCGACTTCGCCTTGGCCGGCTTCGCAGCCATGCGCGCCCTGCCGACCAGCTTCAACGACTGCCCGGAGCGAGCCTCTCGCCCCTTCGACGCCCGCAGAGAAGGTTTCGTCCTCAGCGAGGGCGCCGCCTGCCTGGTGCTGGAGCGCCTCGACCTCGCGCGCGCCCGCGGCGCACGTGTCTACGCCGAGATCGTCGGGTACGCTGCCTCGAGCGACGCGTTCCACATGGCAGCCCCGGATCCCACCGCTGCCGGCCCCTTCCGCACCATGCTGTGGGCGCTGCAGGACGCAGGGCTCCACCCACGGCAGGTCGACTACATCAATGCCCACGGCACGTCCACCCAGGCCAACGATGTCGTCGAGACCCTGGCCATCAAGCGGCTGTTCGCTGAGCATGCGTTCCGCCTGCATGTGTCCTCGACGAAGTCCATGATCGGCCACCCCATGGGGGCGGCCGGGGCGATCGAGGCCGCCGTCTGCGCCCTCACCGTCAGCCGAGGCCAGATTCATCCCACCATCAACTACGAACACCCCGATCCCGAGTGTGACCTGGACTACGTCCCCAACACCTGGCGCAAGGCCGACGTGCGCGTCGCCCTGTCGAATTCCTTCGGCCTGGGCGGCCAGAACGCCTGTCTTGTGCTGCAGCGCGTGGAGGAGTGATGCAGCGTTACCTGGATGCCGTTCGAGTGCGCCGCTATTCCCGGCTCGGCAATGCCCTGTCCCTTGCAGGCTTGGCTCTGATGATCGCCGGCATCGTCCTGGCCCTCACGCGCCAAGAGGAGTTCTTCCTCGTCCTAGCGGCATCCTTCTCCGGCCTGACCCTGTCTCAGATCGGCATGATCCTGCGCAACCGCTGGGGCCGTCAACCCCGCATGGATCAAGTTCTTGACGAGGCGCTAAAGGGGTTCGACGACCGGTACGCCATCTTCCACTACCTGCTGGGTGCCTCGCATGCTCTCTTCAGCCCCGCCGGCGCCTTCGCTCTCTGCACTTCCGACGCCGATGGGGAGATCCACTACCGCGATGGCGCGTGGGTGCGCGTCCGTCCCCGGCCGAGCCTGTTGACCCGGTCCAGACTGCAGCGCCTGCCGGATCCGGCGAGCCAAGTCAACGCCGACGCGCGCCGACTGGCAAGCACGGTGCAACGCCTCCTCAGACTCCAGGAGGAGTTCCCCGTCCAGCCGATCCTTGTGTTTGTCCATCCCGGCGCGCAGCTGTCCGTCGAGGGAGCGCCCTTTCCGGCCGTCCACCTCAAGAAGCTCAAGCCGTACCTGCGCAGCCTGCCGCGGGCGCGCGCTCTCACACCGGGTCAGATCGCGGCGCTCGTTCCGCCTCGCCTGCGCAAATAGAAACCAGCCGCAGGACGAGATCTCGTCCTGCGGCCGCCCCACCGTCCCCTCTCTGGCTATCCCTTGAGGTACGCTTCCAGTGCCTCGCGGCTGATGCGGTAGGCCTTGCCGATCTTCTTCGCCTTCAGATCGCCGGCCTTGATCGCCTCGAGGACGTCCTCCTCCGAGACGCGGAGGATCTCCGCTGCTTCCGAGGGAGTCATGACGTCCGGGATCGCCGCAGCCGCACCCGGCTTCCCGGCCTGCATGCCCTGCTGCAGCGTTTGGCTCAGGACGTTGCCGATGCCCATCCCGGCACCGATGCCGGCCGTCAGCCCTGCGCCGCCGGACGGGTTCTGCGCGGCCTCGCGCATGGCGTCTGCTGCCTGCAGCTGCGTGTACGTCGCCATGTCGAGCATGCCCATCGCCCGCAGCTCCTCGGCCGACTTGTCGGAGGGCTTCAGGTTTTCGATGTAGAAGCTCTTCAGCGCGAGTCCCAGCGCCCTGAAGTCATCCTGGGCCTTGGCGCGGACGCCTGCCCCGATCTCTTCTGTCAGCGCGATGAGATCCGGAACGGTCTTCGCCTTCGTGGTCTCCCCGAGCAGGTCCTGCAGTTTGGAGAGGAGCATCGCCCGTAGGCGCGCCTGGATATCGCCCGTCCGGTAGATGCCGCTCACTCCCACGACTTGTGTGACGAACTGCTGCGGATCCGCCACCTGGAAGCTGTAGGTGCCGAAGCCCTGCAGCAGGGCAACCCCCAGCCCCATGCCCGGGTTGCGCACGATGATCGGCTGCGGCGTCCCCCACTTCTGATCCGGGAACTCCCGGATCGAGACGAAGTACACCTCCGCCGTGAACGGCGAACGTTCGTTGAACGCCTTGCCGATCAACTCGATCAGGTACGGGATGTTGGCGGTGCTGATCGTGTGACGTCCCGCACGGAACGAGTCCAGCGCCTTCCCGTCGCGGTAGAACACGGCCACCTGCGACTCGCGGACGATCACCTGCGTGCCGATGCGGAAGTCCCCTGCCCCGGTCTCCGGGAAGCGGTGAACGATCTCGTCCCGCATCTCGTTCGGGTACTCAACAACATCGAATATCCTGGCCATCGTCTTCTCTCCTTGGTCGGCCCGCTCCCCGGTTCTACGCCTCGAGGATCACTTCGCTGCGGCGGTTGAACGTGTCGATCGCTTCCTGGCTGAGGCTGGTGAGATGGCGAATCGCAGCCGGCAGGCCGTCGCTGCCCATCGAGGCCGCCACGTTGTCCACGGCCGCGCTGATCTTGCCGGCGTTCTCCAGCAGCGCCAGGTCGAACTGGTAGATCTTCTCCAGCTCCTCGGCGTTCACGCGCACTGCATCGAAGAAGCCCGCGTATCCATACGAGGCCCATTTCACGCGGTCGACGAAGGTGCGCAGCTTCACCGCCGCCGCCTCCAGATCATCGACGAACTCGAGCAGCCCTTCGCTCACCAGCTGCCTCTGCACCTCTGCGATGCGATCCCATTGCTCCTCGTAGCGCCGGGCGATGGTCTCGCGCAGCACCTTGTCCGCCTCCCGCCGGTTCTCCCGTTCGACGTAGCCGACAAAGCCGGCAAGGAAGTTGCGGATCTTGCCCAACAGGTCTTTGCCCTCGGTGATCTTCCCCAACGGGTCCATCTCGTCTGCTCCCGGTGGCCTCGGCGAGCCCGCGCCCACGTCACACGACATTATAGCCTGCGGGGCCGCCCAGGGCAAACGTCCGGCTGACGTCGGGCTGACAACCTTTGGAAAGCCGGCCCGGCTCCGGTATAATCGGCCGAAAGACGCCACACTACAGGAGCCCGACGTGAAGCCTCATGATGCCATCCTGCGCGTCGCCCAACCCCTGGGCGAGGCGATCTCCCTCGTCGACAGCCGCGGCGTCGAGGTCCACGACGCGGCCCGAGTCCGCCGGTCGATCGAGGCTGTCGTGCGCACCGCCGCCCTCGGCGGCGACCCCGAGCGCGGCCTGGCCCGCTGGCTCATCCGCGCCCTGGCCGCCGAGCTGGGCATTCTGCCCGCCTCCATCCACGATCTGTACATGGCGCGCGGCAGGGGCGAGGTGCGCGACGACTTCACCGTCCCCGCCATGAACCTGCGCGCCCTTCCCTTCCACGCCGCCCGCGCCGTCTTCCGCGCGGCACGAGCCCTCGATGCCGGCGCCATCATCTTCGAAATCGCCCGCTCGGAAATCGGCTACACCGATCAGCGCCCTGCCGAGTACGCCAGCGCCGTCCTCGGCGCGGCCATCGCCGAGGGCTTCCAGGGGCCGGTCTTCATTCAGGGTGATCACTTCCAGGTCAGCGCCAAGCGCTACGCCGACAAGCCGCAGGCCGAGGTGCAGGCGGTGCGCGACTTGGTGCGAGAGGCCATCGCCGCCGGCTTCTTCAACATCGACATCGACACCTCGACGCTCGTCGATCTCTCCCAGCCCACGATCCCGCAGCAGCAGCGCCTGAACTTCACCCTGTGCGCAGAGCTCACGGCCGACATCCGCACGATCGAGCCCGCCGGCGTCACGATCTCGGTCGGGGGCGAGATCGGCGAGGTCGGCGGCAAGAACAGCACGGAACCCGAACTGCAGGCTTTCATGGAAGGCTTCAACGAAGAGCTCCGACGCCTCGCACCCGGCGCACCCGGCCTCTCCAAGATCAGCATCCAGACCGGGACTTCGCACGGCGGCGTCGTCCTGCCCGACGGCTCCATCGCCCAGGTCAAGGTCGATTTCGACACGCTGCAGCGCCTCTCCAAGATGGCCAAGCAGGTGTTCGGCCTGGCCGGCGCCGTGCAGCACGGTGCCTCCACCCTGCCCGAGGAGGCCTTCAGCCGCTTCGCCGAGGCCGGTGCATGCGAGGTGCACCTGGCCACCAACTTCCAGAACATGCTCTACGACCGCCTGCCCGACGACCTCCGCCGCCGCATGTACGCCTTCCTCGACCAGAACTACGCCGGCGAACGCAAGCCCGACATGACCGATGAGCAGTTCTACTACAAGACGCGGAAGCAAGCGCTCGGCCCCTTCAAGAAGGACCTGTGGACGATGGACCCCGCGGCGCTGGCCGACATCGAGGCGGCCTGGGAGGGCCAGTTCCGCCTCCTCTTCGAGCGCCTCAACGTCGCTGGGACTGCGGCCGAGGTCCGTCAGACGATTCGACCGGTCAAGGTCCTGCCGCGGCTGGCGGACTACGCCGCCGACGTGGCCAGCGCCGAGGAGGCGGGGGACCTGGCCGACTGAGGCGCCAGGATGTCGCTTGCCGGGCAGCAGCTCGACCCCGCACGCTATCGCGTCGTCCCCCGCACGCTGACGTTCCTCACACGAGGCGATCAGCTCCTCCTGCTCCGTGTGCCGGAGGGCCGCGGCGCTTGGGCCGGCCGCTTCAACGGCGTCGGCGGCCACCTCGAGCCCGGCGAGGATCCTCTCACCGGGGCACGACGCGAAATCCTCGAGGAAACCGGCCTCGAACCCGGAAACCTGACCCTGCGGGGCGTGGTCCTCATCGATACCGGCCAGCCAACCGGCATCGCCCTCTATGTCTTCCTCGGAACGTGCCCTGACGGTGGTGAACCAAGGCCGGGTGACGAAGGCGAGCCGGTTTGGGTCCATGTGGGGGACTTGGCCTCGGTCCCGCTCGTGGACGATCTGCCCACCCTTCTGCCTCGCGTCCTTCAGAGCGCTCACCAGGATGCGCCCTTCTCAGCCGTCTACCACTACGACGCGCAAGGCCGCCTCTCCATTCACTTCGGCCAATGACCGCCGCCTCTCTCTTCCGAAGACCTCCTCCGCTCCACGCGTGGCTTGGTCTGACGATCCTTGTCGGATCGCAGATCGCGTTGGCGCGCGGCATGAGCGGCCTGGCAACCTGGTGGACTCCGGTCCAGTGGACCGGCTACATCCTCCTGGCGGACGGGGTCGTCTGCGCGCTGTTCGGAGACTCGTGGCTTACCGCTCAGCGCCGGGAATTCCCCCTGCTCGCCGTCCTCTCGGTCGGCATTTGGCTCGTGTTTGAGGCCTACAACTTCCACTTGCGCAACTGGTACTACGTCGGCGTCCCGCAGAATCCCTGGCTCCGCAACCTGGGCTACTTCTGGTCCTTCGCCACCATCCTGCCCGGCATCTTCGAGACGGCCGACCTCCTCGGCGCGATCCTCGTCGGACGACGGCCGTCGGCACCCTGGAGCGCCTCCCCCGAGCCCGCGCCCCTCGGCCCCATGTGGTTCGTCGGCCTGCTCATGATCGGGCTTCCGCTGGCAGTGCCCTCACCCATCGCCGCCTACTTGTTCGGCCTGGTCTGGCTGGGCTTCATCTTCGTCCTCGACCCGATCAACATGCGTCTTGGCGCTCCCTCGCTTCTGGCACGCTGGAGGCACGGCGACCGCTTTCCGGTGCTGGCCTTGCTCTTGGCTGGGCTGCTCTGCGGTTTTCTATGGGAGACGTGGAACTACCAGGCGTACCGTGCGGCGGGCGCATACTGGGTGTACAGCGTGCCCCAGCCCCTCCGCATCTTTGGCTGGCACTTTGGCCAGATGCCGGTGCTCGGCCTGCTGGGCTTTCCCCCGTTCGCCCTGGAGATGTTCGCCTGGTACTTCCTTCTCCGCAGGGTGCTCGGCGGCGAGCGCCTCTTCGCCGCACACGGCCGCGCCGGCCGTCACTCACTGGGCGACTCGTAGAAGCACAGAAGCGTCGTTCCGTAGCGCCGCTGGTCGAACAGCTCCAAGCGCTTCAGCGGGACGTCTTCGTACTCGCTTGGAGCGATCTGGGCGATCACCCAAGCGTCGGGGTTCAGCCACTCAGTTCGGGCATCGAGCATCTCCAGCGCCCGCCGCCACAGGCCTTGGAACTGAGGCGGGGCGACGTACACGTAGTCGAAGGTCACCGTCGCTGGCCGAGTCAGAAAGGCGAAGGCGTCGCTCCGCACGACCTTAGCCCTCGCCTCCAGGCGCGTCAGGCGCAGATTCTCCTGGACCGTGCGGATCGCGCGGCTGTCGTGATCGACGAAGTACACCTGGCTTGCCCCACGGCTCAGCGCCTCGATCCCCACGCTTCCGGTGCCGGCGAACAGGTCCAGGAACGTCGCGCCAACCAATTCCCCGCCGAGGATGTTGAACAACGCCTCCTTGGCTCGGGCGCTGATGGGCCGGGTGCCCGTCCCCGGGACCATCTTCAGCCGCCTTCCCCTGGCGGTCCCGCCGATGATTCGCAGCCCAGGCATTGTCGTTTGGGTTTGGGTGGTGGAGTCTCCGGGGTGAGCGGGGCGTGGTTATGGGCGAGTGGCTATGCGCAATCGACCGACGCCCGCAGCGCCTTCAGGTTCCCTCGCGGCGCAATCACCGGCACCACACAACCCGCCGCCACAATCAAGCCCCGACCCCCCGTCGCCTCCATCGCCGCGGCCGCCTCAGCCCGCACCAAGGCCGGCGTCCCCAGGACAAGGGTCTCCCATCGCCGCACGCCCCCACACACCGCCCCCCTCACCACCTGCATACCATGCTGCAGAGGCGGGCCGGCCTCCAGCGCGTGCCAGTTGACCGCCGCGAACTGATCGCCGCGCGCAAGGTCGAACAGCAGGGCCTCGCCATGCAAGTGCAGCATGTTCAGCCAGCAGCCGCGCGCTGCCTCGAGGATCCGCCGATCGAACGCCTCGCCGAACCGCGCATATCCTTCCCGGTCGAACCAGCGCGAGGTGGCATGCTGCACCGCGTAGAAGATTCCGGCGATCCCCTGCTCGACCGCTGCCTCGACGAACTCGATCGTCCGCCGCGTGATCGTCTCCAGGCCGGCCAGCACCTGCTGGGGGTCCGTGCGCAGGTGCTCTAGGAGCCGCTCATTGCCGCTCAGGTGTTTCGCCTGCGCCAGCGGGCTGAAGACTGTCGCCAGGACGGGCACATCCTGCGCGCCCGCGATCACGCGGCGCAGGCACTCCAAGTGCTCGCCCAGCACGCCGGCCCGCCCGGACAGAGGCGCTAGGCCAGGCCAGTCGCGTGGCTCGTGAATCACGTACCGCGTGTACCGGCGTGTCCCTTCCACCTCCCCTTGCCACTCGTCCTGCACGCCCCAGTCGGCGACCGAGAACGACGAGGCAGGCGTCACCTTGATCAAGTCGAAGTCGAACTCCCGCTGGAAGGCGAGCACCGCCTCCGCCAGACTGATCGGATCCTGATCGTCCACCGGGAAATGGCGCCAGGCAGCCACCGGCGGTCGGTCCACCGGCTCGCGCGCGATCGCGGCGCGCAGCCGCTCGGCGTGTGTCATTCGGCCCGTTCCCATGTCAGGTCTCCTGCACCGCATCGGGTCGGCGGCCGAGGCGCGCTGCACCCAGCCGCACTGCCTTCAGGCCAGCATCTCCGCGATCTGCGCCGGATGGCGCGCCACCCGCACGCCGGCCGCTTCCAGCGCCGCGATCTTCTCGGCCGCCGTGCCCGTCCCACCCTCGACGATGGCGCCCGCGTGGCCCATGCGCTTGCCGGGCGGCGCCGTCTGCCCGGCCACGAAGGCGACCACGGGCTTGGTCATGTGATCGGCCACGAACTCGGCCGCCCGCTCTTCGTCGCTTCCGCCGATCTCCCCGATGAGCACCACCCGCTCTGTGGCGGGATCCTCTTCGAACAGAGCCAGCGCATCCAGGAACGACGTGCCGTTGATGGGGTCCCCCCCGATCCCGACGCAAGTCGAGGCGCCGAGCCCGCGCTGCTTCAGCGCGTGCAGGACCTCATAGGTGAGAGTGCCCGAGCGCGAGACGATGCCGATCTCTCCCGGGATGGCGATGTGGCCGGGGATGATGCCGACGTTCGCCTCCCCCGGCGTCAGCACACCCGGGCAGTTCGGGCCCACCAGGCGCGTCGCCTTCTGGTCGAGGTACTTGCGCACTTGCATCATGTCCTGCACCGGGACGCCCTCGGTGATGCACACCATCAGGGGCACACCCGCATCGGCGGCCTCGAGCATCGCGTCCGCAGCGGCTGCCGCCGGTACGAAGATCAGGCTGCAGTTGGCCCCCGTGGCCTCGACCGCGGCCTGCACAGTGTCGAAGATCGGCACCTTGCCCTCCAGCACCCACTCCCCGCCCTTGCCCGGCCGCACGCCCGCGACGATCTTCGTGCCGTAGGCCATCAGTTGATGGGCATGGAACATGCCCTCCCGCCCCGTGATTCCCTGCACCAGCACGCGCGTCTCTTTGTCGACCAGGATGCTCATGGCACCGCCTCCTTCACCAACGCGACGACCTTCTCCGCTGCCTCCACCAGCGACGAGGCGGTGACCAGGTTGGCCTCCGCCAGGAGCTGGCGGCCCTCCTCTTCGTTCGTCCCGCCCAGCCGCACGACCATCGGCGGCCACCCGACGCGCCCCTTCAGCGCAGTCAGAATGCCGCGCGCCACTTCATCGCAGCGCGTGATGCCGCCAAAGATGTTCAGCAGCACGGCTCGCACGTTCGCATCCTGCAGGATGATGTCGAGAGCCGCCGCCACTCTTTCGGCGCTTGCCCCGCCGCCGATATCCAGGAAATTGGCCGGCTCGCCCCCGTACAGCTTGATCACATCCATGGTGGCCATCGCCAGCCCCGCGCCGTTCACCATGCAGCCGATGTCGCCCTCGAGCTTGATGTAGGTCAGCCCGTACTTGCGGGCCTCGCGCTCCGCCGGCGCCTCTTCATCTAGGTCCCGCATCTCGGCCAGCTCGGGGTGGCGGAACAACCCGTTGTCGTCGAGCACGATCTTCCCGTCCAGGGCCAGCAGCCGCCCCTCGCGCGTGATGACCAGCGGGTTGATCTCGGCCAGCGTAGCATCCGACCGCTGATACACCTGGTACAGCGCACGGGTGATGCTGGTGAAGTCGCGCCACAGATCGCGCGGCAGCTCGATCGCGGCCGCGATGTTGCGGCACTGGTACTCGCGCAGCCCCAGCAGCGGGTCCACCAGCACCTTGACGATCTTCTCGGGCGAGACCTTGGCCACCTGCTCGATCTCCACCCCGCCCTCCGCCGAGGCAATCACCACCGGGCAGCGCGCCACGCGGTCGTTCGTCACCCCCAAGTAGAGTTCCGAGGCGATGTCGGCGGCCTCATCCACCAGGACCTTCCTCACCGGCAGGCCCTTGATCTGCATCGCCAGAATCTGCGTGGCGACCTCCTCGGCTTCTTCTGGCGTCGACGCAAGCCGGATGCCTCCCGCCTTGCCGCGCCCACCCACCAACACCTGCGCCTTCACCACCACCCGCCCACCCAACTCCTGGGCAATGGCCTTCGCCTCGGCCGCGCTCGCCGCCACCCGGCCGCGCGGAATCGGCACGCCCAGTTGGGCAAACAACTGCTTTGATTGGTACTCGTGCAGTTTCATCGATCTCCCTTTCGCTTCATCCTTCCCTTCAGCGAGCCGGCCTCAGCGCCTCCACGCAACGTCAAACCGCATCAGCCGATGGTTGCTGCTGTCCACCACCCACAGGCGTCCCTCATCATCAAACGCCAAACCCACCGGAAGGCCGAACTGCCCTGATCCCAAGCCGTGACTGCCCCAACCCATCACGAACTCCCCCTCTCGGTCGAAACACAGGACCCGGTATCCTTCGGGGTCGGAGGCACAGACCGCTCCCTCTCGGGAGGCAGCCAGGTACGGCTTGTTGTCGAGCGACTGACCGAACCAGCCTTCGATGGGCCATTCGGCGACCGCCTCGAACACATTGCTGCTTGTCTCACGGAACGCCTGAATCCGCAGGTTCCATGTGTCCGCAACGTACAGGACCCCGTCCCGCGAGAGCGCCAGTCCGACCGGCTCATTGAGCCGCCCGAGTTCTGAGCCCGCACCTCCGAAGCTCCCCAAGGGCTCGCCGCTGCGGCTGAAGACGACGATGCGCTTGTTGCCGGTGTCGGCCACGAACAGACGGCCCCTCGTGTCGACGAGGACGGCGCGCGGCCCCCAGAACGCCTCGGCGCTCTCCGCCTGGCCGAAGTAGCCGAACATCCCGAGGAACTCCCCTCGCGCGCTGAAGTGTTGGAGCCGATGGTTCCAGGTGTCCGCAACCCACACCGTACCATCAGGCGCCACCGCCACGCCCCAGGGCTCGTTGAACGTCCCCGCCGGTGCCGGGCCCTCGCTCGCGCCGCTAAACGACCCCCATTCACCCAGGAAGGTGCCATCCGCAGCCAGGTGCACGATCCGGTGGTTGCCCGTGTCCGCCACGTACAGAGATCCGTCCGGCGCGACGGCCAGCGAGCGCGGCCGGTTGAACGACACGCTCTCCACACCGCCTGGACCGATCACGAGCCCCGCCGCCTGGTCGATCATCCCCTCCGCATAGGGGTCGACATAGGGCTCGACCTGGTAGCCGGAGGGGAGGGCCCCGTAGTCCCAGATCAACGCACCGATGTCCTTGCGGATGTAGAGCTTCATCCCCGTCGAGGGCTGCCAGCGCTCGAGGGAGAAGTCGATCCCGGCCAGCCTCCCGTACGCCGCGTAGTCGCGATCGAGCCAGATGTCCCAGACCGCGGCCCGCCAGCCAGGATCCCGAATCGCATTCCAGATTCGCTCCCAGGTCAGCCCGAAGTAGACCTGAGATGGCCACCACATGCGAATGTACTGGAAGCTGTAGTACCGGTCGCCCAGGATGGGATCGACGCGGGGCCAGTTTGCGTCCCCCGCGATGACGATGGGGTAGTTCAGCAGGTCGCGCCCCGGCGAGACATCGTAGTCGCGCGCGTTGGGATAGTCGCGCAGGTACCACATGAACGGATAGCGCGCGTCGTTGTCATACGCCACCTCGATGGCAAGGCCGTCGGTTGTCCTGCGGGAAAGGTCCTCGATCTGCGCCAGGATCGTCTTCGGTCCGCTGGCGGCGTGGGCATAGACCAGGAACTCCGTGGCATTGTCGTAGTTGATGTAAGCCGCCCGGAAGGCAGCGCGCCCCGTGAGCACGAACAGGATCGCCAAGAGCGTCACTGCCGCCAGCCGCGTCAGTTCGCGCCACGTCCAGCCAGCCGCGGCGAAGAGCAGGCCAATCCCCGCGCCAATCGCCGCGCCGAGCGACGTCAGGAAACCCAGCGTCACGTCGAGCTGTTCGAGGAGCAGCCCCTGGAAGGGCGGCGTTGGCCCCAGCATGTAGCCGAGGGCACGCGCCACCGCCAGGAAGAGGAGCACGAGCAGCACACCCACCAACAGACCGCGCCTCGTCCACGCCGCTCGCCAATCCACCGATTCGAGCAGACGGCCAATCCCCCAGCCTGCCACCAGGATCAAGGGCAGCGCGATGTGGACCGTCAGCCAGGGCATCTTCTCCCCGGCGTAGGTGAACGAAGCCAGCGAGGCAACCGTCCAATAGGCCAGGAAACCGAGCGCCAAGCCGTGAGCCCTCGCGGCCGCCGAGCCCGATTCGGCGGGGGGCTGCCCGCCCGCCGCTCGAGGTCTGCGGCGGCCCACGACCGCGAAGCCGGCAGCCAACACCGCGCCCACCGCCGGAAGGAACTCGTACATCGGGATCTGCAGCAGCAAGTAGTAATACCACGGCTGGCTGCCGCGGTTCACGCCCTGCTGCCCCAACCAATAGGCCAGCGACCCAATCGCTCCCGTCGCCAGCCCCATCGCATGTGTGAACAGAGTGGTGTAGAAGGTCACATAGATCGCTGCAAAGACCCCGGCTGCGGTGAGCCACCGGCGGTGGTCCCAGGCCAGCCCCGTCCCCACCGCGATCAGCAGCAGCATCGGAAGCGCCAGCCACAGGCGCTGCACAGCCTCAGGTCCCACAAGGAGCTGCGGGTTGTCGCTCTGACCGTAGGAGGCGATCGTCTGCACCGGCAGGAAGACCGCCGACAGTTGGGTCAGCACCAGCGTTCCAGTGACGACGAGCAGGTCAAGCGACGGAAACTCGCTCCTCAGGCGCCGGCCGAAGGAGGAGACCAGTGACGCCACGATCAGCACGCCCCCCAGCGCGGCCAGCACCAGCCCCATCCCGCTCACCATCCCATTCACCGGCGCCGCAACGAATTCCCTCCCCTCTTTGAGCGCCAGCGTCGCGCCCACCACATCTCGCATGAAGAAGGCCAGCGCCGCCGCCGCTCCCAGGCCCGCCGCTCCCAGGCCCACGACGAAAAGGACTTGGTCCCTACGGCGCTCCCAAGGCGCCGTCAGCACCTGGGCGACGAACCACGCCCCCAGGAAGAGCAGCAGTTCGGCGGCGTAGATGTAAGCCGTCTCCTTGATGGCGAAGTGCAGCGCTAGGGAGGCAGCCAGGAGATACAACCAGCGGGTCTGCCGCGTCTCGATGTAGCTGAGCACCGCCCAGATCATCAGGATGCCGGCCACAATGGCGAAGGCGTCCTCCCTCGCATAGCGGGAGTAGTACAGCATGTATGGCGACACGAGCATCAGCCCCGCCGCCACCAGCGCTCCCGCCTTGCCCAGCCAGCGCCTCAGCGGCCACATCAGCCCCACCGCAAGCACGCCCATGACCGCATCCGGCAGCCGGGCCGTCGCGTCGTTCACGCCGAAGAGGAAATAGGAGAGCGCCCAGAGATGGAACTGCAGCGGCCCATGCATCAAGGGATCATGACGGAAGCCAAGGCCGCGATACAGGTTCCAGGAGTAGTAGACGTGCGTGGTCTCGTCGTGGCTCATCACGCGCTGACCCAAGCCGTACAGCCGGGTCACGATCGCCAGGACGATCAACACCCCATACGCTAGTGTCTCCGCATCCCAGCGCATGCTCTCGGAGAGCAGTCGCTCCAGCCTGCCTCGGGATCGATCCTCGGCCGCGTCAGCGGTAGCCATTCTCCCTCCTTCGCTTCGAGGTCGTCGCCTGGTCTCCATCCGATCCGCCTGTCGAGCGCGGCCGGCGCGAGGTGTCCAGCCCCGCGACCTGCCGCAGGCGCCGGACCTCGGCCGGCGTCAACTCACGCCACATCCCCGGGCGCAGGTTCCCCAGCAGCAGCGGCCCGACCCGTGTCCGAATCAGACGCCGCACCCTCAGGCCGAGCACTCGCGCCGTCTCACGGATCTGCCGCTTCCGGCCTTCGCGCATCACCACCCTCACCCACGCGCCTTGCCCCACGCCGCCTTCCACGCGCACCGCTGCCGGATGCGTGCGCGTACCGTCCGGCAGTACAACCCCTCGCCGCCACGCCGTGAGCTGCGCCGCATCCGGCCTGCGGTCCAGCAGCACCCGATACTCCTTCTCATGCCCATAGCGCGGGTGAGTCAGGCGCAGCGCCAACTCCCCGTCGTTCGTCAGGAGCATCAGGCCTTCGCTGTCCACGTCGAGCCGTCCAGCCGGCATCAGCCCTCGCTCCCCAGGGACCAACTGCCGCACGGTCGGTCGCCCGCTCTGGGAGCGCATCGAGGTCTCCACGCCGCGAGGTTTGTACAGCAGGAGGTACTTCGTCGGAACCGCCGCCGGCAGGCGCTCTCCATCGAGGCGGATGTCGTCGAGTGCCGGATCCGCCCGGCTGCCGAGTTCTGCCGTCCGGCCATTGACCGTCACGCGGCCAGCCAGGATCCATTCCTCGCAGGCTCGCCGCGAGCCCAGCCCGGCGCGCGCCAAGATCTTCTGCACTCGCTCGGCGGTCACTGCGCACCGTCCTCGGGCGGTGGGGCGGGCGCCGCCTCCTCCACGCCGGGCAGCCCAAGCGGCGGCAGCTCCTGCAGCGACGACAGGCCAAAGTGCTGCAGGAACTCCGGCGTCGTCACATACAAGATCGGTCGTCCCGGCCCCTCGCTTCGCCCGGCCTCATCGATCAGGCCGTGCCGCAGCAGCGTCCGCAGCGCACTGTCGGAGTTCACCCCGCGCACCGAGTCGATCTGCGGGCGGGTGACCGGCTGCTGGTAGGCCACGATGGCCAGCACTTCCAGCGCGGCCTGCGTCAGCCGCGCCGTCGATTCCAGCCCCAGCAGCCTCTCGACGTCCATCGCCACTTCGGGCGCCGTCGTCAGCTGCACCTCCGCCGCGTGACGCTGCAGCCGGATGCCTCGCTCGCGGCAGGCCTCCGCCAGGCTGTCCAGCGCGTTCTCCACCTCGCGCACGTTCTCCCCCAACGCCAGCGCCAGTTGATCGACCCGCACCGGCTGAGCGCTGGCAAAGAGCATGCCCTCCAGCCGCGCCGCAAGACTCAGCCTGCCTGCGCGCCCCGCGGCCAGCGTGCTATAATCGCCCTCCGGATTCTTCAATGCCGGGGGCTGTCCGCTTGAGTCACTCCATGCGCTTCGCTCGCCTGCGGTGGTCATTCGTGGTCGCCGCGGCCGCACTCAGCGCGGCCAGCCTGGCATGCCAGGTCGACATCGGCGGCCCCGCCGCCCCCGGGGACCGCATCCCGGTCTCCAGCGAGGCCGCCGCGCAGATCCGCGAGGCGTGGCGGGCGGCCTTGGCCGACGCGGTCCACACCGGCCGCATCGCACTCCTTTTGGACGAGACACAGCTGACCTCGTTCCTCGCGATGCGGCTGCAGGAACAGCAGGACCCTCTCCTCTACGAACCCCAGGTCTTCTTGCGCAACGGCACGCTTCAGGTCCACGGCCTAACCCGCCGCGGCCCGCTGCAGGCCAGCGTCCTCATCACGATTGCCCCGCAGCTCGATCCCGATGGCTCACTCACCTTCCAGGTGACATCGGCCGACGTCGGCCCGCTGCCCTTGCCCAACGCGCTGCGCGACAGCGTCTCCGCCATCCTGACCGAAGCCCTGACCACCCCTCTCGGCTCGCTCGCTACGGGGCTCCGCATCACCTCGATCGCCATCGCCGACGGCCAGCTCGCTCTCGTGGCTGAGGTCCGCTGACAGGACGGCGAGGGATTATACCAGCGGCCTCCGACCCCAGCAATGAACCGTTACCGCCTCTGCCTCTCTGCCTCGCTTTTCGCCGTGACCCTCGTCCTCGCTGCCTGCGCCGGCCCGCGCGCCACTGCGGGCACAATCCACGTCCGCATCCTCACGCCGGAGCAGGAAAGCGAGATCGACATCCCCGCCGGCTCCACCGCGCAGCAGGCCCTCGACGCCGCCGGCATCGCACTCGGCCCCCTCGACCGCCTCGATCCCCCCGGCTACACCGTCCTCACCGACGGCTCGCTCATCACGGTCATCCGCGTGGCCGAACGCTTCGAGACCGAGACCGTCACCATTCCCTTCGAGCACCAGACCATCCGCAACGAGGCTCTCCCCGAAGGCGAGACCAGGCTGCTGCAGCCGGGCTCGAACGGCCTGCAGGAGATCACCTACCGCATCGTCGAGGAAGGCGGACGGGAGGTGGCACGCAGTCCGGTGAAGATCACGGTCGTGCGCGAGCCGGTCCCTGAAATCGTGATGGTCGGCGCGCAGGCGGCCTACACCGCCATGGCGATCGACGGAACCCTCGCCTATCTCTCCGCCGGCAACGCCTGGATTGTGCGCGATACCTCCGGCGGCCGCCGACCCATCGTCGTCACCGGCGACCTCGATGGCCGCGTCTTCTCCCTCTCCCCCGACGGCCGCTGGCTCCTCTTCACCCGCCGCGCCGCCGATCAGCAGGGCATCAATTCGCTGTGGGTGGTGTCCACCGTCGACGAAGCCGCCGAGCCCATCGACCTGAAGGCCGGCAACATCGTCCACTTCGCCGACTGGTCACCCTCGGCTTCCCTCCTCACCATCGCCTACTCCACCGCCGAGCCCAGCCTGGCAGCCCCCGGCTGGCAGTCCAACAACGACCTGATCCTGCTCACCTTCAGCCCCGACGGCTCCTACCTCCGCCGCCGCACCCTCATCGAACCCAACGCCGGCGGCCAGTTCGGCTGGTGGGGGACCCATTTCGCCTGGGCAACCGACTCCATCCTCGCCTACGCGCGCGCCGACTCCATCGGCATCGTCGATCTGCGGC
>FWPV01009017.1_pt1 | contig 17110 bp, 14 predicted proteins | sample 2228371 | NCBI WGS metagenome assembly FWPV01 (sample SAMEA103939776, study PRJEB20133) | metagenome | reverse complement strand
GATTACATTCCCGGTTGTGTAGAGCTTGGTGATTTTGATGCTACTTCAACAACAATAGCTTTAACACCTTGCAACGAACTTGGAAATCTTCCGAAGCCACAGGTTTACAATACGTTTGAAAAGTACTTTAAATTTTTCCAAAACAGAAAAGATGGAAAAATTGATTGGGTGAATTACACTCCATATGAGAACAGATTAATTGGTTCATTTATTTTACTGGATCAACCGGAAAGAGCGCACCAACTGATTGACTACTTTTTGAATGATCAGCATCCACATAATTGGAATGCATTTGCGGAGGTTGTTTGGAAAGATAAAAGTACACCCGGTTTTATCGGGGATATTCCACATACCTGGGTTGGGTCAGATTTCATAAATGCTATTCGTTCTATGTTTGTTTATGAAAACGAATATGATCAATCATTAGTCTTGGCTTCAGCTCTTTATAAAGATTGGATAGATTCTCCAAACGGAATGAGCATTGAGAATTTACCGACTTATTTTGGTGAGTTATCATATTCAATCAATAAAGAAAATACATCTTACATATTTAATATTTACGGTAATGTTGAATTACCTAAAAACGGACTAAAGATTAAAAACTTTAATGGATCAAAACTTCCGCATAAAGTTTATGTAAATGGAATTGAAATATCTTCATTCAGTTATAAAGAAATAAATATAAAAGAATTTCCTGCACGTGTGGAAATAAAATATTAATTCAATCAGTAGTTTAAGAGAAGCCAAATAATTGGAAATATAAAATGAGTTTCAATTCATCAAACGGATATTTCTTAAAAAATAATAAGCCGCATTTTGTTATATCAGGTGAGATACATTATTTCAGACTTGATCCGAAGCTTTGGGAGAAGCATTTAAAACTTTTAAAGCAATCAGGTGCCAACACAACCTCTACCTATATTCCATGGGATTGGCACGAAATTAAAGAGGGGCAATTTGATTTTTCCGGTAAAACCAATCCTGCCAGAAATCTTGTTAAGTACATTGAGCTATGCAAAAAAGTTGGATTAGATTTAATTGTAAAGCCGGGTCCATATATACTTGCTGAGTATGAAAACCAGGGTTTACCTGATTGGCTTCTTAAGAAAGTAAGTAAGAAAGCGTATGTTTTAGATGAAAACGGAAATATAATTTCGCCGGATTTAATGTCGTATCTTTCTGACGAATATCTTGATTACACTTTCCGTTGGTATGATAAAGTAATACCACTTCTTACAAAGTATCAGCACGAAAATGATGGTCCAATAATTATGCTGCAGGTTTGTAATGAGGTTGGAGTTTTTCAGTGGCTTACAGGAAGAATAGATTATAATCCTTCAGTAATTAGTCTATTTAAAAAATTTCTTATTGATAAATATCAGAGTATTCAGGAGCTGAATAAGATTTACGGAACCAGTTATTCAAGCTTTAAAGATATATCAGCACCTGTTGGAAAAATTGATAATAGACAGCAATACTGTGCATATTATGACTTCCATCTTTTTTATCGAAAATATTTTGCAATGTATCTAGAAATATTAAGTAAAAAGATAAGAAGTTACGGAATGAACGTTCAGCTTACTCACAACATTCCCGGATGGATTTATGGGAACGCGGCAGAATTGCCGATGCTAATCAGCACCTATGAAGAAATTTTAAGAACAAATAAGGAAATAATTTTTGGTTTAGACCATATACCCGAATTTGTTTCTTTCCGCAATGCACATTCTGATTTAGCATGCAATAAAATACTGGAAGCATTGCAGCCTCAGGCACCCGTTTGGGCGGCAGAGTTTCAGGCGGGTACACGCGAACATCAAGTTAAATGTGATGCAAATGATCTTGAAACTTTTTATTATGCTTCGCTTGCACATGGAATGAAGAGCTTTAACTATTATATGTTTTCTCAAGGTATAAATCCCAAAGGAAAAGGTTTTTTTGGTAAAACATTTTACTATCAAACTCCTTTAGAAGCAAATGCCCGCTCAACAAAACTTTATAACTCAATTAAAAAAGTTAATTCGTTTATCAGGAAAGAATCAGAAGATTTATTGCTAAGCAAAACCAAAGCCGATATTTGTGTAGGGCTTTATAAACCTTATTTTTATACAGAATTAAACACCTCTCAAATGCTAAGAGAAAAAAGACTTGATGTTGAAAAGTTGGGACTACAATATGATCCACGCTTTGTTAGGGAGGAGTTATTCTTTAATGGACTTTTAAGAAGCCTGCAAACACTTAACTTTCAATATGATTTGAAGGATTTGGAAAACACAAGTCTTGAAAATCTTTTAAAGTATAAACAGCTTTGGATTGTAACTACAGAATTTATGGATGCAGAAACCCAACAGCTGCTTGCAACTTTTGTGAAAAAAGGCGGTAAGTTAATTATGTATCCCGTCATACCAACGCTTGATCTTTACTTAAACCCATGTTCTATTATACAAGATGAATTAAAAATTAAATTGAGCAAATCCACAAGTCCAAATAAAGTACATGCTTTTGGCATTGAGGATTTATTTACGGTTTTCAGAGATAAGCAGATATTCAGCGATCGAAAAGCCGATGTTGTAGCGATTACCGAAAATGAAGCAGTTTGCGGAATTCGTAAAAAAATAGAGAAGGGAACGATAACTCTGCTTGGCTTTGCATTCGGTTACACCAGTGATGAACATTTAATGCTTGTTGAAAAGCTTCTAGAAACTGATAATGTTAAAAGAGAAATAAAATTATCTGATAAAGACATCCAATTTATAATACGGAAATCAGATAAATATTCTTATATCTTTTTATTAAACTATCATAACGAAGAAAAAACAATCAGACTTAAGAATAAAAAAATATCTCTCAAGCCGTTTTCATACAGCGTTGTAAAATTTCTAAATAAAAAATGATTTTTAAATCAATGAAAGAATTAAATGAAGAACTTATTATTATCTCTAATTCTGTTAATAACAATTTTTCCTGTTAAGGCACAGGATACCACTCCACCGGCAACACCACAAGGTGTTATGGCTTTTGGTTATGAAAAGCATGTTGATGTAGAATGGTACGATAATACAGAACCGGACCTGGCCGGATATAAAATTTATATTAGGAGTGGGCAGAATTACAATTATTACACTAGTGTAAGCAAGCTTAAAAGTTATATTTCAATTAGTATGAATTTAATTGGTATTCCATTTTCATTTAAGGTTACCGCCTTTGATTCAAGTGGGAATGAATCTCCCTTGAGCGATAGTGTTGATGCTGTCACTCATACAATGAATGATGAAGAATTTCTTGATATGGTTCAGCGGGCAACATTCAGATATTTCTGGGATTGGGCAGATCCAACTTCGGGAATTGCAAGAGAACGATGGCATCCGGATGAAAGAGATGTTACAAATACGATTGGTGGCGGCGGTTTTGGTGTGATGGCTATTCTTGTTGGAATTGAAAGAGGATTTACTACACGTGAGCTTGGTGCAGATAGAATGCTTAAGATTGTTGACTTCCTTGCAAATAAAATTGATAAGTTTCATGGAGCTTTTCCTCATTGGTTTAATGGAACAACAGGTAAGGTTGTAAATTTTGGTATTCAGGATGGCGGAGATATTGTTGAAACAGCTTTTATGATAGAGGGGCTTTTAGCAGCCCGCCAGTATTTTAATCTAAACAATTCCACAGAAGAACAAATCAGAAATTTAATCACACAAATCTGGCATGATGTAGATTGGGAGTTTTATCGAAATAATTCTTCCGGATTATACTGGAATTGGTCTCCCACTTATGGATTTAATTTTAGCGATACTTTTATTTTCCATGGGTGGAATGAAACGTTGATGCCATATCTTCTGGCAGTTGCATCTCCAACAAAAGCTGTTACACTTAATGCATCATCATTTTATAAATCAGGATGGGGAAACAACGGCTTGATTAAACAGCTTAGAAATTTATATGGTTATATGCTTTATGTAGGTTCAGGTTATGGTGGGCCTCTCTTCTTTACACATTACTCTTTTTTAGGATTTGATCCAAGAAATAAAAAAGATATGTACACTAATTACTTTGAACATAACAAAAACCAGTCTCTTGTTAACAGACAATATTGTATTGCTAATCCTAAAAGCTATGTTGGATACGGAGCAAACAACTGGGGATTAACTGCAAGCTATTCAATTCCCGGTGTTGGATATTTAGCCCACGATCCAAACAATGATAATGGAACAATCTCTCCTACTGCTGCATTATCGTCAATGCCATACACTCCCAACGAATCGATTGCTGCATTAAAATATTTTTACAGAACATACGGATCGGATCTTTGGGGTGATTTTGGTTTTAGGGATGCATTTAATCTTACTTATTCAAGTAAAGGTGTTTTGGGAAGATGGTTTAGTGATGGATATCTTGCAATTGATCAGGGACCGATAATTGTGATGATTGAAAATTACAGAAGCGGATTGCTGTGGAATTTATTTATGGCTAATCCGGAAATTCAAACAGCTCTTACAGCAATTGGATTCACACCAGATACTACAACTAATGTGGATGACGAAAGCATTCAGGTAAATGATTTTAAACTTATTGGGAATTATCCCAATCCTTTTAATCCGGTTACAAGTATAGTATTTAACTTACCATCGGAACAAAGAGTAACAATCAGCATCTATAATCATCTGGGTGAAAAAATAAAAGAACTTGCTGATGAAGAATTTGCAGCAGGCAAAAACACTATCGTTTGGAATGGTCTTAATGATCAGAACATTCCCGTTAGCTCAGGTATTTATTTATATAAAGTTAATGCAGATGCCGGATCACTTTACGGCAAAATGATTCTTCAGAAATAAGAAATGAAAATCATTAAAAATTTTTATTGGATTCTTTCGGGATTTATTTTATTACTCAGTTTATCCTGCTCAAATAATACAGATGAAAGAACAGTAAAGTTTTGGGCAATGGGTGCAGAGGCTGAATATCTGACAAAGCTTGTTCCTGAATTCGAAAGAAGAAACCCCGGAATTAAAATTAAAGTACAGCAAATTCCGTGGACGGCGGCTCAGGAAAAATTAGTTACAGCCTTTGCTAGTGATAACACACCCGATGCCTGCCAGCTTGGTAACACCTGGGTACCACAATTTGCAGCTTTAAATGCAATCATTCCGTTAGATGTAATGATAACTTCATCAGATAAAATTAAAAAAGATAATTACTTTGATGGCATCTGGGAAACTAACGTGATTGATGAAAAAGTTTATGGTGTTCCATGGTATATTGATACCAGAATAATGTTTTGCAGAAAAGATGTCTTTGAAAAAGCCGGATATAAAAATCCTCCTAAAAACTGGCAGGAACTTTTAGATCTCTCTAAAAAAATTAAAGCGTTTCATCCCAACGAAGAAAAGTATGCAATTTATCTTCCAACAAATGAGTTTGCGCCATTTATAATTTTTGGAATGCAGGCAGGTTCATCAATTCTTAAGGATAACAACACACGTGGAAACTTCAGCGGAAAAGAATTTAAAGAGGCATTTAAATTCTTAACTGATTTTCATAAACAACAGCTTGCCCCGACGGGTATATCGCAGGTAACAAATGTTTATCAGGCTTTTGCCGAGGAATATTTTTCAATCTATATCTCGGGACCATGGAATATTCCTGAATTCAAAAAATGGATGAAAGAGGATTTATCTGATAAATGGATGACAGCTCCAATGCCCGGCTATGCAGGTGAATATCCCGGTGCATCGTTAGCAGGCGGCTCAAGTTTAGTAATATTTAAAGATTCAAAGTATAAAAATGAAGTGTGGAAATTTTTTGAGTATCTATCTGAAAAATCAACGCAGATTGAATTTTACAAATTGCTGAATAATCTGCCGGCAGTTAAAGAAGCCTGGGAAGATCCAATCTTTAATGATGATCCTTATATGCAAGCATTTTATTTACAGTTTTTGAATGTTAGGGCCACGCCTAAAATACCAGAGTGGGAACAGATCGCTTTCTCAAAAGTTCAGCAGTATGCAGAGTATGCAGCAAGAGGAGTGATGAGCGTAGATGAAGCTTTAAAAAATCTTGATAATGATGTGGATAGAATTCTGGAAAAGAGAAGATGGATGTTAGAACAAAAATTAAATAATTAGTTTTATTTATCTTTTTTTAAGATGAACCTAAAGCAAACCCAAACGGCAGCGTATATTTTTCTTGCACCGGCAATCAGTGCAATATTTGTTTTTTTCTTTTTGCCGGTAATTGCTGCTTTCATAATCAGCTTTACAGACTTTGATATTTATGCTTTAGGCAATTTTAGTTCTGTAAGATTTATTGGATTTAAAAATTACATCAAACTATTTGAGGACCCGCTTTTCTTCATCGCATTAAAAAATACATTTTATTTTGTAATTGTCGCTGGTCCGTTATCAATAGCAGTATCACTTGGAGCCGCTCTGTTACTTAATTCCAAACTAATTAAATACAAAGCGATTTTCAGATTAAGTTATTTTATTCCTGTTGTAACAACATTAGTAGCAGTAGCAATTGTGTGGAGGTTTATCTATCATCCGAAATTTGGGATTATAAATTATCTGTTAAGTTTAATTGGAATTTCACCAGTTGATTGGCTTGGTGAACCTGCAACTGCGATGCCTGCAATTATTTTGATGTCTGTTTGGAAAGGATTTGGTTATAATATGATAATTTTTATTGCGGGTCTGCAAAACATCCCGGAAGATTTATACGAAGCTGCATCAATTGAAGGTGCAACCGGCTGGCAAAAATTCAAATCAATTACATTACCAATGCTGGCACCAACAACTTTATTTATATCAATCATAACTATGATTGGTTACTTCCAGTTGTTTGCTGAACCTTATGTAATGACACAGGGAGGTCCTTTAAATAGCACACTTAGCATTGTGCAATTTATGTATCAGGAAGGATTCAGATGGTGGAATATGGGATATTCAGCATCTATTGCATTCGTATTATTCTTTATAATATTTATTGGGACGATAATTCAATTTAAGGTTCAGAAAAGCACAGAATGATTAAAAAAATTATTCTATATACTTTTTTAACTGTTACATCATTCATCACACTCATACCATTTTTGTGGATGATTGGTGCATCTTTTATGCTTGATGGAAAAGCCAGTGTTTTCCCACCGGTTTTTATTCCGGATCCAATAACATTGGTACAATATAAAACGTTGTTTGAAAGATTAAATGTTTCAAGAAATTTCTTTAACAGTTTAGTCCTTTCTGTTTTGGTAACTATCATATCATTGTTTTTTAACTCATTGGCGGGCTATGCTTTTGCTAAATACAGATTCGCAGGGAAAAAGGTTCTGTTTAATTTACTGCTCAGTTCAATGATTATTCCCAGTCAGGTTACAATGCTGCCACTGTTCTTATTACTAAAAACGATGGGCTTCATAAATACATATATGGCTATAATTATTCCTGGAATGGCAAATATTTTTGGAATATTCCTAATCAGGCAATATTGTCTGTCTATTCCGGATAGTTTAATCGAAGCTGCAAGAATGGATGGCGCAACGGATTTCCAGATTTACAGAAAAGTAATCTTACCACTGGCAGTACCAATTCTTGTAACACTTGCTATATTTTCATTCCTTGGAACCTGGAACGACTTCCTTTGGCCGCTAATTGCATTAACTGATGACTCAATGTACACTCTGCCAGTTGCTCTTGCCAATTTAATGCTAGAGCATACTAAAGATCCTGAATTGATGATGTCTGGTGCGGTAGTAACAATAATTCCTGTGATAATAGTTTTTCTGGTTTTGCAGAAGTACTACATAAAGGGGATTATGATGGGAAGTGTAAAGGAATAAAGCCATTCAAAATTTTTGCGGAGAGACAGGGATTCGAACCCCGGAAGGACTTGCATCCTTAACGGTTTTCAAGACCGCCGCATTCAACCACTCTGCCATCTCTCCGTTTTATTTTCAGCATTTTAAGAACAAATTTGCTCCGCAAATATAATCATACCCGCTGTTTCTACAAACTTGTTTTTACTATCTTTAATGCAAAAAACAGCAAAAATATGAGATTAGAAGAACTGAATTCGTTTTTGAAATTACTTGCACTGGAAAGCTCAATTATTATTAAAAAGTATTTTCGAACTTCGGTATCCGTAGAAAGTAAATCTGATTTTTCACCTGTTACAATTGCTGATAGACTTGCCGAAGAAAGAATGCGCAACCTAATTAACAAAGAGTTTCCTTCACACGGAATTATTGGTGAAGAATTTGGTGAAGAAAATATAAATTCAGAATACATTTGGGTACTGGATCCGATTGACGGAACTAAGAGTTTTATTTCCGGAGCACTTAGTTTTGGTACTTTGATTGCACTTTTGAAAAATGGTAATCCAATTATCGGAGTAATTAATCATCCCATTCTTGATGAATATTTAGTCGGAGATAGTAATCATTCTTTCCTTAATGATAAGCAGGTAAAAATTAGAGAATGTAAAAATCTTTCTGATGCAACGCTGCTCACAACCGATCATTTAAATATAGGCAGATATCAGAATCAAAATAATTTTGATAAGTTAATCAACAAAATTAAACTTTACAGAAACTGGGGTGATTGTTATGGATATTATCTTCTTACAACAGGGTTTGCAGATATTATGATTGATCCGATTATGAATGTTTGGGATTCAATGGCTCTGATTCCGATTATCAAAGGTGCTGGTGGAATTATAACTGATTATCAGGGGGGCGACCCAATTAGAGGAAATAGCATCGTTGCTGCAAACAAAACTCTCCATTCACTTGTTATTAAATATCTGAATGAAAACCAGTCTTAAAGCAGCGTAATAAAAATTATGATTGATAAAATGCCTGATATTATCGAAGTGAGTGTGAATCTCTTAGACGTAAATAATAAAACAACCGTAACTATCCATAAAAGCAAAAGAATTAGCATACCTAAGGGGAATAAGTTTGTTATTGTGGGAATGGATGTATTCATATATCCATATTTATATGTTAAATAAAGTGGATTTATCAGCACAGTAAGAATTAAAAAGTTGATTACCGTTAAAACACCAAATTTTTTTGCGCTTTTATTCTGATTAAAGTATTCAAGTCCTGTTCTTACTGCCAGAATCATTCCTGCATAAAGCAATAAGAATTTTAGCATATCAATTACAATTGGAATTTTACCGAAAAACGTTAGCTCGATTTTTCGGTCTGAAGGGATCAGGTATTTTTGATTTTTGTATTGTAGATCAATGTAGTACAATATTTTTTCGTTTGGTTTTTGGGCTGGAATTTTTCCAATCAATACCCGATTCGAATCTATTAAAGCAGTTGATTTCCACTCTTTTTCATTAGCCAATTTCCAGAGCAGATTACCATTTAAATTCGTGATATCAGATCTAATAATAACTTGAAAATCATTTTTACCATAATGAATTTTTTCAAATCTGTAAGAAACTTTTTTGCCCTCAATTCCAAAAGTTGCAGAAATAGGATAGTTTTTATCAGTAATTTGAGAAATGTAGCCGGCTAAAAATACGATTACCAACGAGGCTGTCCAAAGTATGAATGAATTCTTTTTCAATGATAATATAAAAGATAAAAAATTAGTTTAAGCAAAATAAAAAACCCCGCCGGTATTGTGCGGGGTAAAGTTTAAATTTATATCAAAGCGATGTGCCGATTTTAAATCTTATATTTACAAATATCTTTGTAATTCCAAAACTTCCCGAATCAAGATTTGATAAGCTGATTGATGGTCCGATCGAGAAGGCACTGAATCCCCATCCTTCCATAATCTTCTGAACCAATAAATGAATATTATATTGGGGCTGGCGATATTTGCTTTTTGGCATTCCATCAAATCCAAAATCAAAAGTGCTGCCTGCTAAAGACATTTCTCTGAAGGCAAAACCAAAATGCCATTCATCAAGATACTGTGCAACGTAAACTCTGCCTCTTGTGGATCCTAATACAGATACAGGATATCTTAATTCCCAATTAACATACGACTGATTATTATCAATAATTCTTGCCTGGTAAATGATTGAATCTCCTTTAGTAGCAACTGTACCGGCAGCTTCATTTAAGTAAGATTGTTTTTTAGCATCACCAATTTTTGATGTTGCTTTCAGATAGCCGAATTCAAAAAAGTTTCCGATTGGAATAGTATAATTAATTTGATATCCTTCACTAACGATTAGATTGTTATGGTTCTGATCTTTCATTACTTCTATCATTGCATCAATATGGCTGAACACACCGGCTCGCAAACCTAATATGTGGAAATTTGCTTCCATAAAATTTGTTTCAAGTGAACCAGAATATGGAGTTCCAACGCCCAATGAAATACCAACATCCTGCTTTAATGCTAAGCCTAATCTTTCTCCACCTTGTAATTGAAAAAATGGATTGATGTAGCCCAAAGTGGGGGATATTTGCATTTTTGTTGGAGGCTGCAAGAATTTACCAAAGCGTATTTTCTGAATAACGCGGGTGAATACGCTTGAATAGGTGATATCTTCTTCAAGATTAAGTTTAAATGGATATGTAATTATTCTTGCTCTTAATTCCGGAGTTAAAGCTAAAAATGGATACAAGACTCCCTTAATAGAAATTGTTTGATTGTTTGGATCTCTTAAATCCACAACAATTTCTGCTTTTGGATCCGGTGGATCAATAAAAAGTGCTTCCTGGATTTGAATAAACAAACTGTCATCCAATGGTTCCATTTGATAATAAACTATTTGTTCTTCTTCTTCCTGAGCAACTATGTAAGTGTTTAATCCCGCTAAAAAGAAGAGGGCGAGTAACAATATTATCCTGCTAAAAGAAATCATTTTATGTTAACCCAACTATTTTGAAAAATCAGTAAAGAAAAATGAATCACCGACCTGTACACGGTCTTTAGATCTTTCATCAACAACCGTGCAAAAGAAATTAACCTTATATCTGCCATCTGGTTCGCGTAAATTTCCATTTCTATCAAGCCAGTCATCAAATGCGCTAGCGGTGGTTGCAATTTTTAAAGAAACGTTGTAGACAAGATTACCGTTGCTGTCTTTTGTGGGTCCTGTTACAGAAACTGGTCCAGACCAGGTAACTTTTAACTGATCAGGTCGCTGATCAATAATTGTAACTTTAAAGACAGATATTCTTTGTAACTCCTGTACATAAATTTCTGAAGCATTCATCTTGGTTGTAACACGCTCAATCTTTACTTCCGGAACTTTGTTTGGTAATACTTTTATCCTGTCTTCTTGCGAGCCAAATTTAATAACAACTTCTGTCTGATCTGTCAAATCAAATTTTCTTTCCTGTCCTGGCGGAACAACCACAAGTGGGGTATTTGGATTCCGTGGATCATAAATTGTCGCATCAACATTTCCCGTATTGCGGGCAATATTCCAGGTGTGCTGAATAAAAGTTTGTTTAACAGCAATCGGTGATTGAAGTAATGTTTGCTCTTTAACTTCTTCCTTTGGTTCTTCAGGTGGCGGCGGAGGTACGTAGTCTTTTAACACTTCCAACCTTTTGTTTAATGCAGCAAGCTGTTCTCTCATTTTTTCATTTTCAACCACAACGTTAGGATCAATTTTGATTGAGAAGTCGATCCCAAGAGCATAAAGAGAATCGAGTACAGCAATAAGAGAATCTCTAACCTGTTTATTTACAGTTTCTTCTTCAAGAGCAACTCGTCGCAAATCCAAATCAGCGCCCTTTAAAGCAAGCACTGTAATCACAAAAATGTAGAGCACCTGATAAATGACAAATTTACTATCTCTGTTTTTTGTAATCATTTTAAAATCTGTTTATTTCTTTACTACTATTGATTCTAAATATTTCAGACCAGTTAAGGTCTTTTCATCACCCAAAGCGTGTGATGCCTGATTTAATGCATTTACTAAAGTGCTTAGTTCAGCAATCTTTTGAGAGCTTACGGATTCAATTTGATTAATCTTTTCGGCAAGTGCACTTATTGATGAAAAATTTCTGTTCATTATCTCACTTAGTTTTGCTGATTGCTCAACCAATAGTTTGAACTTCTCAACATCAGCTAGTGATAATTCCGTACCTTTACCGATTCCGGTTGATGACGAATTAAGCTGCCTTAAAATATTTTTTGAGTTTTCAACCTGTATTCTTGAGAAGTATTTGTCTCTGATATCCGAAACGTGATTAACAACATTTTGAAATTCAACACCCAGTTGATCCAATACAGGTTCAAATAATTTTCCAATCGCTAAAACAATCAAAGCCTTAACCTCAAACGGAACTGATAAACCAAGAAATACTTCTTCACCAAGTTTAATGCTTATCAGTAGTATAGCAGCACCAATTAAAGGCAATGCTGTTGCAACGCTGTCAATAACACTTGAGTATGAGTTGATTATTCTGTCAATCGTTGCGCTGGCAGGTGTTCTGATTATTTCTACTTTTAGTTTACTGTATGCAAGGTAAGATAACAAAACAAAAAATGCATAGGTTAAAACCGGAAGCCACCAAAAACTATAAGGTATAAATGATTCTTCAACGGGCTTCCACGTGGGGAATAATGCTTGCGCAATATCCATTGTTATATTACCAAGCAGAGGTACTTTTGATAAATCAAGGAAGAAGGAAACGATAAGTGCAACAAAAGATATTATTGCAGGTTTGTAAACAACTGTAAATTGAATTTTTCTTACAGCAGATTTAGTGTACTCCTCTAACTCAAGTTCCAGCTCATTATTTGCAACGTCGGGGTTAAGCAGATTTCTTGAATTTTCTTTTGCTTGATTTTGTGAGCTAACCATCAGACTCCTCAGTTTATTTCACTTAAATATTAATTATTCACTTGCTTTTGTAAAATTAAATAAATCAGACTTTAGATTTGACAATTATTATACCACCAAGTAAGATTTTTTGATGATAATTATGTCGTTTTGCAGATTACCTCCAGCTAATCAAAATGCAGGGAATTTTAATTTATAATCAGATTTATTGTACAAAAATAATCATAATAATAGAATAAATGTAAAAAAACTTTGTAGGTAAATTGCATAGGTTAAATAATGATAATTATTAAATAATAAAAACCATATTTAATTGTCAAATTTCCTTATAGACCTGTAAATATTACATTAGTAAAAATTTCTAACAGAGGTGTGTAATTATTTTCAAACATAATATTGATTATTTTAGAGATACAATTTTTTATCCTTCTACACCTTTAAGATGAATGCAAATCCTAGAATATTAGAAATAAACTCGCGCGTATGGATAAAAAGGTTCGGAAAAAATGTGAACCTTTCATCTGTGCCCGACGAACAAATTGATAATTGGGTACACAGTGGATTTGATTTTATCTGGTTAATGGGTGTGTGGAAAATTAATACAGATATAATTTCTGAGTATTGCTTCGAACCCGAATTAGTTTCCTCCTATAATGCAGCATTGAAAGACTGGCACACTAAGGATGTAATCGGCTCTCCATATTCAATTGATTTATATGAATTAAACCCTATACTCGGATCGAAAGAAGATTTACTAAGATTCAAAGACAGACTAAACTCCAGAGGAATAAAATTAATTTTAGATTTCGTCTGCAATCATTTTAGTGCAAAGTCGTCGTTAATCTGGACAAATAAAGAATTATTTTTACCTGCAGATGAATTTTTATTTAGGAACGATCCATACACCTTCTATAAGTCCCCGGCAAATGAAAATGAATTTCTTGCTCATGGCAGAGATCCGCTGTTTCCACCGTGGAAAGATACTGCTCAGGTAAATTTTTATGATCATAATGCAAGAAAGTTTTTAACTGATACTCTTATTGATCTGACGACAATGTGTGACGGAGTAAGATGTGATATGGCTATGCTTCCACTGAACAATATTTTTTATAATACCTGGATCGGAGTGATTAAGAAATACGGTTTCGAACGGCCCAAAAAAGAATTCTGGGAAGAAACTATTCCTGCCGTAAAGCAAAAAAGAAATGATTTTATTTTTATCGCTGAAACTTACTGGGATCTTGAGTGGCAGTTACAAAATCTTGGATTTGATTTTACTTACGATAAAAGATTAACTGACAGGCTTGCCTCTGCCGATGTTCGATCAGTTCGTGATCATCTCAGAGCAGAACCCAACTATCAGAAAAAATCAGTAAGATTTTTAGAAAATCACGATGAAGACAGAGCAATTATAAAATTTGGTAAAGAAAAATCTCTTGCAGCTGCTGTTGTAATCAGTACAATACAAGGAATGATTTTTTATTTTGATGGACAGTGTGAAGGCAAAAAAATAAAACTGCCGCTTCAGCTTGGAAGAGAACCAGTGGAAAAACAGGATGAGCGTATAAAAATTTTTTACAGAAAACTTTTTGAGATTACAAAATCAAAAGTGTTTAGAAATGGCAGCTGGATGCTTCTTGAACCATTACCCGTAAGCAGCAATGATGATACATATGATAATATTCTTTGCTGGATTTGGGAATTAAAAGATGAAATGAAAATTATTGCAGTAAACTATACAAATAAAACTTCGCGATGCCGATTGAAATTCGACACAAAGTTTGTTTCTGATAATGTAGTTTTAATTGATGAACTAAATAATGTTGAATATTCAAGATCGAAGAAAGAAATAAACGAAAAAGGCTTATACATTGAGCTAAAATCTTATAATAGCCATATTTTTTCAGTATCTGATTTTAAACAATAAATGATATCATCCTGGTTTGGAAAAAAAACTGACCTAAAAATAAGTTTTTTTTAACTCACTGCATTTATAAGTTTTCGAAACCAATTTTTATTACTTTCATCACACAGACAGGTATGGCAAAAAAAAATAATACAAGTAAAACCAGAACAATTGGTAAGCAAAAAATTGAATCTAAAAAAAAGATGGATCCAAAGCTTAAAAGCAGAATTTGGACCATCATTATCCTACTAATTCTTTTGGTGTTTTTTATTGTTAATAATACCAGGGATGAACCCGAACAAGGTCCGTATCCACCAAATTATGTACCCGGTACTTTAAGTAATGATTAATCAGAAAATAAAAAAAGGAGAAAATATGTTTAAAAAAATCTTGAGCTTATCTGTAATGGTTCTTTCATTTTTATATATGAGTGAAGCCCTTGCAAATAGCAATAATGAAGATGTTAAAGCCCCAAACTTTTCTCTCAAGTCGGTTGATGGCAAGACAGTAAACCTGTCTGATTATAAAGGGAAAATTGTAATCATCGATTTTTGGGCTACGTGGTGTCCACCTTGCAGAAAAGGTATTCCTGATCTGGTTTCAATTCAGAAGGAATTTAAAAAAGATGTGGTTGTAATAGGAATTTCTCTTGATGATTCCAGAACCGTAGGAGAAGTTCCGGGATTTGTCAAAGAATATGGCGTTAATTATCCTGTTGTTTATGGAGATGAAAAAGTAGTAAATGCGTTCGGTGGAATAAGATCAATACCAACGGCCTTTATTATCGATAAAAAAGGCAACATTGTAGATAAGCACATTGGATTGGTTCCAAAAGATACTTATGTAAATAAAATCAAAGAGTTGTTAAAGAAGTAAAGATTATTGCAATTACAAAAAAATCCTTATTCATTTGAATAAGGATTTTTTGTTTGATCCGTTTTGTAAAGAATCTTTATTTACTTTCATCTCTTAAAAATCTTGGTTCTTCTAAAGTTAGCATCAATGAAATTCTGTGGGAATCCGGAAGTCTGTCAATCTCTGATTCACTGAAGCGGGCAAATGAATAATCAATATTCAATTTAGGAAGCTTTACTCCTGCCCCAACAGTAAATTGTTTTACATCGTTGTAACCAGCTCTTACAGAAACAACATTTTTAAATGAGTATTCAAAACCTGCGTGCATATCAAAACTGATTGGACCAATGTTAAAATTGGATGCATATTTTCTGTTCTCGAATCTAATATCAAAATCAAGTGCAGGCATAATATAACCTCCAAGAATTTCAACAAACTTATACGCTCCGCCAACTTTTAATGTTGGTGATACAAGCTCGTTGCGACCTGTACTCCAGGCAACTAAGGTTGTTGTTGCGTCCTGAAGATTTGCACCAAGGTAAAGATTTTTCATCGGTACATAATAAGCCCCAACATCAAAGCCGATCCCGGTTGCACCAAACTCTGCTAAATCTCTTCTGATGATTTTTGCGTTCACACCCCAATAAAAATTTTCTGTCTGTCTTTTGGCAAAAGTTAAATAAAAAGCCCAGTCCTGGTTACTGAATTCAGTAATTCTGCTGTAATCAAGTCTGTCTTCATTGATATCAATTATTCCATCTCCATTTGCATCATAAAGTGCATTTCTTGTATCAGGAATCCCATCAACACCTAATCTCATTACACTTAGACCAAAACTCATATCGGAGGAGTAGGGAATTGCAACAGCTCCGTAATCATAATTAACCAAATCACCGAATTGTTCAGAGTGCATAAGTGCTAATTGCGGATAGTTGATATTCGCAAGCCCAGCGGGATTGTAATATCCTGCTGTTACATCATTAGCGATAGCAACAAACGCTCCACCCATACCAAGTGCTCTGCCGCCTACGCCTAATGCCATAAATTCACCGGCGTATTTACTTACAACAGTTTGTGATTGAAGTAAAGTAAAATGCGAAAATAAAAACACCAGAACTAACACGAACTTTTTAGCCATAAATTTGGGCTCCCGATTCAAAAGTTAAAATCCTTGTTGAGAAAATTGATAATTAGAATTCCAATGTCAAGGCTAATTTATTTGGGAAATTACATCTGATCTGAATCTAAATCGTAAAAAACTATAAAATAAAATTACTTACTTTGACTTCCCTTGCGCAGCAACTGCGGCAGCGGCTTTTTCAATTTCTTCCGGATTGCCAAGATAGTAATGTTTAACAGGTTCCAGGTTATCATCAAGTTCGTAAACCAAGGGAATTCCCGTTGGAATATTAAGTTCAACAATTTCATTATCAGGAATGTTATCAAGATATTTTACTAATGCACGCAAGCTGTTACCGTGAGCAGTTATTAAAACTTTTTTACCTGTCTTAACCATAGGAGCAATTGTGCCTTCCCAATAAGGAACAAAACGAGCAACAGTATCTTTCAGACATTCAGTTAATG
>FWPV01009010.1_pt1 | contig 17120 bp, 11 predicted proteins | sample 2228371 | NCBI WGS metagenome assembly FWPV01 (sample SAMEA103939776, study PRJEB20133) | metagenome | reverse complement strand
TAGCGTGTCTTTAGCGCGTGCTCCTTGACCGGCCAGCCCCCTGGTGAACTTGACACGCCGCATGATACATGCTTTGCAAGATTCATAGTCTTATTTTTGTCCGACGCGGCTATCACGGCAGGCGGCGCTTCAGCCCCGATGCAACGAAAGGGACTAGATAGGTAGGCGCGCTACACCATGAAGATAACCATCCTGGGTAGTGGTACGGCTACTCCGCAGCTGGCTCGAAATGCAGCCGGACTGATCATCCATACGGGTGAGACCACAATCGCTGTGGACATGGGGCCAGGTATTATCCGCCGACTCTGTGAGGCTGGCATAGATCATAGGTCAATAGACTTAGTACTCATAACCCATTTCCACGCAGACCATGTTTCTGATGTAGCACCATTCCTTTTCGCCTCGAATTATGCATACGGCCCTGTGAGGGAGTCACGCTTCTGGCTGGTGGGTCCCGCAGGTCTCCAGAAGTTTTTTGACGCCTTGGTCCAAGCCTATGGCCATTGGGTAATACCTTTTGGCGACCGTTTAGTCTTGAAAGAATTGGATGCAGACAGACACGATGAAATGCGTATCAGAGACATTGTCATCAAGTCTGCTCCTTCTCCGCACTCCTACCCGAGCCTGTCCTATAGGGTGGAGTCAGAGGTTGTGTCTATCACTATCTCAGGTGACACCGATATGTCAGAACAACTTGTACAATTGGCACAGAATACAGATGTTTTTGTCTGCGAGTGCTCCCTGCCCGCGAATCTCAAAACCCCAGGTCACCTTACGCCGGCAGAAGCCGGTGTGATGGCTCAACGAGCCGGAGCAAAAAGACTAATTTTGACTCATTTTTATCCACCCTGCGATGAGATAGATGTCATGGAAGATGCTGCACGAGAATTCAGCGGCGAGATAATCAAGGCCTATGATCTTTTGGAGGTGAAGGTTTGACAAGGCATGATGTCCACTACATTTGCTGCCTGTTTTCCATTGCTCGGGTAAGGGTTAGGGGGTCAGTGTACTCCAGTGAGCCGCCCATGGGAATGCCGTAGGCAATGCGAGTCACTTTTTCCACTTTTTGCTTTAGCTTTTGAGCGAGATAGCTCGCGGTAGCTTCCCCCTCCACCGATGGATTAAATGCAAGGATAACCTCTTCAACTTGGTTTGTGTCAAGCCGCTTCAATAATTCTCGTATCTTAATATCATCGGGTCCCACAGCATCAAGAGGCGACAGGAGACCGTGAATGACGTGATAAAGGCCACGGAAGTGACCAGACTTTTCCATGGCCATTAAGTCCAGGGGAGTTTCCACGACGCAGATCTTTGTCACATCACGCTTAAGGTCAGAACAGATCGTACACGGATCCACGTCAGTAAGATTGTAACAAGATGAACAGAGTCTTAATTCTTCGCGTATTTTGCGGATCGCAGTGACCAGGTTATTCACCTCTTCTGTACTTGCGTTGAGGAGATGAAAGGCATACCGGAGAGCGGTTTTTTCGCCGACTCCTGGTAGGTGCTTGAATGCCTGTACGAGCGAGTCGAGGGGATTAGCCATCACACTAGTCCAGGAATACGTAATCCGCCACTAATCTTGACCATTTCCTGGGTCATGATTTCTCTAGACTTCTGTAAGGCATCATTAACTGCTGCCACAATGAGATCCTCTAGCATCTCTGGATCAGGTGATTCAAATAGTTGGGGTTCTATCTTCACCGAGATTATTTCTTGCAGGCCATTTGCCACTACTTGGACCATGTCGCCCCCGGCTGTACCCGTCACGTTTCTTTCTGCAAGCAGTTCCTGTGCTTCAGAAATCTTTGTCTGCAGCCCCTGGGCCTGCTGCATCAATTCCTTGAGTCCGAACACGTCTATTGCCTCCTTTTGCACCCGCACTTAAACGCGCAGGGTTCGCACACCTTTGTTTAAAAACCATTTTCCTATCCATGCATTGTCGGCGTTGACATTACCCACGGATACCGCGCATTCTATACGCGCTCTATAAATGAGCGTCAAACTTTTCCAAAACTAACAAAAAACAATGCCATATGGCAACGAACACGTGAAACGACCAACTGTATTCCTTGTCAATCCTTGGGTCCACGATTTTGCTGCATACGATCTATGGGCTCGTCCCCTAGGGCTGCTTTTGCTAGGCACACGACTAAGGAGGCTAGGAGTTGAGCCTATATTGATAGACTGTATGGACTCGAAGCATTCTGGTCTGCCGCACAGGAAGGCTAAACCGGATGGTCGGGGCCGATTCCCAAAAAGTCCCATTGAGAAACCTGAATGCATAAAGTTTGTACCGAGAACATTCAGCCGCTACGGTGTGTCAAAAGAGATTTTAGAGAACCATTTGTCCTTATTATCACGGCCTGACGCAATCTTTGTTACAAGCCTTATGACCTATTGGTACACTGGAGTTAAGGAGACCATTACCTTGTTCAAAAGGCTGTTCCAAGGGGTGCCCATAGTCTTGGGAGGAGTATATGCTACGCTTATGCCCCAACATGCTCGGCAGTCATGTGAACCGGATATCCTTTGGACCGGCCCGGCGGAAAACGGACTTCGGGAAATACTTGCGGACATTTTGGGCCTTAGTCTTCCAGGTGCGGACGACTACCGGAAACCGGAATTTTCACCCTGTTTGGACCTCATGAGCCACGTGACTTTTTTGCCCCTCTTGACATCTCGAGGGTGCCCCATGAGGTGTTCTTACTGCGCCTCGGGAAAATTGTTCCCCAAATTCGTTGCCAGACCGGTGCAGGACGCCATTGCCTCAATCGAAGCTGCTGTCAATATGTATGGCATAAGGGACGTAGTGGTTTACGACGATGCTTTTCTTTACAACGCTGAGACCCGAGCAATACCGATCCTCTTGAAGAGTGCAGAACGATTTCCCGGTTTGCGATGGCATGCCCCCAACGGCCTTCATGTGAGATACATAACAAGGGACGTGGCGTTTGCCATGAAGCAAGCAAGTTTTGAGACCATAAGATTGGGGCTTGAGTCTTCTGCTGACTCGTTTCACAAACAGACAGGGAGCAAGACGGCAAGGGCGGAGTTCGTTGAAGCCATGGCAAATCTAAGGGATGCGGGCTTTACGGAGAAGGACATCGCTGCGTATTTGCTTGTGGGGATTCCAGGGCAGACCAGGGGGCAAATTGAAGATGACGTGGACTTTGTATTGAGCTGTGGTGCAACGCCCAAATTGGCTGAATACAGTCCCATACCTGGTACGGCCATGTGGGCCTCAGCCATCAAGCAGAAGCGTTACGACATAGAAAGAGAGCCCCTGTATCACAACTGCACGTTGCTTCCTGCTGCTGAAGAAGGTGTTGACTCAGGCTTCTTGGCCAAGACCCGGAGAAAGATTTCGGAACAGCTCTTGTTGACAGTGTAGAGGCATGTTGATAAATATTAATGATCAATTCAAACAAGAAAGCCTTAAATATATCGGGAAAGAGAGACAAATATGGCCGAAACCAAGGACGTAGTAGGCGCCGCCTTAGTGGTAGGAGGCGGGATAGCCGGCGTACAGGCCTCATTAGACCTGGCGGAGTCGGGGTATAAGGTATATTTGGTGGAGAGTCAGACAGGCATAGGTGGGCGCATGGCCCAGCTTGACAAGACCTTCCCTACCAATGACTGTTCCACATGTATATTTTCGCCAAAACTGGTGACCGTAGGTCAGAATCCAAATATCGAGTTGTTATCGTACAGCGAAGTAGATGATATTCGAGGAGAAGAAGGTCGGTTCAAGGTTAGGATTAGACAAAAGGCTCGCTACGTCAGGAAAGATAGGTGCAAGGCTTGTGGTGATTGTGCCACGGCGTGTCCAGTCAAAGTGTCCAATCAGTTTGATCAGGGGTTGAGCAAGAGGTCTGCGACTTACAGGTTGTTTCCGCAGACTATACCCCAGACGTTTGTCATAGAGAAGGCGGATAGGGCGCCGTGTGTGATGGCCTGTCCTGCACACATCAATGTACAGGGGTATGTACAGCTCATTGGGAAGGGCAAGTATAGGGAGGCCATTGAGCTGATATATGAGAAGCTGCCTTTGCCTGGTGTGCTAGGCAGGGTATGTCCCCATCCATGTGAGAAGGTGTGTCGTCGTGGAGAGAAAGACCAGCCCGTATCCATTTGCAAGCTCAAGAGGTTTGCAGCTGATCAGATAGATTATGCGAGTTTGTCTATTCCTGAGATAGTAAGACGAGAAGAGAAGGTGGCGGTAATCGGGTCAGGTCCGGCTGGATTGTCAGCAGCCTATTATTTAGCGTTGAAGGGATATGGTGTTACGATTTTCGAGGCGTCGTCGGTGCTGGGAGGGTGGTTGCGTCTTGGGATCCCTGAATACCGTCTCCCCAAGGATGTATTGGACAAAGAGATAAATCACATACTGAGTTTAGGAGTGGAGGTAAAGACTAACACAGCCCTTGGACGGGATATTACCATTGACGATCTATTTAAGCAGGGCTACAAGGCGACGTTTTTGGGTGTAGGTTGCCAGAAGGGGGCTCGCCTTGGAGTGCCTGGTGAAGAGAGTGTTGGGGTTATCCAAGGGGTGGATTTGCTTCGTGCCGTGGCCTTGGGTGAGGCTGTGCCGTCCATAAAGAAGGCGGTGGTGATAGGCGGAGGTAACGTAGCCATCGATGCTGCACGTACGCTGCTACGTTTGGGGGCAGAGGTGACGATTTTATATCGTCGATCGAGGCAGGAGATGCCAGCCTATGATGAGGAAGTGAAGGCGGCTCTGCAGGAGGGTTTGAAGATAGAGTTTTTGGTGGCACCGGTGGAGGTGATGTCATCCAATGGTCAGGTGACTGGTATCAAGTGCATACGTATGGAGCTAGGTGCGCCGGATCAGTCGGGAAGAAGGCGTCCTGTGCCGGTGGCCGGGTCTGAATTTACCGTAAGTGCTGACGCTGTGGTACCTGCCATAGGACAGGTCATAGACCCTGAATTCTGGGATGCCATGCCAAACCTCGGCCACACCCTCAGAAATACCATTGAATTTGATGGTATCACCCTTGCCACAACCATTCCAGGCGTGTTTTCCGGCGGCGATGCAGCTACTGGTCCAGCAACAGTGGTTGAAGCGGTAGCAGCGGGCCGGGAGGCTGCTGAGTCCATCCACAGGTATATAAATGGTCTGGATCAGTTTGAGGGACGGCCGTGGCGTATGCCTGAGAATCCTCAGTATCCGCCCATTCCAGAGGAGATGCAGCCTGAATCACGGGCTGTAAATCCAGAATTGCCCGTATCTGAGCGCAAGGGTTTTGTGGAAGTCGAGTTGGCATTTCCCGAGGAAGAAGCGCTCAGAGAAGCAAGCCGCTGCTTGAACTGTGGCGTGTGTTCAGAGTGCATGGAGTGTGTTAGGGCTTGTCCTGCTCAGGCCATAGATCATGAGATGGAGGATCATTACCTAGATATAGATGTCGGTAGCGTAATCCTTAGCATGGGCTATGACATGATCGATCCAGACACCATCAGAGGGGAGTACTCATACGGCACCGCGCCGAATGTGGTCACCAACATGGAGTTTGAGCGTATCTTGAGCGCATCAGGGCCTAATGCTGGGGAGGTGAAGAGGCCTTCTGACGGTAGGCATCCTCATAAAATTGCATGGATTCAATGCGTGGGCTCAAGAGATCCTGTGAAGGGAATGCCGCATTGCAGCTCAATATGCTGCATGGCGTCCATCAAGGAGGCGGTGATAGCCAAGGAACACGACCCGAATATAGAGCCAACGATCTTTTATATGGATATAAGGGCATACGGAAAGGATTTTGATGCCTATTACGAGCGGGCCAAGGGCCAGGGTGGTGTTCGATTCATACGCTCTATGGTGAGCCGTGTGGTAGAAGACCCTCTTACCAATGATCTCCAGATCACCTACCTTGACGAGAATCAGCGTCTAGTAACAGAGACCTTTGATATGGTGGTTCTGGCTGTGGGGTTGAAGACATCTGATGAATCCCGACGCCTGGCCAATAAGATTGGCGTCGAGTTGAATGAGTCTTTTTTCTGCTCCACAAGTACCTTTGAGCCTGTCCAAACCAACCGGCCTGGGATCTTCGTGGCCGGCATGCTACAAGGCCCGAAGGATATCCCCCAAACCGTCATGGAAGCCTCTGCTGCTGCTGGTGCCTCGTCGAGACTCTTGGCCACCGCACGGAATACATTAACGACCAAGCAGGAATTTCCACCTCAACGTGATGTGTCTGGCGAGGAGCCACGAATAGGCGTTTTCATTTGCCGCTGTGGGATCAATATAGCCAACGTTGTAGATGTGCCTCGCGTGGTGGAGCACGTGAGGACGCTACCCAACGTTGTGTTTGCGGACGAGAAACTTTTTACATGCTCCCAGGATACCCAAGAGCAATTCCTACAAATCATCGAAGAACACAAGCTCAATAGGGTTGTGGTTTCAGCGTGCAGCCCAAGAACCCACGAACCCATGTTTCAACTTACCATGGAGAAGGCGGGCTTGAATCCATATCTCTTCACCATGACTAATATCAGGGATCAATGCTCCTGGGTGCACGCCACAGACAAAGAATCTGCGACCCGAAAAGCAATGGATCTTGCCAGGATGGCCGTAGCCCGAGCTCGCCGCCTTGCACCCCTGCAAAAGTCTAAAATGGAAGTCGTTTCCAACGGCCTTGTGCTCGGTGGAGGCATAGCGGGCATGACAGCGGCCTTGAATCTGGCAGATCAGGGCTTCCAGGTTTATCTGGTTGAGAGGACTGACAAATTGGGAGGCAATGCACTTTCCATCGAAAAAACCATTCGAGGAGAAAGTATTAAGCCGTACCTAGATGATCTAGTGGGCCGTGTGGAAAACCACCCGAAAATCTCTGTTTTTAAGAACTCAGAGTTTTCAGACCTGTCAGGCCACGTAGGTCATTTCAAGGGCGTCATAATCAATGGTGACAGTGGGCGCACAGAAGTAGAGTTTGGAGCTGCTGTTATTGCCACAGGAGCTGTCGAGTCTAAGCCCACCGAGTATCTCTACGGTGAACATGAAGGGGTTGTCACGCACCATTCGTTGGAAGAACGAATAATGGCAGGTGATCCCAAACTGAAAGACATCAAAAATGCCGTGTTCATACAGTGCGTGGGATCTCGCTGCGACGAACGGCCATATTGTTCGAAGGTCTGCTGCTCCTCAACAGTTCGTCTGTCAGAACGACTTCGAGAGATTAATCCCAATGTCAAAATATACGTCTTGTATAGAGATCTGAGGACTTACGGTTTGTTGGAGAAATTTTACACAGCTTCTCGGGCAGCTGGTTCTGTGTTTGTACGCTACGATCCAGAAAACAAACCGCAGGTCGAGGCGTTTGGCAATCGCGTGAACGTTACTTTCCGGGAGCCAGTGCTAGGTGAAGACATTACTGTGCCCGCGGACCTCTTGGTCTTGGCGGCCGCGATTGATCCAGCCCCGACCAACAGGCAATTGGGGCAGCTCTTCAAAGTGACCGTCAACTCCTATGGATACTTCGTGGAAGCGCACATGAAATTACGACCGGTTGACTTCACAACTGAAGGCATATTTTTGGCCGGTCTGGCTCACTATCCCAAACCAATAGACGAGGCTATAGCCCAGGCAACTGCGGCAGCACAAAGAGCGTCCCTTGTTTTGAGCCAAGAGTCCTTGACCTTCCCAGGAGTTATCTCCAAAGTTGATCCAAACAAATGTGCTGTGTGCCTGACTTGCGTGAGGCTGTGTCCGTATGGAGCACCTCACATAACAGAGGATCACGTCGCTGAGATAGTGCCGGCATTGTGTCAGGGGTGTGGCATCTGTGCGTCTGTGTGCCCAGGCAAGGCCATCGAGCTTCAGCATTTTAGAGATGATCAGGTGATTCAGGAAATTGACGCTTTGTTAGAAGCAGCGTCTTGATGAGAAAGCCAAAGGTCTGGCATCAACGTACTTAGAAGATTATTTTTTATCCACATCAGGAGATTAAATATGCAGCAAGCAAGCGTGCAAGGTTCAGGCAAAATAGGCCTTCCATCGGCAGATCTTGTCTCGGTTGTAAATCAGTGTTTCCAATGCTGCAAGTGTTCAGCAGGGTGTCCCGTCGCATCGGAAATGGACCTGTTGCCACATCAAATGGTGCGCCTGGCAGTCATGGGCGAGGTTGACCGCATAGTAAACTCGAAAAGCATTTGGATATGTTTGACATGCCACACTTGCGGAGCTAGGTGCCCTAACGGGATAGATGTGCCTGCCTTGTTGGACCCCATTCGTCATCAGGTACTGCAGCAGCATAAAGAACCCAAAGACAACGCAGTGCCCATCTTCCACAAGGTTTTTCTGCAAACGGTTCGAACCTTTGGCAGGGTACATGAACTATTCTTGATAGGCATGTATAAGATGAAGACCAAAACATACTTCAATGACATGGAATTGGGCTGGCAGATGTTCAAAAAAGGTAAAATTCATCTGTTTCCACACCGTTCGAGCCATCTCAGCGAGGTGAAGGAAATATTCAACAAGTCGGCTGTTAAGTAAAACCTGAGGGGGCGCTAGCACATTTAATTCATGCTACATTTCCTGTATAGCATGGACAAAAGGCGTATGTATTAAGGAGCAACATCACTCCGCCCACAAAGTCGAAGGGGGGATTGTGCTGCATCCCCGCCAATGAGACGAGTCAGCAATTGTCTCGCCAAAATCGAGGCAATGCTGGAATCTCAGTTGGCATTTATTGAGGCGCTTCATGCCATCCCTTCGCCGTGTCCTCACCTGGATTGCCAGGCTGTCTTGCGCTCATCCAAAAATAGTCCTTTGTTTTTTTCTTGTCGCTGCCATTGCCGGCTTCGCAGCGATGCCTTTCATAAAGATTAGTACGGATCTAACCTCTGGCGTAGCCTACGATAACCCCACCATAAAACTCGCCCGAGAATGCCTTCAGACTTTCGGAGAGCAAGACTCACTTATCGTAGTCATACAATTTCCAGAACCCCCGGGCCGAGATAGGCTGTTCTTTATGCGCAGCTTGGAAAGTTTCATAGCCGCCATGCCCGGTGTGCGCAGAGCTAGGTGCCAGTTCTTGGATACACAAGACAAACTGCAAGTCGAGGCAGTACTAACGAATTTCTTGCTCGGATTAAACAGCGATGAGAAAGATCAAATATCAGTTCTGTTTAGTGAACAGCACATGGAGGATGCTCTCAGACGAACTCGCAACAGGCTGTTCCTTATCCAAGATTCTGATCTGAAGGATAGAATACTCGAGGACCCCTTGGAACTGGGTCATTTTGTAGCCGAGTCCATGAAAAAAAGGGTGGGATCGGTGAGCCTCAACGACATGTTCCTGCTAATAGGAAGCCCTGACAGCACTGTTTTTCTCATTCAGGTGACGCCCGCTTTCCCCAGCAGCGATATAACAAGCTCCGGTGTACTAATAAATGAGCTGAAAAAATCCTTACCGTCAGAGATTTCAAGACTGGTGGATGAACGGCCAGGACTATGGAGGTACAAAGATGACATCCAATGGTGGTTAACCGGCAAGACACTTTTTCATCACGAATCCAACGAGGTTTTTCGAGAAGAAAGTCTCAGAATTTTAGTCTGCTCGGTGCTACTAGTTTCCATTCTCTTATGGGTAGCATATCGCAGCTTATGGGCAGGTGTGTTGCTGCTTGTCCCAATTGCTGCAGGTGTCGGCCCCAATTACGGGCTATTGTGCCTGGTCTTTGATGAGGTAAATCCCGTGGTCATGGGGGCAGCAGGCGTTCTATTTGGGCTTGCAACGGATTATGGGGTCCATATTTGGGCTCGATTGAGCGATGAACTTGAAAAAACGCCTTGCATCCAAGACGCACTGCTCACCGTGTACGAGCAAACTGGACCAGCCGTAACTTTAGGCGCCCTGACTTGCATAATAGCCTTTTTATGCATGTGTTTTTCACACCAGCCGGCTATGAAACAATTAGGTTATGTGGGAGCGATGGGACTAATTCTGAGCCTCGGTTCAACACTGTTCCTTTGCCCGGCGCTGGCAACCGTTTTAGGGGTGGGCAGAAGACATTACTTTCCAAAAATGAAGTTTTCCTTTGCAAGGCTGTCTCACCTATATGAAATGAGGCCATGGATCACGGTTGTCATATCCTTGTGTATGATAGGCGTTGGGGCTTGGTATGCCATGCGGGTGAGTGAAGAGAAAGACATGTTCAAAGTATTTCTAGCCCGTAATATGGAATCTACTAATATCTCAGACTTTATATCTCGCAAATTTAAGACAAACTTTGCCCAGCCGGTTCTCATCGTGTTTGACGCGGATGATTTTGATCGAGGACTTAACATTCAGCGAGAAATTGACGTCATTTTGTCAGACCTCATGCGTCGCAAGAGAGAGATTGCCAGTGCAGATTCGATTTCGTACCTAATGTCTCCATCCTCGGTACGCAACCAGAACTTACAATGGGTGAGAGAAGTTGCAGAAGGTTGGCCTCGACTCTACACAATGTACTCGAGAATACTCGCAAAATCGGATCTATCGGAATCTTCGACGGAACAGTTATTGAGCTCTTTTTCCGCTCTCGGTCAGCTCCTTGACAAGTTAAGCTCGCAACCGGTTGGCGCACCTTTCTCCAGACAGTTGGAAGATTCGTGGTATTCGGCCAAGATCGGGGAATCGTATCGTTTCCTCACCTATGTTCGCTACAGCCATACAATCACCGACCCGGAAGAATCAGCTATGGTGGATCGCAGTATCAGGAATGCCCTCAGCGGCCTACCAGTAAGCGTTCAAGTCATCGGGGTCCGCCAAGCGATGAATAAGATACTCTCCACTCTGTTATCGGAGCTTGTCAAAATAGCACTCTACACTATAGCCTTGGTGTTGGTGTTTTTCACAGCAGTACTTAGACGTCCTTTGGCAGTGCTCCTGAGCCTGATACCTATGGTAGGGGCATTTGCCATAACTTTGGGAACCACGGCGATTGTTGGCCTCGGACTGCCATTTTCAGTGGTTGGGGTCGCTCCTCTAATCTTTGGATTGGGCATGGACAATGGAGTTCATGTAGTTGTGGGGTCCTTGTCTGATAAAGGTGGTGTTCGTGACACCTTAGAGCATGTAGCCTCTCCTATTATCTTTACGTCCCTTGCCAACGTAAGCGGCTTCGTGGCAATGCTTGCCTCTCGCTTATACGCATTGGAGTTTTTGGGCTGGGCTATCATTGTAGGAATGAGCGCCTCTGTATGTTTTACCCTCACCACGCTACCAGCAATCCTCTTGATAAGGGAAAGGAAGAGGTCGAATAAGCATGAAACGGTGCAAACGCTATAGGCAGGCTTGGTTTGCTCCGTAATAGGTGTTTCCGAAATTAACCGTGATCCGGTCATGTTTCGGTCTCTCGTTCCCACGAAAGTGGGAATCCAGCAACATGGATTCCCGATCAAGTCGGGAATGACATTAATGGAGGATGATTACTCATACCGTAGTGCTTCAATTGGCTGGAGCCGAGAAGCCTTGAACGCGGGGTAAAACCCGAAGAATATGCCGACCATTGCCGAGAATACCAGGGCAACTGCCATTGCTAGAGGGCTGATCAGGGCGGGCCAGCCGCTGACGCGTGTGAATACATATGAACCTACCACGCCTAGTGCCATGCCCAAGAACCCACCAGCCATGGATAAGACCACAGCCTCGATGAGGAACTGAAACAATATGTCATAAGACTTGGCTCCTACGGCCATTCTTATGCCTATTTCCTTAGTCCGCTCAGTGACTGAAACCAACATGATGTTCATAATGCCAATCCCACCCACCAAAAGGGATATGGCAGCAATAGCCCCAAGCAACGTGGTCATGATGTTTAGGGACTTTTCAGCAGTAGCAAGAATCTCGGTGAGATTTCGCACAGTAAAATCTTTTTCCTGACCTCGACCTATTCGGTGCCGCCGAGTAAGCAATTCATCTATCTGTGCTTCGGCAGTTTTTATAAGCGGTATGTCCTTTGCCTGAACCAGAATTGAATTGATTTCGTCTGGAAAAGGCGTGCCAAACAGTCTATATTGAGCTGTTTTGAGAGGTACAAAGACTGAATCGTCCTGGTCGTCGCCCCTGGGAGATTGACCTTTGGCGTCAAGTACCCCCACGACAGTGACGGGCACGTTCTTGATCCTGATTACCTTACCCAAGGGATAGGCATCTCCGAAGAGATTCTCTTTGACGGTATTACCTATAACAGCGACTTTGGCCGCACGGCGCTCCTCGTCTTCCGTGAAAATCCGTCCGTAACTTATATTCCATTCTCGTATGGGGAAATAATCGTTGGTAGTACCCGTCACCCTAGTGCGCCAATTCTTGTTCCCATAAACGACCTGAGCGACCTCGCCCCAGATAGGAGCAGCACGTTTTACGGCTGGACACTCCTTGAGAATGGCTTCGGCATCGGAAGACTTTAAGGTATGCACGGAACCTGAACCGTGACGTATTCCGCCTTGGGACGATGCCCCTGGTACGACCAATATCAAATTGCTTCCGATGGATCGTATCTGCTCACCGATGAGCTCCCTAGCGCCCGACCCAACTGCGACCATGAGAATCACTGCGCCTACGCCTATTACGATCCCTAACATGGTTAGGATAGACCGTAATAAATTCACACGAAGAGCTCCCAGCGCAATGCCAAGTCCATCAATGGTGTTTATCATCACGATTTCCTGACAGACATCTCAGCCATACGAGGTCTATAGTTTGGCTGTTCCAGCAACGGCTTGCGGGCTATCAAACGAGAGATATTTTTTGCTTCACCGCTTTCAGGTTCGTCCCAAACGATTTCTAGGGCTTTGAAGTAGGGAGCCAGACCGTGGCGAGGAACGAGGTAGGCCTCGTTGAATTCTGGTTGTTCGGATTTATGATTTACATTGTAGGTGGCATAAAATAGGAGCCCACCCGGTCGGAGCGAGTGAGCCAGGTCAGCCATCCGTACGGGTGCAAAAAAATAAAATACGGCGACAAGATCATACAGGCCAACCGGTATGGGCCAGTAATCCAGGTCAGCAACGATACATCCTACCGATAAGTTCAGTGAATTCGCCCAAGAACTGAGCTGACGAAGCGCTACTTGGCTAATGTCCACCGCATCCACCCAATAACCGTGACGAGCTAGATAAATCGCATTGCCCCCCCTACCACAGGCCAGATCTAGGGCTCGACCCCCTGTAAGCAACCGAGACCATTGCATAAGTAACGAATCGACGCCCACAGGGGAATCCTGATGCCTAGTGTACTTGGCATCCCATTTTTCAGCATCAATCCTCATGGGGCATAGTTTACAATTCAGTAAGATGTTGCAAGGTCTCGAAGATAGATTTAACCAAAAAATTTAATTAAACAATTTGTTAGGCTCCATCTAGTCCGGCACGCTCCTTCTCAGCATACCACGATTCTGGATTTTCCAGGTACATTTTCACATCACCGAGAGCTGCAAAATGTGTCCTCTCTTCAGAGATCATCTTAACTATGAACTCCTTCTCGAGTGGATCGGTGGCTTTAGTAAGCTGGTCTTCGTAGAAATTTATCGCCCCTTGTTCCATTTCCAAAGCTATTTTGACTGCGTCTAAATCCCCGGTTCCAGCCGTAACTTTGGGACCCAACTTCGTTATCCGATCTTTGATGAGCTGTCTAAGGTCTTCATTTTCAACCTGTAGCTTACGCCATCCTGAGTCCCATCCTGAGCCTTTTTGCAGGGCCGTGAAAATCTCTTTTATCCTCTTGATATGCACGCCTTCGTCAGCCATTAGAGACCGAAACATCTCTTTGCCGACTTCACTAGCACATTTTGCCGCAGCTTCCTGATAGAATTGCCGCCCCTTTTCTTCTTTTTCAAGGGCAAGATTCAGCATGTTCAAGGCACGTTCAGACGCTTCGGTCATCTCAAAGTTCCTCCTTTACAAAACAGTTGGCATGACGAAAGTACGGGTACCTAACTCTCTGTCAATCATAAAGAGCCCACTTCCTTTGTCTCCAGCTAGATTAAGCTGCTGAACGACTTTGTCGGCAGATGATTCCTCTTCAACCTGCTCGTTGACGAACCACTGGAGGAAGGAATTTGATGCATGATCTTTCTCTGCCGTAGCAAGATCCACCAAGTCGTTGATGAGTGCCGTAACCTTTTGCTCATGGGCATAAGCATCTTGGAAAGCCATCAAAGGTGAGTCCCACTTTACGGGGGGGCCATCTATGGCAGCCAATTCAACCTTGCCACCCCGCTCATGCATGAAGTTGTAAAACTTCATGGCGTGAACAAGTTCTTCTTGCGCCTGACATCTCATCCAATTCGCGAATCCTGGCAGATTAATGGACTCAAAATACGCGGACATGGAGAGATACAAATACGATGAATAGAGTTCTGCGTTAATTTGCTTATTGAACGCTTGCTGCATGTTGTCGCTGATCATGTTTACCCCTCTCTGACAAATAAGTGTTTTATTGAGTAATAGAGTATGCACGCAATATTGTGTTGACAACATCTATGGGGCGTTTCCTGTTGACATCTCGCGTCCAAAACTTGGCTTTTGCCAAAATTATTCTTGGCTGTGTGCCTCGATCGATCGTCTCCCGTAGATCAAATGATAAACCATCGGGACTACCATTAGAGAGAAGACAGTGGAAGCGAAAATGCCGAAGATAAAAGACCATGCAAGTCCTGAGAATACTGGATCTAGCGTAATGACCCACGATCCGAAGATGGCAGCGCCGGCTGTCAGGAGTATAGGGGTGAAACGGACGGCGCCTGAATCGACAATGGCTTGTTCCAAGGGTACGCCATGATTAACCCTCAGTTGTATAAAGTCTATCAAAATAATAGAGTTTCGTACAACGATGCCGGCCAGTGCTATCATCCCAATCATGCTCGTGGCTGTGAAAAAGATAGAGTCAGTATATCCCCCAATTTTAGTGGCAAAGATACCGTTCAACAAGGCAAATCCGGGCAGAATACCTATCATGGTCAGGGGAATAGCCACCATAATCACTAACGGCACAGAAAAAGATTCTGTCTGTTGCACAAGCAGTATGTAAATGAGTATCAGGGCTCCGAAGAATGCCACGCCAAGGTCTCTGAAAACCTCAAGCGTAATTTTCCACTCACCTTCTCCTGCCCATTCTACTCGGTAACCTTTTGATACGACGCCTTCTTTAGTTTTGGACAGCAACTCTATAACGGCATCAACTGGGCTTCTGCCAGCTGTTTCTGCAGTCACAAAGACTAACCGCTCGAGGTTTTTGCGAAAAATAGTTCGATCAATGGTGGTTTCTTGCATGGTTCCGAGTTCGTTGAAGGGGACCATGGAGCCGTCCAATCCTCTAACTCCAATGGTACCCATGTCTTCAAGATGCGACCTCATGTCCCTGGGAAGTCGGAGGTTTATTTCCAGGGGCTCTCTCTCGTCAGGCTTGTGAAGGATAGAAACAGACGCCCCACTGAGCAATGCCTTCGCCGATCTTGCTACGTCATCGACAGTTATGCCGTGTAAACTTGCCTTGCTGCGATCCACAATGAAATTATACTGGCGTTGGGCTGCAGTGACTGAATCATCCACATCAACTACGTCTGTGGTGTGCTCTAGAAGATACCGCACCTTCTTCGCCTCTCTAATGATGTCCTCATAAGATGCTGTGACGGGACCATATACCTCAGCCACAAGTGTAGAGAATACAGGCGGTCCTGGAGGTACCTCCACAATCTTCACGTTTGCCCCATACTTCTGACCTATTTTTTGAATATCCGGACGAATTCGCAAAACCAGGGCATGGCTCTGGTAAGATCGCTCATGTTTTTCAAGCAGATTTACCCTAATGTCAGCCCTGTTGCTGCCCTGTCTAAAATAATACTGCCTCACCATACCATTGAAGTCGATGGGCGAGGCGATCCCCACGAAAGACTCTAGATCGTGGACTTCGTTGACCGATGCAAGATAGGCTTCCAGTTCCTGGGCTACACGATTTGTAGTTTCCAAGGTAGTTCCTTCTGGCATGTCAACGAGTACCAAGAATTCATTTTTATTATCAAAAGGTAGCATCTTCACGGGGACGAGCTTTACTACAACGAGCATTACAGAAGCTATCAAGGCGACAACAACCCCGCCGAGGAAAAGGTAGGTTTTTTTACGGCTTTCTAAGAACGGTAAGATCACGCGTTTATAGGTCTTGTAAACTATGTCCTCGTGCAATTCGTAAGGTTTAGATGGTGTATCGTATTCTTTCCGCAGTGCATGGTATGTTGTCCATGGCGTTACAGTGAACGCAATCACCAGAGACATGATCATTGCCACAGGCACATTGAGCGCCATGGGACGCATGTATGGGCCCATCATGCCTGTTATGAAGAAAAGAGGAATAAACGAGGCGATAACTGCAAGGGTGGCCAAGATTGTCGGAGGCCGCACCTCATCCACAGCCAGAAGTGTCGCATCTAGCGGCGGATGGCTCTTCATCTTAAAGTGTCTATGGATGTTTTCGACATCCACTATGGGATCATCTACCAGCAGCCCAAGCGACAGGATCAAGGCGAATAATGTGACACGGTTGATAGTGTACCCAAAAAGGTAGTTGGTCAGTAGCGTTACTGCAAGGGTCATGGGAACAGCAAGAGCCACAATCATTGCCTCTCGCCATCCGAGTATCACGCCCAGTAAAGCTATGATGCTGATAATGGCGATGGCAAGGTGTTTGACAAGCTCATTGACCTTTTCGTCTGCAGTCTTACCGTAGTTTCTCGTTACCAGAACTTCGATATCCGACGGGATGACCTCTTTTTTTAGTTGGTTGACCCGGTCGATCAGCGAGTCGGCTACCTTGACTGCGTTGGTTCCCTTTCTCTTTGCAACGGCTATTGTAACCTGATTATAAGCCCCACGGCTTACTACGGACGATGATTGAGATGCGTCGTGAATTAGAAACGCCCCTGCGCCGAATAAAAGCCTCGTGTAAGCGCTAACCTCCTCAGGACCATCGTAGATCTCTGCCACGTCCCTCAAGTAAACCGGACGATTTTCGTGTACCCCTATTACCAGATCTTTAAGTTCTTCTACAGAGCGTAAGAAAGGCCCCACGTCCACTACCACTTCATGGTTAAAAACGTCCATGGTGCCGGCTCGCACA
>FWPV01009009.1_pt1 | contig 17122 bp, 17 predicted proteins | sample 2228371 | NCBI WGS metagenome assembly FWPV01 (sample SAMEA103939776, study PRJEB20133) | metagenome | reverse complement strand
TTTACTGAAGGTAATAAGTCATATAGATTTGATAAATTATAATTCTGTAAAGATAAATTAATATTTGTATTTAAATTTTCAAAAAAATTAAAAAATCCATTTATCATTAAACTATTTTTTACTTTGTGATGATTTCCGAGCCTTGAGCTATTTATTTCTTCCCTTACAAAATCATATTTTAAAAAAATATTTTTTTGCGGATCAATATATAAATCATAACTTAAAAAACCACCATAAATTATATTTAAATGCTGATTTTGATAATATGATGGAAAATCCCTGTTTAAAGTAAACCTATCTGAATGTGTTCTTATATAAGATGCTAATTTAAGACCATCTATCACTTCTGCTTCTATTTTTCCATATCTTGTAATAACATATTCATATGAAGGCATATTTTTATAAGGGGTATAATAATCATAGGCACCATATTTTTTTTCATCATAACCGATTTGAGTTTTAATTATCTTATAATCTCCGGTTAAAAACAGAGTTTGTTTATCAAAATCAGTATCATAATGATAACCATCAGAAAAACTTTTTTCTGTGCTTATTGAAAATCCGCCATCTTCTATTTTCCTTGAAAGGCGTATTGCATTAGTTAAAGTATTATACGTTCCATATTCATATAAAAATTCAAAGGTATCTCTTTTTATTTCTTTCAATTTAATATTTAAAAGACCATTTAATGCTCCATCACCTAAAAGTGTTGTTCCTCTATTAATAAAATTAATCTTTTCTATATCTAAAACAGTGAATGGCATATCAAAATTATAATGTCCTGTTTGCGGGTCATTAAATTTAACATTTTCTATAAAAATTCCTGTTTGTTCAAATGAACCACCATTTACAGAAACATGCATCTGTGTTAATGGAAAACCTTTGCATACAACATTGAACCCCTCAACTAAACTCATTTTATCTTTTAAATCATTTGATAAAAAAAAAGTTTGTGTTGAATATTTATCTAAAAAATCTCTTTCTGCATTAACAACAATTTCTATCTGCGCTATAAGATTTGTAAAATAAAATAAAAAGAAAAAAAGTAATAATTTATTTTTGAGAAATTGTAAGCGCCTCATCCAGTGCCTCCTTTATATCATCTATATGCTCAAGTCCTATTGATAGACGAATTAAATCAGGAGTAAGTCCTGCTGCCTTTTGTTGTTCTTCTGTTAATTGTGAATGAGAAGTAGAAGAAGGATGTAAAATCAAACTCTTTGCATCTCCAACATTTGCAAGATGCGAAAAAAGTTTGACGTTATCAATGAGTTTAACTGCTGCTTTGTAGCCACCTTTTACTCCAAAAACAACCATACCTCCATAACCTTTTTTCAAATATTTTGATGCAACAGGATAATCAGGGTCATCAGGTAATCCTGGATATCTTACCCATTCTACATATTTGTGGCTCTTTAAAAATTTAGCAACTTCCATTGCGTTTTCACAATGTCTTTGCATACGCAGTGGCAAAGTTTCAATTCCCTGTAAAAATATCCATGCATTGTCAGGCGATATGCAGGCTCCTAAATTTCTAAGTGGCACCAGCCTTAATCTCATTGCAAATGCAACTTTATTTAACTCACCTAAATCATGTGCATATCTGATACCGTGATAACTTTCATCAGGTTCATTAAACAAAGGAAATTTTTTATCTGTCCAGTCAAAATTTCCAGAGTCAACAACAATTCCGCCTATTGCAGTTCCGTGGCCACCTAACCATTTTGTTAATGAATGCACAACAATATCTGCTCCATATTCTATTGGTTTTAAAAGATAAGGCGTTGTAAAAGTAGAATCTACTATCAAAGGCAAATGATATTTTTTAGCAATTTTTGAAATCTCGCTTATATCTGTAACACTTAAAGTTGGATTACCGATTGTTTCTATGTAAATCGCTTTTGTATTTTTATTTATCGCTTTTTCATATGCCTGTAAATCGTTATATGGGACAAGATTAACTTTTATTCCAAACTGTGGTAAAATAACATCAAACATCGTATATGTTCCGCCGTATAAATTATTTGCTGAGACAATTTCATCACCCTGTTTGCATATATTTATTATCGTATAATAAATTGCTGATGTTCCTGATGAAACTGCAACTGCTGCTGCGCCACCTTCTAACGCTGCAACCCTCTGCTCCAAAACATCATGTGTGGGATTCATAAGCCGCGTATAAATATTTCCAAGTTCTTTTAAAGCAAAAAGATTTGCTGCATGTTCTGTATTTTTAAAGATATATGAAGTTGTCCTGTGGACAGGAACACCACGTGATAAAGTTACAGGGTCTGGTATCTGTCCTGCATGTAACGCAAGTGTTTCAAATCTGTATTTTTTTTCCATTTTTGCCTCCTTATAATTTATTCTTCAAATAACCATGTACTTAAATATCTTTCTCCAGTATCAGGTAAAATTACAACTATTAATTTATCTTTATTTTCTTTCCTTTTTGAAACAGTCAAAGCAGCCCATAAAGCAGCTCCTGATGATATACCTATCAATAAGCCTTCTTCTTTTGCTGCTCTACGTGCTGTTTCACCTGCATCCTCATCTTTTACTCTTATCACTTCATCTATTATATCACGATTTAAAATTTCTGGTATAAAATTAGCACCTATTCCCTGTATTTTATGTGGTGCAGGTGTTCCACCTGAAAGCAAAGGAGATTTATCAGGTTCAACAGCAATTATTTTTATATCTTTTTTACGCGACTTTAAAATTTCTCCTGTTCCTGTTATTGTTCCACCTGTTCCAACACCTGCTATAAATATGTCAACTTTACCATCTGTATCCAGCCAGATTTCTTCTGCTGTAGTTTTTCTGTGTATTTCAGTATTTGCAGGATTTTCAAACTGTTGCGGCATAAAAGCGCCATTTGTATTTTTAACTATCTCTTCTGCTTTTTCTACTGCTCCTTTCATTCCTTTGCTTCCTTCGGTTAAAACAAGTTCTGCTCCAAAAATTTTTAATAATTTTCTTCTCTCTATACTCATTGTATCCGGCATTGTCAGAATTAATTTATAACCTTTAACTGCTGCAACATAAGCAAGAGCAATTCCTGTATTTCCAGAAGTTGGTTCAACAATAATTGAACCTTTTTTTAATATTCCTTTTTTTTCAGCATCTTCTATCATCGCAAGACCTATTCTATCCTTAACACTTGCAAGCGGATTAAAAAATTCAAGTTTTGCTGCAATTGTTGCATATCCATCATTATTTAACTTATTTATTTTAACAAGTGGCGTTTTGCCTATTAATTTAGTTATATCATCTGCAATTTTCATATAATTTCTCCTTTGGATTTTTATTATCTTATTTTATCACTTTTTTAGTAATAAATTTATCAAATTAAGTTTAAAAAAGCAATATTTTTATAAAGACCTGGCAATCACCAATCCCGTAACTTGCCTTGCACCATTTTCTTTTAAAACTTTTGCAACTTCATTTATTGTACTACCGGTGGTATATATGTCATCAATAATTAAAATTTTTTTATTAAATATTTTTTCTTTTATATCATTTTTTATTTCAAATGCATCTTTTAAATTTTTTAATCTTTCTTCTCTTTTTAAATTACTCTGGTCTTCTGTTTCTTTTATTTTTTTTATTGTTTCTATAACTTTTATTCTTTTTTTACTGCCGATATATGATGCAAGAATTTCTGTATGATTAAATTCCCTTTGTTCCTTTGTTTTTTTACTTATTGGAACATAGGTGATTATATCAATATCGTTAAAAAATTCATTTTGAATTTTACTTAAAACATAATCTGCTAATATTTTTCCCGCTTTTTTCTTCTGATAAAATTTTAATTGATATATCAGTTCCTTTAAAGGACTTTCATAAAAACCAGCTGCTTTTATATACTCAAAATAAGTTTTACCTCTTTCTCTACATTCCATACAAATATCAACAAATTCAGAAGATAAAGGTTTTAAGCATATTTTACAGGAATGTCTATCCATTTCTTTTACCTGATTAAAGCAGTCAGGGCATACAAAAAAATATTTAAAATCTTTGATATATCTTTTGCAGCAAAGACATTGACCTGGATAAAATAAACTCAAAAAGCCATTTATTAAATTCATTTTAAATTCAACAAATCTTTATATATTAAAAAAATTTTTTCTGCTATTTTTTCATTTGTGTAATTTTCTAAAACCCTTTTGTATCCCTTTTCTATATTTGTTAAATAAAGATTTTTATCATTTAAAAGCAATTTTATTTTATCTTTTAAATCACTGCTATCTCCTTCTTTAAATATAAGTCCTGCATCACCAATAACATTGGGTATTTCACCGGATGATGAACCAATAACAGCAACTTTTGAAGCAAATGCTTCTATTAAAACTCTTCCGAACTGTTCCTTCCAATCAGGCATAGAAATAGATGGCAAAATTAAAATATGCATCTTATTTAAAAATTCAGGGATATTTTTTGAAGAAATATGCCCTTTCCAAACTATTTTTTCCTCTAATTTTTTTTGTTTGATTATATTTTTTATCTTTTCCTCATAATCTTTTTTGCCCACTCCTGCTATTGCTAACTTTATTTTATCTAACCCTTCTATTGCTTTTAATAAAATTTCTAAACCTTTTTCAGGAACAATTCTACCTGTATAGGCTATATTATAATCCTGCCCATCATCAGGTAACAATTTTTTTTCAAATTTAAAATCATCAAGATTTATTCCATACTGGGGCATAACATATATTTTTTTATTAAAACCAAGTTTTAATAAAATTTGTTTTCCATCTTCATTTCCAGCAATTGCACAATCACTGTTTTTTATACTATATCTATAAAAATATTTATAAACAGGATTTAATTTTCTTTCTATATTTTCCCACGTGAAAAAAATTTTTTTAACATTATATTTCTTTGCCTGTCTTAAAAATTGCCAGCAAACTGTATTAAATGGTATCTCTTCTATATGGACAATATCTGGTCTTATTTTTTCAAACAATCCTTTTACGTTATAGTAGGAATGAAACATACGATTTTTAAACATAAAAACTTTTCCCTTATGGTAAAAAATTTCAGTATTACCTGTAAATTGCTGTGTTTTAACTCCCCCTTCATACCAATAAGGCGGGGTTACGAGATGAATTTCAACCCCATATTTTTTAGATAAAATTTTTAATTTTTGCTGATGATACTCTAAAACCGAACTATGCGAAATAAACATCACTTTCATTTTTTTGTTCCTGTTTATATTTTATTTTGATGGTTCAACATGAATAAGAACATTTGTTTCGCCAAGTTCATCTTTTATTCTTTGCTCTATCAATTTTGTTATATCATGCGATTTTTCAACAGATAAATTTTTATCAACTTTAATGTGCATATCTATAAAAATTGTTGAACCACTCTGCCGTGTTCTTATCTTATGATAAAACTTTATTTCTTTTTGTTCTTTAAGAATTTTTTTAATTCTTTTTATCTGTTCTTTACTTATTCCTGTATCAATTGTCTGTTCAACCAGTTTTTTTAATAACCCTAAAAAAATAAAAAACACCCATATACCAACCATTATAGCGGCGAGAGGGTCAATCCACCATATATTTGTTATTTTAAGCAGGATAAGAGCAAATACAACTCCAAAAGAAGTAATAACATCTGCCCTTAAATGTTCGCCATCCACTTCTATCCCTATTGACCTTAATTCTCTACCTTTTTTTATTAAAAATCTAGAAAGAAAAAGATTAACAAGACCTGAAATTACCATAACCAAAATGCCTAATTCAATAAATTCAGATTTTGTTTTATGGATAAACTTATTAATACCCTCATATATTATATATATAGAAATTAAAAGGATTAAGACATTCTCTATTGTTCCTGTTAAAATTTCTATTTTCCCGTGCCCGTACTGGTGGTCTTTATCAGGCGGATTCAGTGCTTTTTTAACCCCGATATATGCAACTAAAGAAGCAATAAGATCATTTGCAGAATGTAAAGCTTCAGCAACTATACTTACTAATCCGGAAATTATACCTGTGATAAGTTTTAAAATTACAAGTGAAGCATTTGAAAAAACCGAAAGCAAAATTACCTTTTCTTTTTCAGAGAATTTATTTATTTTCATAACTATCTTTTTTGAACGCTTATCACAAGTGGTTTATTTTTTCCTCTATTTAAAACAACCGCTATTGCTTTTTCCTTTATATATGTCTCTTCCACAGAAACGACATAAGCACCAATGGGCAAATTTTTAAAAACAAAATTACCATTATGGTCTGTTTTGGTTATTAAAATTTTATCTGTATGCTTGCTTATCGCTTTAACTTTTACATAAGAAGCAGGCGCATTTAAAAGCCATACTTTTCCTTTAAGGTCAGCAGTTAACAAATCAGGTTCTTTTGTTGCTGTTGGTTTTGGCTTTGCCGCTGTTTTCTTTTTAACCGGTACTTTTGTAGGTATAACGGTTGCTGTTGGTAATGGCGTATTTGTCAAAGTTGCTGTCGGAAAATTGGTTGGGGTTGTTGTTGATGTTGACGTCTGCGTTGGTGTTGGTTGCGGTTTTTTAATCTCTAAACGTTTAGGTTTCCCGGAAACAGGGATTTCTTCTGTTATTTCATTTAAAAAAGGGTCTATAACTGCAATTACACCTTTGCCATCTTCTGTAAAATTCGCCACATATATTTTATCACCGTTTACTGTTTTTGAATAAATAACATCGTAACTCTGACCATCCAATCCTAATGAAGCAGGTTTTTCAAATTTAACTGTCTCAAAAATATCAATTCCTGACCCTACACCTATGTATATCTGATTATTAAAAGCATCTATCCCACGCGGCAAATCTGATGTCACAATCTCATTTAAAACTTTATAAGTTTTTAAATCAACAACTGATACACTCCCTATCCCTTCATTTGTAATAAACAACCTGTCCTGATAAATACACATGCTATTCGGGTCAATTCCTGTATCTATGAAACCCTTAACTTTATTCTGGTAAAGGTCAACAACAGCAATTCCTTTTCTACCATCTAAGGACACAAAAGCTCTTTTGTTATCATCAGTAATTATTATATTTTTGGGAATATAAGCTATATTTATTATTTCTTCTGATAATTCCATCTGTGGAATTTTTACAACAACTATATTCTTTGAACCCTGATTAACTATATAGACTTTTTTATTATCTTTACTTATTGCTATAGCACAGGGTGAAGCACCGACATTTACAAAATCCGTATCAATGACAAAATTTTTTGTCTGCATTCTATAAAGTGAATTCGTCTCTGCACTCACAAAATAAAGATACCTGTCATCATAATCAAGTTTTAAATCATTTACAGTAAATTTTAATCTGATATCCTGAATTATTTTATTAATTGCAGTATCAAGTATGGAAATTTTCGGTTCGCCATCATAAGCGATATAAAGATTTGGTCTTGAAAAAATAATAAATGGGAACAACAAAAAAAATAAAATTAAAATTTTTTTCATTTTTTCCTTCCTTTCTTTATTTTTCTTCCCTTAAGTAAAGTTGCTGCTTTTTTGGTGGTGCGTCTTATCCTGTAACTCATAAATTTTAAAAGTGCGCCAAAAACTTTTAATGCAGTTTTCGGAAAATCATTTTTTAGTTTATTAAAATTCTATGATGAAAGTTTTACAATTTCTGAATCTTCACCTGCAATCACAGTTGCAGAACGTGGAGAGCCATCAATTAACGCCATCTCGCCAAAAAATTCTCCAGCACTTAAAATTGTAATCAATTTTTTTCTGGTCCTGGTCTCTTTATAAACTTTTATAACTCCCGTTTTTATAATAAAAAGCGCATCTCCTTTAGTTCCTTCTTTAAAAATAGTTTCTCCTTTTTTAAATTTTAATTCTTCAAAAATCTGCGAAAGTATATCAATATCTTCTGGTTCAAATTCCCTGTAAATGGGATATTCCATTAAAAAATAAACATCTGTCATCTTTTTACATCCTCCTTAAATCAAAATTTGTCATAATCTTCCATAAAATTTTCTTCTGTATAAATTGTTATTCCTTTTCTTTTTAAAGCAGCAGCTAAAACACCATTTCCATCTTTTAATATATTATTAAATGTTCCATCATATATTTTGCCATAGCCACAGGTTGGACTTTTTGTCTTTAATATTACCATTTTAACACCCAATCTTTCAACTGTTAAAACAAATTCTTTAACACCCTGCAGTATTTCTTCTGTTACATCATTGCCATGTTTATCTTTTACAAATGCTTTTCTATCCAGAACATCTTCTCCTGTGCCATTTATTATTTCTACCGGTTCTCTCGGAACCTTTCTGCCACCTAACATTTCAGGGCACAATGGTATTGCCTTTCTTTGTGCAACAAGTTTTAATATATTTTCCTGCAATCTTGATGTTCCATCATAACGACAGGAAACGCCAGCAATGCAGGCGCTCACAACAATCATTTTATTTTCCTTTTAATAAAAATATTTATTAACAATTGGCATCCTTCTATCTTTACCAAATGCCTTGGGTGTTATTTTAACACCTGGTGGAGCCTGACGCCTTTTATATTCACTTTTATCTATCATACCAATTACCCTTTTTAAACTATTATATTTATTTTTTAATTCGCTGTATGTCTTATCCTTTTCTATATAATCTTCTATAATTTTATCAAGCAAAGAATATGGCGGCAAGGTATCTGAATCCTTTTGATTAAATTTTAATTCTGCAGTTGGTGCTTTTTTTAAAATATTTTCAGGAATCAAATTAAAACCTGCCTTTTCATTTATATATTCTGCTAATTTATAAACAAATGTTTTAGGTATATCTTTAATAACTGCAAAACCACCTGCCATATCCCCATAGAGAGTAGCATAACCTGTACTTAATTCACTTTTATTTCCTGTTGTTAAAACTATACTTTTAAATTTGTTTGAAAATGCCATTACAATATTTCCTCTTATTCTTGATTGTAAATTTTCTTCTGTTATATCCTGTTTTAGACCTTTAAAAAATGGCTGCAAAATTTTTAAATAAAGGTCAAAAATCTCCTGTATATTAATTATTTTAAGTTTTATTCCTAAATTTTCGCTTAATTTAATAGCATCTTTATATGACTCTTTTGAAGTAAATTTGGTTGGCATAAAAATAAGGTCAACATTTTCTTTTTTGAGACAATCAACTGCGATAACAGCAACCAGAGCCGAATCAATTCCACCGCTTACCGCCACAATTGCTTTTTTAAAACCACTTTTTTCTATATAATCCTTGGTCCCCGTTAATAATGCATTATAAACTTCTTCTTCTTCTGTCATTGGAATAAATTTTTCTCTGAAAGTTATTATTCTTTCTTTTTCTTTTGTATCAAAATTTATTTTTAATATTTTTATATTTTTATTTGATTTGCAGGTCTTTTTATTTTTTATTAAACAATCAAAATAAATATCATCTTCTTTAAACTGCTTTCCATGTACTATTATTTTACCTTTTTCATCAATTACAAGACTGTGACCATCAAAAACCAGTTCGTCTTGCCCCCCGAATAAATTTACATAAATTATTTTACAATTAAACTCTTTTGCCCTTTTTTTAAATATTCTATATCTTTCTTTCCATTTTCCTTTATGATATGGTGAAGCACTTAAATTAACAAGGAAATTAATTTTACCTTTTAATTTGTAAAGAAAAGTCGGTGTCCATAAATCTTCACATATAGAAATACCAATATTTATTCCTTGTATATTTAAAATAACAGGTTTTTCACCAGGCGTAAAATATCTTTTTTCATCAAAAACCCCATAATTAGGCAAATTTATTTTGTCATAAACTCCTTCTAATTTTCCTTTGTATAATATGGCAGCGGAATTATAAGTGTAATTTTTTTTCCCGTTTAAAAAACCTGTTATGGCTATTATATTCCCGGTATTTTTTGCAATTAATTTTAATGCCTTTAAATTATCATTCAGAAAACCTTTTTTTAATATTAAATCTTCTGGTGGATAACCACATATTGTAAGTTCAGGAAAAATTATTATATCTGCATTTTCTTTTTCTGCATTTTTAATTTTTTGTAGAATTTTTTCACAATTTCCTTTTATATCTCCTACAGTTGTATTAATCTGGGATAAACAAAATCTAATTATTTTAATTTTTAAACTCCTTATTTTTTTACTGATTAATGATTCTTCTTATTTCCCTTTTTAAAATTTTTCCAGTTCCTGTTCGCGGCAATTCATTCCAGAATTCAAATTTATGTGGTATTTTAAAATTTGCAAGGTGTTCCTTGCAAAATTTTTTAAGCTCATATTCTGTAACATTAAAACCTTCTTTTAGTTTTATAACACCTATTGGAATTTCTACATGTATTTTATCTTTTTTCCCTACAACCACGGCATCCTCTATCGTCGGGTGTTTATATAAAACTTCCTCTACCTCTCTCGGATATAAATTCATACCATTTACTAAAATCAAATCTTTTTTCCTGTCAAGAATATAAATATAATTATCTTTATCTATTTTTCAGATATCACCTGTAAAAAGCCATCCATCTTTTATGATTTCATCTGTTTCCTTTTGTCTGTTATAATATCCTTTCATAACATTAGGACCTTTTACAACTATTTCGCCAACTTCTTCAATCCCTAAATCTTTACCATTTTCATCAACAATTTTAACTGACACTCCTGGTAAAGGGATTCCTACTGACCTTGGTTTTCTTACATCATCTAACGGATTCACAGAAACAACAGGCGAAGTTTCAGATAAACCGTATCCTTCCAGTAATGGAATTTTGAATTTTTTTTCAAATTTAATTAAAACTTCTTCAGCAAGTGGCGCAGCACCTGATATACAAACCCTTATTGGATTTAACCATAGAAAAATTCTTGGTATTTTTTTGTTTGCTAAAACATTATAAACCTGTGGTATAGCAACAAATATTGTTATTCTCTGGAAAAAGATTGCCTTTATTATTTTCCCAAAAGGTTTTATGGATTTTACTATAGTTAACTGACATTTACAGTAAAGAGGAATTAAAACACAAACAGTAAAACTGAAAGAATGAAACATTGGAAGAAAAATTATGAATTTATCATTTTCTTTAATTTTAATAGCAGCAATTGAAGCCTCAACATTTGAAATTAAATTTTTATGGGTAAGCATTGCTCCTTTTGGATGTCCCGTTGTTCCAGATGTATAAATTATCACAGCAACATCATCATCTTTTATATCAACAAAGTTAATCTCATCTTCTTTTAAAATATTTTTATAATCTAAATATTTTATTTTATCTATTTTATTTATGCTGATTATATTTTCTAAAGAAGGTATCCTGTTTGGATTTATATCTGATAAAACATCTTTAAAATCAGAAGAAGTGATCAAAATTTTTGCACTGCAATCATTTAAAATATAAATTATTTCTTCTTTGCTTAAATAAGTGTTCAAAGGGACACAGGTTGCTCCTAAATTTACAATTGCAAAATAAGAAATTATAAATTCAGGCGAATTATTTAAAAGTAGTGCTATTTTATCATTTTTTTTAATACCTAAACTTTGAAGTCCGCAACTTAATTTTATTACTTCATCATAAAATTGATTAAAAGTTTTTTTACCTTTCTCATAAATTAAAAATTTTTTATTTCCCGCTTCTTCTTTTGATTTTTTTAATATATCAATTAAATTCATAATGTCACCTTTTTTGTTAATTTTTATAAATTATAATAATAAATTTTAATAGTGTCAATAAAAGAAAATCTCCCTAAAAACTGCAATAGAAAATATTGAAAGAGCCGTTTTCTATTGTATATATAAGAAAATTTTTCATTTAAAAAATCACCTGATGGGTGAGAAAAATTTTTTTATTCGGCATTCATTCACTTTTCACTTTACGATTTTATTTTTCAAATCGCAAAAAGGTCAAATTTAATACCAGAAGTTTACATACCGTCAAAAGAAGTAAGGTTAAAAAAGAATATATTAAGAGAAAGACAATTTTTAGTGAAAACAAGGATTGCATTTAAAAATCGGATACATAATTTACTGACAAGAAATCATATAACAAAGGATGTAGTGATATATTTGGCAAAAAAGGACGAGAATATATGAGAAATATAGAAATAACCAAAAGTGAAAAGATGTTATTAGAAAATGAAGTTACATTGTTAGATGAAATAGATAACAGGATAAAAAATTTTGATAAGATAGCAAGAGATATGAGGGGAAAAAATAGATATGTAGAACTAATAAAGACGATACCAGGATGTGGAGAGATATTATCAAAAGTAATAGCATATGAGATATCAGATATAAATAGATTTAAGAATAAGAAGAAATTTGAGGCATATAGTGGATTGGTGCCAAGCGAATATTCAAGTAATAAAATAATATACAGAGGAAGAGTAATAAAACAAGCGAATAAGTATTTAAAATGGGCGTTAGTAGAAGCGTCCTGGGTAGCAATAAGAAGTTCAATATATTTTAAGAGTATATACCTAAATATTAAATATCGTAGAGGAGCAAACAAAGCGATAGTAGGAGTAGCAAGGCATATGGCAGGAATAATATATGAAATGTTAAAAGAAAATAGAGCATATGAAGAAAGGATATATAGAAGAGATAAAATAATAGCCGCTCTGTGATTCCCATAGTCGGTAATAGTAATAAATACCGGACTGTCAAAGAGGTTAGAGGGCTTTAATTGGATTAATTACAATGTCGGGTTTAAATTACCGCGACGAAGAGAAGGTTAGTTAATTACAATTAGTTACTTACATTATATCAGATTTTGTGCTTGACATCCTCTTTCAGAGAAGGGGAAATTCTTTGTTTTTAACCGCCAACCATCTCTTTCGGTGTCCTCGCCCTGCACTATTACGGTTTAAGGCACGAAATGACACGCGTTTATTTTTATCTTTGAACCTTGAACTTTGAGCATTGAACATTTTTTCAACCAGCAATTAGCAATCGGCAAGATGTTTTTCATCTGGCACCTTCCATTTGTTTTTTTCAACCGACAACCAGCAACCAGCAATCAGCAAGGTCTTTTCATCTGCAACTTACCCCATATCATCTATATCCTTTTTTCTGCACATATTTTTTTATAGTTCTTATCCTGTCCTCAAAAGTTGGATGAGTTGAAAAAAATAAAAAATATTTCGGTATCTCTTCATATTTAGAAAGAGAATTTAAAACATCAATAATCTCTTTGCTTCTTTTATATCTTTTATATAATAAGTCAACAGCATATAAATCTGCTTTTTTTTCCTGGTCCCTTGAATATTTTAATTCAATTTTGTTAAGCGAAGAATTAAACAAACTACCAGCATGCTTATCAGAACCTGTTAATAAAGTTAAAATAAAAGTTAAGACGAGTTTTCTTCCGATTGCACGCAGATGGTCTCTATGTGCATAATGTCCCAATTCATGCGCTAAAATAGCTGCAATTTTTCTTTCATCATCGCCGGTAATTTTCAAAATACCTGAAAATACAACAATATCTCCGCCAGGCAGGGCGAGTGCATTTTTTTCATCTGTTTTATAAATTCTGACTGTAAAATCCCTGTCTTTCATATTAGAGTTTTTTAAAAGACCATTTAAAATTTTTTGTAATTTTTTTTCTTTTTCTATTATATTTTCATCTTTTGCTGATTGGAAATATCTATATGCAAATAGTTTTTCATATTCCCAAGGTATTTTTTGCGCAATGATATCAGTAAAAAAACCCAGTATGGAATAAATTAAATATACTATTACAAAAAGCGAAAACAGGATAAATAAAAGGGTTTTCAATATGCTTTCTTTTGGTACATTGACATCACCATCAGGAATTTTTGGAACGTATTTCATTTTTTATATTTAATTCCTGTTGCGTATGCAAAAACTTCTATACAGCCAAGCCCTTTTTTCTGTCCTGCTGTCTGACCAATTGATGATGTTTCAATTCTTAAATTAACTATTATGTCAACACCATTTTCTCTTGCCTTTTGTTTTAATCTTAAAATTGCTTCTCTTTTTCCCCTGTCTAAAAGCGTTTCATAAGATTGGATCCTGCCGCCAAATATTTTTTTAAGTCCTGCAAAAAACATTTTAAAATAATCAAGGGCAACCACACATGCGCCGTCTAAAAAATAGATATTTTCAATTTCCTCTTCTTCATCAATAAATTCCCCGGAAGTTACTGCAGGAATTTCTATCAATTCTGCTTCTCTCTTTTTTATAGAGCGATAATGTCTTTTTTCTGCAATTGTTCCTGAAAATAATCCTAAAATTACAAGAAAAAGAAAAATATACAGATCCATATCATTCCACCTTTACCGCTGTTCCATATGCATATAGTTCAGCAGCACCCTGGGTAATAGAAGAAGTTGAAAATCTGACATTAATAATTGCATTTGCTCCTAACTTTTCTGCCTGTAAAACCATTCTTTTTATTGCTTCATTTCGCGCTTCGTTTAATAATTGTGTATATCCTTTCAACTCACCGCCGACTATATTTTTAAGCGAAGCCATAATATCCCTTCCTATATGTTTTGCCCTTACCGTGCTTCCTGAAACTAAACCATAATGTTCAACAATTTTTTTCCCGGGAACCAGAGGTATATTTGTTATTATCATTTTCCCACCTCCATTTTTAATTTATTTTATTTTCAGTAATTATATCATTTATAATAATATTTTCAATTTAATACTTTTTATATCAGTTATAAATAATTATTTTAGTAAATTTATAATTTTAATTCTTTTTTAATAATTCTTTTTTCCCTTTTTTCACCTTTTTATCATCTGTAAATCTTCCAGAGCATATCATCCAGAAAACCTTGTCAACATAAAACGGCGACTTTTTTACTACTTTACTCATTTCAATTATTTCTTTAAATACTTCATATTGATTTTTTTCTTTAACTAATTTTAAATCATAGAATATATCCATCAGGTGAACATCTGGTTTCGCATATTCAGAATATCCTATTTCCTTTAAAAAATTACAGGCTAGGGCAAATCCCATACCATATATTTCCTTTTCTAATAACACTGGCAGCGCAATTTTTGAATATTTATTAAATCTAAAATTTTTCACAAAAGCATTAAAATCTTTTACAGTTTTAAAATTTGAAAAAAATTCACTTGCAGAAATAATGCTATTAGCATATAGTTTCCACAAATTATTTTTGCTTTTAGAATTTTTTATTTTAAAAATTTTTTTAAATTCATAAAATAATTTTTTCTCATCCCATTTTTAAAATTTTATGAAATTTAAAATTACATAATATTTTTTTTAATTTGTTTCGTTTACTTTCAAAATTTATAACATTGATCATCCGATTTCTATTTGCAAGTGTTCTAAAAATTTCCTCTGCTATTAATACCAGTTTTCTTTTTTTAACAGGTTTTAATTTTTTCAATTTCAGTATTTTTTATCCCTGCTTTTTTCCCCATTTTAAAAAGGAATTCATAAGCCCTTTTAAATATAAATTTTCTTTTTTTTATCAATTATATTTTTAATTTTTTTCATTTTTTATTTCTATCAATTAAATTTTATAACTTTTATTCAACTATCAGTTCAACTTCATCCCACCATGCTGTTCCAGGTCCTACAATAGAAAGAAGCACTGCCATAATTGCAGTTTTTTTAGGAACGGGCGAAAGAATAACTATCTCACTCCATTCATTATCACCAGTAAAAACTTTTGAATTAACACCACCTAATAAACCACCCCTGGCATCAGCAAAGTTTATTGAAGCGCCTGCACCATAAACAACACCTTTTGTTTTAATTCTACATATAAATTCTGTTTTTTTTGCATGTAAAATTTTTATATATTGCGCCCAGAATTTATTGGATGCATCATTTCCCTGCCCTTCAATTTTAAAACTTCTTTTGCCAGAATATTTGATATTTTCATCAATTGACCATACTCCATAGTCCGGCGCTATCAAATCGCATTTCACCCAGTATTTCGGCAATTGATTTTTATCTAATTCTTCTGCTCCTCCATTTTTCAATTTCCATGGTAAATCTAACCATATTTTTAATCTGTTTTTACTTTCAAATTTCCATACAATTTTTTTATTTTTATCAACTTCCAGCAATCTGCCATGCTGGGCATCTGATATCATTATATTGCCATTTTTAAGTTCTTCCACCTGATATGGTTTAGCAAGTTCACCATTTCCATAGACAAAAACTATTTTTCCATCTCTTGTTACCCTTATAACTCTATCATTGTTTGAATCAGCAATAAGTGTGTCTCCATTTTCACATCTGAAAGCATGTCTGGGCCAGCTTAATCCCTGCGAATATTCCCATACAGTTTCACCCTTTCTATTTACTTCTATAATCCTGTTACCGTTTGAATCAGAAATAATTGTATTTCCATCTGGTAATCGTCTCGGCGCATGTTGCTTTTTTAATTTTTTATATGACCAGTAAATTTTTCCTTGCCTGTCAACCTCATAAACCGCATCACTGAACCGTGCACTTATTAGAAATTTTCCGTCGTCAAGTTCTTCCACATAATTGGGATAATCAATTTTTACGCCATCAGAAAGAATTCCGGTTCCATTTCCCCATGACTCACTGGACCAGACAATTTCTTTATTTTTGTTTACTTCAATAATTCTGTCTCTGTTAGAATCAGGGATTAATATATTACCATTTTTTAAGCATATGGCACTGTGAGCAAATTTGACATCATCATATCTCCATAAAATTTTTCCTTTTCTGTTTATTATAAAAACTTTTGAGCCAGAATTTTCCCACTTATGTCCACCACCATCTGTAACCAATATATTATTATCATCAAGGATTTGAAAACCAAGGGCTTTCTCAAAATGAAATGAATTACCAGGATGAAAATAAATTAAACCTGTAAATATAATTATAATTATTGTTAAGAATATTAAAAGGGTTATAAATATTTTTTTTAACAATATTAATAGCCTTCAAACCTGAAATCAACTACCAAAGTTTCTCCGGATGCTACAGAAATTGCACTTTTTGTCATACGGAAATAATAATTTACATTATCAAATCTCCACTGACCTGGAATACCTTCCCAGGTAAATCCATTTAATCTTGCTTGAGAATTCCAGGAAGCATCCGATTCTACTACTTCTGCAACTAAATCATAAGTTCCAGGATTTACCTGTGTTATAGTATATTG
>FWPV01009006.1_pt1 | contig 17124 bp, 18 predicted proteins | sample 2228371 | NCBI WGS metagenome assembly FWPV01 (sample SAMEA103939776, study PRJEB20133) | metagenome | reverse complement strand
GCCTGGTGTCCCAAAGCCGGCGGCTGGAGGCCTGCTCCAGGCTTCTGGCGAAGTAGAGCTGCTCTCCCATCAGGTTTTTGAAGTCCTCCTGGCGCAGCTTTAAAACCAGGCTGTGGCTCAGGGCGCTCACACTGGCGGTACGCGGTATATCCAAGATCAGGGCGATCTCGCCGAAGTACTCCCCTGGGCCCAGTTCGGCCACCCGACGCCTGGCCCCGTCCTTTTCCACAATCACCTCCATCCTGCCCTCTTTGAGGATATAGAAACTGTCTCCTCTCTCCCCCTGCCGGATAACCGTCTCGCCAGCCTGGAAACGTTCCGGCATCAGCCGCGAGGCCACCATGGCGATCTGAGCCGGAGCGAACTCTGAGAACAGTGGCAGCCGGCTGAGAAAACCGCGGTTCTCTATCAGCCGGTCTATTTTATCGGCCAGGCCTGCCTTCTGGGCCAGAATGGCCTCGAAATCCCCCCGCTCCAGGGCCAACAGAGAGCACTCGGAAAGTGCGGTAGCGGTGGCGGTCCGCGGCACCTTCTTCACCAGAGCGATCTCGCCGAAGTAATCCCCTTTGGCTAGCAGGGCCAGTACCGTCCTCCTCCCATGGTCCTGAGATTGGGAGATCTCCACCCGCCCTGATTTGATGATATAGAATCGGTCTCCAGGGTCTCCCTGTTTGATTATCACCTGGCCGGTCCGGTACCTCTCCTCCTTGAGACGGGAGACGAAGACTGCCACTTCATCGCCGCTCAGTTCCCAGAACCGGGCCACCTGGTCCATAACATCCTGGGCATCGCTTCTCTCCCTTTTTATATCGGTCACCACCAGACCCTGGGCCCAGAGGCTTCCGGGCATAAGATATTCCTGGGCTATCTCCCGCTCCTCCCAGTAGAGGCTCTGATATGAAGCCCTGAAGGCGTTCTGGGCAAAATAATTGCCGGCCTCGGCGACAAGGTAACCATGGAGTTCCTCCAGCATGCCCCGAAAGGCTTGGCTGCGGTCGACGATGCTCAGCCCGCGCTCGAAGCGCTCCTCGCTGCCCGTGCCCAACAATCGGATGGGCCAGCCCCTCTGGATCATAATCAGATTGAGCCGGTCGTCCATGGCCCTGGCCTGGGATTCGCCGAAAAAGGCGGCGAAATACCCCCGGGCCGAGGTGTAGATGCGGACCGCTGCCCGGCGCAGACGTTTTCTCTCGGAGCCGGCGGGCTCGAAGGCGGCTGTCTCCGGCTGCCAACGGGCGCTCTTGATGACCAAATAGAGCCACAGCAACGAGAACAGGCCCAGGAGCGAGGCCAGCAGGGAGAACCGGGCCAGGCCCAGGAACAAAACAGCATTCCAAGCCGAGGCCTGCAGCAGAAAGGCATACCAGAAATATTCCAGGGACGAGCCCGCGTTTATCCAGACCGGCGACAGGAGCATCAGCAAAGAGGAAAGCGACAAAAGTATGGCCAGCATCCACCAGGCCGAGGCATGGGGCACCGCCCCGGCCGCGGCCAGAAGCGCCAGCCACAGGCTTCCCCATAGCCAACGCTGCCACGGCCGCCAGCGCCGCAGGCTGGTCAGGGAGAATTGTAGATAGCTGGCCCCAAAGAGCACCATGGCGGCCGCTAGGACCAACACCCGTTCCCACGCCGGAGGCAGGACCCTCATGCCGATGCCGGCCAGGGAGATCGCCATCGAACCGGCCAGCACCATCCATAGCCTGGAGCCGCGGTAATACTCATAGACCCTAAGATAGACGGCCGCCAGGACGGCCATCAGCGCTGCAGTGGCCAAAATCAGCCACCATCCCTGAACCCGGGCCAGGCCATAGGTGGCTGCCAGACATATAACCACCGAGCCGCCGGCGGCGACGGTTGGTCTTCGGTTGACCATTGAGGCGAACCAATTCCAGGCCCAAGCCGCCAGCCTGGCCACCTGGCGCCGTCCCAGCAGGACGGCGGCCAACAACAACAAAAAGACGGCCGCTCCCGCCACCGTCAGGATATGTTGGGAGAGGAAGCCCGATATCCGCCGCGCCCAGGGTATTAATCTGGAACGCCAGGAGAAGGCCATCACGGCCAAGGCCAGAGCCGACCAGGCCAGCCCGCCCAGTCCGAAGGCGGTATAGATTTTTTCCTCCTGGGTGAGACGTGAACCGGAACGGAGTCGTCCTATTAACTGGCGGCGGATGAAGCTGCGGGCGCGGTCCTTCAAGCCCGGCATCTCCAGCCAGTCTATAAGGATATAGTAGCCGTCCAGTTCCAGAAAAGGATTGAAATTCAGAAAGATGGATAAATAGGAGAGGACGGCGAACTTGAACAACAGCGGCGACAACAGAAAGCCGGGTGCCAGCCAAACGACCAGGGCCGAGGCTCCGGCCAGAAAGAACTGGGCGAAAGAGCCGACCGCGGCCACCATCATCCTCTGTCCCTTGGGGAGCATCCAGGCGTCGGTGGTATCGACATAGAAGGCTGGTAGGCCCAGATACAGCATGGTACCGCCGCCGTTGACCCGGCGCCCGTAATGCTTACAGGCCAGGGCGTGCGATAATTCGTGGGAGATGATGGCCAAATAGTTGAGGAGGATGAGGACGGTCAGCCCCAGCGCCACCGAGCCCGAGACCACCATCAACGAGAAGCCGCCCTGAAGCAGGATGTGGAGGAAAGCCACCAGGCCGGCCAGGGAGAATGCGGCCGCCGCCGCCTGGAAGTAGGGGTGAAAGAAGTGTTTCAGGCCCCGGCGGTAGAGCCAGGCGACCTTGTCGTCGAATTGGGCTATCGGCCACTGCCGCTGGGGCAGGGATATCAGAAAACCCGTCAGCCGCGGCCACCAGCGGCCGGCTTTGATCTTCCTGCCCAGTTGCTGGTAGAAGTGCACCGGCTGTTCTGTTAGAAAACCGGATAGAAAAAGTTCCCGGACCAAGGTCCCCAGCCGGGAGAAGGCCAGGGTCCCGTATTTTCTAAAGTACTCGGCCAGTATCTGTTGAACCGTACGCCGGCCGTCTATCAATTGGAAGAGAAAGAAGTCCTTGGCTCCGAGCCGGAGATAGCCGGCGCCGTCGGCCGATTTCAAGACAAAATACTCCTGGCCCTCTTTGTCGGTGAAGGTCGCGCTTTCGTAGCCCGGCCTGAGCCGGGGACGGCTAAGGGCGAAGTCGAGCCTCTCTCCCAGCGCCCTCCAAAAAGAGGCCGGAGCCCCCCCCTGGCCGATGCTGTTCTGCTCCATTAAATTCTTGCCCCGTCGGAGCCTCTATATAGACGATGGCGGGATATGTAGCCAGCCACGGGCTCGGGCACCAAATATCTGACCGAGCGGCCCCGGGCCGCCAGGCGGCGGATGCGGCTGGAGGATATATCCAAATAGGGGACGTTGAGCAGCCGGATCCGGCTTCGCCAGGTCGGCGGAATCTCCTCGAGACGAAAACCGGGGCGGCTGAGCACTACCACTCTAGCCAAGGAGAAAAGGCGCTGAGGGTTCCTCCAGGTGTCGAGCGAGCGGGCCTGGTCCAGCCCTATCAACAGATAGAGCCGTCCCCAGCCCCTGGAGGCGAAATGCTCCAAGGTAGAAACGGTAAAGGACGGCCCGGACGATGCGATCTCGTAATCGGACACCTCGAACCTCGGATTCCCCTTGACGGCCAAGGCCACCATGGCCAGCCGTTTGGCGGCCGGGGTGATATGCCGCCTCTGCTTATGGGGCGGACTCCCGGCCGGCACAAAGACCACTCGGTCCAGCCTCAGTTCTTCGGCAGCCGCCTGGGCCACGGCCAGATGCCCCAGGTGTATGGGGTCAAATGTGCCCCCGAAGATACCTATGGTCTTCGAACCGGAAACCTGTTTCTCTTGAAGCCTCGTTCCCATCTTTCGAAAGATGCTATATCCCTCCATCCCATCAAGGGACATCCCGTCCTCTTGCGAAAGACCGTTCCTGGGAGATCCTTCACGGCTGGCCGGTATCGCTCCTCCCTCCATCTTCAAGGCTTGGACTTGAGGACGGCTCTGGGCCCAGCCGCCTTAAATATTCTCTGGCCTTGGTAGCCCAGGAGGTGTCGGCATAATTATCGACCACATAGTTGAAGTATATTCTGGCCGATTTGTAGTTCTTCATTTTATAGTAGATCCGGCCGGCCTCGAACTCTTTTCTGGCCAGTTTCTCGTCCACCTTGGCCTGGAGTTGTTTCACCTCGGGCGCCAGCGGGCTGTCGGGGAATCGTTCGAAGAACCGGGCCACGGTCGTTCTGGCCTTCTCGCCGGTATCCTTCTGGTCCAGGGCCCAGTGGGGCGACTGTTTGAAGAGGCTGTAGGCCAACATATACTGGGCATCGTCGGCCCAGGGGCTGTTGGGGTAATCGTCCAGCAGCCGCTGATACTCGTCCTGGGCCGCGGCATAGTCCTTGGTGCGGAAATAGCACTCGCCCAAATAGAAGGTGGCCTCGGCCGCCAGACGGGTGCCGGGATTGTTGTAGATCACATCCCGGAAGCCCTCCATGGCATCGATGTACTTCTTCTGGGCGAAGTGCTCTCTGGCCCGTTCGAACACAGCCTCGTGCTTGGCCGTCCTCTCCTCGATGACTATCTTCTGTCTGGATAGAGCCTCCTCCCTGAGGGCCAGGGCCTGGTCCTTGAACAATGTCTCCGGGAAACTGAGCAACAGCAGGTCGACGGCGGCCACCGCGGACCGGGCGGCTTCCTCGGTCCGCTGCTGGGCGTAGCACCAGGCGATGCGGTACTGGGCCTCCTGGACCTTAGGAGCAAAGGCATACTCCTGCTGCAGGCGGCGATAGGCATCGATGGCCCTACGGTATCGGCCGGCCAGGCGATGGCTTTCGGCCTCCAGGAAAGCCGCCTCCAGACCAATGGACGTGCCCGGGTATTTCCGGGAGAGACGTCTATAGAAATCAGCGGCGTTCAGGTACTGCTTCCTCTGCAGATACCTCTGGCCCGGGTACAGGGGATGGTCGGGAGTATAGAGGCTAAGGGTATCTCCCCAAACCGGCAAACACAGGCAAAGGCCGAAGACAACGGCCAGGGCGCGGTTGATTCTCATAGTGACCTCATGCAGTTATATTTAACGCTTATCTGTCTTCGTTCTGTTAGGTCCCCCAGACGTTGCGGTCCAGGCTGCGGTATTGTATAGCCTCGGCGATATGGCCGGCCTGGATATCCTCCTGGCCCTCCAGATCGGCGATGGTGCGGGCCACCTTGAGGATCCTATCGTGGGCCCGGGCCGACAGGCCCATCCGATCGATGGCCTGGCGAAGCAACTCCTGACATTCGGTATTTACCTGGCAGCCGCGTCTGATGTCCCGGGCCTGCATGGCGGCATTGCAGAAGATATTAGTTCCGGCAAACCTCTGTTGCTGTCTCTGCCGAGCCAGATTCACCCGCTGTCGTATGGCCGCCGAGCTCTCGCCCGGGGACTGTTGTGCGATCTCCTGATATCTCAGGGCCGGCACCTCGATATGGATATCGATCCTATCCAATAGTGGGCCGGAGACCTTGGCCAGGTAGCGTTGGATCGAGGCCGGGCTGCAGGTGCACTCGTGTCCGGGGTCGGTGTAGTAGCCACAGGGGCAGGGGTTCATGGCCGCCGCCAGCATGAAGCAGGCCGGAAAGGTCAAGGACATGGCTGCCCGGGATATGGTCACTCGGCCGTCCTCCATCGGCTGGCGCAGCACCTCCAATACATTCTTGTTGAACTCGGGCAGCTCGTCCAAGAAGAGGACCCCATGATGGGCCAGAGAGACCTCGCCCGGCCGGGGATGGGCGCCGCCTCCTATCAGGCCGGCATCGCTTATAGTGTGATGCGGAGAGCGGAAGGGACGGGTGGCCACCAGGGCCGTCCGAGGCGGCAGCAGTCCGGCCACGCTGTAGATCCGGGTGGTCTCCAGGGCCTCCTCCAGAGAGAGTCGAGGAAGGATGGTGGGCAGCCTTCTGGCCAGCATGGTCTTTCCCGAGCCCGGAGGGCCGATCATCAGAATGTTGTGTCCGCCGGCGGCCGCCACCTCCAAGGCCCTCTTGGCATGCTGCTGTCCCTTGACGTCGGAGAAATCGACGCTGTCGTGGGAACACTGGTTGAAGATGGCGGCGAAGTCCTGACGGTACGGCGGAATAGATATCTGTCCGTTGAGAAAAGAGACCGCCTCCCTCAGGCTCTTGACCGGATAGACCGAAATGCCCTCCACCAGGGCCGCCTCTTGGGCGTTTCCGGCCGGCAGCACTAGCCCGACCAGGCCCTCCTTCTTGGCCTGCATGGCCATGGAGAGGCAGCCCCGCACCGGCCTCAGTTCCCCGTCCAGGGCCAGCTCGCCCAACACCGCCAGCGCCCGGCCGGCGCCGGACTTGACCTGTCCGTGGGCAGCCAGAATCCCCAGGGCGATGGGCAGGTCGAAAGCCGAGCCCTCCTTGCGGACATCGGCCGGCGCCATGTTGACCGTGATCCTTTTCAGGGGATAGATGAAGCCGGAATTTTTGATGGCGCTCTCCACCCGCTCCTTGGACTCCTTGACCGCATTATCCGGCAGGCCGACGATGGCGAAGCTGGGGACATTGGCCCCCAGGTCGGTCTCCACCTCGACCAGGAAGGCGTCGATGCCCAGCACCGCGGCTGAGAGAAATTTGGAGAGCATCGGCTATCCCCTGAAGGCGTCCTTGATATGATGTATTCTATAACCATCCGGATGACGGGTGACGGCGACGACATCGAACCGGCAGTCCACCTGTCCGTAGAGGCTCCGGCGGTAGAGATATTCCTTAGCCAGCGCCAGCAGTTTTCTCCTCTTGGCGGCCGTTATGGCCTCCTCTGGCTTTCCCAGCGATCCCGCCTCTCGGGCCTTGACCTCCACGAACACCAGGACATCGTCGTCATAGGCGATGATGTCGATCTCACCTTGACGTCCGGCCCTCCAGTTGCGCTCGGAGATCCGATACCCCTGGGCCAAAAGCAGATCGACCGCCCTATCCTCGGCCAGGTCTCCCCAGTTCTTCATGGAGTCGGTCTGGCTATGGCCCGGGCTTCGGCCACCGGCGCAAAACTCTGCCGATGTATGGGGCAGGGGCCCAGCCGTCTCAGATTCACCAGGTGCTCCCGGGTGCCGTAGCCCTTGTGCCTGGCGAAGCCGTAGCCGGGATGCTGCCGGTCGTAGCCCTGCATCAGAGCGTCTCTCAGACACTTGGCCACGATGGAGGCTGCGGCCACCGCATAGCTTCTGGCGTCGCCGTCGACCACCGACCTGACGGTGGCCCCCCGGCACGAGGGCGGAAGATCCCGAAGCGGCTGGGGCCCGTCGATCAGGATGAGGTCCGGCCTCAACCTCAGACCGCAGAGAGCGAAATACCAGGCCTTCTCGGTGGCCCGGAGTATGTGGAGCCGGTCGATGAGCTCGGCATCTACCACTCCCAGGCCCACGGCCCGGGCCCGGCTCAGTATCTCGACCAAAAGTTTCTCTCTCTTCCGGGGAGTCAAACGCTTGGAGTCATCGACTCCGGCTATGGGCCGGTCGCAGGGCATGATGACGGCCGCGGCCACCACCGGGCCGGCCAGCGGGCCGCGTCCGGCCTCGTCCACTCCGGCAATGACGGCCGAGCCCTGGGCCCGGTCGAAGTCCGCCAGGCGACAGGCCGTTTCGCCTCCGGCCATCTTCCTCCTAAGCCGTCTGCGGCTTGGCGGCTTCGGCCACCTGCAGTCTCTCCTGGACCTTGGCCGCCTTGCCGGTAAGTTTTCTCAGATAGAAGAGTTTGGCCCGCCTCACCATGCCGCGGCGCACTACCGTGATCTTGGCGATATTGGGTGAGTGCAGGGGAAAGATGCGCTCCACTCCGATCCCGCTCGATATCTTGCGCACGGTGAAGGTAGCGGAGAGCCCCCGTCCCCGCTTCTGCAGCACCACTCCCTGAAAGGCCTGGAGCCTCTCCTTGTCTCCCTCGATCACCCTCACCTGGACCTTGACGGTGTCGCCCGGCCAGAAGTCCGGCAGGTCCTTTCTCAGTTGTTCCGACTCGACGCTTCTGATGGCTGCCTGTTTGTTCATGGATATTTCCTTTCTTTTAATGTTCTCGATCCGGGGATGGCCTCTTTTCTCTATTCTTCCTCCTGCAGCAGTCGGTAGTCCTCCTGGGTCAACGGCGCCTTGAGCAAAAGATCGGGCCGATACCGCTTCGTCAGCCGCAGCGCCTGCCGCCGCCGCCACTGGGCGATCTTGGCATGGTTTCCCGACCGCAGCACCTCCGGCACCCGCATCCCCCGGAATTCCTCGGGCCGGGTATAATGGGGATGGTCCAACAGACCGTTCTCGAAAGAGTCCCTCTCGGCCGACTCTGGGTCGGAGATGGCCCCCGGCAGCAGGCGCACCACCGAGTCGATCACCGCCAGGGCGGCCGCCTCGCCTCCGGATAGAATGAAGTCGCCCAGGGAGATGTCGTCGTCGATGAAAGACCTCACCCGTTCATCTATATCCTTATAGTGGCCGCAGACCAGGGCCAGATGGGTGCGGGATGCCAGCTCCCTGGCCACGTCCTGTCGATAGGTACGGCCCCGGGGAGACAGCAGGATGACCCAGGCCCCGGGATCATCAGCCCTCACCGACTCGATGGCGGCCACCAGAGGCTCGGGCTTCATCACCATGCCCGGCCCGCCGCCATAGGGGGTATCGTCGCATACCCGGTGCCGGTCAGCGGCAAACCCCCGGATGTCTATCGTTCGATATGCAACCAGGCCCCTCTCCTGGGCCAGCCCCAGTATGCTGACGCCCAGCGCCTGGGTAAAGAACTCAGGGAACAATGTCAGGATATCGATCTTCAGCGCAGCCCCTCCCGGTCATCGATGATCATCTGCCCCCTGTCCAAATCCACCTGGCGGATGATGTCGCCGCAGGCGGGAATGTAGAAGCAGCCCTCCGGCCCCTCCACCCGGTAGACGTCGCTGGCCGGCATGTTCTCGATCTCCCCAATGGTGCCTAACTCTCGGCCCTCGGCCGTCACCACCTTAAGCCCCAGAATCTGGAAGGTGTAGTAACGGCCCGGCGGCAGCGCCTCCAATTCCTCCAGGGGCACGGCCAATTCCGCCCCTCGCCAGGCCTGAGCCTGCGCCGGCGTCCCCAGTTCCGCCAGCTTCACCAGGCCGTAGGGCCCCTGGGCGACAAACCGCTCCACCAGAACCTCCCGTGCCTGTCCCCCCTGGAGCAGAAAAAGCCTGGCGCCGGTTCGGAAACGATTTGGGTTGTCGGTGGCCATCCTCACCTTGACGGCTCCCGACAGGCCGTGCGGTCTGAGCACTACCGCCACTGTCACCCATTCCCCAAGCGTCCCGCCCACCGGCCGTCCCCGAAGGATTATTCGATGATCTCCAGCGTGGTGCGCTTGCCCAACTTCTGGCCAGCCGCCGCTAACAGTGTCCTGATGGACTGGGCGGTACGCCCCTTCTTGCCGATGACCTTGCCGATGTCCTCCTTGGCCACCCGCAGTTCATAGACCAGGGCGCCGTCGCGGACGATCTCGGTCACCGTCACCTTGTCTGGCCTGTCCACCAGGGATTTGGCCAAATAGTCCACTAGATCCTTAAGCATAGCCTCAGCCCTTCTTCTTGGCAGCCAGACGATCCTTGTGCGCCTTCTTGGTCTTGTCGGAGGGGAATACGATCTTGATCCGATTCTGGTCGCCGGCTTCGACCTTCTCCGCCATCTTCACCAAACGCATGACCGTGGAGGAGACGATGGCCCCCTTCTTGATCCAGTCCTTGGTGCGCGCCAGGTTCAGTTCGGCCTGCTTGGGATTGGCATCGGGCCGGTAGTAGCCCAATGTGTCCAGGGCCGAGCCGTCGCGCTTGGATCGGGTGGGCATGACGGCGATGCGGTAGAAGGCGTTCTTGTTGCTCCCCATGCGGGTGAGCCTGATGGAAACCGACATGTCTCTGGTTACCTCCTTTTGAAGTTATTGATATATCAGCCGCTGATGATTTTTTCGTATCGCTTCTGTGGTCCGGTATTTACTGTCTACAGGCGCCGATGATCGTCATCCACCGATAACCATAAGATCCCCATCTCTTCTGACCCTCGTTTGGCCGAAGACATGACCTGGGCGAAACGCCTTCAGATGCCGAACGGCAGAGGCAGCCGTTTTCCTTTGTTTCTGCCGGCCAATTTCATGAGCTTCTGGACGGCCTCGAACTGCCGCAGCAGTTGGTTGACCTCCTGGACCGAGGTGCCGCTGCCCCGGGCCACCCGCTGCCGGCGGCGGCCGTTGAATATCTGGGGGTTCTGGCGCTCCTGGGGCGTCATGGAAGAGATGATGGCCTCCATCCGTACCAGGGCCTTCTCGTCCACCTCGGCCTGAGCCGACTTGGGCAGTCCCGGGATCATCCCGGCCAGGTCCTGCAAAGACCCCATCTTTCTAACCTGGCGCATCTGTTCGGCGAAATCCTCGAGGGTGAGGCAATTCTTTCTGATCTTCTCCTCGAGCCTGGCCGACTGTTTGGCGTCGAAGGCCGCCTGGGCCCTCTCTACCAAAGTGACGATATCGCCCATGCCCAGGATGCGCGAGGCCATGCGGTCAGGATGGAATTCCTCCAAGTCCCCCAGCTTTTCTCCCGTGCCCACGAACTTGATGGGCGCCCCGGAGACCGCCCGCAGCGACAGAGCCGCTCCGCCTCGGGCGTCGCTGTCCAATTTGGTGAGGATGGCTCCGGTCAGGCCCAATTGGGCATTGAACTCGGCGGCCACATTGGCCGCGTCCTGGCCGGTCATGCTGTCCAGGACTAAAAGGATCTCGTGGGGCCTGGCGGCGGCCTTGGTGCGCACCAGCTCGGCCATCATCTCGGCGTCGATGTGCAGGCGGCCGGCCGTGTCCAGTATGACGGCGTCGGCCAGCTTGCGCACCCCGGCTTCCACGGCCTGGGAGCAGATCTCGGCCACGTCGCCCGAGTCCGACTTGAAGAAGATGACGCCGGCCTGCCCGGCCAGTATCTCCAGCTGCTCGGCCGCCGCCGGGCGGTAGATGTCGGCCGCGGCCAGCACCACCCGCTTGCCCGAGCGCTTGAGCAGGGCCCCCAATTTGGCGCAGGTGGTGGTCTTGCCCGAGCCCTGCAGGCCGCAGACCATGACCACGGTCGGCGGCTGGGAGGCAAAGCGCAGGGCCTCCCGCTTTCCGCCCAGGGTCTCCCGCAGCTGCTCGTGGACTATCTTGACGAACTGATGTCCGGGGGTGATGCTGGAGAGCACCTCGGCCCCCAGGGCCCGCTCCTGCACCCTGGTCACGAAGTCCTCGGCCACCTTCAGGTTGACGTCGGCCTCCAGCAGGGCCAGCCGCACCTGGGCCGCAGCCTCCCGGACGTTGGCCTCGGAGAGCTTGCCCTGGCCGGTGAGGTTCTTGAAAAGGGATGATAGTTTTTCGGTGAGGGTGTCAAACATTTATGATACCGTAATCAGAGCAAATAAAATCGCTGCCAGCCATGTTGCTGCAATGATCCCTCAACTCCGCCAGGGATCCGGCGTAACTGACAGCGATCCACTAATGGGTTCGCTTTTATGCGGTCCGGTTTTTCAGCCTCTCTTTTTTACCTACGAACGAACACGAATTATCACTAGTTACGTGATTAGTGTCCATTAGTGTTCATTAGTGGATGAAAGTCTCCTGATTCTAATTGCTTATATGGTAATTATACCAAATGCGGCCGGTTAGTGCAACAGTGACAATTGCCTGGATTCTCGATTTCCCGGGAATGACAAGGGGGCGAACACGGGGAGGACCCTCCAAAGTCTTTGTGCCTTAGTGTCTTTGTGAGAGACGCTCCACCCGGCTACTCCCGCTTGCCCAGCTCCTTGTCTATGTACAGCAGGGCCCCCTTGGAGCCCTCGGCCATCTTCAATTTCTCCACGATGGCCAGGGTCTGGGCCTCCTCCTCCACCTGCTCGTCCACGAACCACTGGCACATGCTGACGGTGGCATGGTCCCCGGCCTTGGTGGCCGCGTTGACGATGTTGTAGATCATGGCCGTCACCTTGAGCTCGTGCTCGTAGGCCGCCTGGAACACGGCCAGGGGCGACCTCCAGGCCTTGGGCGGGGCGTCGATGCCCTTGAGGACGATCTGGGCCGAGCGCTCCTCCAAGTGGTGGTAGAAGCGCATGGCGTGCCCGGTCTCCTCCTTGGCCTGGGCCTTGAACCAGTGGGCAAAGCAGGGCAGGTTCTGGTCGTTGCACCAGACGGCCATGGACAGGTAGAGGTAGGCCGAGTACAGCTCGGCGTTGATCTGTTTGTTGATCAGGTCCTGGATGGACGGCTTCATCATGGTCGGGTCTCCTTATTACGATTGTTGATAACTAGTCATCTGTCACCCTGAGCCTGTCGAAGGGTGACTTCCTTACAGACTCATCATGCTTAGACCCGGCTTAGCATGACAATAACAGCCTAGGCCACTCCGATCCCCTTGTGCCTCTCCAGTATCGCTTCCGCCAGCCGGTCCAACGCGGCAAAGTCCTCCTCCCGCGGCGCGCCCTTGATGTACACCGGCTCCAGCATCTCGGCCTTGAGGTTGGCCAGAAGCGACTTGACCGTCTCTGGCGCCTTGGTGCCCCAGCCGTAGGAGCCGATCAGTGATACGAACTTGGTCTTCGGCCTCAAGGCTCCCACCAGGGCCGCGGCGTAGAGCCCTTTGGGGTGCGGCCCCACCAGGGCGGTGGACGTTCCCAGCACCACCGTGGCCGCGTCCACCAGGGCCGAAGCCAGCTCGCCAAGATCGGCCACGGTCAGGTTGAACGGCTTGACCTCCACCCCTCGGGCGATTAAGGCCTCGGTCAAATGCTCGGCCATGGCCTGGGTGCTGCCGTGCATGGACACCCAGGGCAGGACCACTATATTCTTCACGGCGTCCGACGACCACTCCCGGTAGGCGTCCATGATGAAGAAGGGCCTTTTGTGCACCGGGCCGTGGCTGGCGCAGATGTAATCCGGCGAGAGGGATTCTATCCTATCCAAATACTTCGGCTGCGAGGTTCTAAACGGCATCATGATCTCGGCGTAGTAGCGCCGGGCCCCGGCCAGCACCTCGTCCCGGTCGGCAAAGAGCGACGAGGTGGCCAGGTGCGAGCCCAGGAAGTCGCAGGTGAACAGGACCCTGTCCTGGGGCAGCCAGGTGAACTGGGTCTCGGGCCAGTGCACCCAGGGCGCCATGATGAACTCCAGGCTAAGCCCGCCCAGGTCCAGTTTCTCGCCCTCGGCCAGCACCAGGAATTTTTCGTCCGGTATGTGGAGATGGTCCTTGAGCAAATCCCGGCACTTGGCGTTGGTAGCCACCCTGGCCTCGGGGAATTTCTCCAGGACGGCTGTGATGGCGCCGGAGTGGTCCTGCTCGCAGTGGTTGGCCACTACGTAGTCGAGCCTCTCTACGCTCAGGGACTTGAGGTTAGCCAAAAGCTCCGGGCATTTGGGCGGGTCCACCGTGTCTATCAGTGCGGTCTGGGCCGAGCCCTTTACCAGGTAGCTGTTGTAGCTGGTGCCCTGGGGCAGGGGGATCAGCTCGTCGAACAGACGGCGATCCCAGTCCTGGGCGCCGACCCAGCTGACGTGCTCGGTTATCCTACGATGCATCTCTTGTTAAATTCAAAATCCTAATTTCAAAATCTAAAAAACGCCTTTTGAATTTTGGATTTTGATCTTAGTATTTTCGGTTTTAGTCTTCCGGCTCAAAGGCATCCTTGGCCGCCCCGCATACCGGGCAGACCCAGTCCTCGGGCAGCTTCTCGAACGGGGTGCCGGCCGGGATGTTGCTGTCGGGGTCTCCCACCGCCGGGTCGTAGACATAGCCGCAGACAGTGCAGGTGTACTTCTTCATGGTCGTTCTCCCTGTTGAGACATGACATACTATGTCCTTAAGGTTTGTTGAAGGTAGGGGCGTTGGCCTGGGTCTTGCCGCCCTTTACCTGATGATAGTAGTCGTAGGTCATGGGGATTCCAGGTCCAAGTCTCTCTGAACCGGTCACCCGGCCGAGGAACAGGGTGTGGGTCCCCAGCGATATGGCCTGGGTCACCTCCAGATCCAGCCAGCCCAGTGAGTGTTCCAGAATGACGGGCGTGCCGCTGGGCAGCACTCTATGGCTGACCTGTGAATATTTATCTATGTCGCGTCCGCACTTGAAGCCGAACAGCCCGATGAACTTGAGCGGGGTCTCCTGGGACAGGATGGAGACCGAGAACCTCTTGGATCCGAACACCAGCTCGTGGGTCAGGTTCTGACAGTTGAGGCAGACCGCCAGCTGGGGTGGCTCGGAGGTCACCTGGAAGACGGTGTTGGCGATCTGACCGTTCCGCCGGCCGCCCTGGTGGCTGGCGACGACGTACATTCCATAACTTATGAGCCGAAAGACCGAAGCGTCTATCATCCCACCTCCTTGAGTAACCTAACCATCTGCCCCCGGTCTGAGGATTTGAATATCGCCGCTCCGGCCACCAGCACCTCGGCTCCGGCTTTCACCGCCTGGGCGGCCGTCTCTTGGTTGATGCCCCCGTCGATGGCGATCTCGGCCCGATGGCGGCCCGATTCCTTGAGAGCCCTGAGACGCCTCACCTTGTCCAGGGCCTGGGACAGGAACCTCTGTCCGCCGAACCCCGGGTTGACGCTCATCACCAAGACCTGGTCGGCCTGTGCCAGATATGGCTCGACCGCCGAAATCGGCGTCTCCGGGTTCAGCGAGAATCCGGCCCTCACCCCCAGACCCCTCAATACTTCGAGCGATTGCGTCAGATCCTCCACCGCCTCGTGGTGGACCACCAGCATATCGGCCCCGGCCTCGGCAAAGCGGGGGGCCAATTTCAAAGGCTCCACGATCATCAGGTGCACGTCCAGCGGCAGGCCCGTCATCCGGTTGACCGCCTCCACCACCAGCGGCCCGAAGGTGAGATTGGGCACGAAGCGGCCGTCCATGACATCCAGGTGCAATAGGTCGGCCCCGGCCCGCTCCACCTCGGCTATCTCATCACGGAGCCGGGCGAAGTCGGCCGAAAGCAGCGACGGCGCTACCTTGACCATCGATCAAACTCTGAAATCAAGCCCGCGGAACACATTAAAAAATTTTCTCCCTCTGCTCTGGTTGGAACAGAAGGCTGCCGAACCTCTTCGTGTATCTCGTGTCTTCAGCGGGCTATAGTGGGGGGGTCAGTTGCCGCTGACCGCCAGGTCGACGGTGTCGCCGCGCTTGACCACGAACCCGGGCTGGGGCGCCTGCATGATTATGGTCCCCGGCTCCAGCGACTGCCCGGCGATGTATTTAATCTCGCCGATGACCAGGCCCTGGGCCACCAACTGCCCCTGGTATTCGGCCAGCTTCTTGCCGATGAGATCCGGCATCAGCATGCGCCCCTCGGTCGGACCCTTGCTGATGGTCAATTTGACTTCGCTGTTTCTCTCGACCCTCACCCCGGCCTCGGGCTCGGAGCGGATGACGCAGTTGTAGGCGATGGAATCGCTCTCCATACTGTCGACGGCGGCCACCCTGAGGCCGGAACGGTCCAGCAGGTTTATGGCCCGCACTAACGTGAGGCCGACCAGATAGGGCACCGCTATCTTCTCGGCCCCCCGGCTGATGACCACCTTGACCGACCGGCCCTTTTTGATCATCATCCTGGGCTCTGGCTCCTGGGAGATGATGGTGCTGTCGGGCTGCTCCTGGCTGTACTGCCAACCGCCCAGCGCTATCTCCAGCCCCTTCTCGGCCAGCAGCTGGGCGGCCTTGTCATACTCCAGACCACGCAGCTCCGGCACCTCCACCTCGGCCCCGTGGCGCACGAAGAGAGGCATCAGCACGAAATTGGAGAGGGCGAAGCCCGCCAGGAACAGTCCGACTACCCAGGCAGCCGCCCGCCACCATCTCTGGTTTTTCCTGAGGAAATCCTTGAGGCTCATTCCGGCTCGATGTCGGTGGAGATCCAGAGGTTGACATTGGAGCCCTTGGCTGCTTTAGTCCCGGGCTGTGGATCCTGTTTCAGAACGATGCCGGGGTCATTGTCCTCGTCGTAGATGTACCGGATCGTGCCCACATTCAGTCCGGCCTGTTTGATCATATCCTGTGCCCGGGTCCGGCCCCAGCCCCTGACCGCGGGCACGGCCACTTCGCCGGCCCCGGCGCTGACCGTCAGGTTGATCGGCGTCTCCCGGGAGGTGGGCGAACCGAAAGGCGGAATGCTGGCGATGACGGCATCCTTCTCCACCGAATCCGAGGACTGCATGATCACCTGTCCCAACTTGAGCCCGGACTGCTGCAGCAGGACCGTGGCCTGGGCCAGGGGCACCCCGCGCAACATGGGGACCGTGGCCCCGGCGCTGTTGGGCCAGATCTTGACCATGGAGCCCCGACGATACCTCACCCCGGGCACTGGATCCTGTTTGCTGACGGCCCCATCGGGCACCGAGGGATCGCTCACCGCATCCTCCAGATAGACGCGGAAGCCCCGGCCCTCCAGAATGGATTTGGCGATCTCCACTTTCTTGCCGGAGACATCGGGCACCTCGGACATCTCCAGCAGAGGTTGGAGAAAGGCCCAGAACAGGACGGAGATGATCAGCCCGCTGACACCTCCGGCCACTATCGACCAGACGATTCCCCTTGCCTTGCCTCCCGTCTCCTCGTAGATCGGCATATCTCTCTCCTTCTTAATATGGTATCTGCTTTCTCTCCACCCGTGGCTTGCCCCTCATTCCCGCCGCCTCATCCTGGCGGCGAAAGCACCGTCGGTCCTATGGACATGGGGCCAGAGGTCCAGGCATCCGCCTTTGACCGCCCTCGCCGGCAGAAAGATATCGGCTGGCTCGATTTCGAAATTCGGATGCCTTTCTAAAAAACTCTCTATCTGGCCTAGATTCTCCTCGGGCGCCAGAGTACAGGTGCTGTATATCAGCACGCCTCCGGGCTGTACCAGCCGGGCGGCCTGGTCCAGCATCCGGGACTGCAGGTCGGCCAGCCTGAAGACGTCCTCCTCCCTGATCCGCCAACGCAGATCGGGCTTTCTCCTGAGGACGCCCAGGCCGCTGCAGGGAGCGTCCAGCAGCACCACCGCCGCCGGCCTCTTTATCTCAAAGTTCAAAGCATCGCCGCAGACCATGGCGGCCCGGCTGATGCCCAAGCGCCTCAGGTTGTCGCTTAAGAATCGCAATTTTCGGCG
>FWPV01009004.1_pt1 | contig 17132 bp, 13 predicted proteins | sample 2228371 | NCBI WGS metagenome assembly FWPV01 (sample SAMEA103939776, study PRJEB20133) | metagenome | reverse complement strand
CTATCTTTTTTGCATTTTCTTTATATTTTTTATTTTTCTTTAAATCTAATTTTAATAAAAAGAATTATTTAGCTCCCCTTCCAACGGTGTATTCTGGCCATGGCGGTCGGATACGGGCCAACTGATAGAATGAAGTAATTAGCTCTGCTTCCAACTGATAGTTTAAGGGCGAGTCAAATAATTTCCCTTTAGAACAAGAATCCACCGTCGCTCTAAATATTTTTTCCCTCCTGGAAAATATTACTTATTTTATGAGCTTTTTTAAATTACCTTTTTCTGGTTAGCTAATCAAGCAGAACTACTCCCAGGGAACGCAGTTCCTTTTCCAGGTCGGTTTCTGGTCGGTAAAGAATCGTTTTTATGCCTAAGGTCTGCGCGGCCCGCACATTTTCCTCCAGGTCATCAATAAAAATGGTTTCCTCCGGCCAAGTTCCGGCCGCTTCGAGCGCTATCCGGTAAATCTGGGGATGAGGTTTCATCAAACCTACCTCATAAGAGAGGATAAGAGAATCAAAAATCATGGCTTCCGGAAAATGCTGTTGAATATAAGAAAAACGAGCCTGGTCCGTATTCGAGAGAAGGAGAAGTCGGCAAGAACGTCGGGCCCTTTTTAGAATTTCAATCACCGGCTGGTTAGGCGAGAAAACATCGCAGTAAGCCGCATAAAAATCTTCATAATTTAGGTTTGCCCGGGTCGCGCTGATAACTTTGGCATAAAATTCCTGCGGTTTAATCCGGCCTGTATCTAAAAGTTCAACCAGCTCAAAATGGTCCCGCATCAACTGTCTTATCTCCTCCTCACCCAACGGTGAAGCCTCAGCCAGCCGCCGATAAAAAACCCGATTATCAAACCAGAGAACCACCTGACCCATATCCGAAATAATGGCTCGGCGCATAAAAACCTCTGAAGCTTATTTATCCTTCGAGAAAACACCTATTTATAGCAAAAAGGTCAGTAACGAGCAAATAAACCAAGGAGAAGAGTTGTCCTTCTCCATGCCAGGAATCTAATTAATTCAGGACATCTAATTAATTTTATAAACCAAGGCTTTGCTGCCGTCAGGTAAAGGCCATTCCCCCCACAGGGAGAAACGAGGCTGCTTACCCTCCTCCTTTATCCATTTCCAGAATCTGGACAAGAACTCCTCCCGGTAGCGAGCGGTGTGCGGCAGCGCAATCTCACCTGATTTAAGAAGCAAAAAATGATAATAACTGAGTTGAATAAAATTCAACGGCCTGTCCCCCACGCCGTCTACTTTATAAGGCAGAGCCTTCTCCGCCGCCAGAAGATGAAAAACATTCGGGTTAAAATAGGGCTCGTTGGCCAGGATGGCCAGCCTCAATTCTTGGCCGGGAAAAGCCTCCGCCAGCGAAGCCAGAATAGCTTCGACCGGCCAGTCTTGCCTTAAAGCTGGATGGGTATAGGGATGCTCGAGATGTTTAGGCCAAGCAAAAGAGATAGCTAAGAACTGATAAGTTCCGGCCAAGAAAATAAGTAAAATAATGGCCAGGCGAAGAAACTTCCGCGGAAGAAAACAGATTCCCGCAGCGCTGAGTAACACTAGCGAGGGCAGCAGAGGGAGGATAAAACGCGCATCTTTGTTGGGAATCAAGATAAAAATTAGCAGGCCAGGCAAAAACCAGCTCAGACTGAAGGCCAAAGCAGCCCAATTTTTTACCCAGATAAAAAAAGCGGCCAAGCCCACAAGAAAAAAAGGCATAAGCCAAGAGGAAATGATGACATCTTTAAGCACAATTAAATACCAGAGCAAGGAAGGCCAAAACCGGACAGGGTCTCCTTCTAGCCTGGCATCAGTTAAAAGAGCATGCTTTGCCCCGCCGAGAAATTCCTGATAATTTTTGACATACCAAGGAACGGCGATAACTAAGGCAACCAAAACAACCACCAACCCATAAAACAGGGCTCTTACTATTGACTTTTTCTGCTTCCTCCAGGTTAAAAAAAAGATAAGCAACCCAGACAAAGCGAAAAAAGCCGGCCCCGTCCATTTAGTGAGAATAGTTAGGCCGATTGTCACACCGAGGACAACTCCCCACCCCAGCTTCAAACCTCCTTCGCTTTTAATGATTAGATATTGCACCAAGGTGACCAGCGTCAAAAGAGAAAAATCAATCAGCCCGTCCCGTAACAGGGCAAAAACAATCGGCGAGAGAAGGGTAATCATTACCGTGACCAAACCCGCGGCCGGAGGAAAAAAAGCCCCCGCCAGCTTATAGAGCGCCCAGACTAAAAAGAGCAAAAAAACAAAATTAGTTAAGATGATAATATCCGGTTCAAAACCAAAGAGTTGGGTCATTAAAGCAGCACAAACGTAAAAAAACGGCGGCCAGTAATTAGTGGCTTTCAGAAGCTTAGTCCCGGAAATAGTCGAGGGGTGGTCGAAGAGCTGGTGGTATTTCAGAATGTTTAGCGCATGAGCTGATTGGTCAAAAGGCGGAGGTAAAGTGTCCCACCAAACCCAATAAAGATTCGCCCCGGTATAGAGAAAAAGAAAAATGAACAGCAGAAAAAGCCTTAAGGAAGATTTTTCTCGCCCAATAACCAACCAATTTCCTCTCAATTTACCCTGAGCTCTTAATTTTCATCCCACTTGTAATGTATATTAAAGTCTTGGTCTATATTAAGCACTTCTTTTATATTAAATACTCAAATTAACATTTTTTTGTATCTAATGTTAAATTCTTTTTACCGTCTTCGTTTCTCGTTTCCAGCTTGTCTCTTTATTCCTTAAAAAAATCCTGGCCTCATTCAGGTCTGGGCCTGGGAAGAAGGAAGTTCAATCCGACTACCTTCTTTCCCCGCCGCTCTTTTCAGCAACAGCGAGAAGATGAAACCGAGTAAGCCCAGGGCGGCAAACATGAGCATCGTATTCTGGTAATCTCCGGCTGAAAGGTCGGTTATTTTACCGGCCAGCCAGTTAAAAACCGTCAGCCCTACGTTCTGAATCAGAGTCATCAGCCCAAACGCTGTACCCAATCTTTTTTCTTCCACCATAATCGGTATCGAGGGCCACATTGCCGCCGGTACCAGGCTGAAGGCCACACCCAGGACAATCATAGGGACAGCCGGAGTAAAGCGCGTCAAGGCCAGAGTCATATGAATAGGGATAAGAAGCAAAGAGCCTATGATCATCATCGTCGCTCTTTTACCTAATCGGTCAACCATAAAACCGAAAAGAGGTGTAAAAAACATCGTGCCCGTGATGACTAAAGAAGTGTAGAACCCGCCTTTGACGGCGCTAAAACCGAACTTAGACTGGAGAAAGACCGTGGAAAAAGCGGTAAAGGGAAAGATGGCCGAATAGAAAGTCATGCAGAGAAGAGAAACAAACCAGAAAGAAGGTCGAAAGGCGAAAATGTCTTTAAAAATTATTTTTTCTTCTGCCGTAGAGATGGCCAATGATGGAAAAAGCTTTTCCTGGGAACGGTCTAATCCTGAATAAATAAAGAAAAGAGCGAAAGAAAGAAACATGATTATCGCCGAAACCCAAACGGCCAACCTCCAGGAACCCGACCAAGCCTGGATGCGCGCCGCGCTGTTCAGAGCCGCAAATGTTCCCAAGCGGGCGACAGTCAGATTAAGACCGAAGGCCAAAGCCAGCTCTTTACCTCGAAACCACTTGGCCAGTATTTTGTTCTGGGTAATGATTAAAGATTCGGAACCAAGGCCATAGATTAAACGCCCGAGGAGCATGATGAGAAAGCTGCGGCCTGAGGCCGCTGCCGTCATGAGCACGCCAAGGGCACAGAGGCTGACAAAAAGCCCGCCGGCTCGTCTGATGCCAATGCGGTCAAGAAGAATTCCGCCTACGAGCACCATGATGAAATTCGGGAGGTAATAAAAGCTAAAAAGAAGACCGTATTGGCTCCGACTGAGACCCATATCCTTGATAATAAAATCAGCAATCGGGCTTACGGCGTCATAAGCATAATAAGTCCCGAAAATAACGCAGCCCATCAAGATAAGCACAACCCAGCGCCATCGAGCTAAGGCGGAGCGGGTTTCATCGTTCATGACGCCTCCTTTGTTTTGCCTTTCCCCGGCATCTTAATTATCTTTTGATTATTTCTTGGTCAACTGAAGCATTCCTCCTCATTAAGAAACCGAAAGCCGCGGCCAAGGAACGCTCGCATAATAATCAAATCACTTTTAAGTTGCAAGCCAAACAACCGAACGGCCGACTGTCCAACCTTCAGCGAGCGACATCCCGCCCTGAATTTTCATAAGGGAGAAAATACCTACCAGCTTCTCTGTTGGGGCGAACCGAGGCAAGGGGCCTCGGGGGTGCTTCTTAGCTCATTTCCCTGACCAACGTCTAACGCTCCGCTACTCCTTTACTTTATTTTCTATCTTCTTTTTTTTCAGGGATAAATTAGCGTAAAATCAGGAAAGCATACACGAGTGAGAAATAAATTAGTTATCTTCCAGGAGGTTGTGATGGACAAAAGCCCAAACAAAAAAAGAAACTCAAGGGCCTGGCCGCTAATTATCATCCTGGCAGCAGTGACCTTAATTATCGGTGGCGCTTTTGCTCTGTATTTTTTAAAAGGGAAAAAGGTCCAAACCAAGGATATTGCGGTCATGGAAAAGATTATTGACCTTCCTTTTACTTCTCAAGAGAGAAAGCTGATGCTGGAGGATATCAGGAACCACGCCCGAATTTACCGCCAGCTACGCCAGGTACCTCTCCCTAATAGTGTCCCTCCTGCCCTTCAATTCAACCCTTTTCCCTCAGGTGAACAAAAAAGCCCAGCTCCTACCCCCTCTTCATCTGAGCTTTCTTCTTCCGTCACCACAGTAATAAAGCGGCCGGATAATCTCGAGGAGTTGGCTTTTTATCCCGTGACTGCTTTAGCCCAGCTTATCCGGTCCAGGCAGGTTACCGCTACAGAACTGGCCACCATGTATTTATCACGGCTTAAAAAATACGGTCCTAAACTGGAGTGTGTGGTCACGCTCACCGAAGATTTAGCTCTTGCTCAAGCGAAAAGAGCTGATGAAGAGATAGCTGCCGGTCACTACCGGGGGCCGCTTCATGGAATACCGTGGGGAGCAAAAGACCTGTTAGCCACCAAGGGCATTAGAACAACCTGGGGGGCTGCTCCTTACAAAGAACAGGTCCCGGAGGAAGACGCGACAGTAGTGAAAAAATTAGAGGAAGCCGGGGCAGTGCTTTTAGCCAAGCTCACCTTGGGCGAGTTGGCCTGGGGAGATGTTTGGTTTGGTGGCCGGACAAGAAATCCCTGGGATTATGAGCAAGGCTCAAGCGGCTCTTCTGCCGGCTCTGCCGCAGCCATGGCAGCGGGGCTGGTAGCTTTTGCCATCGGCAGCGAAACATGGGGCTCGATCGTCTCACCTTCTTCTCGCTGCGGGGTCACGGGCTTACGACCAACCTTTGGCCGGGTAAGCCGCCATGGGGCGATGGCCTTGAGCTGGAGCATGGACAAAATTGGGCCGATAGCCCGCTCGGTGGATGATTGCGCCCTCATCTTCCAGGCCATTATTGGTCCAGATGGTCAAGACCTCACTTGCGTGGACATGCCTTTTGAATGGGACCCCGACGCGGATATAAAAACGATTCGCGTGGGCTATTTGAAAAAAGAGTTTGAGAAAGATTACCGGAACAAAAAGAATGATTTAGCCACGCTGGAAATTTTACGCCAACTTGGAGTTGAACTCATTCCTTTTGAACTTCCTTCCGACCTCCCTGTCGACTCCCTTTCTTTCATCCTCAACGTAGAAGCAGCCGCGGCTTTTGACGAACTGACCAGGAGCAACAAGGACGAGCTTCTCGTCCGCCAGATAAGAAATGCCTGGCCCAACGTCTTCCGGCAAGCTCGCTTCATTCCGGCTGTCGAGTATATCCAGGCTAACCGTATAAGATGGCTCTTAATGAAGGAAATGGCCGCGAGGATGGAAAAAATAGATGTTTACGTGGCCCCCTCTTTTGGCGGTTCAAACCTCCTTCTCACCAACCTCACAGGCCATCCCGCCGTCGTTGTCCCCAACGGCTTTGACGACCGAGGCCGTCCCTCGAGCATTTCCTTTATCGGCCAGCTCTTCGGAGAAGCCAAGGCTCTCCGCATAGCCAGAGCTTTCCAGCAAGCCACTGATTTTCACCAACGTCATCCCCAATTAAAAGAATAAAATAAAAAGCTCTCCACCAGCGAAGACCCGGTCAATGCCGCCAGGTTAGCGATAAGGTTTATAAATCTCCCGACCTAAACCGAGGAAGCTTAAGAACCACTGGAAAAAAATAAAAACATAACCACTATTCAAAGGGAAAGAATCCATCCGTCGGGTAGAAGTTCGGATCCAGGCTTCATGGATGTAAACAAAATCTCTTTTTTCTTTTTTTAAAATCTTTTTTAGACGGGTGAAAAGCTCCAGGTCTTCGCTCAGCCGGAGCGACGGGTTGAAGCCCCCTCCGCGCCAGAAGAGACATCGGTCACAATAGCCCATTTGAGCGGCGATCCGAAATGTCCTTTTGCCAAACTCGATCAGTCTGAAAAATTGCTGGGGCCACCAGTCCCCAGAGCTGGGTAAAAGCTGAATTATGCCCATCAGGTAGCCCTGGCAATAATAACTGGCTATAACTTCGGCTAGATTGGGACTCATCTCTGAATCAGCATCTAAAAATAGAAGAACTTCTCCCTGGGCAATACTTGCCCCTTTGTTCTTCGCTCGCGAAACACCCAATATTTCTTCCTCGAGGAGTATCATTCTTATCCGGGGCTTTTTCTGGCGGACAAACTCCTCGAACACATCAGCCGTTCTGTCGGTAGAAGCATTATTGACTACGATGACCTCGAGAGCTTGAGGGTCATAAGTCTGATTTAGAGTCGAGCTAAGAGCGGCCGCTAAATATTTTTCTTCGTTATAGGCAGGAATAATGACTGATATCGTTGGCTTCATCTTTCCTTCAAGAAACGAGCGTAAGTCGTAGGTTTTGCCCAGCGCAGGACAAAGGCTACGAGCTTAAGAGCGGCGGCAAAATTCGGATGGTCTATCCCACGGGGATGAAAAACTACCCGCACCAGTGAGAGGTGCGGCAGAAAAATAAACTGCCCCAGCTTATTCCCCCATTTCATCATCGTCTCCAGCCAGGAAGGGATTCCCTGATGACCGAAGGCCGGCGAAAAAAATCGCCTTTGTCCAGCTAAATCAATAAGCTGCGTGTAAGTGGTCAAATAAAGGAAACCAGCTTGGCGCAGAGCCTGCCGCGTTCCCCGACTCATCCGCCAGGTAGGGGCGGTAAACCCGACACAATTTAGACCGAGCTGGTCCATAATTTCTCGGCCCCGCACCAGCCGGCCTCTCGCCTCTTCCTGGCTGAGACAGGAGAATTCATCTTCATCTTTGGTCAGCAAGCGAAGTGCAGGCCGAAAAAAGGCATCCGGACAAGGCCGGGATGAAATGTGCTCCCAACCATGGAGGACTATTTCACATCCTAAATCTTGGAGGTGGCGAAGCCAGGAAATAAACGATTCAGATTTTCTAATATCAGCTTGGCCGGCAAAATTAGGTATAACTTTAAGAACAAAAACCGATAAACCAATTTCTTGCCAGCGGCCAACTATGTTCTGGAGACGGGAAAAATAAACCGGCGTAACGTCATGCAAAGAGACAACAAGATATCTTTGTGGCCGGCGTTTCCCGTAAAAAGAGACTTCTCTTTTCCTTTGCTGCAGGAGCCAAGCCATGGGAAAATTAATCCCTTAGCTCAATTAAAACATAAATCTAAGGGGATTAATATCCTCCGCTTTAAAAACATGAAAAAATCCGAATCGTTGACGATTAAAATTTTTGGCGCGTGGCCGTGGCCAGAGCCGAGATTCCCAGGTCGGCCACATAAAGAGCGCCTTCCATTTTATCTTTATCTTCAGCTAACTTTAAATCGACGTTAATGAGTCGAGCCAGGCCATCAGGAGGGGTAGGGGCGGTAAATTCAAAATGCAACCGGTCTGCCTCACGCTGGATGTTGGTCAAAGGTACATTCTTAAAGAAACCGCTCGCTTCAGATATTTCTCCCTCGAGCTTTCCTTCCGTCTCTTTCAGCACGAAATTAAGATAAAAATTCTGTCCGTCAACCTGGATGACCAACTGCCAGTCGCCGATAAAAACCGCTGCTTCCTGCGCCGGCTGGAAAAATGGGCTAAAACCCGAGAGCCATCCGCTGGCTATAAATAAAAAAAAGAATAAACATAAAGCCAGAATCATTATTTTTTGTCGCCTCATAAATTAACCTCCTTTTTCCAACGGCTTACTTTCGGGAAAATTAAATATAATTAAAAATAACAATTATTTCCACTTTAAGAAGAGAGATAATTGAATCAGCGCAGGTTAATGAGTGATCGCTTCCTTCGCCGGGAAATTGAAGCTAAAAGCCGGGCCTGAGCCAGGAGGAAGCGAAAAATCAAAATTATCAGGTTATAGCCGCGACGGCCAATGAATCTTAAGACTCCCGCAGCGAACAGGCCGCATTGCCCCCCTCAGCCATCGAAACACGGACACTTTTTCTGTTTTCCAGGGGGGAAATCAGCCCACATATTATTTCAATATAAGACCATTTTCCTGCCCGCTGTTGCCACAATGTATTTGGTTCCATCAAGCAGACTTCACCATGAAGCCAAAGGGAGCTTGACTTAAAGGGAAAACTCCGCCAAGATAAGAAAAATAGGAAAGAAAAATACTAATATGAAAGAGAAGTTTTCCTCTTACCCCTTCCCTGTGACTGATATTTATCCCGGAATATGGGAAAAAATGACCTATCTTCTCGAGGAAATGGCCAAGAATAATTTTGTCTCCCGCATCTGGCAAAAAGATTGGACTCTATGGGGCTCGAGTCCAGAAGGAATCGAAGACCGTCTTGGTTGGTTAGATGCCCCAGAAAAGATGGCCGAGCTTGTTCCTGAAATCATGGCCTTTGCCTCAGACGTTAAAAATCAGGGGTTCAATCAAGCTCTGCTCTTAGGGATGGGAGGCTCTATTCTGGCCCCAGAAGTTCTTTCTCACCTTTTTCCTGACCGACACGATTCGCTTAAGCTTTTTGTTCTTGATTCCACGGTCCCGGCAGCCGTTTTAAAAAAGGCCTCCCTATGTCCTCCTGCTTCGACCCTCTACCTCGTAGCTTCAAAATCAGGAACAACGACCGAAACCATCGCTTTTTTCTCTTATTTTTTTACCCACGCTGCTGCGGACCTGGGGAAAGAAAGAGTGGGCTCTCATTTCGTCGCCATTACTGACCCCGGTACGCCTCTCGCTTCGACGGCTTCTTCCTTAGGTCTCCGGCGCACCTGGCTCTCTGAGCCCTCCATAGGCGGCCGCTTTTCCTGCTTTTCCCCCTTTGGCCTGATTCCTGCTTCTCTCCTCGACGTGGATCTCCACGAGCTTCTTACCTCGGCTCAGCAGATGAGATTTTCCTGTCAGGAAGAAAATTTAGTCCGCAACCCAGGAGCGATCTTAGCCACTTTCCTGGCAGCAGCTTATTTTGACCGCAGAGACAAAATCCTGCTCTGGGTAGAGCCTGAATTTCATAACTTCGAGGAATGGCTCGAGCAACTGCTGGCGGAAAGCACAGGTATGAAAGGCCGAGGTTTGCTACCAGTAGTGGGAAAAGAAGAACTACTGACCATATCCTCGCTCGAAGATGTAGCTTTTGTCTTCCTCAGCCCTCCGCCAACAAGGCCAAATTTAAAAAATATCCAAGAAAAGCTAGCGGCCGAGCGCACTCCTTTTATTTTTCTTGTCTCTCACCCCCAAAAAGATTTAGGAGCTTTATTCTTCCTGTGGGAGTGGGCTACGGCTATGGCGGGTGCCTTTCTCCAAATTAACCCCTTTGACCAACCCGATGTAGAAAAAACAAAGATTAAAACCAAAGAAATCTTAAAGAGTTTAAAAGAAGGAGGCCGTTTTCCTCCTCTGGAACCAACCTGGAAGTGGAAAAGCCTGGAACTTTTTTCTCCCTCCCTGCCCCTCTCCTCCCCCCTCTCTCTTCATGACTTTTTCCAGGGGATAAAAGAAGGTGGTTATCTTGCTTTCCAAGTTTTTTTACCCGCTGAGCCTGAAATCAAGCCACTCCTGAGTAAAATGATAAAAAAGCTAACCCACTCATTGCAAAGGCCTGTAACCTTAGGCTGGGGCCCTCGCTATCTTCATTCCACGGGTCAGCTGCATAAAGGTGACAGCGGCCATGGCTTTTTTCTTCAGCTCACAGCCGAAGACAAAGAAGATGCTCCTATTCCCGATAGCCCAGGCGAAACAGCAGCCTGGCTTACCTTTAGTCAGTTAAAGGAAGCACAAGCTCGGGGTGATTTGGAGGCACTCACCTCCCTGGGCCGAAAAGTCATCCGGATTCATCTGGGCCAGGACATAGCCCAGGGACTCAAAGATTGCGAAGAACTTTTTTCTCTCCTCTTTCCTGGTGCATAAAAGCGCCAAAATTTATTTTTTATATTAAAGAGAAAAAAAGGAAATTAAATATAACTGACTTAATCTGGCTTCAGTAAAGACCGGCAAAGACGACATCGGCATGGAAAAGTTCTCTGTTCTTAAGCCGGACGGGTCTTTCTACCGTTTCTTTAATATGGAGATAAAACCAGAATTTATCATACAACCGGAGCTTCTTAGTATAATAGAGAGCATAATCAGTAATACGGTCAACGATTATTTTGCCCAACTCCTTACCTTTGGCATCAAAAATAATTATCGTGGAGGGTGTCGTCCCTTCTGCTCCTCTTAATTGACCGAACACCTTTCCCTTGCCTTTGCCTTCCCAATCTTCTGGCTTATTAATGTTTGTAATAGTTAAAGCTTGGTAGCTGTCTCTTTCGGCCGGATGGAAGAAATCAACCAGCTGAACTTCCGAAGTGCGGGTAAAAATGGGCCGCCACTGATTCTCTCCTTCTTTGACTTCAATCGAATCGGCCACGAAAAGAGACGGTTCTTGCTCCATCATATTGCCTCGAACCCTTATCTCTTTATCAACAAGGTCAGTTAGAGTTCCCGAATCGAGGTTACCTTCGACAATAATATCAAACCCTTGAGCCGCAGGAAGGTATAAATATTTGCCCCAGGCAACCTTAACTTTGCCGGAAAATTCATGGGGCTGGACCACGGCGGTTTCGGCTGTTTTACTCGTCTCTTCCGGCTTCTGGCAGGAAACTCCTCCGATAATGACCACTACCATAACCAAGGCTATTGTCGCTGTCCCCCAAAGAGACAACCTTAAAGCTCGATGTTTTGCCGGTAACAGGCTGCGGAAACTCATAGCTTTTACCTCCCAATCTGAGTCAATGGACAATGAAAGAGGCCTCGTCTCCGAAAAACACGGCCTTCTTTTAAACATTTAATCATGTTTCGATAAAGGATGAATACTTATAACATTGAACGACAAAAAAGTAAAGTAAAAAATTATTACAGAAGCAGAAAAGAGAAAAGACTTCGGGGGAGACCTATTTTTTCTTAATTATTTTGCCCGAAGAAGGAGGAGAAGAAGGAGCTGCTGGTCGCGAAAAACTGGGAGAAAAGCTCTTCGTTGGAGAGAGGCTCCTGGGGGCAGAGAAACTTCCGCTCCTCTGAGAGAAAGAGGGAACCGAAACGCGGGGGGCGGGTGAAGACGAGGGTATGCGGGTAACCCGGGGCAAGCTCGAACTAATTGAACTTGATGAACCAGACCCGATAATCGACCGAGAACGCTCCGGACTCCTCGACGGAAAAACCTGCTCGGCCAGCCGAGAACGAAGATAACTGCTCGGAGATGTTCGGCCAGAAAAATTGGCCTCTACTCTTGATTTAACCGAAGAAGAAGAGAGGGAAGAATTTAACCGGCTCGGCCGGGAGGATTCTTCTTCATCTTTGCGCCGGATAGAACGGGAGTTTGAATCTTGGCGAATTTCTCTTTTCACGGTGGGTGACGGGGTAGGCGAAACTTTGACTCCTGACGAAGCCCCCTCTGGCCTTATCCGTCGGTCAACGGCCTCGTTCGGCGAACGAGCTGGCGCAAGAGCGCGGTCACTTCCTTCGGTTCGAGAAGAAATACGGGGAGACTCTATCTTTTCTCTCGAAGGCCTAATTTGACCTCCCCCTGATTCTCTGATAGAGCCAGCCGGGGCTCGATTCTGAGGAACACTCGTCCTTACACCTTGAGATGAAACACCGGAATTAAGATTTTCCCGCCGGACAATTCTCGCTTCCGGAGAGGCGCCCGAAACTTTAGCGGAAGGAGTAATCCTTTCCCGTGAGATAGAAGGCTGGCCGGATATACCTTTCAGGTTTTCAGGCCGGATAAGAGAATTAACTTCATTAGCCCGGACAGCCCGCAGGCTGAGATGACGCAAAGAAACCACCTGGTTATCACGAAGAGCTACTTCATGGACGCGAGGGGCCATGAGCTGATCCTTGCGCACCACGGTCAAAGCCCGGGAATGGATGGGATAAACAGAATCATAGAATCGGTCATAGAAAAAGTTATTCACGATGACCACTGGCCGGTTATAGTAGCTTAAAGGAACCCATCCCAGGTAATCATAATCCATCCACCAATGAACCCAGGCCGGCCCCCAGTATGTGGTTGGAATCCAGTACCAACCTAAACCAAAACGCCAGTGCCAGCGGCCAAAATGAAATACACACCAACCCCACGGCTCATAAGGAACCCAGGTCCAGCCGATTACTGGGTACCAGAGCCAGCGGCCATAATAATAAGGTCGCCAATCAGAATAAATGATATAAGGAACCCAGACATATCCCCACGGCCTCTCATACACCCAACGACCGTTCTCCGCCAGCTCCTCTTCATACTCTTCGAGCTCAGACGGAAGATAGCCTCGCGAGGATGCTCTTGTCTCCAGCGTATCACGTTCTCTATTCCAAGAGGCAAAAGAATCCTCTTCTAACAAAGAGCGCATGGTTGAGCCCAGCTCTCCTCTGGCCGCGACTAATCTTTCGTTCCTTTCGAGGACAACTGACCTTTCATCACCCGCCACCTCACCAGCTCCCTCGATAACCGTGAACTCTGTCTCATCGGGAGTAACATCAAAACGATAGAGGCCTTCTTCGAGAAGATAAAAAGAAGCGTCAGCCGTATGCACCTCAAACCCCTTTTCCCGGGGCAACCGTCGCACACGCAAATAGCTGGACCCTTCGAGAATGCGTAAGCCGGTTTTACCATCTTCATCCTTAGGAAGGCGCACAAATTCCACCTGGGTCCAACGATCCAGGCGCAGATCATTTCTCCGGCCGAGCGAAACCTCGGCTCGACCATCTTTTGTCATTAATATATTGCCTTCGGCAAGGACAAAATTGACTTCAGCTGCCTCTTCCTCACCTTCAGCTCTCTGGAGAACGACATCGCCCTGCACGTACTGAAGACGCGCAAACTGATAGCGATAATAGCCATCTTCGGCCGCCAGAAGCGGCAGAAAAGAGGCGGCCATTAATCCTATGAAAACCAAACTTATCTTTTTCATCGCCTTCCTCCACTTTTATTCTACAGCAAAGAGCATGCCAGTTCATCTCCCCTCTCCTCCGAGAGAAAAAACTATTCATGATCATGAAAAATAAGCCAATTGTCCTTTTTTCAGGACACTGTCTAATTCACCCAGGAAATTCTTTTTCTTCTGGTCATTGAGCCATTCTTCCTCTTTATTAAATTTTTAAGGAGAATAAGAAATTAGGGTAAATATTAGAAATCTGGGGCATACTGAACGGAGCAGAATGTGATTTGTTGCAGAGCCTTTAAGAGTATTTTTTAAAATATAAACAGAATACAAATCTTGCGGCCTAAACTTTTCTTTGAGGAATTTTATCGAATAATTGTTGCTATAATCTCGGAGAGAAATCATCCTTTAGGGTTGCCCATTAAAATGTCGGAAGAGGCTTTATTAATAATAAAAAAAGGGAGGGGAATTATTCCCCTCCCTTATTCCTCAAGGTTCTGGTTCACCGCCACCAGCGGGGCAGCCATCTAAACCTCATCATTGGACCTGGACCCGGCATGAATCTCCCCCCCATATGCCATAGGCCCATCCTCGGTCGAACCATCATCCGAGGGGCCAGACGGCTCATCCTCTGTCGGGCTTGAACTAACTTTTCTTTTTGTTCGGGGGTAAGTATCTTCTCGATTTCTCCCTGATGTCTCACCTGAGCCTTCATTTGAGAAGCTCTTAATTTAAATATCTCGTCGATTAATCCTTCGACTTTTTTAGGGTCAGCCTTAGGGTCTTGCCTTGCCTCACGGAGCTGTTTTTGCAGACCTTGTATCTTTTCTGCTATGCCCTTCATTTCTTCTTGATGAGACTTTCGCAGGCTCTCCCATTTTGTTTTTTGCTCGGGGGTCAAGTTGAGGAATTTCTCTAAGGCAGGGCCAGGTCCCATCCCCAGGCGAGGTCCCATGCCTCGGCGCATCGGCTGAGCTGAGACCACCGAAAAAGAGACGAAGAGGATTAGAACGGCCACCGCGGTCACGATTAATCTAGTCTTCATATCGAACCTCCTTATTTTTTCTTCCATTTATTTAGACGACATAACCTCTTAATTCCTTTGCATTATTTGTTTGACCTAAGAAAAATTTGCCTGGTTGAAACCGAGATTAATATTCTTTTGCCCCTATCTAAGCCACTTCCCAGGCAGAAAATCCCTCGCTCGCTAAACGCATGGGAAGCGGCCTGATACCCTGGCCCAGATTCTCAATCTCCCGTAACATCTGCCGTCTTTCCCGGTCATCAGCGCTGGCCAGTATAGTAATGGATCCGCCCTCTCCGCCCGCACCGTTAACTTTCCACCCCGCGGCCTTGAATCTTTTAGCCACAGCAATGACCTGGTCCGCCGCGGCCGAAATAAGGCTGGCTCCCAAACGCCTTTGCCATTCGTTGTTTTCCACCATTATCTCGCCATAGACCTTAAGGTTCCCTTGCTCTAAGGCCGCCCGTGCTTCCTCAGCTAAAGATGCCATTTTCCTTAGCGGAGTAAAGGAGGCCTCCTTCCTCTCAAGCCGACGGATGATCTCTCGATGAAGATCGGTCGAAAGATGAGGCTTTCCCAGATAGACCAGCACCAACCTCCTTTCCAGTTCCTCGGCTATGGCGGAGTCAAGTCTAAGCCGGAAGACTTTACTCTGGGGATATTTATCCATCTGGATAAACAGCGCTCCCCCATAAGCAGCACATATCTGGTCCTGAATCCCGCATTCCTGGCCGAGACGGGCTGTTTCTACCTGGTGAGCCAAAGCGGCCAGTTTTCGGGGCGAAACCTTTTCCCCGCGTAAATAGAATAACGTGCCGATCAAGCCCACACAGACCGAGGCGGAGGTCCCCGTCGATATACCAGGAGGCGCGGGAGAGAATATCGAGATTTCTACTTTCCATTCCTGGGGTATCCCGGCCAGGTTTACTGCCTGCTGGATTAAAGGATGAGGATGAGCCGAAGGAAAATCAGGGTCAAACCAAAAAGAAGTCTGATAATTTTCCGCAATGAGAAGAACCCTTTTCTTTTTCCTTGCTTTATTCTCAGTGAGCTTGACCTGGACTTCTACTCCTGGCTGGATGGCCAGATTCTGCACTCTTCCATAACCAGCAAACCAAGTATCTGTCCAACCGCCAATATCATTTATCCGGAGAGGAGCCAAGCCATGCACCAGGCGGTTCTGGCCCCGTTTCATCCCCGAATCTCTCTCCCGGCTTATTTTTAAATAATATAATTTTTATAGAATTTTCTCTTTCTTCTAAGAAAAATTTTTTTTGGAATTATAAAAAACGAAAAATCAGGCCTTTTTCAGAATGGGCATTCCCGTCTTAGGGGTTTCGACCACTTTGTAGCCTGATGGCAGGGACTCAACAGCACCTGGTCTTATTTCCCGCGCAAAATAATAAATCGTTTGCTTTCTTCCCCCCTTCAGGTCAACCTCGCGAGAGTGCAGATAATAAGACACGCCTTTTGAATTTTTGAATTCAAACGCCATTTTTAAACCTCCATGACATAATTTTCTCAGAAAACGAACCCCAGGCTTAAGCCTATAAGTTGGGCCTTGGTCTTATAAGTTCCCTCTCCTAAACCAAGAGGATAAATGGACCGGTTTGGACTGGTCCTGTCCGCAAAAATTTCGTATTGATAGGCAAAATCAAGAACAAAATTTCCCTTCTTCCAGCCAAAACCAGCGGTAAACGCTACGCGGTTAGCATCAGGAAGAATGGGGTCCATAGTTTCCACTGGTTGAGGTGTCTGGTCATAAAGAAAACCCGCTCGAAGAGCTAAATTCTCGGTAGCTTGAAATTCCATTCCTCCGCGCAGGGTGACCGCATCTTTCCAGTCCTCGCTAACATGTTTATCGGCAAAATTGGGCACATCCACCTTTACCGTAAACTCATCATAGCTACTCCACAGAACATAGTGGAGGTCAGCGCTCAGCAAGAACTTAGGTGCTGGTTTAAAAGAAACTCCCAGGCCTAGAATATGGGGATAACTGAAGCTGGTCGAAGCTCCGCCTGATTTGGGCAAAAGCGGCTGAACCGCACTGGGAGCGTTGGACCAATCAAGAGTAAGGTCCCCTTCATATTCTATTTCGAACCCGCTCCGCCAATTTATGCCAAAAGAAAAATTTTCTTCGCGATAAAGGACACCAGCATTAAAACCATAACCATGGCCAGTAGCTTCCAGATTCACCGGAACATCATAAGACTTAAACAAAGGGTTGATAAACGAGAGGTCAGCCAACTGAACTAAATCAAAACTAAGGGTAGAGTAAATATAAGAAACTCCCACCCCTACCGCCAATTTCGGGCTGAGCTGAAAAGCAATGGCCGGGTTAAAAAAGAAAGTTTTCAAGTCATCTTTAACCGCTATGTAGCGCAGCGGGTAATCCTTCGGCCATTTGGTGCCCAGGCCATAAGGGCTGAAGAAACCAAAACCAACCGCGACTTTTTCTCCTATCTTGTGGCTAAAATATAGAGTCGAGGGATAAAAAACCTGGCTTTCCTGGTCCACGTTAGTGAAACGAGGGTCAGGCCACTTGTTCAGTTCGAGTGAACCTCGGGGAATGATAAGGGTGGTCCCTAAGGAAACTTGAGTTCCGGGCAAAAAAGCGAGACCAGCCGGGTTATGGAAAACAGCGGAA
>FWPV01009001.1_pt1 | contig 17133 bp, 19 predicted proteins | sample 2228371 | NCBI WGS metagenome assembly FWPV01 (sample SAMEA103939776, study PRJEB20133) | metagenome | reverse complement strand
GTTATTTTCTTATCCAGCCCTTTATTGTGAGAGGCGCTTCTATGGAGCCCAATTTTTATGACCGGGAATATCTTATCATCGATGAAATTAGTTATCGTTTTAAAGATCCTGCGAGGGGAGATGTGATAGTTTTTCGTTTTCCTCAGGATCCTTCACAATTTTTTATCAAACGCATCATCGGTTTGCCCAATGAGACAGTGGAAATAAAAAACGGCAAAGTGATCGTTTATAATAAAAAATTTCCCCAGGGAGCGCAGCTTAACGAAGCAGATTATCTTCCTTTAGGGACATATACTGTTTCAGACATAAAGATTGATTTAGGGGAAAATGAATATTTTGTTTTAGGAGATAACCGCGACGAAAGTTTGGATTCGCGTGTCTTTGGCGCCTTACCCAGAAAGTTAATCATTGGTAAAACATGGGTGAGGGTTTTCCCTTTTTCCGAGTGGGCGGTTTTTAGTACCCCAAAGACTGGCTTTATTAATATTTAAATAAATTTTTGTTATGGCTAAGATAAAAAAGAAAAAAACCGGCAAAAAAACTTTCAAAAGAAAAAAGAAAGAAGCATTAAAAGTTCGTTTCCCCTTGCAAGCGCCTCGCGGTACAAAAGATATTCTTCCCAAAGATGCTCCCTACTGGGATTTTATATATCAAGTGGCAAAGGAGGTATTAGAAAGTTATAATTTCCAATTCATTGAAACTCCTATTTTTGAAGACGCTAATTTGTTTGTCAGGGGAGTGGGGAGAGAAACAGATATTATTGAAAAAGAGATTTATACTTTTTATGACAAAAGCGGTTGTCTTTTAGCTCTGCGGCCCGAAGGTACGGCTTCAGTAATGAGAGCTTATTTAGAAAATGGTATGGAAAGCTGGCCCAAGCCAGTTCGGCTTTATTATTTTGGTCCTATGTTTCGTTATGATCGTCCCCAGGCGGGAAGATTTAGGGAGTTTCATCAAATCGGTGCAGAAATTATTGGAGAAGCGGACCCCATTATTGATGTGCAATCCATTCAAATTTTGGAGAAAATTTTTGCGGGCTTGGGATTAAAGAATTTAAGCTTGCAAATGAACAGTATTGGCTGTAACGTGTGCCGGCCGCGCTACGAGAAGTTGCTGAAAGATTATTACCAGCTTAATCGCAGTAAATTATGCAAGCAATGCCGCCAAAGGTTAAAAAAGAATGTCCTGCGGTTACTTGATTGCAAAGAAGAAAAATGTCAGCAATTAGCGAATAACGCTCCCCAGACCGTTGATCATCTCTGTGAGGATTGCGGCAATCATTTTAAAGAGGTCTTGGGGCTTTTAGATGATTTTCAGATTTCCTATAACTTAAACTCGCGTTTAGTGAGAGGGCTAAACTATTATTCCCGCACAGTTTTTGAAATTTGGCCTACTTATTTAGAGGAAGGAGCGCAGAGCGCTTTGGGAGGAGGGGGAAGATATGATTATTTGTTGAAAGAATTAGGGGGGAAACCTACTCCCGCTATTGGTTTTTCCGCTGGATGCGAAAGAATTATCGCCAAGATGCAGTCAGATAATGTGCCTTTACCCATGAGACCTCAGCCCCAAGTTTTTTTAATTCAACTCGGAAATCTTGCTAAAAAGAAAAGTTTGCAATTTTTTGAGAAATTGCGTGTCGCGGGCATCCCTGTTGCGGAATCTTTTGGCCGCGACAGCATCAAGGCCCAGCTGAAACGAGCAGATCGCATGCAGGTTAAGTGGTCTTTGATTATTGGTCAGAAAGAAGCATTGGACGGCACGGTAATTTTACGCAATATGGAAAGCGGCATGCAGGAAATTATTGATCAAGATAAAATTATCCCTATTTTACTTAAGCGTTTAAAGAATCATCTCTAAGCCATATGCCCTGTGGTAGAATTGCGACAAGATATCCACTGGAATCCTGTATTGCTTAGAGATAATTTATTAACTCATCAAAGAAAATTCTACTATTTAGGGCAACATAAGCATTAAGTCGAAATTTCACTAACAGGGTATGAATGATTGTATTTTTTGCAAAATTATCGCCAAAAAAATTCCTTCGGAGATTATTTTTGAAGATGAGGAAGTAATAGTTTTTAAAGATATTAATCCTAAAGCAGAAGTGCATTTGCTCATTGTGCCTAAAACCCATATTGAGTCAATATTATCTCTTGAGGAAAAGGAATTGGCATATGTTTCCAAAATGGTTTGGACAGCGAAAAAAATCGCAGAGAAAGAAAATCTAACTCGCGGTTACAAACTGCTTTTTAATTGTAGCAGATGAGGGTGGCAAATTATTGATCATCTGCATCTGCATTTAATGGGAAACCCATAAAAATCAAAAATTGACCCCGTAGTGAAATTTTGACTACTTCCACCAAATAAAGAGAGTCTTGGCAAAAAATTTTCATAATTGCTTAAAGCAATATCCCAAATCTCACTACATTTTTTCAGCATAAAATTTTTGCTTCCGCAAAAACTGGTCAAAATTCTACTACGTGGTTGACAAAAAAGAAAAAAAACGTTATAAATATATTATTGATTTTCTAAACTCATAATAGCGAAATGGAGGTGAACCTGTTTGGTCGAAGTAAGATTGAAAAAGGGGGAGTCTGGGGAGTCGCTTTTGCGGCGTTTTCACAGAAAAATTCAGCAAAGCGGCATATTAATTAGAGCGCGCAAAATAAAATTTTATGAAAAACCCAAAAGCAAAAGGTTGAGAAGAGAAGAAGCGCAGAGGCGTGCCGAAATTTTCAAAGAAAGAGAAAAAATGCGCAAATTAGGAAAATTGGATTTGGAAGAATTCAAAAACAGAAAGTTTTATTAAAAAACCATTGTCTCTTCTAAAACAAATTGACGAAGATTTAAAAAAAGCTCTCAAAAGCAAAAAAGTGCTGGAGAGTGAAGTTTTGCGTATGCTTAAAACAGCTATCCGCAATAAAGAAATAGAGAAAAAACGCAAAGAGCTAACTGAAGAAGAAATCTTAGCTGTTGTAAGAAAAGAAATCAAAACTCGCCAAGATTCCATAACGCAGTTTAAAAAGGGAAACAGAGGAGATTTAGCAGAAAAAGAACAAGCAGAAGCGGACTTATTGCGAAAATATTTACCGCCTGAATTGTCCAAAGAAAAAATTGTGGAAAAAGCTCAAGCAGTAATGAGACAGATGCAGTCCGCATCTGGGAAAGATTTCGGCAAAGTGATGGGAGTTTTAATGAAGGAGCTTAAGGGACAAGCTGAGGGAAAGATAGTTAAAGAAATTGTCCAGGAACTTTTAACCAAAAATAATTAAAAAGGAGACAAAAATTATGCCACAAGGATTAACACCACCTCCATCCGGAGCGACACCGCCTCCTTCTCGGCCTGCGCCTCCCCCTTATCAGCCCTATCGGGCTACAGGGGAAAAACATCCGCCTCTTCCGCCTTTGGAAGGAATGTCTGGTGAAGAAAGGGCGAAGGAAGAATATATGAGACCGCCGGAAATTCCCACTCCTCCCAAGCCGGGAGTTCCTCTTCCTTCCCTCCCTCCTCTTCCAGTGGAACGAGGAAAAGGCACAAAATGGATTTGGATTGTTTTGATTTTTATCATTTTTGCTGGGTTAATTGGCATTGGCTTTTTTATTTATCCTCTCTTTTTTAGGAAAGAGGCGCCTGTTGTTCCCTCCCCTTCAGTTCCTGCGGAGGAGCCGTCCGGGCCTTCTTTGGTGGACACAGATAAAGATGGACTCCCTGATGCTGATGAGGCGAAATATGGTACAAATTCTTTAAATAATGACACTGACGGCGATGGCTACCTTGATGGAGAAGAGGTGGAAGCGGGATACGATCCATTAAAACCTGGTTCTGCTCAACTGGATAGCGATAAAGATGGATTAGGCGATGCTGACGAAAAAAAATGGGGCACAGATCCTCATAACCCCGATACAGATGGCGATGGTTATTCAGATGGGGCAGAGGTAAAGGCCGGGCATAATCCTTTGAAGAAAGCTCCAGACGATAAATTATAAATAACCTTAAACTGTAAACCCTAGACCGTAAACTTTTAAAACTAAGAAATTTTTTATTTTTCTAAAATGGTACGCGTCACCATTATTAATCGAGTTAAAAAAATCCCTTATCCCAAAAGTTTCTTTCAAAAGGTAGTTGATGCAAGTTTAAAAGTTCTGAAAAAACCATCCTTGTCAGGATTATTGTCTGTATTATTGGTCAACCCAAAAGAAATTAAGGAGTTGAATGAAGAATTCCGCGGCATAAGCGGGGTTACCGATGTGCTCACTTTTCCTGCGGAGGAAAAATCATCCTTCACCTTTAAGAAAAAATATTTTGGCGAGATTGTTATTTGTCTGCCAGAAGCGAGAAAACATGCGAAAATGTATGGTTATTCATTAAAAAAAGAACTGCAGCTGCTTACTTGTCATGGTTTTTTACACCTTTTGGGCTATGTGCATAAAAAGAAAAAAGAAAAAGACCAAATGAAATTATTAGAGGATAAAATCCTCCAAGCGCTTAAAAAAACAAAATGAAGAGATTTCTTAAAAGTTTTGCCAATGCACTTAAAGGCGTAGCTAATCTGGTGGTTTATGAACGCAATTTCCGCATCCATATCGTGGTTACTGTAATAGTCATCTTTTTCGCGGTTTATTTCCAGATAAATAAAACAGAATGGCTGGTCTTAATTTTAGTGATTACGGGTGTTTTGGTCGCAGAGGCCATTAATTCTGCCATTGAAAAAATGGTAGATATTTTAGAGCCGCGGCTGCATCCTCAGGCAGGTCTAATAAAAAATTTAGCAGCAGGAGCTGTGCTGCTGGCGGCTACGGGAGCAGTAATTTTGGGGATGATTATCTTTTTGCCTTATTTTTTCCATCCCGTAATATAAAAATTAAAAGATTCTCTAAATAAATGGCGAGGACTGAACATATAATTGGTCTAGACATAGGCACTACTGCTATTCGTTGTATTGTGGCTCAAAAAGCAGACGAGGGAAATCCTACTATTTTAGGAATAGGAAGCGCTCCTTCTTTGGGCATTCGCAAGGGAGCGGTGGTGGATGTGGAAGAGACCGTCAATGCCATATCCGCCGCTTTGGATAACGCGGAAAAAATTACAGGAGTGCCGATCGAGCATGCTTATGTATCTTTAGGCGGAAGCCATATCCAATCTCAGTTATCCAAGGGGGTGATTGCCGTGTCTAAAGCAGACGGAGAAATTACCGAAGATGACGCCGCAAGGGTAATTAATGCCGCTCAGGCAGTTTCCCTTCCCTCCAATCGTGAAATTATTCATGTTATACCCAAAGATTATATTGTAGATGGACAGGAGGGAGTAAAAGATCCGGTAGGAATGATGGGGGTGCGTTTGGAGGTGGTAGCGCATATTATTGACGGCTCCACACCTTTTATCAAAAATCTTACCAAATGCATCTATCAAGCAGGAGTGGATATAGATGATTTAGTAATATCTCCGTTTGCTGTAAGCAAAGCAGTGTTGTCAAAAAGACAAAAAGAATTAGGAGTGATGGTTTTAGATCTTGGAGGAGCTACTACCGGAATGGCTGTTTACGAAGAAGGAGATCTTCTGCATGTGGCTGTGCTTCCCGTGGGAGCTGTCCATATCACCAATGACATCGCCATAGGACTTCGCACTTCTATCGATGTGGCGGAAAAAGTAAAATTGGAATACGGTACTGCTCTGCCGGAAGAGGTAAGAGACAAAGAAGAAATAGACCTGAGTAAAATTGAAAAGAGCGAAACAGAAAAAGTTTCCCGTCATCATGTCGCAGAAATTATCGAGGCACGGGTGGAAGAAATTTTTAAAATGGCGGAAAAAGAACTGCGCAAGATCAAGCGTGCCGGTCTTCTTCCTGCCGGGGTGGTATTGTGCGGAGGAGGGGCGAAATTGCCGGGAATAGTGGACCTTGCCAAAAAATCTTTAAGGCTTCCGGCGCAGGTCGGTTTTCCTCATGAATTACCCGGAGTGATAGATAAAATTGACGACCCGGCTTATGCTACTGCTGTTGGTTTAATTCTATGGGCTATGGATGATAAGGAAAGACATGACAGTAAAAAGGGCTTGTTTCCTGCTTCCTGGCAAAGTTCGGCATCTAAAATCCGTAAGTGGTTTAAGGCTTTTTTGCCGTAATTTTTCAGTTCGCGAACACAAAACTTGTTCAGAGAAATTAAAAAGTGCAGATAAGTGTGCACTTTTTTTGTACAATAAAAGATCTTGACAAGGTTTTCGCCCTGTATTAACTTAGGAAATAATTATCCAAACATATTAATTGTTAAATAAAGGGAATAAAAAATGGCAGAAGTAAGACCAAAAATAGAAACCTTTGCAAAAATAAAAGTTGTGGGAGTGGGGGGGAGCGGCGGCAATGCTGTTAATCGCATGATTGAATCAAAGATTAAAGGCGTAGAATATATTGCCATCAATACTGATGCCCAAGCTCTTCATCACTCCGGCGCTCAAACAAAAATTCATATTGGTCAAGCATTGACCAGGGGGCTTGGTGCAGGCATGGATCCTTCCATCGGCCAGCAAGCAGCGGAGGAATCACGCGAAGAAATTTACGAAGCGATCAAAGGCGCAGATATGGTTTTTTTGACTTGCGGTGAAGGAGGGGGCACCGGCAGCGGCGGCATCCCTATTTGCGCGGAAGTGGCAAAGGAGTCGGGCGCGCTGACTGTTGCTATAGTGACCAAACCATTCGCTTTTGAAGGAGCGCAAAGAAAGGCTATCGCAGAAAGCGGTTTAGTGGAGTTGGAAGATAAAGTAGATTCTCTCATCGTTATTCCCAAAGATCTCTTTTTGCAGATTATCGATAAAAAAACATCTTTACTGGATGCTTTCAGAATAGTGGATGATATTCTAAGACAAGGTGTGCAGGGTATTGCTGATCTTGTCACTGAACATGGTTTAGTTAATGTTGATTTTGCAGATGTAAAAGCCATTATGCAGAATGCTGGTTCAGCATTGATGGGTATCGGCAGAGCGTCTGGAGACAATCGCGCTATAGAAGCCGCCAAAGCGGCAATTGACAGCCCGCTTTTAGAGCTTTCCATCGATGGCGCCAAGGGAGTATTATTTAATATTACCGGCGGTCCGGATTTAAGTATGTATGAAATAGACGAAGCGGCAAAAGTAATCACTGAATCAGTGGATAGCAATGCCAAAATAATTTTTGGCTCTGTCATTGATGAGAAGCTTAGCGATGAAATTAAGATTACGGTTATTGCCACCGGTTTTGGCGGCGTGAATAATAAAAAGAAAGTGCTTATCGAAGAGAATCCGGAAGAAAAAAGAACTTACGCTCCTACTTTCGGCATTAAGAAAGAAAAACCTGCTGTTTCTTCCTCTGATGAAGATATTGAAGTGCCAGCATTTATCCGCAGAAAAATGAAATAACCAGCCAAATTTTGATAAAGAAAAAATGACATCAAAAAGAAAGACCGGCCAAGTATTTTAAGGACCGGTCTTTTTGGTTATATAATATTGATAGAGGTCAAAGGTTTATCTTATCGCATCTCTCTTCTATTCTCAGGTCTAAAATTAAATACCAAATACTAAAATTTCCAATTTCTAATTGACCTAATGTCTAATCAATGTCCAATGCCAAATCACAATGACTTAGAACCCTAAACAAAAACTTTTTAGATTTTTCATTGTGGTTTTTCATTTTTCATTTTTAGTTTTTAATTTTGATAGTTGGCATTTGATTAGAAATTAGAAAATTAGGAATTAGAAATTTTTAAAGAAATGATCCTCGCTAAGAAATTTATCTTTTGGGAATTATCTTTTATCGTAGCTTTAGCCATTGCCGGTTGTACAGCTTTGCGTTTTTCCATTTTTTACTATGTTTATGCCATTCTTTTTTTAGCTATTCCGCTCTTTGTTTTATTTAAAAAATCATCCTGGCAGTTTTTAATTTTATTACTGATCTTTTTCATTTTTGCTTTTTGGCGCTGGCAGATTTATGAAGGAAATATAAAAATAAAAGAAGAAAATTTCCAAAAAATAATAGGACAGGAGGGAGTTTGGCAGATCGAAATTTTACAGACGCAAAAAATCAAAAACTATCAAAAGGTTACAGCTAAGCTGTTTTTTCCGGAAGAAAAACCTTCCGGGAAAGTTTTGGCTTATTTTCCTGCCATTTCTCTTTATCAGTCGGGAGAGAATTTGCGGATAAAGGGGGTATTAGAATCGCCTCCTGTTTTTGATGATTTTAATTATCGCGATTTTTTAAAATACCGCGGCATTTTCGCTGTGATAAAAGATGCGGAAGTAATAAATAAACTTCCGCCTTCCAATTTTTTAGGAAGAATTAATTTTTTTCTTTCAAGCGCAAAAAGCAAAATGATGGAAATGGAAAAAATTGTATTTAGAGAACCAGCAGGCAGTTTGGCTGCCGCTCTTATTTTTGGCAGTGCTAATTTAAGTAAAGTTTGGCTGGATAAATTCAGCACCACCGGCATCATTCACATTGTCTCTGTTTCTGGTTTCCATATGACCGTGATTATCGCTTTCATCCTGGCATTATTTTTCCGTATTGGTTTTTCCCGCAAGAAGATTTTTATTTTTGTTTCTCTCGTTATTTTTTTCTATCTTTTAATCTTAAACTTTCCTCCTGCCGCTGTGCGCTCTGCCTTGATGGCCATGCTGGTATTTTGGGCTTACATTTTGGGAAGATTATCATCGGCAGTTTATCTTTTGATTTTCGCCGCTTTTGCGATGCTTTTGTTTCAGCCGCAATTACTTTTGCATGATATTAGTTTTCAGTTTTCTTTCGTTGCTACTTTAGGACTAATTACCCTTTTCCCTTATCTGGAAGGAAAACTTTCATTTCTTCCTAACCCATTCAAATTACGCAGCATTACTCTACTTACTTTATCGGCGCAGATTTTTACTTTGCCACTCTCTTTGGTTTATTTTGAAAAATTTTCTTTGATCGCACCTCTGGCTAATTTTTTGACCATTCCTTTTGCACCTTTTTTAATGCTGGCAGGATCGCTTGCTGGCATCTTGGGATTTATTTACCTTCCTTTGGCGAAAATTGTTCTTTATCCTTTTTGGTTTTTGTTTTTGATTTTTTTTAAAGTAACAGACTTTTTATCTGCCATCCCTTATGCCCAAGTACAGTTTAAACTAAATATCCTAGGCTTGATTGTTTATTATCTTATTCTTTTTGTACTGTTAGTTTGCTTGTCTAGAATTTTCCCACTAAAAAATAAAAATACCATTTAAAAATTTTTAATTTTCAATTCTCAATTGATTTGAAAATTGATCATTGAAAATTGATTGTAAATTGGAAATTGAAAATTGTAAATTCCTCTGGATCCACATTGACAATCACAACTAAAATGAACCAGCAAACAAAAAAAATCGCTATTTATTTTTTGGCAATAGGAATACTTGCTAGCGCTGTTTTGTTTTGGCGGGCAGCAGCAAAAGAAAATGCTTATCTTGAAGCTTATTTTTTTGATGTTGGTCAAGGCGATGCCATTCTTTTTAAAAAAGGAAACAAGGAGATTTTGATAGACGGCGGACCGGATGCGGTCATTGTAGAGAAATTAAGTGAAGTTCTTGGTTTTTTTGATCAAAAAATTGAAATAATAATTTTATCCCATCCTCATGCTGATCACATAACAGGACTTTTAGAAATTTTGCAATATTTTGAGGTAGGGAAAATTATCGCCACCAAAGTGGGATATGATTCTGCTGTTTATGATGCTTTTTGGCAGGAGGCGGAGAAAAGAAAGATACCGGTGGTGATCGCTCAAGAAGGAGTTACGCTAGAATGGGGAGATAGTATGGCGGAAATTCTGTTTCCTTTTGAAAATTTATCAAGCGTTTCCACCAAAGACCCCAATAACACTTCCGTGGTTTTTTTACTGCATTACGGCGAGATCGATTTTCTCTTGCCCGGTGATTTGGAAAAGAAAGGAGAGAGGGAGCTAATAGCTCATTATGATAATTTGCGAAGTGAGGTTTTAAAAATTGGTCATCAAGGAAGCAAAACCTCCACCACTGAAGAATTCTTAAGCGCTATCCAGCCGCAAGTGGCGGTTATTTCTGTGGGGAAAAATCCTTATGGTCATCCTCACCAAGAAACACTAGATAAGCTTTCCGGATTAAAGCTTTATCGTACAGATCAAGATGGGGATGTTCATTTGATTACAGATGGGAAGAACTTGTACAGAAAACAATTCAAAATTCAAAAGGCAAAAGTCAAAAGTGCAAGTTAAAGGTCAAAAGTTTTAGTTAATTTTGCATTTTGCTTTGTCATTTTGACTTTTGATTTTTGACTTTTGAATTATAAAATTTGCTTGGCGGAACCTTGTTTTCCGAAAAAATCCTTGTTAGAATATTTTTATAATAATTAAAGAGATTTTCATGTTTCGTGGTTTAAAAGAACGCTCCTTGGTACTGGTAAAACCAGATGGAGTGAAAAGGGGATTAGTGGGGGAAATCATTCATCGTTTTGAAAAAGCAGGACTTAAACTTGTGGCTTTAAAAATGGTGCGGCCCACTAAAGCGCATGCCAAAGGTCATTATCCGCAAACAGAAGAATTTTTGACCAATATGGGCAAGAAAACCTTGGCTAATTATGAAAAATATGGTTTGGATCCCATGCAGGAGTTGGGCACCAAAGACCCTTTAATTATTGGGAAAAAAATTGCGGAATGGAATATGGAATATTTAGCTTCTGGCCCCCTGCTTGCTATGGTTTGGGAGGGCAATCATGCCATAGACAATATCCGCATGATTTGCGGAGATACCTTGCCGGTAAAAGCCCAGCCTGGAACGATCAGAGGAGATTTTTCTGTGGATTCGCCTGCCTTAGCTAACGCCCAAAAGCGAGCATTGCGCAATATTGTCCACGCCTCAGGCACTCCGGAGGAAGCAGACAAAGAAATTGCGTATTGGTTTGCTCCAGAAGAAATTCACTCTTACAGAAGAAGCGAAGAAGAGGTAATGTTTGGTAAGGAATAATTAGGCGGAAACTCGGGGTACCGAGATTTGTCAGTCCAAGGCCCATCAGCCTAGAGTTGAGATCCGCCTTGGGCGGAAACTCGGGGTGCGGAGAGTTGAACTCCGGCTACATGCACCCCATGCATGCGTACTACCGTTATACTACACCCCGTAACATAAATTCAAAAATCAAAATTGTCGGAGGTTAAACCTCCGATTGATTTTACTTGAATAATTTTTTTAAACAGCTGGCGCAAACCTTGATTTTTTTGCCTTTATATGATATTTTTTGGATATTGGGATATTGTTTTCTTTTGACGCCAACATGGGAATGACTTCTGGTGAGAGAAGTTTTTGTTTTTTTCCCGCAGATAGAACATTTGATAGCCACGAAATTAAAATCAAATATTAAATATTCCCGATTCGCAAAGCGAATCGAGGATCCTCGATTCTGGAAATCAGAATCGGGACAAAAATTAAAAATACTATAAGAATTATTTTAGATTAAATTTATAAATTAATCAAGCTTTATGTCTTTTAGCGGTTTCTCCGTGGAAATGATTCAACTGACTGCAGTTCTTATCTCCGTGGTTTTGGCTGTGACCATTCATGAGTTTTTTCATGCTGCCACTGCTTATCTTTTAGGTGATCCTACGGCCAAATATGCAGGACGGCTTTCTTTAAATCCTTTGAAGCATTTTAGTTTATGGGGGTCTCTTATTTTTTTATTTACCATTTTATTTTTTCGAGTGGGAATCGGCTGGGGCAAACCCGTTCCTTTTAATCCCTATAATCTCAAAAGTCAAAAATGGGGTCCGGTGCTTGTGGCTTTATCTGGTCCTTTTTCCAACTTTTTATTAGCAGTAATGGTCAGCTTGCCTTTGCGTTTTTTACCAATCAGTTTTTTGAGAGAGCTTAATCCTTCTTGGTTTATCTTATTTTTATCTTTAGTACAGGTTAACATAGTCCTGATGATTTTTAATTTATTTCCCGTTCCTCCTCTTGACGGCTCTAAACTTTTGGCGCTAGCTTTAGCGAAAAAACCTCAAATTTGGCTTTTTTTGGAACGCAATGGTTTGCTACTTTTAGTCTTGATTATTTTACTGGGGGGAAATTTTATTGTTTATCTGGTGCAACTACTTTCAAGATTGCTTTTGGGCAACGTCATGATGCTGATATAAAGATTATTGACAGCATTTGGAGAATGTTTTATATTATTAACACGGTCTGGAAACGCTTATTAACAATTAAATGAAAATCTTCGCAAACATTAATTTTTACAATTTGATTTTTTAGGTAAATAAGCGTTTTTGCAAGAAGGAAAACGCTTATTGTTTTTCCAAAAATATGGTAACAATCAGTCAATTATTGCGTAAACCGCGCAAAAAATTAAAGAAAAAAGCAAAAGCCCCAGCCTTGAGGCGAAATTTTAATTTGGTACAAAATAGGAGCAAGGAAATAGAAAAGGGCAATCCTTTTAAAAGAGGGGTTTGCGTGAAAGTGGGGACTATGACTCCCAAAAAACCTAATTCCGCGCTGCGCAAAATCGCTCGTGTGCGCTTGACCAACGGGATGGAAATAACTGCCTATATTCCCGGTATTGGTCATACTTTACAGGAACACTCTGTGGTTTTAATCCGCGGCGGGAGAGTCAAAGATCTTCCCGGAGTGCGTTATCATATTGTAAGAGGCGTTTTAGATGCCACGGGAGTAGAGGACCGCAGACGAGGCAGAAGTTTATATGGTGCAAAAAAAGGAGGAAAAACCGCCAAATCCTCTGAGGGGAAGGGAAAAATCAGCGAGAAATCTGCCAAATAATAATTTTTCATTTTTAGTTTTTCATTTTATTTAATGCCCAGACGCAAAAAACAATATAAAAAGCTTATCCTGCCTGACTATAAGTTTGGCAATATTTTGGTGAGCAAATTTATCAATCAAGTAATGCGAAGAGGAAAAAAATCTGTAGCCCAAAGAGTGGTTTACAGAGCCCTGGATTCTGTTTCCGCCAAAACAAAGCAAAATCCTTTAGATATTTTTGATCAGGCCATCCGCAATGTTTCTCCTATTTTAGAGGTGAAGGCCAAAAGAATAGGAGGGGCAAATTACCAAATTCCTATAGAAGTGCGGGGAGAAAGAAAAATTACCTTGGCATTGCGCTGGATTATTCAGGCGGCAAAAGAGAGAGCGGGGAAAAATATGGCGGAAAAACTGGCAGGAGAAATTTTGGATGCTGCCAAAAAGCAGGGCGGAGCAATAAAGAAAAGAGAGGATGTGCATAGAATGGCGGAAGCAAACAAAGCTTTTATTCATTTTGCTTAACCCCCACTTTTTAACCGTTGAAATAACGATACGTGAGAGAAACAAACGGCTCGTTTCTTGGAGAAAATTGATTGTTGTTCAATGGCTAAAAAGTGGGGAGAGGTCGATAAGCAAGATTAAAAAATTTTATAAAGATAAAAACAAATGCTTAAAATTATTACCAAAATTATTCCTGTTCTTTCTTTTTTACTTGCTCGTCCGGTCTTAGCGCAAATTGATAAATTTGAAATGCCTAAGGAGGAAGCAACAAGAGCCGTAGGTGCAGCGGCCACAGCAGCATTGGGCGGTGTTGCTATCTTTTTGATTATCCTTTGGGTTATAATCGCTGTTGTAGGGCTGTTTTTCTTGATCTTCTGGATTTTTATGCTTATTGATTGCATAAAGAGAACTTTTGATCAAAAAAACACATGGCTGATTCTTCTGATTGTTTCATTCTTTTTCGGTTTTTCTTGGCTGGTTGCTTTGCTTTACTACTTTTTAGTAAAAAAGAAGAATTTAGGCGCGACAACCTCGTCTTCTCCTTAGTTGCTCAAAATAAAAATTAATATTAATTCTTTCAATTTTTAAAGAGTTTTTATTTTGTCTTAATTTATTTTTATTTTATGCCTCGACAATATCCCTTAGAAAAAGTACGCAATATCGGTATTATCGCTCATATTGATGCTGGGAAAACTACGGTTACGGAGCGCATTTTGTATTACACGGGAATTACCCATAAAATCGGAGAAGTGCACGATGGAGAAGCGGTGATGGACTGGATGGAGCAGGAGAAAGAGCGCGGTATTACCATTACCGCGGCGGCCACCACTTGTTTTTGGCGGGGTTATAGAATTAATATCATTGATACCCCCGGACATATTGACTTTACGGCGGAAGTGCAAAGATCTCTCCGTGTATTAGACGGCGGAGTGGTAGTTTTCGACGGGGTTGCGGGGGTAGAACCGCAATCTGAAACTGTTTGGCACCAAGCGGATAAATTCGGCGTGCCCCGTATTTGCTTTATTAACAAAATGGATCGCTTGGGAGCTTCTTTTGTGAACAGTATGCGGTCCATTAGGGAAAGGCTTACTCCTAATGCTGTTGCCATTACTTTGCCTATGGGTCTGGAATCAGAACATAAAGGGGAAATCCATCTTTTGCGCAACAAAGCTTACTTTTTTGAAGGAGAAAAGGGGGAGATAAGAAAAGAAGTGGAAATTCCCGAAGAATTCAAGGAAGAGGCGAAAAAATGGCGGGAAGAAACAGTGGAAAAAATTGTAGAACATGATGATGCCTTAATGGAAAAATATCTCGAAGGCGAAGAAATCTCTGAAGCAGATCTCAACAAAGTTTTACGTCAAGCCGCGCTGTTAGGTAAATTAGTCCCTGTGTTATGCGGCGCAGCTTTACAGAATAAAGGGATGCAGTTGCTTTTGGACGCTGTGGTGGATTATTTGCCGTCACCTTTGGATATTCCTCCAGTAGAGGGTGAAGATCCGAAAGATCCCAACAAAAAGATTACTCGCAAAGCTGATGATGCCGAACCATTTACTGCTCTTGCTTTTAAAATTGCCACTGATCCTTTTGTGGGCCAGTTAACTTATTTTCGTGTTTATGGAGGAAAATTATCTCGCGGATCTTATATCTTAAATGCTTCATCGGGCAATAAAGAAAGATTAGGTCGGATTTTGCGCATGCATGCTAACAAAAGGGAAGAGGTGGAAGAAATTTTTGCTGGAGAAATAGGCGCTGCGGTAGGCTTGAAGAAAACCACCACCGGAGATACTCTTTGCGATCCCGAACATCCTATTATTTTGGAACGCATCGTTTTTCCCGAACCAGTTATTTCTATTGCCATTGAGCCCAAAACCAAAGCAGATCAGGAAAAAATGGGCATGGCCTTGCATAAGCTCACAGAAGAAGACCCTACTTTTAGATTAAAAACTGATCCCGAAACCGGACAGACCATTATTCAAGGAATGGGAGAATTGCATTTAGATATCATTGTGGACAGAATGAAAAGAGAATTTAAAGTGGAAGCAAAAGTGGGGAAGCCCCAAGTTGCTTATAAAGAAACGATTTTGGATAAAGCAGAGGCAGAAGGAAAATACATCAGACAATCCGGAGGTCGCGGTCAATACGGCCATGTATGGCTTAAGCTAAAGCCCTTAGAACGAGGAAAAGGCATTGTCTTTATTAACGCCATTAAGGGAGGCATTATCCCCCAGGAATTTATTCCCGCAGTGGAAAAAGGGGTGCGGGAAGCAGCGGACAACGGAGTTTTAGCGGGATATCCTTTGGTTGATACAGAAGTTACTCTTTATGACGGCTCCTTTCACGAAGTAGACTCATCTGAAGCAGCTTTTAAAATCGCCGGCTCGCAAGCTTTGCAGCAAGCTGTAAAAAGGGCCTCCCCCATACTTCTAGAACCCATAATGAAGTTGGAAGTAATCACTCCGGAACAGTTTATGGGCGATGTGGTGGGAAATTTAAATGCTCGGCGCGCCCAGATTCAAAAAATGTCCGATCGGGGGCAAGCGAAGGTTGTCGACGCCTATGTGCCTTTGGCTGAAATGTTTGGTTATGCAACTGATTTGCGTTCCATGACTCAAGGTCGAGCCACCTTTACTATGGAATTTGACCATTATGAACAGGTGCCGCGCAATATCGCTGAAGAAATTGCGGGGGAGAAGAAATGATTCCAAATGAAAAATGAAAAACTAAAAAATAAAAACGACAATGAAAAATTAAAAATTTTAGATTTTGGATTGTGATTTTTATTTTTTCATTTTTAGTTTTTAATTTTGTTTTTATGTCCAATAATATTCTTTCCCAAATTATCGAATTGATCCAAAATAATGGAGGGCGTTATATTATTGCCGAAGAGGGAAAGCCTGAATATGTGGTAATGAGCATGAAAGAATACAAAAAACTAGTAGCAGAAGCAAAAAGAAAAAAAAATTATTCTGAAGAAGAACTGGAGAGAAAAATCAACAAAGAAATCGCTTTATGGAGAGAAGAAGAAGGGGGTTTTTCAGATGAGGGAAATGTTCCCCAAAAAGAAGTTGATGAGGGAGAAAAAGATCGCTTCGATTTTTATTTTCGCTAATATTAGCCAATAAATAAAAAAACAGATTTAGCCCTTGATTTATTTTTTCCTCTTTGTTATAATGTGTTCATCTTAAAAATTATTAAATTATTCAAGGAGAACAAACTATGCCAGTAAAATTTGAACGTAAAAAGCCTCATATTAATGTAGGCACCATTGGTCATGTTGATCACGGTAAGACTACTTTGACCGCTGCGATCATGCATGTCTTAAAATTGAAAGGACTAATTCAAGAAGAGCGCACCGTGGAGCAAATTGATGCTGCTCCTGAAGAAAGGGAGCGCGGCATTACCATTGCCACTGCTCATCTTGAGTATGAAACAGAGAAGCGTCACTATGCTCACGTGGATTGTCCGGGGCACGCAGATTATATTAAGAATATGATCACTGGCGCTGCACAGATGGATGGAGCAATTTTGGTAGTGAGTGCGGTGGATGGGCCCATGCCCCAGACGCGGGAACACATTTTACTTGCCAGACAGGTAGGCGTTCCCAGTATCGTTGTTTTTTTGAACAAAGTGGATCAAGTTGATGATCCGGAGCTGATTGATTTGGTGGAAGCAGAAGTAAAAGAACTTTTAACTAAATATGAATTTCCAGGAGAAAAAACTCCCATTATAAGAGGTTCAGCTCTCAAGGCTTTGCAGACAAAAGACGCCGCATCCGCAGAAGCAAAACCCATCTTGGATTTGTTAAAATCATTGGATGAATTTATCCCGGAACCAAAGAGAGATATTGAGAAACCATTTCTTATGCCTATTGAAGATGTCTTCTC
>FWPV01002933.1_pt1 | contig 17133 bp, 15 predicted proteins | sample 2228371 | NCBI WGS metagenome assembly FWPV01 (sample SAMEA103939776, study PRJEB20133) | metagenome | reverse complement strand
GTCCTTATTGTCCTTATTGCCGCTGTTGCCGCTGTTGCCGCTGTTGCCGCTGTTGGTATCCATGCTTACAGCGTTTTCGCTGAAAATGCCCGGGATGTTGGAACCGTAAGGGGGAGTTGTGGTTCCGTCACATGAGGAGCCCTTGCAGTTGAAAGAATCTGGAAGGTGATGGTTAATCCCTGAAATAGTAGCTGAACCGCTCAAGTCGACAACGGGAGATTCAGTGTATACACCCACTGCGCCGTCCGGCACCAGCGGCACCAAATCTTCTTTTTCGATTTCCACCTGGATGATTTTCACTGCACTACCAACTCTGCCGATGGAGGTGACAAAGACTCGGTTGTTTGAGTCTCCCCACACTTCTCCATCGCCGTCACCGTCACAACCGTTGAGGTAGTCCATCGGGCAATCCGTTATGTGGACGGTGTAGCTTCCGTTACTGAAAGTCCTGTTTTGCAGTTCGGCCAACCTGCCGTTGTCGCTGGCGGAATCCTTGTCATCGTCGGCGCCCTCCAAAACGTCGTTGAACGACTTCTTCCTGAGCAGACTCTTGGTATGCTCGATGCCCGCTTCGGCAACATAGAAAGCTTGCAGTTTGAGTTTGTAATTGGCCGCTACGCGCATTTCGGTTGCGCTTTGATAGGCGGCATAGACGGCGGTGAGGGTCAGCAGGACCAGGATCAGCAGGGAGATAACCAAAACGTAGCCGCCCTGTTCCTTGACGATCGAAGCCCTGGTTCTTGCAGCCATGGTAGAGACCTCCCCAAGAGTTCCGCAGCAACCAGAATGGATTGCTACTTTGCCTTGATACATGCGAACGATATGCTGTGAGGTATGTCATCTTTGTCTGTCCATGAGACAGTCACGGTTATGGTGGTGGTGTCATTAATGGGCGTATTTTGATTACGAGACCAGTTTACCTGGAAGCCGTCAATGGCCTGCGGAATAATTTCTGCGCTGAGGAGGTCATTATAAGGCATCCCCAGCAGTTCCTCCATTTTGCTTTCCGCCAGGTTGGTCGCCGCGGTCAACTGGTTGGCGGCAGAATTGCTGCCGACGGTAAAGAGCTGCAAGTTGAGAAAGGGCACAATGCCGAGAAAAAAGATCAACAGGGCCACAAATATCTCCACCAGGGTGAACCCTCGTGGATCCCTCAGCGGGTTCACTCTACAATCCCATGTTGCGGCAATACACTGTTGTTGACAAAAGCCTGCGGCGATACCCGTCATTTACGGTAATCCTCTGGTTGGCCACCGCATAAGTGGTGTTGTTGGTAAAATTCGTGTCGGGCTGTTCGCTGCGGCCCAGCAGCCAAATCTTGACGGCTCTTATGGCGTCTAAGGGTATTGTGGGATAGAGCGGTACGCCGGCGGGGTTATCCAGCTCATCGACTTGGCCGTCGTGATTGGTGTCCAAATTGAGGTCCAGTTCACCATCGGAATTGTTGTCGACCGCCCACATGGGTCCGTCATCATGCGGATTGGCCTTGTCAAGGGTACCATCCCCGTCGGCGTCGAAAGCATAGGCGAAACCAACGGCCTCGATGTTTTCCGCGATGGAATAGGTTGTTTCTTTTTCCTCTTTCTTTTCTTCATCCTCTGCTGATTCCGATAGCGAATATCGTCTGCCCAACGTCTGAATGCCATCTGCATCCGTGTAGAGGAGGTAGGTGATGGTTTCATTCTTATCATTGCAGTCGCCGTCGGCTTCTTCATCGAGCTCATCTATTTCTCCATCGCCGTCGTTGTCGACTCCATCGCTCTCGCCGCCGGTCACATCCATGGCAAACCTGATCTCGTCATTTTTAGCGGTCAGGATCCAGGTACCGCAGGATGCGTTGGAAGTGACGCGCAGGGGATTGTATCCGGCCATGCGAATTTCTCGTGTCATGATGTGCATGGCGGCCCTCACCTGCTGCTGCATTTCCGTGACCTGCTCCTGGCTGATGGCGGCTTTCTGCTGTGCGGGAAAGGTCTGGTAGATGACGGCGGTCACAACCGCCGCCAGCATCAGCACCACCATGAGCTCCACAAGGGTCAAGCCGTCTTCATTGCCAGTCATCGCCGTTCCACTTTTTCATTTTTATGACACCCGTATTCGTTGCTCCTATAGCAAATGCCGCGCCGTCACTGTTGGCAAGATAGCAGTAGCCGCTCTTGGAGGGCAGCCCCAGGGAATTGAAAGTTACCCGATCACCACTGAAGGTGACAGGTTCTGATGGCTCACTGGAAGAAAAAGGATTTTTCTTGTTGGTCGCATCGTGGGTGGCGGAGCCATGACCGTAAAAAACTCCCTTGTCCAGGGAAATGGCATCCCCCTCATCGACCCATTTGCCGCTCGAGTCCTCTACCTGAAACCGGTAGGAACCGTCGGCGGTATTGAACCGGATGGCCCAGTCCCGGTTCTCTCTGACGGCGTTCATGCGAGCCTTTTGCATATCTGTGAAAAGGTTCTTGGCCGACCCTCTAAGCCGATACAGGTTGAGCCAGCCGGAAACATCGAAAGAGCCGGCCGTCACCGCCGCCATTATGCCGATAACCGCCAGCACGACCATGAGCTCGATCAGCGTCAATCCGGAACGGTTCTTATGCGGGCCTGGCATGAGTCGCTCGTCATCCTGGAGTGGTGAGAGTCAGCGTTGTAATGCAGATCAACATGGCAGAAAATTGCTCAACATGCAAGACTCGTTCGTTGCCGGAACCATTCAGGCACTGATCAGCCAAACCGACGAACGCCTCACCATCACCGGTTGCCGCCATTACTTGCAGCAAGTCGTGATCTAAGCAAATAAACTGCCAGGCAAGCTACTGGTTAAAGAACTATAGCTTGCAAGATAATGTTTTTGGTGTGGGTTGGGTATCTCAACCCAGCCTACTTGGAAGCCAAAATCATTTTCTTGAGCCGTAGAGATTCGGCACAGGGGGGAGACTGCAGGGCCGATGACCCTGCAGTGATGGAGATGATTGGCTGAGGGTGAGTCACAGGATGGTGACCGACGATTTACAGGAGCAACTACAACCCCTTCTTGTTGGTAATGTAGAGATCTCCCATCCCCGAATATTCTGCACAACCGTCTGTGGGCTCCCTGGGGATGACGGTTATATGTATCGTGTTGAGACCAGTGTGGACGCTCTCTTCCAATTTTAGCCCGTTCAAGTCGATTTTTACCACCAGATGTCCTACGCTGTCCCGGGTGAGCTCAATGAACTCAGAGGCCATGGCGAATTCATTGTCGTTGACGTAAACGAAGGCTTCGGCCGTATTGACGTATCGCGCATAGGTGAGCACCCTGACATAGTGGGCCACTCCACCCGCATCGATATTGACTTGAGACGGCGAGACTTCGATGTTGACGGGGCAGGGATCGGACGGCAAGTCCTGCCCATAACCGTCGGTCCCAGACCAAATGGACAAGGTGAGAATTACGATCAGACAACCGACGGACAAAACAGTTCTTTTCAAATTCACTCCACTCATTTCACTCCTCCGTTCGTCAAGAATTAATTTTCTTCCTTCCAGCCTTTGACCTGCAGGGGATTTTCCGGCAGTTCGATTTTGATTCTGTGGATGCGGGCATCGCTCGTTTGCACAAAAAGGTAATTGCCTGAGGAATCCAAGATCGGCCGACTGGGCATGCCGGGGCCAATGTAGGCGCGCACCGCTTTGGCATCCAGGCTGCTTGTCATGGCATCTTCATTCCCTCCGCCGCTTCCCAGCCACGTGTAGCTGAGACCCGAGCTGCTGAACGGGTCGACGGTGAGGTTCAGGCACTTGTAGTTGACGGCGTAAAGGTAGGCGGAGCCGCCCGCGGTGCACACCGAGTTGGTGTTGGGAATAAAGGTGGTGAAAAAGACCATGCCGCCGGCAGCCAGCGCCGAATCGACCACCCGCTCGCCGTCTCCCACCAGATCAAGCAGGCATGCATAGCAATCGGTGCTGCACGGTGCGGTAACGTCGGTCCAGTTGCCGGCGGCGCTGCAGTCGGCGGCGCAACCGTGACGGTCGAGGGAGACGGTCATGCTGGATGAATTGCCGCAGGTAATGGCGGTCGATACAGTGCTGGGGGATGTGTCGACGGCAGGGTTGAAGGACGTCAGGGGAACCGAGAGTCCGTAAAAGGACATCTTGGCCTCATCATTTCTGTCATTTTGAGTGCCCTCGATATTGTCGAACTTTCCCGTCCCGAAGTACAGCAGCAGGTGGCCGTCGGCCGACCGCATCGGTTTGTCCAGAGCGGCGCTGGGTGTAACGGTAATCGGCTGGCGACTGCCGCGAAATCCCCAGGGTGCGCTGGGACTGGAGGCGTTCTTGGTTTCCCAGATATCCAGTCTGAGACTGGATGCCGAAGCAGGATCGATGGCGAGACCCCAGAGCAGGCCGCTCAAGTCGCCCACGTATATATGGTCGACGGCCCCGTCCGAAGTGAATATCGGGTATCCCGAACTGTTCACTCCGCTCCAGACATCGAGGGCGATGGTATTGGCCATGGCATTCGGGATGAAGTGGGTACCGCCCACCGATTCAGGCGTTGTCGGCCAGCCGGTGCTGAATGTCTCCGAGGCCTGAATTTTTGGCCAGACATACTGCAGGATATTGTTCCCGGTTTCCATGTCGATGATGAAAAGATGAGGTTTTTGTAACGGGGTCAGGTCAATGTCGTCTTCTTCCGTCGAGATGAAATGGCTCGATTCGTAGACTCGGTATCCGCCTCCGGCGAATGCAAACCAGCGGTCGGTTGCGCCGTGATTGGCCGCGGTGGGGGGATCCGGATGGGTGTCCGGGTCGGCATCGTTGGGGGCCAGAGTGAAAGCGGAAAAAGAGAGGCTGCTGCTCAGGTTGAGCCTCCCCACGTAAGGGACGGACCAGGAGGTGGGCAGCGTCTTGATTTCAGAGTAGTCGGCGGAGCTGTAGCAGAGCACGGGATCGCCGGAATCTTGGTCGATCGTCAGCAGGTTCCGGATGGTCGAATACTCCCAGAGAACTCGAGGATAGCTGGATTGGGCGATATCAGCGGAGTTGATGGCCGAAGGGTCGGTGACGTCCAGGGCAAACAGCAGATCGCCTCCCCCACGCAAACCGCCCACGATGACTGTTCTCCATTCGCGTGTGCCGTCGTGATCATGGTCGATGTAGACATCCCATGCCTGCGGTGACAGATCCACCATGAACCGATGTTTACACCCCGGGTCATTGCCGTAGCTCGGGCCGGCCAGGGCCTTCAGCTCCGACAGCAGGCTGCTTGGAATGTATGCCCACAGCTCTTTGCCGATCTGCGGATCATCGTTGGGGGTGTAGACCCACTGGCCATCCACGTATTTGCCGAGCAGAAAGGCGTGGATCATGCCGTCGTTGGCGCCGACGTAAATCACCTTGTTTCTGGTCAGGTAATTCTCCCGGTAGGTGTAAAAGCATTGTTTGGCGCTCGCGTCGCTCAGGTTGGGAATGCATTCGTCGCTGCTCCACTGGCAGTAGGGAGACGGACAGTCGCCCGCAGTCGTGTAATTTTTACATGCGGCAAAGTTTGCACAGCCGCTGCCGATAACGGTCGGGTCAACCGATGCCAGGGACGGGGCGCCGACCACCACCGGCGTCGAATAGACCACATCGCCCAATATCCATTCGTTGCGGTTGCGGGCGGTTGTGCCGTCATAGGTGGTGGTCCCCAGTACCCAGTTGATGAGGTCGGTTGCCGTCGGTTTGCATTGCGCCGCGGCCGAATCCCACCAGCAACTGGAGCCGGAGCAGGTTTCTGCAGAAGTGAAAGAGTCGCAGTCGGCGCCGGCAAAATCGATGTCGTTTGCCAGGTGGGAGCGCAGTTTCGCTTCATTGGCCGCTTCGAAATTGACTTTAGCCAGGTTGTTCGACTGATCCGCGTCGCGGATGTAGGTGAAGACGTTTCTATCGCCGGCAGCCGGCATGATGGCCGGGTCGCCCGCGTCCCAGCAGTAGCCGTTGGCCTTGTCCGTGGCGGTGCAGAATTTTTCCGCATCTTCCAGGACGCTGAGTGGCCGCTGGAAGGTGTACATCTTGCCCACACACTGGTTGTTCATCCAGTTGCACCCCGAAACGGCCGCGCATTTGGGCTGCGTGTTGTACTCTGAACAGCCGTCGTAGGGGATGTAGACCTCCAGATGCCCTTTCCAGTCGATATTGGAAGTGGCCGCGTCTTCCGTCTCGAAGCCTCCGCGCACAATCAGATCATCGCTTTCCATCTCCTGGGTTACGGTGGCCACGGCACCGGCCGCCCCCACCGAAGCGATTTCGTAAAAGATCTGCGTCAGGGCGCGCTCCAGCTCATAGGCTGTTTTTGCTTCGACATAGTTGTGGCCGTCCCATTCGCCCGGGTCCGGAAGATCATTGTCGTCGGCATCCACAAATCCGCCGTACTTGGCGATGTGCCAGAGAAGGTTGATGTCATTGGGAGGCGCTTCGCCTCCAAGGGCGTAGATGGAATAAAAATTCAAATTGGCGTCATGCTGCTCCCCGCTGCGCTCGGGGTTCCAGATGCCGTTGTAATTATGCGCCCAGTAAGCCACCGCAACGCCGTAGGTGGTCCCGTGCATGGGCAGCGATCCGTCGAAATCGGAACTCATGCCCAGACTTTCAAGAACCGCGGAGGCGTTGAACGCGTTTACGCCCTCTCCGGAGGGCTCCCAGCCGGTGGCGTTGCCGTCCCGCGGAACGTTCTCATCCATCGTCGAGTAACTGTCCGAAATCAGTACGACGTTGTTGCTCTGGCAAAAGTCCTCCACCGGACTGGTGTAGGAAAGATTCTCTGTGTAGGCCGAATCCAGACCGCGAAAATAGCGGGTACCCTCATAGAGCGTTTCCCCAATGGGAGTCCAGTTGCTGTAACAGGTGGTTGTCTCACCCGTTTGTTCACAGGGCTGCCGGTTTATCTCGTCGATGATGGTGGAATTGTCCAGTTCTACGGCAGAGAGCACGCTCCCTCCATCGAGATCATCGCCGCTCGTATAGCCGAACCGGGTATAATCGGCGTCATCGAATTCAAAGGCGCTGCCGCGCGGATTGGTCGCCAGCAACCCGAGCTTCACCTTGGATTTGACTTTGTGCAGGATTCCTTCCGGCGCTTCGGCCAGCTTGCGGCGGTTGACCATGGTTTTCAAAGGGGTGTCGCCGTCGCCCAGCAGCAAGGCGTCCATGCCCGCTTCGACCAGCATGGCCGGAATATAGAAGTATTCCGGGTCCTGGTCGCTTAACAGAGTGTTGGAAGGGTCCAGGGGACTGACCTCGGGGAGTCCGTGCTTGGAGCAGAAATTGAGAAGCTGATGGGCTACGCAGTCGGCGCCGTCGGATGTGTCGCCGTCACCGTCGACATCGTAGAGATCTCCCCAGCTATGATCATTGCCATCCCCGGTATAGCACCACCCGATCCCGATTTTTGCTTCGTCGGGCACCTCGTCGGGAGCTTCCTCATGGTCGGGGGGGTTGTCGGCATCGTAGGGATAGATGGAGCAAACCAGGCCCGGATTGAAGATGTCCCCGAGCAGGTCCCAGCGGATCGAGCCGCCGTGTTGAACTTGATAGTGATAGAGCCCCTTGCAGATGGACTGGATGCTCTGGATGTCGCCGTCACTGATGACGTCATCCTCTGATCGTGCCAGATCGCGGCAGGTCAGGAGCGAATGGACAAAAGCCGAAATCTTGTATTTATTTTGTTTGGCGACGCTTTCGCTGTCCCAGTCATAGTCCATGCAGCCCTTGATGTATTGCTTGCACTGGCCGAACGGTCCGCTGTCAAGCGTTGAGAAGCAGGTGACGGCGTTCAGGCAATCGTCCATGGCGCAGTCAAAATCATCGGCCACGGCGTACACTTCTATGGTGGTCTGTCCTCCCGGCGAAAAGCTCAGGGGACCGCTGTCCGTCTCTGGTCCCTTGATGGCAAACGCATAACCCGACCCTTCCAGGTACCATTTCTTTTTGTCCTGAACCCAGCATCTGACCTGCTTAATGAAACGCCTTCCCACGCAGCCTCGTGATTCACCCAGGAGCCCGCTTGCGGAGCCGAAGTTCTCATACTTGCCGCCGGTCAATACTTTCTTCTCGACGTCCAGCTTCGACATGGTCAACCAGTTTAACAGGTTGCCTCGGGCGAAAAACTGGTTCGAACTCCCAACGCAGTAATCCTGCTGTGATTCGCTCCGGTTCAGACACCCGATGGCCGGTGCTGCTGCGGCTTGCTCGAAGTAGCCGGCATCCTTGTATTCATACCAGGCATCGGGTTGATAGTAGCCGTAGTAGGTTTGGCCGGGAAACCCCTCGCGCGTGTAGCCATCAAAGGGAGAATCATAGGTATCGTCGTAGCACAGGGACGGCCTGCACAAGAAAGTAGCATTCTTGTCCTGCTTGCACTTGGGCTTACCCGGTTCTTCCTTGTTGTTGCACACGTAAGCCAGGTCATACATGCTGGCCGAATTGTCCAACACCAGCAGTACGTTGGGAATGATGGATGCGCTCACAAAAGGCGGCTCCGAGCATTGACCCGCGTGACCGGTCCCAGTGAGCAGGAGAGCGGTGCCGAGCAGGAGCGTGAGCGACACGAGGCAGCCTTTGGACGAAGCGATACGGAACGTGTTCGTGTTATGCCACATGGAGTCCTCCTGCACCCATCGCGGTCGGGCGAACCACGATGGAAGTCATTGGGTCACCTTCTTTGCCAGGCTCACAACCGCCGTGGTGGCATCTCCCTGGGACGACGGCAGTGCGATGCGCCCTTCGCCCCGGCACATGTAGTGTACATTGTGGAAGGCGGAATAACCCTGCCAGTTGAGCATCCACCCGGGGTTGGGATTCTTGTCGTATCCCGAGTAGTAGATCTGCGGAGTGACTTGACCGCCGTTGAGCTGGCGCGCTGCGTAGCTGGGTGATGAAACATTCAACGCTTTGGGGATGCTGGTGTTCAAGTGGGCGGAAGAAGGGAACAGGGTGTTCATTTTGATGCAACGCAGACCCAGGTTGAGAGCCGCTTCCGCCAGGTTGAGCACGGACTCGTAGCGGGTGGTGGCAGTGCTCACCCGGAACGCCGTTTTGCTCTGCAGCAGAAGCCACATGCCAAGAAGACTCAGCAAGCCGGTCAGGCATATCGCCAGCACCATGGCCATGCCGCCTTCATCTCCAAGTTTAGCAACCGGTTTCATATACAACTCTCATATACGGGTTTAGGTCACCAGCGTAGATGGTTGGGTAGAGCGCAGCGAGACCCAACAAGAGCCGGGCGGTCTAACGCAGTTGCCGGGTTGCGTCATGCGCAACGCGTGACTCTACCCAACCTGCGCCCCTGCAAGTCCGCCGCATGGCGCACATTCCATTGTGCAGAGTGGCACTAATTGTTGCGGGACGTGACCTGCACGACAAAAGTGCGGTACGTGTACCCGCATTCCTCAGATCCGAGCGCGGCGGCGGCCCGGTTCTCCACCGCCGGTCGACAGTGTTTGGGGTTATTTCTCAATGCCCTGTCCTGATGGCCGGTCCTGGTCACCAGGGTATAGCGAATCAAGTCAATGTCCGATGGATTAAAGGAAGCCGGCGCGCAATTGTCTTCGGTGCATCCGGCAATTCCATACCAGGTACCGGCCCGATCGCGGTAGGCCACCTGCAGGTCGACGACATTGGTTGCCAGAGGTCCCTCCGAATGGCGATCGCTGCGTCGCAGGACCCAGCGAGAAGCCGTTCCGTCCGGGTCGCATGCGGCATTGCTTCCGTCGTCCACGCAATAACGGATAGCCGGTGCCGCAACCGTCCCCGAGAGCTCTCTATCCAGGTTCAATGTGGCCTGGTTGCCGGTCACCGCCGTTGCGGTGATCGCGGCAATCTTATTGGTGAGCGCATCACTGATCAGGTAGCGGTGCCCGGGGCCGTCCTCACCCACATCCGGCAGGTCCCGCGTCCCGTCCCCGTCAAGATCCAGAGGATCTTCACTGCCATTGCAGGTCTGGAATCCGCAGTCCGCCTCCACGGTGACACTGTTCTCCTCCAAACCTGATCCGATGATCGTGGCGCAAAGAGCGTTGTCCGGGTCCTTTAAAAGATTGCCGGCCTTGATCAGATCAGCGGCGTTGCCGCTCACCCTGACCATGTTGACGTCATTGAGGTAAATCTGGTCGCACCCATTGGCCCCGCCGTCCTCAAAATAAAAGGCCATTTGGGGACGCACCGCCCAGCCCGCTTCCATCAGTTCCCGTTTGATGAGCTCGACGACGGGCGGCATGGCTTCTTGAATTGTGTTAAAATCACTTTTATTGACGTAGCTCTTGTATTGGCCGGTGAATATGGAAATGCTCAGCGTTGCCACCAGCATTGTGACGCAGATGGAGACCATGAGTTCCACCAGGGTCATCCCGTCACACTGGTACATTCTGTCGGATCTTTTAGACACAATCCAGACCTTTAGTCCAAATCAACCAAGATGGTCGCCACCCGGACGTTGCGTTCTCGGTCCTGCACTGTTCCGTCCAGTAATTTGATTCTTTCCGGCCAGGAAACCGTGACAAAAATCTCCTTCTGCCAGGGTTCGATCACATCCGCCGTCCAGACGATGTCGAAGGGTGCCGCCGAAGAGGTGTCTTCTCCATCGAAAATCGTCGCAAAACTCTGGGCGCGCAACTCTTCAAGTTTCTGGTTGGCAAGAAACAGGGCGCGCGATTCATCCCTGTTGCGCAGGTCGGTCCTGAAGGAAGTGAGGTGCAATCCGCACAGGGCCACGAATGCGATGGCCATGACGGTCAAGGAAACCATCACTTCCACCAGGGTGAAGCCTTTCGATTTGCTAATAACCATCATTGCAGCGCACACTGACATCTCCAAGGGAGACGGTGACCGCACAGCAAACGCTTGAGTCCACGTTCATGCAGTCGGTGAGACTGGCTACGGTGTCCGGCTGAATACCTTCGGCCAAAAACAAAACCGATACACTCTGGGCGGCCGGGGCAGGAGCAAGGAATCCTCGCACATCGTAAGTGAAGTCCGGGTCGGGCAGATTTGCATCACCCAGGTAACCTCCTGAGACTCCGGGGAATTCTTTGTCGGCGTTGACCTGCATGATGGTAAAGTCGCCGTCATCGGAGTCGAGGGTGCGATCACAGTTGGTGTCGAGAAAGGCGCTGTAGAATGCGCTGCCGGGGTTGTATGTAAGGGTATGGCAGGCATGCTTTTCTATGGCGCGGATACGCGTTTCTCGCAGGTGACCCGCAAAGAGGTTGGCCGCCCCACGAGCCTTTTCTTTGGTTATCCAGGAAGAAAACCCGGAATAACCGACACCGGTCATGAGGGCTACCAATGCGACCACCACCATGCTTTCGGTGAGAGTATAGCCGCGGTTATTGAGAGTTTGCCGGAGCGATTTCATGCGTGGCGTTCCTTTCGGCTTGCTGCCGTCCTACCCTGATCTGGTAAGTGAGAAGGGTTTCAGCTCCATGTACGTCACTGGCCGATAGAGCTACATCGAAAGTTCCCTGTTGAGCGGGTCCGAGAACCCAGCGAAGGGTTTGAGACTGGGGGTCCATGCGCATACCGCTGGGGGATTCAGTCAAAGAAAGCGTGACGGCATCTTCTTCCGGATCGGACACGTGGATTTGCGCCCGGTACTGACCTGCCTGGTCAAGGCTTTGGCTCAGCAGTCGGAGCTGGGGCGGAGCGTTCCCCACAAAGGTCGAGCAACTCCTGGCAGCCTCCGGGGAGAAATCGTCCGCCGGCCTGACCTGCAGTTCCACAAAATCATCGCGGCGGATGGCTTGATTCAGGTGCGGATCACCCGATTCCTGAACTTTTTGACCGTTGATCAGCCACAGGTAGTGGAGCATCAATTTGTGTTGCTCCTCTCGGGTAAATTTTACTTGGGCCGTGAGTCGATCGCCGGTGGCAGGATTACTCGGTTGCAGGGTAACCTCAAAGCCTGGTCCGGACGAAGGGGCCTGAAGAGTCCCATTGTTCTGCCGGTCGTCGGCTTTGATGGAAACGGGTGCGACGGCCGAGTTCACCTGTGTTGCCGCCGATTCCTCTGATGTCGCCTGCTCAGCCGGCTGCCCGGGCGGTTGCTCTTCATGCTTCGAGCAGTTGCCAAACATCAGGCAAACCGCCGCAGCCACGGTGAAAATTTTCAGATGATGTTGGATGCTTCGGGGTCGCATTCGATCTCCGCCTGACAGCGATTAATCAAACAGCCACTTGAAAAGCGAGTAGCCGATGGCCTCGGGATTCAGCACGCTGGGATTCTGACTGGTGCCGCTCAGCGTGATCCGATCGGTCCCGGCGTAAGCATAGATTTTTTTCTCCGCCATGACGGTGAAGTTGTTGCTGTCGGCGGATTGAATGAAAATCTTGTAGCCGGCGGCATCGGGGTGCATGTAGGCGTTGGCTCCGCAGGTGTTCCCGAAGGACTGCAGGCAGGTAATGGTGGCGGCATAGCGATAGGCATCGGCCCAGAATACCTCTTGATCCATCTTGGCGGTCATGAGAGCCACGATGGCTTCGCCCTGCTTGGTGCGATTGACATAGTTGATGTACGCCGGGACCGCCACGGAAGCAAGAATGGCGGTGATCGCCACGATGATCATCAATTCGACCAGGGAAAAACCGGCTTTGTCGCTCATGAGAGCATCCTTCTTGCGGCCGTGGGCAAGCCCGTGCAGCGCTGCGCGCTTTCTCTGCCCGTCATTGTTTAACTGTTGGGAAATACTTGAAATGTTTGCCTGTGTTCGAGGGGCGAATAGTGGCTATATAAAGGACCATGGAAACACCTCCCTGCTGTTCTGTCGCGTTGTGCGGCGCACAACACCCGAACCGGAGGTGCTGTGATCGCCCGGCAACCCTGCTACCATATTCCGCTGCCGCGAAACTTAGGCCAGTGGCTTTGCGTCCCACCCTTTCGGATGGTTTGCCTTTTTCAAGCTTTCCATCAACTTGAGTCGACGGTTCGCTTGAAAAATAAGCAAGAAGCACGCCAACGCAAGGGGGGGCAGCGGGCGGCGGCGCGGTCGAACTGTGCCGTGCGGGCCGTGCGGGTGGATTCGATGGCAGCCGCCGCAGCCGTAGTGCCAAAAAATGGTTTTGGTTTCCAAAAACATTATCCTGGCGGCTATAGTTGTATTGCCGCGTGGTCAGCCGAGGGACTCTCGATTACCAGCGGATTACACTATTGAAATAGGAGCGTAATCCAAGTGTGGCGCGATTATGTCTTTAATGTGGCGCGATTTATCGGCCCTCTGTCCGATTCGAGGGCCGACGGAGTGTTTCCCGGTCCCTGTAGAAATTCAATAAACCTATTAAAAACAATATGTTATAATGTAATCGGAAATTCTTTATGGATTTGGCACCAACATTGCACTTGTAGCAGAAGAAAGAGAAACCAACTCTTTCCTCCTCAAAAGCTAGCCGGTTCTAGCCCCTCCGGCTGGCTTTTTTTATGGGTTGTCGTGAACCGCCATTGTCACCGCCTCAGACTGGAACTCCTCGCAATAACCGTTTATTGGGAGTATGATTTATTGTTTCGGCCACTGACGGGTGCGCATGAACACAGATCAAGCAGGGAGGATTTATGAGTAAGATTCTACTGGGTATTTTGGGTTCTCCGCGAAGATCGGGGAACTCTGAGCTTTTTGTCAAGGAGCTCTACCGCCGGCTGGAAGGAGACTGGAGGCTGCAACTGGTGCGTCTGCCCGAACTGGACATTCGTCCCTGCAGGGCGTGTTACCAGTGTCTGATGGAGCAGGGCCGATGCCCGCAGAAGGATGACTTCAATCTGGTGCTCGATGCGCTGGTCGAGGCGGATGCCTGTGCCGTGGCCGCTCCCACCTACCTGCTGTCGGCCAATGCCAGTTTGAAGCGGTTTCTGGATCGAGGTCTGAGCTTTTACGCACACCTCGACAAACTCTGGAAAAAACCCGCTGTGGGGGTAGCCATCGCAGGCATTGAAGGGCTGGAGGGGTCCACCAAGCTGAGTATCGACAGTTTCATCAAACTGCTTCTGGCGGATCACAGGGGGTCGGAAGTGATCTATGGTGCTCTGCCGGGAGAGATCTTTCTAAACAATGGCGGAAAGGATGCGGCTGCCAGGCTGGCAGAAAGGCTTGTGCACGGCGTGCCGCAGGACCAGTCGAAGGTGCCGGCATGTTCGGTGTGCGGTGGCGATACCTTTCGTTTTCTGCCCGAGGGAAAAATTCGCTGTATGCTCTGCAGCAGTGCGGGAGAGTATCAGACGAGGGGGGGAGGACTTGGCATTCGAACCACTGCGGGCGAACACCCGTTGTTTCTCAGCTATGAAGATGTAAGGCGGCATGCTGACTGGCTGCGCGGCATGAAAGATAAATTCCTGAGGCGTCGCCGGGAGCTCAAGGCAGTGGTTCAGGAATACGCCCAGGTGGGCGAATGGGTTCGACCCGAGCCGAGGCAGCAATAGATTGAGGGATGCCGGGCAGCCGATGGTGGATCACGGGGTGGTGGGTTGTGCCCCACCCCTTAAACACCCGGGTTACCCCGGTCATGGCCGCGGTGGCGGTCTGGCTGGTTGTCTCGGCGGTGTCTGTGTGTTCTGCGGCAAATGCTGACGAATTACCGAGCCCGATCGGGGACCAGCCGGCGTGTGCCGTCCGCCTCCACTTCCACCTGCAAGCCGAAAATGGGCACCAACTCGGCGAAGCTGCGTCCAAAGATCAGATCCAGATTGTCCCTGGGGATGTTGAACTGTTCGCTGAAAAAATTGCGAAAATGGTCTTCGTACGCCAGCAATTCGACCAGTTTGTGGGCGGCGTTTTCACCGTCTTGCTCGACGCGCTTCACCGCCTCCTGCAGCTTGGCAAAGGAACAGCGTTCATGATGCTTGGCAATGACATCGAGCAACAGCTCGACGTGGGCAAACAGGTCGCGGCGGGTCAGGTAGGCCTGCTCGGCCAGCTGTTTCGCTGCAGAACCGTCCCAGCAGGCCTGGGCGCGACATTGAAGAGGGCGGTCGGTGTAGATGGAGCAGCGATCGGTTGAGCTCTCCAGAAAAACGCATTCCTGTGTTTCCGGTTTTTCCCGCAGCTTGATGCGCTCGTCCAGCAGAAAAAAAATCTTCGGCTGCAGGGGCGATCTTACCGGTTCCCCCTGGCGCAGGGTCACCAGTTGGTCCCAGGAGATCCTGCCTTCCTTCAGCAGTTCCAGATCCTCGATGTGCAGCGTGGGGCTCCCCCTGCGGCAGCACTCACCACACTGCACACAGGTCGGGAGGATGTCCCTGGCCGCCTGTTCACTATATTCCAGCAGCAGTTTCCACGCCTTCAACCGCTGACTGCCGTCCATTTTGGGCCAACGTTGCATGATGTCATGATAGACGGTGCTCTGCTCCAATTGATATTCAATGCGCTTCAGCGGTATGGACGCTTCCTGTTCTTCGATGAGGTCCTGCAGATGGTCCAGCCAATTCCGGCGCAGCGCCCGGGTGTCCCAATCGGCAGGATAGCCGACGGGGTTCCCTTGAGCATTGCCATGTTCAGAAGATGACATGAGTGTTTCCGCTCCCTGGAGAAAAGTGTGAGTGGGGCTTAGCCCGCAGTTGCAGTTACCGTTGTCTTCTACCCGACCCATTCTAATCGATGGCAATGGCAAGATAAAGCTCCCCTGTGAAAAAACTCATGCAATCACCTCTCGATCAAACGGTCCAGGTAGGCCTTGAGCTGCCCGGCACGCTCCAGCGACGTCCTGGGCAGGCCAAGCCCGAAGCGGATAAAATCGAGCAAGTCATGGGGTAAAGGCAACTGATGGGCGGGATGCGCAGGCTGGTCGCATGGCGGGGGTCCCTGTGCCTCATCAAACTCAACGGCCGCCGACCTTATCTGTTGCAGCTCCTGGTAGAGACCCTGCGGGGAACAGGCGGCCAGTGAGCTCCTGGACAAAAGCCCGGCCAATATATACCGGTGAGCTCTGGGCTTAAGGTTTGGGGCAAGGAGAAACCTGTGGCGTGCGAGCAGCTCCGTCGAGCTCCAGCCCAGCTCGAGGGACTGCAGGCGCAGTATTTCAAGCAGCCTCGCTCCCCATTCCAGTATGTGGAAGAGCGGGTTGGCGCGGCGGCTGGAATAATAGAAGCTGTTGTATCCCGCAACCAGGGTGAGCCAAAAGCGGCGTCCTTGAGGCGGCAGTCGGGAAAATTCTCGAGCTGGAAGGCAGCTTTCACGCGCGCATTTGCTGCCATAATCGACCAGTTCTCTGAGGTCTTGGCCGCCATTTTGCGCCGGGTGCAGCAGGCAGCCCACTGTGCGCCCACGGGCATCCAGAAAGCCCAGTGCCCAGCAGGAATAGCCCACAATGGGACGATAGCCCGGCCCGTGCGTGAGAAATGCTGCCCGGTTTTCGCTGAATTCTCTGCGCAGGCTGCCGGCATAGTCCAGTGGATCATAGTGCGGCGGGCGGATGGGAGGGCAGCAGCCGAAACAGGTGACCTCGGATGTGGGTGCACACAGTGTGGTCATAGTCGTCATGCTCTACTCAGTTAGACACAAAACTCCATGATCGAGCTGCGGATGGGCGTCGATAAACGCGACTTGGAGAAGGCATTTGTCTTCATCAGCGTTTATCTGCGGCTGTCATCGTGGACATTGCCGGGGACTGACCGCCGCCGTCAGGAAGCTGATCAGCTCTGGTCCGCCGGCGCCATTCATGGCAGATGATTGACAGTTACGGTACCCTCGGTTATGGTTCGCCTCGAAGCCCTGTAGAGCTTCCAAGATCATGTTTTTGGTGCAGGTTGGTCGAGTCGCGCGTTGTGCGTGACGAAGCGAGCTAACAGGCTGCCCCAGAATGGAGTTCTCGGACAAGCTCCGAGAAATACTTGATTCCCAGAGATAATCCTGGAGGCTACAGCAAGGAGAGAAGTATGCCGATTTATGAATTTCGCTGTGTCGGGTGCGGAAACATACAGGAAATCATTGTAACCAGCGGCTCCGAGTCTTTCGAGATGACATGCAGCAGCTGCCAGGGTGAAACCTTTGAGAGGGTGTTGAGCACCGTCAGCTATGCCATGGGCTCATCCAACGGCGACACCTCCGGCCCCAGGGCCACCACCAAGACCTGCGGACCGGGCAAGAGCTGCACCACTATCGAACTCCCCGGCCACAGCCGGTAACTCTCCGGCTTCTTCCGCAT
>FWPV01009000.1_pt1 | contig 17134 bp, 7 predicted proteins | sample 2228371 | NCBI WGS metagenome assembly FWPV01 (sample SAMEA103939776, study PRJEB20133) | metagenome | reverse complement strand
GTTAGCGCTCGGGAGCGCATACCAGATTTATGATCCCGCCACCATTGCTCCCGCCGCCGGCGGGCGCTTCAGCCGGCAACCGCTCCCCGGCAACATCATCCCCGCCAGCCGCATCGCCGCCGTGTCCCGGAACATCCTCGCGTACTACCCGCTCCCTAACGCCCCCGGCGCAGCGGACGGAAGGAGCAACTATGCCGATCCCCAGCCCAACACCAGCACCTATTACGGCCACTTCGCCCGCTTGGATCACAGCTTCGGCGTCCGCAACCGCCTGTTTACCACCTTCACGCGCACTCATACCGACATCCTATCCGGCGTCGCCTTCCGCAACGAGGCTCTGGGCCAGCTTTTGGACCGCCGCCATGTCGCTCTCGCCGCCAACGACGTCTTCACCATCCGCCCGAATCTGGTCCTCGAGTTGAGAGCCGGCGTAACCCGCTACAGCACCTTCAGGCGCCCGGTGAGTTGGGGCTTCGACGTTTCGAAACTGGGCTTCGACCAGGCTTTCCTCCGGCAATTAGACCCGACCATCGCCGTCTTCCCCATGATTACCATTGACGCCTATTCCGGCTTGAGCGCCGCCAATGGCTCCCGGAACCCCTCGACCTACTACTTCACCTCGGCTTCTGTTTCGTGGGTCCGGGGCGTGCACGCCCTCCGCTACGGCGCCGAGCACCGCATCCTGCGCGAATGCAATTATAACTACGGCAACGCCACGCCGCGCATGGATTTCGGCACGGCTTGGACGCGCGGACCGCTTGACAACTCCCCCGCCGCCCCGATCGGTCAGGGACTCGCCAGCTTTCTACTCGGTCTTCCCACGGGCGGCTTCGCCGATCGCAACGACAGCTACGCCCAGCAGTCCCGTTACACAGCCTTCTACTTCCACGACGATTGGAAGATCCGCCCGCGCCTCACGCTCAACCTCGGTCTGCGGTGGGAATTTGAGACCCCTACCACGGAGCGCTTCAACCGCATGAACCGCGGGTTCGACTTTGTCACCGCGCCGCCGTTCGCAGCCGCCGCTAAAGCCAACTACGCGGCAGCGCCCATCGCTGAAATCCCGCCCGCGGCGTTTCAGGTGCGCGGCGGTTTGCTCTTCGCCGGCATCGGCGGAACGCCCGCCAAGCTGTACGACGGCGAATATAACAACTTCGCGCCCCGCATCGGCTTTGCGTGGGACGCCGGGCGGCGCTTTGTCGTGCGCGGAGGCTATGGGGTCTTTTTCGAGCCGATGGGCGCCAGCCGGAACGACGTACAGCAGCAAGGTTACAGCCAGCGCACCAACTTGGTCGCCAGCCAGGATAACGGTCTCACGTTCCGCGCCACCATCGCCAACCCGTTCCCCGATCCGATTCTTCCGCCGGTCGGCGCCGCCGCCGGGTTGAGCACGTTCGTGGGACGCGGGATTTCGTTCTTTAATCCCAAGCTCCGCTCCGGTTACATGCAGCGCTGGAGTCTCAACGTGCAGAAAGAGTTCAAACGGATGCTGTTCGACGTGGGTTACATGGGCAACCGCGGGACCAGCCTGGCAGTGGGCATAGATCACGATGCGGTCCCCGCGCAATGGCTCAGCCGTTCCCCGCTGCGCGATCAGAGAACGATCGATTTCTTATCCCAACAGGTGCCCAATCCCTACTTCGGCATTGCGGCGTTCGCGGGATCTACGCTCACCGGACGCAACACCTCCCGCAGCCAGCTTCTGCGTCCCTACTCCCAGTTCACCTCCATCTCTTCGTCTGAGGACCTCGGCTTCACTTGGTATCACTCGCTCCAAACCCGCGTCGAACGGCGGTTTTCGCGCGGCTATACCGTGCAAGTCAACTACACCTGGTCCAAGCTCATGGAAGCCATCGAGAGGCTGAACGCTTCGGACTCCTATCCGCACCGCGTGATCTCGCCGCAGGATCGCCCGCATGTGTTCAACGTGACGGCGATGTGGGAGCTGCCCTTCGGCAAGGGCAAACGGTGGCTGTCCCGCGGGACGTGGGCCAATTATTTGGCCGGCGGATGGACGGTTCAGGGGCTGTATCAGGCGCAGTCCGGTCCGCCGCTCAATTGGGGCAATATCCTCTTCCTCGGAAATATCAAGGACATCACCCTGCCCGTCTCCCAGCGTTCGCCCGACCGCTGGTTCAATATCGACGCCGGCTTCGTGCGCGATTCGCGCCAGCAGCTCGACTCCAATATCAGAACCTTCCCGCTCCGCTTTAACGATATGCGCGCCGACGGCTACAACAACTGGAACCTCTCTTTGTTCAAGAATTTCCGCTTCGCCGAGCGGTGGCGCCTGCAACTGCGCGCCGAAGCCATCGACGCCATGAACCACCCCATGTTCGCCCCGCCGAACACTGCTCCCACAAACTCGCAGTTCGGCATGGTTAACTCCGTCCTCGGCAACCAGCAGCGCCAGGTTTGGATCGGCGCCAAGCTCTCCTGGTAAGCTCGGGCTATCCTGCGCAAAGCGCCGGTCGCACCGGCTGCGCTACCCTGGCAGACCAGGGAGGCTAACATCCGATGACGCGAACATTGCGGCAGTACGGCGTTTTCATTCTCTTCTCTCTCGCGGCGGCGCAGCCCTCGGCTGCCGACCAAGTCACGCTCAAGAATGGCGACCGCGTCACCGGCGCCATCGTCAAAATGGACGGCAAGACGCTCACCATCAAGAGCGAGTTCTTTGGTACGGTGACCATGCCTTGGGCGCAAGTCGCGGCGATTCAGTCCGATGCGCAATTGAACGTCGTTCTACCCGATGGCCAAACCGTACTCGCTACCCTGCGCACAGCGGAAGACAAGCTGGAACTCCAGGAAACCCAGCGGAGACTCGCCCTTGCGGAAGTCGGCGCCATCCGCAACGCGGCGGAGCAGCGGACCTACGAGCGCCTCCTGAATCCCGGCTGGAAAGAATTGTGGGCGGGTTCTGTCACCCTCGGATTCGCGGGCACTGTGGGCAATGCGCAAACCCGCACTTTCACCACCGCTTTCAACACCGCTCGAGCTACGCGAAACGACAAGACGAGCCTTTATTTCAGCGCCGTCCAAGCCGCGGCTACGGTGGACCGTGTCGCCAAAGATACCGCCCAAGCCATCCGCGGCGGCTGGGGATACAACCGCAACTTCTCGCCCCGCTTCTTCCTCGATGTCTTCAACGATTACGAATATGACCGCTTCCAAAACCTCGACCTGCGGTTCGTGCTCGGCTCCGGTATGGGTTATCAGGCATGGAAACGCGAGAAGAACCGTTTGGATTTCGTCGGCGGCGCGGGCTATAACCGGGAGAAATTCTCTCCGCCTTCCCCCAGCCTTTCCTTCGTCCGCGACTCCGCGGAGGCTTATTGGGGTCAAGATTGGAGCTACAAGCTCAACGCCGCCACATCCCTGGTTCAGAGCTTCCGGATGTTCAACAATCTGTCCGACACCGGCGAATTCCGCATCAAGTTCGACATCGCCGCCAACACCAAGCTCCGCTCGTGGCTCACCTGGAACGTCGCCCTGAGCGACCGCTACCTCAGCAACCCCGCCTCAGGGCGCAAAACCAACGACATTCTTTACACCACCGGCGTCGGCATCACGTTCGCTCGCTGAACTCGGGACGCGATAGCACTCTCGCTTGCCACGCCCCCACTCCTGAGGGCGCCGCGCTACAGTGGATACTGCGGAGTTTCACTCGAAACCCATGAGCGCGATCAGTCGAAGACAGTTGCTTCAGCTCGCCGTTCCGGCGGCGGTTGCGGGCGCGGCGCCCCGGCGCCCGAATATCCTGTATGTGTTTTCAGACCAGCAGCGGGCTAGTTCCATAGGCGTTTACGGAGACCCGAACGTCCGTACGCCCACCTTGGACGCCTTCGCCCGCCAAGGCGCCCGCTTCGACGCCGCGGTGTCCAACACCCCGGTCTGCTGCCCCCACCGGGCGTGCCTGCAAACCGGGCTCTATAGCCACCACCACGGAGTCGTCAGCAACGGCGTCCGCTTCACCCGCAAAGTGCGCGGCTTGGCGGAGCAATTCCGCGAAGCCGGCTACGTCACCGGCTACGCCGGCAAGTGGCACATCCCGCCCGGCTACGGCACCGAGAACTCGCAGCCCCTCGGCTTCCCCAAAGAGGCGCTGCGCAACCTCGTGCGCGGCGGTGAGGGCGCCCGCCCGCACCATGTGATAATCGACGGGCGCGAGCGGTACATTCCCACCGTCCTCGCCGACGAGACCATCCGTTTCATCGAGCAGCAGAGCAAGCAGAGCGCCCCTTGGGTCTTCTTCCTCTCCTGGCTGCCCCCGCATTCGCCATATGCCGCGCCTCCTGAGTACCGCAAACGCTACGAACGCCCCCTTCAACTGCCCCCCAACGTGCCCGCCGGCTTGCCGCAAGAGTTCACGCGCAAGGTTCTGCCGGACTACTACGGCATGGTTGAAAGCCTGGATTACGAATTCAAGCGCATCCTCGACGCCCTCGAGCGCTCGGGCGCGAGCCAGGACACCATCGTTTGCTACTCCTCGGACCACGGAGACATGCTCGGCAGCCACGGCTATACCGCCAAACGCTGGCCCTACGAAGAGTCCGCCCGCGTCCCGTTTCTGATCCGCTACCCCCGCGCCATCCGCCCCGGACAGGTCATCTCGGCGCCGTTTAGCACCGTCGATGTCTATCCCACGCTCGCCGGACTCGCAGGCTTGAAGCCGCCCTCCGGCATCGACGGCGTAGATTACTCCGCCCTGCTGACCGGCAAATCCAGCAAGCCGCCGCGCGACTACGCCTTCCTGCAAATGATGTACGCCTACGTCCCTTGGCCCGGCTGGCGAGCCATCCGCACGCAGGAATACACTTACGCCCGCACGGTCAAAGGTCCGTGGCTGCTCTACCACACCGCCAAGGATCCGTTCCAAACTAAGAATCTCGTCGAGGAGCGCTCCGCGCGCGCCTTGCTCGCCGAGATGGACAGGCGCCTCACCGCCCTGATGAAAGACACCGGCGACTCCTGGGAGTACCAAGCCTCCACCGGCGACTACCGCCTGTGGCTCAGCGGCGGGCGAAAGCAGCAGGAAGGGCAATACCTCGGCGTTCCCTACCCCGGGCGCGAAGAACCGGCGCCAAATGTTCGCCGCCTGCAAAAAAAGAAGGTTCGTTGATCGATTTTGCTTGACGGCCCACCCGAGTTCGGGTAAAAAAACCGTGACAGCAGTGAACGGCAACGTTCACTATGTGAACATCTAGCTTTGTTGAGGGGGTGCCTATGCTTCGGCTGGCCGTCTCGTTTGCTTGGTTCACGGTCGCGGCGTTCTGCCAGACCATTACGGGTTCGATCGTGGGTTCGGTAGTCGACCCCACTGACTTGCCGGTGAGCGGCGCCACGGTCACGCTGGTGCAATCCGCCACCGGAGTAGAGAGGGAAATCAAGACCGACGAACGCGGCAACTTCGCGTTCAACATCTTACAACCCGGCGAGTACCAACTGGCGGTAACCATGCCCGGCTTCAAGAAACTCGAGAAGCGCGGCGTGTTCTTGTCGGCTGCAGAGACTTTGCCGGTGGGAGCGTTGAAGCTGGAAGTCGGAGCGGTGGCGGACAAAGTCACCGTCACCGCCGAAGGCGTGGCGGTGCAAACCGCATCGGCGGAGCGCTCCGGAACGGTGCTTGGAAGCCAGTTGGAAAACCTGATGATCAAGGGGCGCAATCCGATGTCCCTGCTCCAGCTCATGCCGGGAGTGGTGGACTTCCAAGCCCGTGAGGAAAAAATCGACCGCAACTTCGACATTTTCGTCCAGGGCAACCGGCGCAACGCCAACTCGGTGACCGTGGACGGCATGGTGGTCAACGCCATCGGCAACAACTTCAACACCATCGTGATGTTGGGACAGGACGCGGTGGCGGAGGTCAAGGTCCTGCTAACCAACTACCAGGCTGAATACGGACGCTCATCGGGCGCAAGCATCAACTTCATTTCCAAGTCCGGCGGGCGCGAATTCCACGGCTTGGGTTCCTACTTCAAGCGCCACGAGCAGTTCAACGCCAACAATTTCTTCAACAACCGGCTCGGACAGCCCAAGCCGCGCTACCGTTACAACACGTGGAACTACAACGTGGGCGGACCGGTCACCATTCCGGGCAAGTTCAACCGCAACCGCGACAAGCTGTTCTTCTTCTGGAGCCAGGAGTATTGGCCCCTCAAAGTGCCCACGTCGATCGCCCAGTTGACCGTGCCCACGGAGCTTGAACGCGCCGGCAATTTCTCCCAGACCCGGGATTTGAACAATGCGTTGATCGTAATCCGCGACCCGTCCACTCGCCAACCGTTCGCCAACAATGTGATTCCCGCTTCGCGCCTCGATCCGAGCGGCACGGCGCTGCTCAAGGTCTTCCCTCAGCCGAATTTCACGGACCGCGGAATCTCGGGAGGCCGGTACAACTTCATTACTCAATCGGAAAATCGCATTCCCAACCGGGCGGAGAACCTGAAGCTCGACTACGTTCTCAATCCGCGCAACACGCTCTCCGGAACGATTGCTTCTTTTGTCGACGAGCAGGAAGGCGCCGTGGGCATCCTGACCGCAGGCAGCACCAACTGGCCGCAAATGAAAAAGAAATACCGGCTGCACGGGCAGGCGTACGTCTTGCGCTACACGCGCATTCTGACTCCCTCGCTCATCAACGAATTCAACTTGGGTTTCACGCGGCGCCCCGAGGGCAACAGCGCCACCACAGATGAGATCAAGCGGAACCAGCGTTCGACGGTCGGTTACACGGCAGGGCAGTTGTACCCGGCGTCCAACCCGCTCGGGCTGATTCCCAACGCCACGTTCGGCGGCGTCACCAACCCGGCGAACCTGTATGTCGAAGGGCGCTTCCCGTTCTGGCAGAGGATCAACTCGTTTATCCTGACCAACAACCTGACCAAGACCTACGGAGCGCACACGATCAAAGGCGGCGTCTATGTCGAGCGGCTCTACCAGGGTTCGCTCGGCGACGGTAACTACACCGGGAGCATCTCGTTTGCCCGGGACGTCAACAATCCGCTCGACAGCAACTACGCTTACTCGAACGCCGCGCTCGGCATCTTCGCCACATACACGGAGGCTTCAGCGCGCATCTTCTACCGTTTCCGGCAGCACGGCGTCGAATGGTTCTTGCAGGATAACTGGAAAATCCACCGCCGCCTGACGCTGGACCTCGGCTTGAGGGTCCATCACTTGGTCCCGATTTTCATGGCCAACGACCGGTTGGCCGGGTTCACGCCCAGCCTTTACAGCACAGCGCGCCAGACGCGGTTGATCTATCCGGCGAGGGTGAACAATCAGAACGTGGGACAAGACCGGGTGTCCGGACAAACATTCCCCGCCACGGTGGTGGGAGCTCTGGTCCCCGGGGTGGGCGATCCGGCTAACGGGATGGCGCTCGCCGGGCGCGACGGCATGCCGCGTTCGCTGATGAACGATTTCGGCGTGCTCTGGGGACCGCGTTTCGGCTTTGCTTTCGATCCTTTCGGCAACGGCAAGACTGCTATCCGCGGCGGGTTCGGCATGTTCTACAACCGTCCGAATATGAGCGACAATTCGCTGCGCTGGACCGGGCAGACTCCTCTGATCGCTAACCCGATCGTCTACTACAGCACCCTTACCGGGCTTGCCGGCTCCGGAAGCTACCTCTTTCCCCAAAACGTGAACGGCGTGGTGCGCCAGATCAAAGTGCCCCGCGTGATGAACTACAGCTTTTCCATCCAGCGCCGCTTGCCGTTCCAAACGGTTTTCGACATCGCCTACGTCGGCTCTCTCGGGCGGAACCTGATGTGGCTCCGCAACATCAATTCCATTCCGCTGGGCGCGAATTTCGATCCCGCCAACGCCAACCCGGTGAATCCGGCGACGCCGCTCTCGTCGGCGTTCTTGCGCCCCTACACCGGTTTTGGCGACATCAACATGTCGGAAAGCGCCTCCTCGTCGAACTACCACTCCATGCAAGTGACGGCGCGCCGCCGCTTCGCGCAGCATTTCCAGTTCGGTGCGGCTTGGACCTGGTCGAAGGCTATGACCTTCGTCGATTACGATAACAACGCCGTCGCCGTCCTGGTTTCGCCGCGCGTGTGGAACTACGCGCCCGCCACCTTCGACCGCACGCACGTCTTTAAGCTCGACTGGCAGTGGGACCTGCCCAAAACTCCGTGGAAGAACCCCGTTTCCCGTTTTGTGTTGGACAACTGGCGGCTGGCGGGCATCACCAGCTTCGTGAGCGGCGAGCCTTTGGCGGTTTCGTACTCGTTGACGGTAGCCACCGATATCACCGGCTCGCCCACGCAGGGCGCGCGCGTGGCGGTGTCCGGCAATCCGGTCCTCCCGAAGGGCGAGCGCACTTTCAGCCGGAACTTCCGCACCGAGGTTTTTGGACCTCCGGCGCGCGGAACCATTGGGAACTCCGCTCCACGCCCCCTGCGCGGACCAGGCATCAACAACTGGGACGTCACCATCTTCAAGGACTTTCCCATCCGCGAGCAGGTGCGTTTCCAGTATCGAGCCGAAATCTACAATTTCTTCAACCACACGCAGTTCCGCAGCCTCGACACCGCCGCGCGGTTTGACCCGCAGGGACGGCAAGTGAACACCCGCTTCGGCGAATTCACCGCCGCCCGCCCGGCGCGCGTGATGCAGATGGCGCTACGCTTCTACTTTTAGGCGCCAATGAAAACACCGCGCGCATCGTGGGTGCTGTGCTGGCTGATGTTTTGCGCCACGGCGCTCAGCTTTCTGGACCGGCAGGTGCTGTCGGTGCTCGCCCCCGAGCTTACCGCCGAGTTCCGCATGAGCAACACCGACTACTCGCGCGTGGTGTTCGCCTTCGTCCTCAGCTACACGGTGATGTTTTCGCTTGGCGGGCGGCTGATGGACCATCTGGGCACGCGGTTGGGTTTGGGCGTGTCGGTGGCTTTTTGGTCGCTCGCCAGCGCGGCGCACGCTTTCGCTCAAGGACCTTGGTCGTTGGGCGTTTCGCGTTTTCTTCTCGGCTTCGGAGAAGGCAGTTGCTTCCCGGCGGTGACCAAAGGCGCCACGGAGTGGTTTCCGCCCGAGCGGCGGGCGCTCGCGATCAGCATCGCCAACGGCGGTTCGGCGTTCGGCGCCGTGATTGCCCCTCCGCTGACCGGCGCTCTGGCGCTGCATTTCGGCTGGCGCGGCGCGTTTCTCGCCACTGCCGTCCTGGGCGGCGCGTGGGTGGCGGCGTGGTTTCTGGCTTCGCCGCCGCCCGCCAGCAACCCCGTGGCGGCGCAGCGAGCCGTCAAGCAGCCGCTGAGCGTGCTCTTCTCCAACCGGACGGTGCTCCGCGCCATGACGGCGCGGTTCCTTTTCGACCCTGTATTCTACTTCTACATGTTCTGGATACCGCAATACCTGGCGCGTGAACGTGGTCTGTCGCTCGCCGCCATCTCGGCATCCACGTGGATTCCATTCTTCGCGCTGGGGGTCAGCAATCTGCTCGCCGGACATCTGTCCGATTCCCTCGTGCGCCGCGGCTGGCAGCCCCGCCGGGCCCGGCTGTTCTTATTGGCGGCTTCGGCGCTCCTGACCCCGGCTTCCTGGCTGGCTTCGCTCGCCGGCTCGGTCCCTTCGGCTATCGCGCTCATGTGCGTGTTGATGTTCGCCCACGGAATCTGGATCACCAACTTCCTCGCCCTGCTGAGCGACAATACCCCTTCGGCGTCGCTCGCCACCGCCGTCGGGCTCACGGGCACCGTGGGCGGCACGGCAGGAATGATCTCCAGCCTGGTCATCGGACCGGTGGTCGACCGCTTCTCATTCGCCCCGGTCTTCGCGGCGTCCGGCATCGTGTATCCTTTAGCATTTCTCGTTCTTTCAGGAAGGTTGATTTTGCATGACAAGCGCCATCACAACTGAATCCGTCACACGCATTCCAAGGAGGAAGAAACGCACCGCCAACGTGGGGGTGTTCGGCGTCGGGCACAAGAGCTACTGGGCGCAGTTTGAAGGCCTGCTGCCGTCGCTCCACGAAAAATTGCAGGTCTTCATCGAGCGGGTGCGAAACCTCGGAGTGGAGGTCACCAATTTCGGAATGGTCGACGACGCCCGCTCGGCTTATGCCCTGCTGCCGCGGCTGAAGGCGGCGGACCTCGACCTGCTGTTCTGCGACATGCTGACCTACGCCACAAGCTCCACGTTCGGCGTAATCATCCGCGAGTTGAACATCCCGGTAGTGCTGGTCGCGCTGCAACCCATGAAGGCGCTCGACTATACCCGCGCCTCCACCCAAATGCAGCTCTACAACGACGATTTCTGCTCCGTGCCCGAGTTCACCGGCGTGGCCATTCGCATGGGCAAGACGCCGCCGCCGGTCATCTTGGGGACGCTGCACGACGACCCCGAGGCGGAGGCGGAAGTCGCGGAATGGGTGAACATCGCCATGGTCTTGCACGATCTCAAGCGAGCCCGCATCGGTCACTTCGGCCATGTCCTCGAAAACATGCTCGACATGCAAACCGACCATACGGCTCTGACGGCGGCGTTCGGCTGCCACATCGTTCAAACCGAAGCCGACGACCTGCTGCGCCTGCACCGCGACGTTACGCCCGAACAGGCGGAGGCGAAGAAAGCTGAAATCCTCAATCTGTTCGACACGCCGGACCCGGTTTCCGACCCGATCACCCGGAAACTCACGCCCGAGGATCTTGAAGCCGCGGCGCGCGTGGCGGTGGCGCTCGACAGGTTCGTCAACGAATACGATCTCGACGGGCTGGCGTATTACTACGAAGCCGAGCCGGGCAGCGAGCTGCGGCAGATTGTCTCCAATCTGATCGTCGGCAATTCCCTGCTCACTGCCGCGGGCTTTCCAATGTGCGGCGAATCGGACCTGAAGACGTGCATCGCCATGCTCATCGAGGACCGCTTGGACATCGGCGGCAGCTTCGCCGAGTTCCATCCGCTGGATTTCAACGAAGGGTTCGTTTTGGTGGGCCACGACGGACCACACCACATCAACATCGCCGACGGGCGTCCGGTGCTCCGCAGCCTGCTCAAGTACCACGGCAAGCCGGGATCCGGCGCGAGCGTCGAATTCCGCATCAAGGAAGGCCCCATCACGATGCTCAGCATCGGAGTCACCCATGGCGGACGGTTCAAGTTCGTCATCGCCGAGGGACGCAGCCAGCGAGGACCCATTCCGCCCACAGGCAACACCAACACGCGCGGCTTCTTCCGCCCGGACGTCAAGACGTTCCTGAAACGCTGGGTGGCCGAAGGACCCACCCACCACTTCGCTTTGGGCGTCGGCAGGCATGCGCGGACGATCGAAAAGATCGCCGCTGTGCTCGGCATCGAAAGCGCGGTGGTGGCGCTCGAGGAGGATTAAGCCATGCGGGCGCTGGTCCGCCTGACCGCCGCCGCGGCGTGCGCCGCCACGCTCTGCGGATTCAAGGACCCAAGCGAACCCGTGCGGAAACGCTCGCAGGTGGAAGCGCGGGGACGCGAGGTCGCAGCTCGCTACTCGGATCCCAAGTTAGCCTCTTACGGCATCCTCGACGTGACGAAGGCGCCTTATTCGGCGGATCCTACCGGCAAGCGCGACTCTACCGCGGCTTTGCAGCGCGCCATCGTGGACGCGCGTGACGCCCGTTTGGCTACTTACCTGCCCCCCGGCGTTTACCTGGTAAGCGACACCATCGAATGCATCCAAGGAGTGGTGAAGAGGGACGTCTGGATTTGGGATCACGCCGACCCTTACGTGTGGAACGAGTCCTATTACTTTCCTTGTGTGCTGTTCGGCGCAGGCGCGAAGACGCGCCTCGTCCTGAAAGACCGTTCCCCGGGCTTCGGCGACCCGCAAAAACCGAAGCCCGTGATCCACTATTGGGCGCGTCAGGAGTCCTACGTCAAGCAGGAGCCTGACCCGTCGCAGATTCAGCCCAATATCTCTTTCAATCAACTCATCGCCGGCTTGAGCATCGTCCTTGGCGAGAATCCCGGCGCCGTGGGCATTGATCACCAATCCGCTCAAGGCTCGTCGATTCAGGATGTGGAAATCGACGCCCGCGGCGCTTACGCAGGCGTGCATCGCATTCCCGGATCCGGCGGAGGCATCCACGGGGTCACGGTGCGGGGCGGGCGCTACGGCATTTTAGCCCGCGACACGCTCACCACGTGGCGCGGCTCCATGCCGGTGCCCGTCCTTAGCTACGTGACGCTGACCGGTCAAAGCGAAGCCGCCGTCGTCCATGAGGGGCGGGGTCCGATGAGCATCGTGGGGGCGCTGATAGACGGAGCGGGCATCCTAGCGGCAGGCCAGAAAGGGATGCCATCCAACGGCGCCGTGAGTTTGATTGACTCCATCCTCCGGCTGAAGCCGGGGCTGTGCGCCGTCCGCAGCGACCGCTCCGTGGTCTTAAACAACGTCTTTGTTCAAGGCGCGGGCGACGTCGTTTGCGTGGAAGGCGCCGCTCCATTGAAGACTACGGCGGGCGGCTGGACCCGGGTGCTCGAGTACGCCGCCGGGGCGACGGTCGAATTCTCCAAGGCGCTCGGCGGCTGGAAGCGTCCGGATCCCGTGTACATTGACGGCAAGCAGACGGGCAATACGCTCGTCAACATCGCTCCCGGCGGCGCGCCGCCTCCGAAAGACTTACGCGAGCGGCACCATTGGAGCGAGCCTCTGCCTTTCTGGCTCGATCCGAAGGTGGCCAACGTGCGGGAAGCTCCGTATCACGCCAAAGGCGATGGAAAGAGCGACGATTCCGCCGCCATTCAAAAAGCGATCGACTCCCGGCGATGGGTTTTCTTGCCCAAAGGCGAGTACGTGATCACGAAGCCGCTCCGGTTGAAGCCGGATACCTGCTTTTTCGGCGTGACCAACCTGATCTCCGTGGTGACGCCGCTTCCCCAAGGCGAATTCGTGTCCGCCGAACACCCCCGGCCGCTCATCGACACCGAGGACTCGGCGGAGGCTTCCACCACGCTCGCCTTCGTCGAGATGCGCGTGCCGCTGACCAACCCGTCCTGTTACGCGCTGCGCTGGCGCGCCGGGCGGCGCTCCGTGGTGCGAGGCATCCATCCCACCGCGACGTTCTGGCATCCGGACGCGCCGCCGCAGTTGCATCCCATGGTGCGGATCGAATCCCGCGGCGGAGGACGCTGGTACGACTTCCTGGTGGTGCACTGGTGGGGCCAGAGTCCGGAGTACAGGCACTTGCTGGTGGATGGCGTGAGCGAACCGCTGCGGTTTTATATGTCGAATCCGGAACATGGCCGGGGGCTGGCGCAAATCGAGATCCGCGACTCCCGCAACGTGGACATCTACTCCTTGAAATCCGAATGCTCTTTCACGACGCTGTGGGTGCGCCGGTCGCGCAATGTCCGCCTGTTCGGCTACGGCGGGCTGGCCCATCCGTGGCATGGCTGGCAGATTCTGCGCTTTGACGACAGCGATGATTTCCTGGTGGCCAACGCCAACCCGCAGCTCATTGCTGTGGCCACAACGCCGCAACCCGGCGGACCGCCGCGGCGATGGAACGCGCTGGTGCTGCCCACTCACTACAGCAAGTGGTCGCTGCTCGAGGATTTCGCTCCCGGACGTCCTGATGTGCGCATCCCGGGAAACGGCCAGTTTGTTTTGTACCGCCGCGGCAAGCCGGCGGTGGGTGAACCCTAGAAACTTCGTAAGGATGGCGCCAATGTTGCCTCGTATTATGATCATGCTCCTGACGGTGTGCGGAGGGCTGCTGTTTCTATCCGGGCTCTCCGCCCCGCCCGCCCTCGAAGAGGGCTTCCGCAAACCTCCCATGGCGGCTTGGCCGTCGGTGTATTACTTGTGGCTCAACCATTATGTGAACCCCGCGCAGATGGACAAGGAACTCGAGGAGTTGAAGGCCAATGGAGTGGGCGGGGTGTGTGTCTTCGACATGGGCGCGCGCGGCAAGGTGAACGTGCCGCCCGCCGGTCCGGCGTTCCTGAGCGACGAGTCCCTGAAGATCATCGGGCGCGCCATCCGCACCGCCACGCGCCTCGGCATGGAGGTGGACTTCTCGGTCATCAGCAGTTGGGACATGGGCGGATCGTGGGTGACGCTCGAAGACGCAAGCAAGGGGCTGTATCACACCGCCCTGGATGTGAAGGGTCCGGCGAAATTCTCCGGCGTCCTGCCGTTCCCGGCGGTGGCGCCGAACGTGCCCAAGCGCCCGGACGGCATGCCGGAGTGGCGCCGCGAGGTCGCGCTGTTCGCCATACCGGGCGCTCAACGGCTGCCGCATCACGAATTCGTCTTCGAGTTGGATCCCGCCGGAGTGCACACCGTGCGGCGGGTGGCGCTGTACAACGGCGCCGCAGCGGAAGCCGCGCGGGAGTTCGCCGTGGATGTCTCGATGGACGCCACGCGCGACGATTCGTTCCGGGAAGTCTTCCGGGGGACTCTGAAACCGGTGGAGGGAGCTCAGGAGTTCGCCGTAAAGCCCGCCCCGGCGCGTTTCGTGCGCCTGCGAATTCTGAGCGGCGGCGACCCCAAGACGCGGCGCGTGCAGCTTGCCGAGTTTGAAGTCTATGGCGATGCGCCGCTGAACCTGGTCGCGCGCCATGAAGCCGACCGGGCGCGCACCGGCTCGCGCATGGTGCGCTATACGTCCGAACTCGGGCAGCGCCGAGCCTGGACGGCTTCAAACATCCACGACGGAGTCAAGACGGGTCCAGAGGGAATCTGGTCCTCGGCGGGTCCGCCGCCGCTCGTGATCAAAGATCCGGACAAGGTCCTGGACCTCACCGCCAGGATCGGCAAGGATGGGCGCTTGAACTGGGACATCCCACCGGGCGACTGGACCCTGCTGCGTTTCGTCTGCCTGCCCACGGGCGAACGCCTAAAAGTTCCCAGCCCGAATTCGGATGGATGGGCCACGGACCACCTGAACGCGGATGTGACTAAGCGTTACATGAATTACGTCATCACCCGCCTGCGCAAAGAACTCGGCGATTTCAAGAAAACCACATTGAAGGATCTGTACCTAGCGAGCTACGAAGTGGTGGGTCCCATCTGGACGCCCGACTTTCCGCAACAGTTCCGGGGCTACCGCGGCTACGATATGCGGCCCTATCTTCCGGCGCTCGCCGGCCACGTCGTGAAAGACGGACCGACCACGGAGCGCTTTGTCTATGACTACCGCAAAACGCTCGGCGACCTGCTCGTCGACGCCTATTACCGCGCGGCGCGCGATGCAGCTCACGCCGCCGGTCTCGAGATCGAATCCGAAGCCGGCGGACCGGGACCGCCCATCCATCAGGTGCCCGTTGATGCTCTGAAGGCGCTCGGCTCGGTGGACTCGGTGCGCGGGGAATTCTGGCCGCGCCGCCCGACCGCCGACGCGATGTGGGTGGTCAAGGAGACCGCCGTCGCGGCGCACATCTATGGCAAGCGCCGCGTGCACATGGAGGCGTTCACTTCCACGCACCACTTCGAAGACGGGCCGCAAGACTTGAAGGATTCGGCCGACCGGGTGTTCGCCGAGGGCGCCAATCACATGGTGTGGCACACCATGCCGCACCTGCCGCCCGACGCCGGCAAGCCCGGATGGTTCTATGGCGCGGGCACGCACGTCGGGCCGCACGAACCATGGTGGCCCATGGCCAAGGCGTTCTTCGATTACCTGGCGCGCGCCTCCTTCCTCCTGCAACAGGGCCTGTTCGTGGGCGACGTGCTCTATTACTACGGCGATCAGGGATTCAACTTTGTTCCGCCGAAGCATGTCGACCCCTCGCTCGGCTTCGGCTACGACTACGACGTCGTCAACCCGGAGGTCATTTTGACGCGCCTGAGCACGCGCGGCGGCAAGCTCGTGCTCCCGGACGGCATGAGCTATGAGGTGATGGCGCTGCCCGCCCGCGAGGACATGGACCTGGACGTCCTGCGCAAAGTGGAGCAGTTGATCCGCGAAGGCGCGACGGTGGTTGGCCCCAAGCCCCTGCGCTCAAACGGACTGGCAGGCGGACCGGCGCGCGATGAGCAGGTGCGGCAGCTAGGCGAGAAAATTTGGGGACCGTGCGACGGCAAGAACGTCCGCGAGCGCCCCTATGGCAAGGGACGAGTGGTCTGCGGGCTGACCTTGCGCGAAGTCATGAAATCCCGCAACGTCGAGCCGGACTTCCTGTTTACCAGCCCGCGCAGCGACACGCGCCTCGACTTCACGCACCGCCGCACGCCGGAGGCGGACATCTACTTCGTGCGCAACATGCAGGCGCGCCCGGAGCGCGTCGAGGTCTCCTTCCGCGTAAAAGGCAAGCGGCCCGAGCTATGGCGCCACGACACCGGCGAGATCCTCGAAGCGCCGGAGTACCGCATTGAAGCCAGCCGCGTTTCGATGCCCCTCGAATTGGACCCCACCGGATCGGTCTTCGTGGTCTTCCGGCGTCCGGCTGCCGGCTCGCGGGCTGCGCCCAAAGCGGAGCCTCTGCCTGCGCCGCGCGAAATCACAGGAAGCTGGGAACTGAAGTTTCCTCCAGGATGGGGCGCGCCGCCTTCCGTCACGCTGCCGAAGCTGATCTCCTGGACCGAGCACCCCAACGAAGGCGTGCGCTACTTCTCGGGCTTGGCGCGCTATGAGAGGGAAATTGAGATCCCTGCGGAGTGGCTCGGCAAAGGCCGAAGAGTGCTGCTCGATTTGGGGCGCCTGTGGATGACCGCGCAAGTTTCTCTCAACGGCAAACCGGTGGGCATCGCCTGGAAAGCGCCGTTCCAAGTCGACTTGACCCCGGCTGCGCGCGCCGGCAAGAACCGGCTGGTTGTCGAGGTGGCGAATTCCTGGGCGAACCGGCTCATCGGCGACGCCCGCGCTACATCGGGTCCCCGTTATACCCGGACCAACATCACGGCCTCGAACGGCGTGCCATGGGCGAAGAAGGAGCCGCTTGAGTCGGGGCTGTTTGGTCCGGTGCGCTTAGTGCCCGCGCGATAGAGCCTGAACCGTCGATTGGTAAGCCGGGTCTGAAAACAGGTTCCGGCGCTCCAACGGGTCGGCCTCGAGGTCGTAAAGCGCGCCGTCCTCCTGCCCGCGGAAGCGTTCCGGATCCCGCGGGTCCTGGTATTGGATCAGCTTATACCGCCCCCGGCGAACCATGACGATGCGGTCGTCGTCGCGGTGTTTGCGGTATCCGAGCTTGATCTCGGAAACGACAT
>FWPV01008996.1_pt1 | contig 17137 bp, 17 predicted proteins | sample 2228371 | NCBI WGS metagenome assembly FWPV01 (sample SAMEA103939776, study PRJEB20133) | metagenome | reverse complement strand
TATGGCGTGGCCATGACGGGAATTGGGATGCTCACTCTGACCGGAAACAACGTCGCCATGGACTCGTTTGGCCCCATTTCTGATAATGCGAACGGAATCGGTGAGATGGCCGGAATGGACAAAGAAGCTCGCCAGATCATGGCTGACCTCGACGCCGTCGGCAACACCACCAAAGCCATCACCAAGGGTGTGGCCATCGGTTCGGCGGTCATCGCCGCTGTTTCCCTGTTCGGCTCCTACATGACCGATGTGAGCAAAGTCCAGGCGCAGTTGGGAATTCCCGAAGGCCAACATTTATTGAGCACCGGCATTCGCATTTCCATTCCGATGGTTCTTATCGGAATGCTCATCGGCGGGGCAATTCCCTGGCTTTTCTCTTCCCTGACGATTAACGCCGTCTCTCGGGCTGCCTCCCTCATTGTCATGGAAGTCCGTCGCCAGTTCAGAATTCCCGGGCTGATGGAAGGTCGGGTGAAGCCCGACTATCGAAGAGCCGTCAACATCTGCACGGTAGCTGCCCAAAAGGAACTCATCGGGCTGGCTTTACTGGCCGTTCTTTCCCCTCTGATCGTCGGCTTGACTCTCCAGGTCGAGGCGCTCGGCGGGTTCCTCGGCGGGGCGATCCTCTCTGGTCAGCTTCTGGCCGTTTTCATGGCTAACGGCGGTGGCGCTTGGGATAATGCCAAAAAAACAATCGAGGATGGGCTCTATGGCGGAAAAGGGTCGGACGCCCATAAGGCTGCTGTCGTCGGAGACACCGTGGGCGACCCCCTCAAGGACACGGCTGGTCCCGCCTTGAATCCGATGATCAAAGTGATCAACCTCGTCTCCCTGTTAGCTGCTCCAATCATCATCCAGTACCGCAAGCTAACCTGGGGCACAGGCCTTTTTGTCATCTTGGCGCTCGCGGCCGCCCTCATCTCCATCTGGTATTCCAAACGACCGGGGATGAAGGAATTCTACCAGGAGGAAGAAGTCTGCGTCCCCCGCTCTAATCCTTAATTGCATCCAAATTTGCACTCCTTATCTATTTTCGATATAATCCTTTTCTCTCTCGTTCCCCTCATCTACTTGAGGCCAAGACGATGAAGATCAATGTGTGGAATACTATTTTGCAGCTGAGCAAAGAGCGCGGCGTCCAGCCGTCGGTCATCATCAGCGCCATCGAGGAATCCCTGCGTGTGGCCTCGGCAAAATATTTTAGCCAAAACGAAAAAGTGAACGTTGATTTTCGCCCCGAAAAAGGGGAACTCCGGGTCTATGCCGTCAAGACGGCCACGGAGAAGGTAGTCAACCCCGCCTCCGAAATTTCGATTGAGGAGGCGAAGAAAATCAAGCCCTCGATTGAGGTCGGAGAGAAAGTTGAAATCGACCTCCCGGCTGAAACCCTTGGCCGAATCTCGGCCCAGGCTGCCAAGCAGGTCATTTTCCAGAAAGTCAGGGATGCTGAGCAGGAGAAAATCTACCTGGAGTTCGCTCCCCGGGTCGGAGAAATCGTCACCGGCTCTGTCCGGCGGTTCGAAAATTCCAATATTATTCTTGAAGTCAACAAGACCGAGGCCTTTTTCCCCGCTCGAGAGAAGCTTCCCAACGAAGAATTTAAGCGAGGCGACACTGTCAAAGCCCTGATCGTTCAGGTCCAGAAGACAACCAAGGGGCCTCAGGTTTTTGTCTCCCGAACCCACCCGAAGTTCCTGGCAAAATTGCTGGAGCATGAGATCCCGGAGCTGGCTAACGGGAATATCGAGATCAAGGACCTCGTCCGGCAGCCCGGGGAGCGGGCTAAAGTCGCGGTCCATTCGCGGGAGCGTGATGTTGACCCTGTCGGCGCGTGCATCGGTGTCAAGGGCAATCGGATTCTGGCCATTAGCAAAGAGCTTCAAGGAGAGAAAATTGACATCATCGAATGGTCTCCCCATCCTTTGAAATACGCCAAAGCCGCTTTAAGCCCGGCCCGAATTGAGAGGCTTTTTCTCCTCGACAAAGAAGCAAAAATCATTCAGGCAGTCGTCCCTCGCGACCAGCTTTCCTTGGCCATCGGGAAGAAGGGCATCAATGTCAAGCTGGCCTCCCGGCTTGTCGGCTGGAAAATCGAAATCAAACAAGAAGGAACATGAACAAAGACAAGCCTAAACCCAAGACATCGCGAAAAAAGGCAAAAGCGGAAGAGGCTCCAAAGCCCCGGCCGAAGTTCTATCTCCGTGAGGGGATGACGCTCAAAGAAGCTGCCGAGAGAATGGCCCTTAAACCAAAAGAATTGGCGGACAGGCTGGCCGGGCGCGGACTGGTGTTGGAATATGACGACCTCGTTGACGAAACATTGGCCGGACACATCGCCCAGATCGTGGAGGCCGACATCGAATACCTTACCTACGAGAAAGAGGTTCGGATGCGGGCCGAAAGCTCAAAAGCAGACCTGGTGACTCGGCCGCCCGTCGTCACTATTATGGGGCATGTTGACCACGGGAAGACCACTTTGCTCGATGCCATCCGCTCCTCTAACCTCGTTGGCAAAGAATGGGGAGGGATTACCCAGCATATCGGCGCCTACCGTGTTCTTTCGAACAACCGGTTTATCACCTTCATTGATACCCCCGGCCATGAAGCGTTTACCCAGCTTAGAGCCAGGGGAGCCAAGCTCACAGATATCGTCGTCCTCGTTGTGGCGGCCGATGACGGGGTCATGCCCCAAACGCTGGAAGCCATGAGCCATGCCCGGGCGGCCGGCGTACCAATGATTGTCGCCATCAACAAGATTGACAAGCCAGAGGCAAATATCGAGCGGGTTAAACAGCAACTCTCCAAGGAAGGATTGCTGGTCGAGGATTGGGGAGGAGATGTGATCAGCGTTAATGTTTCGGCCAAAGAAAAGAAAAACCTGGGCGAGCTGCTGGAGATGATTCTCCTGCTCGCCGATGTCATCGAAATCAAGGCCAACCCCAAAGTTGAAGCGCAGGGAGTCGTCCTCGAGGCTCGTCTCGACCCCAAGAAGGGACCTCTTGCCACCATCATCATCCAGCATGGCATCCTTACTCCGGGTCAGAGTTTCATTTGTGGCCTGACCTCAGGCAAAGTTCGCGCCCTTTTTGACGAGAATGGTCGCCCGATTAACAAAGCCGAGCCCTCTGTCCCGGTTGAAGTTCTCGGGTTTAGCGAAGTGCCTACGGCCGGAGATTATTTCCAGGTGGTCCCGGACCCGGAGACAGCAAAACGCATCATCAATCTAAGGCTTTCCAAAGTGAAAAAAGGTGAACCGCCCCGGCCTGAGCGTTTGACTCTGGATGAACTGTTCAAGAAGTTCGAGGAGGGCGAAGTCAAGGAATTGCCCCTCATCCTTAAGGCGGATGTCCATGGTTCAGTCGAGGTCCTTCATGATATCCTGCCGCGACTGGGCACAGAAAAATTGAAGATTAAGATTCTCCATTCCGGGACTGGGACAATCACGGAATCAGATGTGCTCCTGGCTTCGGCTTCGAACGCCATCATCATCGGGTTTAACGTCAAGCCGAACCCCAAAATCCTGGAATTGGCCAAGCAGGAAAAGGTCGAAATCCGGACTTATAACATTATCTATCAGTTAACTGAGGACATCCGTCGCGCCCTCGAAGGCATGCTCGAGCCGGTGCGCAAAGAAGTTTACCTCGGAAAGGCGGAAATCCGCCGCGTCTTCCAGATTTCCAAGGTGGGGCCTGTGGCGGGTTGTTATGTCCTCGATGGGAAAATCCCCAGGAATGCCGAAATCAAGCTCTTACGTGGCCAGGAAGAAATCCACCGCGGTCGCATCGCTTCGCTGCGGAGGGTCAAGGAAAACGTCAGCGAGGTGAGCAAAGGGCTCGAATGCGGCATTGCTCTGGAAAAATTCAAGGATATTCAGGAAGGAGATATCATTATCGCCTTCACGACCGAAACAAGCCGGCCTGTCTGAACATAAGAACCATGGTCATTGGTCTTCTCTCCATCGAAATTTTCCTCCCCTATTCCCATTCGTTAAAAGAAAAGCGCCAGGTCATCAATGCCTTCCGGGACAGGGTCCGGAAGAAATTCAACGTGGCTATCGCTGAACTGGACTTTTTGGATAAATGGCAGCGGGCAAAACTCGGGTTCATCACCCTTAACAACCAGCAGTCGCTGGTTGAACACGTTTTGGAAAAAATTATCGCTGAAGCTGAGCAGAATTTAGAGGCGGAAATCCTGAAAACAGAAGTCCAGTATCTGTAAGAAATGCCGGCGCTCCGTTTTTTGGGGAATAGAATCGCCGGGCAGGAGAAAGCGCTCCGCTTGGCATTTTAGCTAAGAGGTTGGAAAAGACGAGTCATGAATGAGAGCCGGCGTCAGAAAAGGGTGGGCAGCCTGATCCAGCATGCCCTGGCCCGGATCCTCATTCAAGAGATCCAGGATTCCTCATCAGGTCTGATAACCGTCACCCGCGTCGAGGTAAGTGCCGACCTTAAAACAGCCCGTGTAACCCTGAGTGCTTACGGCGAGGTCGATAAAAAACAGCTCCTCGATGGTCTAGAAAGAAGAAAAGGTTATCTGCGCAAGGCTCTTGCGTCCGAAATCAAACTTAAGTATAATCCGACCCTCATTTTTGATTTAGACAAGACGCCGGAGTATGAAAGCCGCATCGACAGCCTCCTCGAGAAAAGCAAAAAGCAAGACTGATAGCCTCATTTATCTCATTCATCAGAAAATCCTGGACAGTCAGCGGATCGCGGTGACCAGTCATCTGCGGCCAGATGGAGACTCCATCTGCACCGGTCTGGCCTTGCTGAGCTTGGGAGAAATTCTGGGCAAGAAGGTGCGGTTTATCAACCAGGACCCGACGCCTTTCCCCTTCAGCCAGATGCTCGAAGCTAAGCGCGTCGAAATCGGGCAGATTCCAGCTGGAGCCTTCGACCTCGTTATTCTCCTCGAGTGCGCCAGCGTCGCTCGCTCGGGCCAGAAAAACATCGATGGCTATTTTAAAATCAATATCGACCATCACTACTCCAATGATTCTTACGCCGACATCAACTGGATCGATCCAAAGGCCGCGGCTGTGGGTGAGATGGTCTTCCTTTTGTGCGAAAAGACCGGCTTGCCTATCACTCCTGAGATAGCAGGCCTCCTTTATTGTGCCATCGTCTCGGACACAGGCTCTTTCCAGTTCTCCAACACTACGGGACGAGCTTTTGAGGTCTGCCATAAGCTCATCCAATATGGCGCCAACCCCATCCAGACTTCTGAATTCCTGTTCAACAACAACCCGCCGGAAAAGATCAAACTCCTTGGCCAGGTGCTTTCCACGCTTCAGGTTAACAGGAAAGGAACAGTCGCCACCATCACGATGTTCAAAAAGTTCCTCCGCGCTTTACGCCTCCGGGAAATCGACACCGAAGACATCACCACCCTGGCGCGGTCGATCAAGGGGGTAGAAATGGTCCTTTTCTTCAAGGAGATGACTCCGCAGACATTCCGGGTAAGTCTCCGCTCCAAAGGCGTTGTCAATGCCGCTGCCATCGCTGAACACTTCGGAGGAGGAGGCCATGTCCATGCGGCAGGTTTTACGGCTGTTGGACGATACGAGCGGTTGATCAGAGAAATCCCCCGCCAGGTCGAAAAACTGTTAGAACAAGAAAAAGAAGAAGCGAAAAAAGCGGCCGGTTCCGAACCTAAAGGCCGTTCGGTCTCGCGGGCGGAGTGATGAATGGCCTCATCCTGGTCAACAAGCCTTCGGGTCTCACCTCGCACGATGTTGTTTCCAGGTTGAGGAAGATTCTCGGGATTCGCCGGGTCGGTCATTTCGGCACCCTCGACCCAATGGCCACAGGGCTTCTCCTCGTCGGCGTCGGGAAGGCAACCCGACTCTTCCCTGTGCTTTCCAGGCAGGATAAAGCCTATGCGGCGCGAATCCGGCTCGGGTTAGCGACCGACACCTATGATGCGGAAGGGAGACCGATTTCTCATCCCAGCGGAGTATTGCCAGGCGAGGGAGAGGTTGTTCAGGCGATGGCCAGGTTGACCGGGACTATCGCCCAAGTTCCGCCACCCTACTCTGCCAAAAAAGTCGGTGGCAAACCGCTCTACAAGTGGGCCCGGCAAAAAAAGCCAGTCGAGTTGAAGCCTCATCCTGTCACCATCCATGCTTTCCGCCTGATAAAATATATCCCGCCCGAGGTCGACGCGGAAATTGAATGCAGTTCCGGGACTTATATCAGGTCGCTGGCGCATGACCTCGGCCGCGGCCTCGGCTGTGGGGCCCACCTGGCAGCCCTCTGCCGGACCCGAGTGGGAAAATTCCAGCTCGAAAGGGCACTCAGCTTAGAAAAAATTCAAGAATTAGCTGCCAATCAGAGAGTCCAAGAGTTCATACTTCCCCTAGAATCTCTACTTGAGGAATGGCCCAAGCTTATTCTCAACCGCCAGGTCGAAAAAGAGTTGGGGAAAGAGAAGCCTATCCCTATCGAAAAAATAACCGGAATGAAGGTAGGGAAAACAGACCAAATTTTGCTCGGCTCCGGAGAGCGATTCCTCCGCCTCTTCAGCTCCGAGGGAAAATTTCTTGCCCTTGCCCGGCCAGACGAATCCGGTCAGAAGTTAATCCCTTTCCTCCTCCTGCGCTAATCGCCCTCTCAGTAAGCCCCTGTTTTGGGGCTAATATTCTGAAATCTGCGTCAAGCGGCAGCCACCGGCACTGTTGCTGGCAGGAGTTCTTGAATTTTTGCCCAACTTATTGTATTTTAAGAGGGTTATGAGGCTGAACAGAAACCAGATTGAACATATGGCATTTGTCATTGTCAGGAATCTCGTCAAGGAAGAGAAGGTGATTCTCGAAGACCGAAACAAAATTGTCGAGGACATTATCAACCTCATCACCGAGGAATTCCAGAAAGAGGACCAGCTCGACCAGGAAGTCCGGGATATATTGAGCCAGCACATGGAAAAAATTCGGCGGGAAAATATCGAGTACCAGACCATGTTCCGGATGATCAAGACAAAACTGGCCAAAGAAAGGAATATCGTACTGTGAGCAATCGTCTTTCGCGGGAGAAAATTAATTATCTTTCGCGCCAGATACTCAACTTGCTCTATAATAACGACCAGGTGGAATTCCTGGACGATCCCAATGAAATCCGTCTAACCATTGTTCATGCCATTGAAGAGGAAATGCGGCTCTACGAATCCTTGGACAAAAAGGCCATCGAGAAAATCCAGTCGCAGAAAAAAACCATCGAAGAGGGAAGCCGCGAGTGGGAAATCCTCTACCGAAAATATTACAATGAAGAACTCGCCAAACTCGGCAAAGTCTCCGAATAAACTGCATCCTGCCACTTTGAACAGCCCGACCATCGAAATTGAAGAGAGAGTTCGCTACTCCGAGACGGACCAGATGGGCGTCGCCCACAATAAAGCCTACTTTGAATGGTTCGAAATCGGCCGGACCGAATTCTGCCGACGCCTGGGCCTTCCCTACCGGGATATCGAAAAGCGCGGATATTATTTCGTCGTCGCCGAAGCTTATTGCCGCTATAAAAAACCCCTTCATTATGACGAGGTTTTTCTGATCCACGTCTCCCTGCGTGAGATGACGCCGAAGAAGTTCGTTTTTGATTATGAAATCTTATCTAAAGAAGATCGCCGCCCTATTGCTTCCGGATATACTGTCCATATCGTTACGAATGCCAAGGCCGAAGTCTGTTCGTTGCCCGAAGACCTACTCAAACAATTGTCCAGCTTAGATTGAGTTCTGCCTAGAAGAGGAAAGACTCAGCCTTAAGGCCGGCGACCGGTCATCTCCCAGTGAATGAGTGACTGGGGGATTAGCCCTTTAGCGAAAAACTCGTCCAGGAAATTCTTCAGGTTAAAGCTCTTTCCCTTCTGCTGCGCGTATTCGGCCATCAGTTTTTCGACCTGGACTTTGCCGATGACATAACTTGTGCCGTACCCGGGCTGGGTAAGATAAATGGAGGCATCGCCCCAAATTGTGTTGCCGTCCCGAAGAACCCAGCCATAGGGCGTGGTCGCGACAGCATAGTCGATGGACTCTTCCAGACTGAACTCGCCACTGTGCAACTTGAGGTCCATGATAGCGCGCACGGCCCGAAAGGCAAGCATGATGTAGACAAGCTCCCGCGCTCGCGGGTTTCGGTCATAAAGTCCTGCGCCCATCATGATTTCTTCAAAAGCCGTCGCCAGGCCTTCCGCCCGGCTGTCCCAAATGTTGTAGAGAAGCGGGACGCCGCGGATTGGATGCGTATTCCGTTTCTCGCGCTGCTTCTCGAGCCAGTGGATACTGTGGCAGAGGAGTGGAAATGGGTCGAGGTAGTTGATGCGGGTGAAAAAATCACGTTGCTCGGGCGGCACAAACGAGCGAACCTCGTCCTCGAGTCGCATATAATCCTCGACTGTGAAAATACTTTTTTCTCGAAGGAAAGCGAAAAATTCGGCCACCGCCGCCTTGTGGCGTTCGTTGAGCTCTTCGAGGTTCGTTGGCTCACGAAGAGGCGGCAGCTTGTGGTTCCGGTGTTCTTCGAGCTTGAGATAGGCAAGCGAGCGCTCGAGCTCGCGTTCACAGATTCTTAACTGCTCAGCCCAGCTGTACGGCACCAGATGAACGTTTTTCTGATACCAGTTGTATTCCTGCACACCAATTCCGGACGGCCCCTTGAGCGACGGCAAGTCAGCCTTGAGCCAGTCTCGAAATTCTTCGGCGGAGCGCCGTGCCTCCTCCACCAACGGCAATAACTCAGGGTGCAGGTCACGAACGCGCTCGGCCAGCGCCCGCAAGGCCACGATTTCACGGTCCTTCTGCCGGATGCCTACAAGCCACAGGTCGGGCGTGCGTTCGACGAGGTTCTGGCGAGCCTGAGCCAGGATGCTGGGGATGGCGGCCAGCCTGAACCGCAGTTCCGACCGGGCTTTTTCATCCAGGGGGAAGCGATACTGCCAGAGGTTCAAGACGCCGTATATTTCCGGGCCCTCACGCAGCGGCACGTCAGGCTCTGAGGTCTGGATGACGGCATAAAAGCTCGGCATGCGCGCCCAGGGACGGAGCACCCGATGGTCGAACTCCAGGCCGTTAAGTTCCGCCCGCACGATTTCATAGTCGACCTGGCGCTCAACCGGCCAGGTAGAAGGGTCGATCGCTCGCAGCCGATGGCGGAACTCGGCGATTTGGGATTTCTGACGGTTCATGGCCTGGGCAGTATAGTCGGGAATCCCATTGGCCACTTCAGGCTTCTGAAAATCGCGGAATTCTCTGAAGAACGCCAGCAGGTCGTCATAGCTTTTCGTTCGAGCCGGCGGTTCCTGGCCGCTTCTTCCGCACCCAACCAGCATAAAAATTGACAACAGCGATACGGCAACCAACCTTAATAATGAAAATATTGCTCTCATCGCCATCCTCTCTCCCGCCTATCCTCGCCAGCCTCAGGCGCTTAATTGCAGAGGCTAATCAGGCAAATGGAATATAGCCCTGAATTCAGGATGGCCGCGAATTGACTGGAAGACCGGAAGGATAACAGGAAATCCCGGCTTCAGCTCTTTGACGGGTCGGGGCGGCTCATTCAAGATGGCATAGAGCACCGATTGCTCTTTCTCTCCCCGGAATGGCAACTCCCCGGTCACCATTTCATAAAGCACAACTCCCAGTGACCAGATGTCCGTTCGTTCATCGACGCTCTCGCCCCGGGCTTGCTCGGGTGACATATAGGCGACTGTCCCCAGGGTTGTGCCCGGCAAAGTCATTCTGGCCTGGCCGGCGAGTTTGGCCAGGCCGAAATCGACGATTTTGGCTGTCCCTATAGGCGTGAAGAGAATGTTTCCGGGCTTGATGTCCCGATGGACAATTCCCTCTTCATGGGCTTTGGACAAACCCTCGGCAACCTGGGCAGCAATGCCGATGACCTCGGCTGCAGGGAGAGGTCCTTTTTTTATTTTTTCCTTGAGGCTTTCTCCCTTGTAGCAGGCCATGGCGATGTAGATCTCGGCCGTCTTTTCTTCGCCGATCTCGTGAATGGTGCAGATGTTCGGATGGTCAAGGGAAGAAGCAGCCCGGGCCTCATGGACAAACCTTTCCCTGGCCTCAGCATCTCCGGTTAAATCAGCCGGCAAAAATTTAAGGGCCACTGTCCGCTTGAGGTCTTCGGCCTCGTAAACAACCCCCATCCCGCCCCGTCCAATTTCCCTCTTTATGCTGTATTTTTCTGAAATAATCGTGCTCGGAGGTATATGGGCCCTGACCGGCCGAAGCGTCTTTGTCTCGTCAGAGCTCACTTTTTTCCCTCTCTCCCGTTGAACCCAGAATATCAGCAATGCAAAGGGGAGTCAAACGGAAATAATGCGTTCTGCTTTTAAGGCGAGCTGAGATAACCTCTTTTCTGGAGATAAGCTTTCAGAGCATCTGACCAGAGAGAGAATTCCTTCAATCCCAGAGCTTTGGCTCTTTTGTTCTCGAGCACAGAATAAGCGGGCCGACGCGCCTTAGCCCTGAAGGTCAGGGAGTCAACAGGCTCCAGACGGGGCTTTCTCCCCAGCAGGGAAAAAATCTCCCGGGCAAATTCATACCAGGAGCACTCCCCTTCGTTCGTCATGTGGAAGAGGCCATAATGCGAAGTCCGGATGAGCTCACTCACTCTTTCGGCCAGCTCTGCGGCTGAGGTGGGCGTCACCCGCTGGTCATGGACGACACGGAGCAACCTTCCCTCCCTCTCGAGCTCAATCATCCGGTCGACAAAATTATAACCTTTTTCTTTAGAGCTGGCTGCTCCGTAGAGACCACAAGTACGAATGATAAAATATTTTTCTAGAATCGTCTGGACAAAAATTTCTCCGGCCAGCTTGGAAACACCGTAGACACTCAGCGGAGAGGGATGGTCCTCTTCAACGTAAGGACTGCCTTTCTTTCCATCAAAGACATAGTCGGTGCTGAAATGGACAAGGACAAAATCCAGGTCCCGAGCCATCAAGGCAAGGTTTCGCACGGCGATGGCGTTGACAAGGAAAGGCATCTCGGGGTTGTCCTCGCACTCGTCCACCCGATGGTAGGCAGCAGTGTTAATGACCAACTCAGGCGCCAGGTTCCGGAGCACCTCTCGCGTCTCCTCCGGCTTGGTAATATCAAAGTCCGGATAATAAAGAGGAACGACATCGTCTCCGGCGAGCACCCTATAGAGCTCTGAGCCCAGCTGACCATCGGCCCCGATGAGAGCGATTTTCACGTCCGCCGCCTTTCAAGAAACAAGCTTCAACGCATATCCGCGTTGCCAAATGTTCTCGGACACTTCTGGAAATTAAATGAATCGAACCTGCTTGTCAAGAAAAGGTCGGCGGGCCAAAGCGGACATAGGATTGCCCTTTTAAACTTGGCGCTTTGTCGCCAGGAAATGGTGGACAATTCTGCGGATCAATCCAGAATCGCGCGGTGTTGCGGCCAGGGCTTGCTCAAACAAAAAATTATTCTCGGTTCGCCGTTTGAGGAGATTGCCGAGGAGCTCCCGGGCGGCAGCAACGTCAATTTCGGGATGAAACTGGATTCCCCATACCGGCTGGCCTTTGAGCTTAAACGCCTGGACGGAGCACGCGGGTGTGGAAGCCAGAATAAAAAAATCGTGATCCAGGTTGATGACCTCGTCAAAATGGATGGAGAAACTATAGGCAATTCGGGGTTTTCCCAGAAGGCCATTCGGTCGAAGAATCTTTATCGGAATCCACCCAATTTCGGGTTGAGGGCAGCGCCGGACGTGGGCGGGCCCCCGGAGAGCGAGCACAAGGAGCTGATGGCCGTAACAGCTACCAAGAACGGGGAAACCCCTAGCAAGGACTTCTTTCACCACTTCAACTTCTTCGGCAACCCACGGTTCCCTCTGGACGATGGAAGCTTCAGAGCCGGTGAGAATAAGATGGGTGTAACCATCGGAGAGGTTAGGAAACTCTCCATCCACCGCTCGGAACGATTCCCAGGGGACAGAAAGAAACTGCCGCCAGTGGTCGATTGGCTTATAGACAGTGGGGTCGATAGAATTATCGAGGATCGCGACTTTAAGGCTGGTGGGGCTTCTCTTCTTCTTCAAGCGCATCGCTGGGCATTTATTATAATCGAATATTTTGTTTTTAGAGAAAAAATTTGCTATAATGCGCCTCATTACGGAGGAAAAAGTGTACGTTGTCAATGAGGAAACTGAACTCCATGTCATTACACCTAACGAGCCTGGCATTCTAGGCCGTGTTCTTGGAACCCTGGCCAACGCGGGCGTCAACCTCAAGGCTCTGTCGGCTTATTCTGAAGAAAAAAAGGGGCACTTCCGGTTGATCACAGCCGACAACAAGAAAGCGGAAAAAGCCCTGAAACAGCTCGGCTACAAAGTTTCTTCGCATAAGGTCATCACCGTCCAGATTGGCGACCGGATTGGTGCCGGAGCTGAAATCGGCGCCCTCCTCGGCAACGCGGCCGTTGATATCGATTACTGCTACGGGACTTCAGCTGGCCTGGGGCGAGCCCTCCTTGTTTTCCGCACGAATAACCATAAAAAAGCCCTTGAGACTCTAAGCTAAGTCCCTTCACTTCAGGTGCTTTTTTCTTTTTGACGATTCTTAGTTTTTCTATCGATTTTATAGATTTTATAAAGTTGTTCGGCCCGCCTTAATCCAGACAAAGCGAAGAGCGGTCGCGAGTGACTCAGGTAAGGGGAACGACTTTAAAAATGACGCCCTTGGGGTCCGGGCACGTGAGGTACTCGGTCTCTGAGATCCAGTCGTCATCCGGAAGCTCGTCTTCCCTCTGCTTGGCGGTGAGGAAAGGAAAAAGGCTGTTGAGGGCATACAAGCAGACCTTTTTCCCGGCCGGGACCTCGAGGGTTCCTTCGCCCCGGACATAGAACACGTCTCCGGGTTTGTGCTTGGCGCCGCACCGCTCTTTGACCTGGGCAACCTCAATTCTTAATTCTCTCATCCCTTCTCCTTCTGGCTTTAATGATATCCTCTTCCAGCCCAGAATGCAACGTCCATTCATGCTGTCTCTTTAAAGTCGTGCGATCTCAAAATTACCCATTGAAAGACCTAACAAGTCCTGTCCTTTTCCAAACCTTAATACGCTACCAGCCAGGTCAATTCAGTCTCAGGCGAATTAAATAGAAAATCATGAATTCTTGCCTAGAGGAAATTCCTTATCTTCTAATCTAAGTGGGGTATTGACATTGACAAGGGGAATTTATTTGTCTTAAAATGGTGCCTTCGAGTGTAGACCATAAGGAGGCCATCATGGCGACGAAAGCCGAACCGAATGTCGTTCCACTGTGCGACGTTCTGCTCGTTTTACTCATCATTTTCATGGTCATCACCCCCATTGTCCAGAAAGGAATTGACGTCAAGCTTCCCGAAACTCAGGCCGATACCTCGGGAGGTACTCCTGCCGGCCTCATCGTCCTTACTCTCCACAAAGACCTCACCGTTGACATCAATCAGGAGAAAATCGAGTTGAAGCTCCTCCAGGACCGACTTCAGTCAATTTACGCGGCCCGTCAGGATAAAACCATTTTCATCCGGGCCGATGCTAAGCTTCCCTACAGCCGAATCGTTGAATTGATTGATATTGCAAAAGGTGCGGGTGTGGAGGTCCTGGGGATTATTCCTGAATATTTCGCCGAAGAAGATACAAACTAATCTCCAGCGTCCGGGTTTTTAAGCTCCCGCCTTAAAAAAGCTTTTACCGGGGGACAATTTTCCTTTTTATCTTTCAGCCCGATAATATCCTCCCATAAATCATCCATCTAAGGACTGAGAAAACAAAAGAACAGATTTTGGGCGACAGGATAAACTATTTGATCGGCCCGATGACCTCTCGGGAAATGACCAATCGCTGGATTTCGTTAGTCCCTTCGTAAATCTGCAACAACTTGGCGTCCCGCATGAGCTTTTCTACCGGATAATCTTTCATGTAGCCATAGCCCCCAAATATCTGGACGACCTCGATGGTTGTCCGCATGGCCACATCAGACCCGAAACACTTGGCCATCGCCGAGTCCTTACCGCAGGGTTTTCCCTGGTCCATCAACCACGCCGAATACCAGACGAGAAGGCGAGCGGCGTTGATTTCCATGGCCATCTGGGCAATCTTGAAGGCTGTGTTCTGGAAAGTGGCAATCGGTTTGCCGAACTGCGTCCTGGTCTTGGCATATTCAATCGCATACTCCAGAGCCGTCCGGGCTACTCCTACCCCTGCGGCGCCGACTGAGGCCCGGGTTTTGTCGAGCGTCTTCATGGCCACCAAGAAGCCCATCCCTTCTTTGGCGAGCAAGTTTTCTTCAGGAATTCTGACTTCTTCGAAGAAAAGCTCGGTCGTGTTGGAGGCACGATGGCCCATCTTGTCTTCCTCTTTGCCAACCGTTATCCCCGGTGTTTCTCGAGGCACGATGAAAGCACTGATTCCGCGAGGTCCTCTTTCCGGGTCAGAGTTGGCAAAGACCACATAAAGGCTGGCGATTCCGCCGTTGGTGATAAAGCACTTGGAGCCGTTGATAACGTACTCGGAGCCAACTTTCCGGGCAGTTGTCTTGAGCGCCGAGGCGTCTGATCCAGCCTCCCTTTCAGTCAGGCAGAAAGAAGCAAAGGATAGCTTCTCGGTGCAGGGAGTTAAGAACTTTCTCTTTTGTTCCTCGGTTCCGAAGAGAATGATGGGGGTGAAAGCCAGCGAGCTGGCCATGATCGTCGTGAACATCCCGGCGCACCCCGCTGCCAGCTCTTCGCTGAGAATCGCGATGTCCAGCTCTTTCAGACCTCCTCCTCCGTATTCTTCCGGGATGTTGCAGGTGATGAAGCCCGCTTCAAAGGCCTTCTTCATGATTTCATCGGGGAATTCATCACCCTTGTCGTATTTGGCCGCATTGGGCCTCATTTCCTTGAGGGCAAATTCACGCGCCATTGCCTGAAGGGCCAATTGTTCTTCGGTCAAGCTGAAATCAATCACGCCTTCCTCCTCTCTTTTTATTCTTTGTTGTTTCTAAAAGGAATCGTTCTCCCTTATATACCGGAAGTCAGGGGAAGTCAACCGCCGTTCTCTCCCAACCAGCGAAATCGCTCTCTCGCCATGGCAAAGGCAGGCTCTGAAACACCCAAGACCTTCTCGACAATGTCCTGACTGCGCGACCCTCGAGTGGCTCCCGCATCCAGGCAGAGGAAAAGCTTATTTCCACCCCTATCGATAAAGAAAGAAAGCAAAGAACCGGGCTGGGAGGAGGCATAGGCTGAAAGGCTGGCTTCTATAAAGGCATAAGAATCGATTTCCAGAATACCCTGCTCTTCTTTTTTTCTTTGGATTGCCTCCATTACTCTTGGCTCGCTGAGGTCAAGGGAATAGATACTTTCCTTGATCCTCCGAAGAAGAGGAAGAGCCTCGTCATCGACTTGCCTCATCCGGAGAATTTTGAAGCCCGGAGCCAGCCACCGGTTGAGGCGAGAGATAAACGCTTTCTCTTCGTAACCGAACCGGCTCTTGAATTCAAAGCACTCTTCTTTCCCTTCCATACCCAGGGGAAGAGCTGGCCCATAGGAGATCATCATCTTCGGATGGAAGCCCTCTGAAAAAGCGGGTTGGATACCGGCCCGACGGAAAGCTCTCTGGAGCTGGCTAATGGTATCAAGGTGCGAAAGGAAGCGCGCCTGGCCGGTTTTCTGATAAAAAACGAGGTAGCGAACATTCTTTTCCCTGACCAGCCCAAAGGAAGGCCAGGCAAAGGGTTTAATTCTTATCGTAGGAGACCGGGCTTTTCGGTGTTGAAGAGGGAGAGAACAACCCTGGCAAAGTTGGCACTCTACATCCTGGCACGAAGGCGTAGCCTCTTCCCGGAAAGCCTTTTTCTGCTCGCGAAGCAAAAAGGCATTCTTTAAGCCGGAATCGATATGACTCCATGGAAGCTGCGCTTGCGGGTTCAAAGCCTTAAGGTAAAGATGATAATCCAGGTTTTCTTCAGCGAAGGCAGCTTCCCAGCGCGAAAAATCAAAAAAATCTTTCCATCCGTCAAACCTGGCTCCCTTCTTCCATGCCGCGATAAGAACCGGGGCAAGGCGGCAATCCCCCCGCGAGAAAATGGCTTCGAGAATGGAGTTCTCAACTGGCTGCTCTTTAAGTTTGACCGAGCGAAGGCGACGCAGCCGGCGGCACAGGAATGCCTGTTTCTCCTTCAGGAGCTCTGGCTCCTCCATGGCCAGCCACTGGAAAGGTGTATGAGGCTTGGGAATGAAAGAAGAAAGGCTGAGGTTGATTTTCGGTGGGGAATGAAGAATTCCTCTGCCCACGCGCACAATCTCCTCCACCAGGCTGACAATTCCCAGAAGGTCGCTTTCTTTTTCTGTCGGCAATCCAATCATGAAATAAAGCTTGAGGAGCCTCCAGCCTTGTCGGAAAGCATTCTCCGCTGCCCTAAGGATGTCCTCGTCACTCAGGTTCTTGTTGATCACCCGACGGAGACGCTCGGTGCCGGCTTCCGGGACAAGGGTGAAGCCCGTTTTTCGGACTTGAACGATGCTCTCAGCCAGGCTCGCCGAAAGTCCTTTCGGGCGGAGCGAAGAAACAGAGAGCGAGATTTTCGCTCGGGCAAGTTCCTTCATTATCGCTTCGACGATATCCTCAAGCCAAGGATAATCGCTCACAGAAAGGGCCGAAAGAGAGACGTCTTCATAGCCTGTGACAGCTAGGCTTCGACAGGCTTTCCTGATAATCTCAAGCGGCGCCCGGTACCGAAAAGGATGGTAGATACTTGTGGCTTGGCAAAATCGACATTTCTGAGGGCATCCCCTGGCCATTTCGATGGCCACACGGTCAAAGATAGCCTGCACATTGGGGACAATGATTTTTTCAGGAAACAAATCGCCGCTCAAGGGGGAAAATATTCGCTTTGACACGAGAGGTGGAAATCCTGCCTGAGGTCGCCGAGCCAAGAGAGAAGATCCCGGTGGCTCATAAAGCGTGTAGAACATAGGCACATAGACACCCTTGAGCGTGGCTAACTCTTCCAGTATCTTCTTTCGGCTGGACCTCCTTTTTTTCAAGTCCAAATAAACCTGGACTAACTCCGGCAGTGCCTCCTCACCGTCCCCGAGGACAAAGGCGTCAAATAGCTCAGAAAGAGGTTCAGGATTAAATGCAGCCGGGCCACCGGCAATC
>FWPV01008995.1_pt1 | contig 17138 bp, 13 predicted proteins | sample 2228371 | NCBI WGS metagenome assembly FWPV01 (sample SAMEA103939776, study PRJEB20133) | metagenome | reverse complement strand
CTCCCCCTCGTCGGGTTCCTCGGGTCCAGCGGCGCCGATCTCACCGACGGGGTCGCCGGGCTGCACGGGTGGGGCAGGGCGGCACAGGCGGTCGTGGCCTGCTCGGGGATCGTGCCGATCCTGGTGGCCATCACCGGCCCGGTGGTCGCCGGGCCGGCGCTCGTGCTCGGCCTGGCGGACCAGGTGGTCATGACCCGCGACGCCTACTCGTACCTGAGCGGCCCGAACATGGTCGCGGAGTACACCGGCGTCGTCGTCGACCACCTGGAGCTCGGCGGCCCGCACGCCCACGCCCGGCACACCGGGGCCGCATCCCTGGTGGTTCCCGACCGGGACGCCGCCGAGGAGGCGATCGCCGACCTCCTGTCGTTCCTGCCGGACTCGACCGATGCCGAACCTCCCCGGCTCGCCGCCGCCGATCCGGTGGACCGGCCGACACCGGCAGCCGGGGCGGTGCTGCCCGCGCAGCCGACCGGCAGCTATGACATCCGGGACGTCATGCGCGAGATCGTCGATGACGGCGACCTGCTCGAGCTGCGGCCGCGGTGGGCGCCGAACCTCGTGACGGCACTCGCCCGGATCGGTGGCCGTCCGGTGGGGATCCTCGGGAACCAGCCCCTCGCCATCGCCGGCACGCTCGACATCCCGGCATCGCAGAAGGGTGCCCGCTTCGTGGCCTGGTGCGACGCGTTCAACCTGCCCCTGGTCACGCTGGTCGACACCCCCGGCTTCTACCCGGGCAAGGACCTCGAGTGGCGGGGGATGATCCGCCACGGCGCACAGCTGGTGTTCGCGTACGCCCGCGCCACCGTGCCCCGCATCTGTGTGATCCTCCGCAAGAGCTACGGCGGCGCCTACATCGTCATGGACTCCAAGCGGATGGGCAACGACCTGTGCCTGGCCTGGCCCACGGCCGAACTGGCGGTGATGGGCGCCAAGGGCGCAGTCGAGATCCTCCACCGGCGGGCCACCCCCGAGGAGCGCCGGCAACGCGAGCGGGAGTACGAGGAGCGGTTCCTGAACCCGTACCTCGCCGCCGAGCGGGGCTACGTCGACGCGGTGATCGACCCGGCCGAGACCCGCGCCGCAGTGGCGGCCGGGCTCGAGGCGCTGGCCAGCAAGCGCGAGGTGCTGCAGGGCCGCAAGCACGACAACACGCCCCTCTGAGGGCGGACCGTGCACCGCTGCGGCCGACTCCGTAGCATGCGCAGCGGATCGGACAGGGCGACGGGAGGCGCAGTGCCTGACACCATCACCATCATCGACGACCGCACCGGGAAGAAGGTCACGGTCGAACTCGTCGACGGATGCTTCCCGTCGTCAGCGTTGCGCGAGCTCGACCCCGACCTGCGGATGTACGACCCGGCGTTCCTGTCCACGGCGGCGTGCAAGAGCGCGATCACCTACCTCGACGGCGACGCCGGCATCCTGCGCTACCGCGGGTATCCCATCGAGCAACTCGCCGAGCACTCCACCTACCTCGAGGTGGCCTACCTGCTGCTCAACGGCGAGCTCCCCAACGCGCAGCAGCTGGCGACCTGGACCCACGACGTCACCCACCACACGTTCATCCACGAGAACATGCGCAAGCGGTTCGTGGACGGGTTCCACTACGACGCCCACCCGGTGGGGATGTTCATCTCGGCGGTGGCCGCCCTCGGCACCTTCTACGAGGACGCAAAGCTCATCTTCGACGTCCCCAGCCGCGACAAGCAGATCCTCCGGCTGATCGCCAAGATGCCCACGTTGGCGGCGATGTGCTACCGCTTCTCGGTGGGCCTGCCGTTCGTCTACCCGAACAACGACCTGTCGTTCCCGGCGAACTTCCTCAACATGATGTGGAAGGTCGGGGAGTACGAGGTCCACCCCGCCCTCGAGCGGGCCATGGACATCCTGTTCATCCTCCACGCCGACCACGAGCAGAACTGCGGCACCACCGCGATGCGGGTGATCGGTTCGAGCCACGCCGACCCGTACTCCGCGTGTGCCGGCGCCGCCGCTGCGCTGTACGGCCCCCTGCACGGCGGGGCCAACGAGGCGGTCGTGCGCATGCTCGAGGACATCGGCTCGATCGAGGAGGTGCCCGCGTTCATCGAGAGCGTGAAGGCGGGCAAGGGCCGCCTCATGGGCTTCGGGCACCGCGTCTACAAGAACTACGACCCCCGGGCCAAGATCATCAAGGAGACGGCCTACAAGGTCTTCGAGGTCACCGGGAAGAACCCCCTGCTCGACATCGCCCTGAAGCTCGAGGAGGTGGCGTTGGCCGACGAGTACTTCACCAGCCGGAAGCTGTACCCCAACGTCGACTTCTACTCGGGCCTCATCTACCAGGCGATGGGCTTCCCGGTGGACATGTTCACCGTGCTGTTCGCCATCCCCCGGACCGCCGGCTGGCTCGCCCACTGGACGGAACTGCTCGGCGACAAGGACCAGAAGATCAGCCGGCCCCGGCAGCTGTACACCGGCGTCGGCGCCAGGGACTACGTGCCCGTCGAACAGCGCTGATCGGGGCGGCGCAGCGTGGGCGTGCCGATCGCGGTCGTCGACGCGTTCACCGACCGCCCGTTCTCGGGCAACCCGGCCGGGGTCGTCGTGCTCGAAGGCCTACCGCCCGGGTCGTGGCCGTCCGACGGGTGGCTGCAGGCGGTGGCGGCAGAGGTGAACCTGGCCGAGACGGCCTTCACCGTGCGGCACGCCGACGGGGAGCGGGCACTGCGGTGGTTCACCCCCACCACCGAGGTCGACCTGTGCGGGCACGCCACGCTGGCCACCGCCTTCGTGCTCGGCGAGGCCGGGCCGGTCCGGTTCCACACCCGCTCGGGCGTGCTCACCTGCCGCCGCGTGGGACCTACGGTCGAGATGGACTTCCCGGCCGACGACCCGCAGCCGGTGGCCGTCCCCGGGTCGCTCGGCGCCGTGCTCGGCACCGCTGACCTCTACGAGGTGGCCAGGGGCCGATCCGACCTGCTGGTCGAGCTCGGATCGGCGGCGGCGGTCCGCCAGCTCGCACCGGATCTGGGGCGGGTCGCGGCCCTGCCGTTCCGGGCGGTGATCGTCACGGCTCCCGGTGACCGCGACGGGATCGACTGTGTCAGCCGGGTGTTCGCCCCCGCGGTGGGGATCCCCGAGGACGCAGTGACCGGCTCGGCCCACTGCACGCTGGCCGGCTTCTGGGGCCAACGCCTGGGACGCGACGAGCTCGTCGGGGAGCAGGCCTCGGCCAGGGGTGGCACGGTGCGGATGCGGCGGGCCGGCGACCGGGTGGTGCTGGGCGGTACGGCGACGATCGTGTGGCGGGGTGAGCTGCTGGCCGATCCGGCCTGAGTGCGCCCGACGGCCTACGGTCAGCAGCCATGACCACGAACCGCCGCTGGGTCCTGGCCGAGCGTCCCGTGGGGGCGCCCGACGAGCGGACCTTCCGCCTCGAGGAGCTGGCCGCACCCGAACCGGCCGACGGCGAGGCCCTGGTGCAGACCCTGGTGTTCTCGCTCGACCCGGCCATGCGGGGGTGGATCAACGGGGAGGACACGTACGTCACCGGCATCCGGCCCGGCTACCTCATTCGTGTCGCAGGTGTCGGCCGGGTGGTGGCGTCCAACTCGGCCCGGTACCCCGAGGGTGCGCTCGTGTACGGGATGACCGGCTGGCAGGAGTTCGCCATCGCCGGGCCCGGCAACCCCATGCAGGTCCTCCCCGAAGGTACCGACCCCCGCCTGGCCGTGGGGCTGTTCGGCACCACCGGTCTCACCGCCTACTTCGGGCTGCTCGAGGTCGGCGCGCTGCGCGACGGCGAGCGGGTCCTGGTGTCGGGCGCCGCCGGTGCCACCGGGTCGGTGGCCGGGCAGATCGCCAAGATCAAGGGCTGCCACGTCGTGGGCGTGGCCGGCGGCCCCGAGAAGTGCGCGCTGCTCACCGGCACGTTCGGGTTCGACGGAGCCATCGACTACAAGCGCGATGACGTGTTCGCCGCCGTGCGGGCACACTTCCCCGAGGGCATCGACGTGTTCTTCGACAACACCGGCGGGCCCGTCCTCGACGCCGCGCTGGCCAACCTGCGTGAGCGCGCCCGCATCGTGCTGTGCGGCGCCATCAGCCAGTACAACGACACCGAGCTGCCCGCCGGGCCGCGCAACTACCTCCAGCTGATCCTCAAGCGGGCCCGCATGGAGGGGTTCATCGTCATCGACTACCGGGCCCGCTTCGGCGAGGCCCAGCAGCAGCTCGCCGCGTGGCTCGCCGAGGGCAGGCTGCGTCAGGTCGACACCGTGATCGACGGGCTCGACCGGGCGCCGGAGGCCTTCACCATGCTGTTCACCGGCGGGAACACCGGCAAGCTCATGGTGCGCGTGGCGCACTGACCGTCGGTGCGCGTGGCGCACTGACCGTCGGTGCGCGTGGCGCACTGACCGTTGCGCCGCCTCAGCTTCCGACGCTCACCCAGGCGGTGCCGGCACCTTTCCGGAGCCGAACCGACAGCGCCGTGCCCTCGTCCCAGCGGCGCCGGTCCTCGGCGTGCACGACGGTCCCCGACGGCAGGCGGAGGCGGTAGTGGTGGACGCCCCGCCCGTAGGTGCGGGCGATCACCCGGGCCGGACCACCCGGCTCGAGGGCCAGGTCGTGATGGTGCACCACCAGCGCGACGTCCCGGGCCGGTGGCGGTGGGGTCTCCAGCCGCACCGGACCGACCTCGCTGGTCCAGTGGTCGGCGTCGGGCCACAACGGCACCAGATCGGCGCCGGCCACGAAGCGGGCGACGAACGCCGTGGCCGGCCGGTCGTGGACCTCCTCGGGCTCGCCGAGCTGCTCGAGCCGACCGCCGTGCAGCACCGCCACACGATCGCCGACCGCCAGGGCCTCGTCGCGGTCGTGGGTCACCAGCACGGCCGTGGCCGCCCGGGCCCGCAGCACGCCGACCACCTGTTCGCGCAACTCGGCCCGCAGGCCGGGGTCGAGCGCGGCGAACGGCTCGTCGAGCAGCACCACGTCGGGCCGGGGGGCCAGGGCACGGGCGAGGGCGACCCGCTGCTGTTCGCCGCCGGACAGCTCGTGCGGGTAGCGACCGGCCAGCGCGCCGAGACGGATCAGCTCGAGCAGGGCGGGCACCTCGGCGCGGCGCTCTCGGCGGGGCAGGCCGAACCCCACGTTCTCGGCGACGGTGAGATGGGGGAACAGGGCGTGCTCCTGGAACACGAGCCCCACCCGCCGCCGCTCGGGGGGCACCGGGCGCACCCCGGCGCCGGCCACCAGCCGGTCACCGATGCGCACCGACCCGGCGGTGGGGTCGAGGAGCCCGGCCAGCACCCGCAGGAAGGTCGACTTCCCACAGCCGCTCGGCCCGACCAGGGTGAGCAGCTCCCCGGCGCGCACCTCGAGCGAGACGTCGCGGAGGATTCCGGCGTGCAGGCCCTCGACCACCACCGCAGTCAAAGCCGGACCTCCTCACCACGCTCGAGCAGCACGAGCAGCACGACGAGCAGGATGGACGACAGCCCGGCCAGCAGCAAGGACGGCACCGCCGCCTGCTCCCACAGCGACTCGCTCGTCGCCTGCCACACCCACACCGGCAGCGTGTCCAACCCAAAGGGTCGCAGCACGAGCGTCACCGGGAGTTCCTTGAACACGTCGATCCCCACCAGGGCGGCCGCCGCCAGCAGGCCGGGCCGCACCAGGGGCAGCTCGACGCGTCGGGTCACCCCCCACGGCCGTTCGCCGAGGGTGCGGGCGCTGGCCACCAACGCCGGGGTGACCTTGGCGAAGCTGGCGTCGAGTGACTGGTGTGCCACGGCGAGGTACCGGACGATCAGCGCGTACACGAGGCCGGCGAAGCTGCCCATGAGGAGCACGCCCCCGGGGAGCCAGCTGCGCCGGTCCAGCGCGGTGAGCACGACGAGCACGCCGACGGCGACCACCGGCCCGGGGACGGCGTAGCCGACGTTGACCACCCGGGCCAGCGCCCCGGCCAGGCGCGAGTTCCCGGCGTGGCGGGCCAGCACCGTGACCACCAGCCCGATCGTCAGGCATGCGACGACGGCCACCGCCGCGAGCCTGAGGCTGTCGGCGGTGTGGGCCGCCGGCCCGCCCGAGACGGTGACCGCCTCACCGGCCCGGACGGTCGCCGCCGCCCACCCGGCCAACCGCCACAGTGGCACCCCTGCGACCACGGCGACGAACGTGACAAGCCCGCCGGCCGCCGACCAGGCCCGCCATCCCCTCAGACGGACGGGTTCCACGGGCCGATCACGGCCACCGCGCTGATCGAACCGGGCCCGACCCCGCAGGCCCCGTTCGGCCAGGATCACGGCCAGCCCGGCCAGGACCAGCACACCGGCCAACTCGGTGGCGGCCTGGCGGTCGGCGAGACCGAACCACACCCGGAACACCCCGTCGGCGACGGTCTGGACGTTGAACAACCGCACGGTCCCGACGTCGGTGAGGGTCTCCATCACCACGAGTGCCGTCCCGGCGGCGAGCGAGGGGCGGGCCATCGGCAACACCACCCGCCGGAACGCCTGAGCGCGGCTGCAGCCGAGCGTCCGGGCAACCTCGACGGGGACCGCTGACTGCTCGCGGAACGCCGCCCGGGCGAGGAGGTAGACGTACGGGTACAAGCTCCCTATCAGCACGAGCGCGCACAGCCACAACGACCGGACGTCGGGGAACCACGCGTCGTCCCCGAGCCGCTCCCGCCACCAGGTCTGCACCGGGCCGGCGTAGTCGAGCGTGTCGAGCCACACGAACCCGGTCACGTACCCGGGCAGGACGAGTGGCACGGCGAGCGCCCAGCCGAGCACCCGCCGGCCGGGGAACCGGTAGGCGCTCACCAGCCAGGCCAGCGCCGTGCCCACGGCGAGGGAGCCGAGGCCGACGAGCACCACGAGCGTTGCCGTCGATCGCAGCATGCCCGGCAGGCGGGTCCGCCACAGGTGCGCCCACACCTCGCCGGTCGGGTCGAGGATCGACGCCAGCACGACTGCGAGCGGGACGACCGCCAGCGCGGCGACGACGGCCAGCGGCCCGAGGGCCGCCAGCCGCCGTCCTGCCGGGAGCCCGGCGACGTTCACGGCCGGGGGTGGGTCACTTGTAGCCCACCCGGTCGAGCAGCGTGACGGCCGCAGGCTGCAGGATGCCGAACTGCTCGACGGAGATGGGGTCGGCGTTCAGCTGACCCCACGCCTGGAGCTCGGCCCGGGGTTCGACCCCGCTGGCGGCCGGGTACTCGTAGTTGGCATCGGCGAACTGCTGCTGGCCGTCGGTGAGCAGCCACTCGATGAGCGCCCGGGCTGCGGCGGGGTTGGGGGCGTTGGCGGTGATCCCGGCGCCGCTCACGTTCACGTGGGTCCCGCCCGGACCCTGGGGCCAGGAGATCGCCACCGGGAAGCCGGGCTTCTCGGCCAGGATCCGGCCCAGGTAGTAGGTGTTGGCGATGGCCACGTCGCACTCCCCGGCGGCGACGGCCTCGAGGATCTTCGTGTCGGAGTCGATGAACACCGGGCTGTTGGCCAGCCAACTCCTCACCACCGCCTCGGCCTGCCCCTCGCCTCGATTCGCGATGAGGCTCGCCACCAGCGACTGGGTGTACGGGTGGGTGGCCGGGCGCAGGCACAGCCGACCCTTCCACCGGGGATCACCGAGCGCCTCGTACGAGGTGGGCACCTCAGCGGGAGCGACCCGCTCGGTCGAGTAGTAGACGGTGCGGGCGCGACGGGACAGGGCCGTCCACGTCCCCTGCGGGTCCCGGAGGTTCTCCGGTACCACCGACGTCACCACCTCGGAGTCCAAGGGGGCGAACAGGCCGTCGGCGGCGGCCAGTTCGAGGTTCGCGGCATCAGCGGTGATCAGCACATCGGCGGGCGTGTTCTTCCCCTCGGCCTTGATGCGCTCGCGCAGCTCGGGGTCCCGGCCGGTGGTGAAGCGGACCTCGATGCCGGTGGCCTGGGTGAACGCCTCGAACACCGGCTCGATCCCGTAGTGGCGACCGAGGTAGACGGTCACGGTGCCCCCGGGACTGCTCGTTGTGGTGCCTCCGGAACCGGCGGTCGTCGTGGACCCTGCGCCCGTCGTCGCCGTCGGTTCGGCCGTGCTGCCGCCGTCGTCGCCCCCGCACGCGGCCAGCGCGACCGCGCCGACGGCGACCATGGCGACCAGGCGGAGCCGCCGACCCACTGAGAACCTCATCCCCGACCTCCACTGCGTGACGGACCGGACCTGCTCCGGACTGTGTTAGGTCAACCTAACATCGGAGATCAGGCACTGACAAGCTCATCAGTGGGGCGGGCCCGACACCTCGAGGAGGATCTTGCCGACGTTGGCGTTGCGCTCCATGTGGCGGTGGGCGTCGGCGACCGCCTCGAGCGGGAAGCGGGAGTCGATCACCGGGCGCAGGACCCCGGCCTCGAACCAGGGCAGCACCTCACGGGCGAAGCGACGGGTGAGCGCGATCTTCTCCTCGAGCGGTCGCGCCCGCAGCACGGTCCCGATGAGCGCGGCCCGCTTGGGCAGGAGCTTGCCGAGCGAGAACGTCGCCTGCTGCGAGCCCATCACCCCGACCTGCAGGATCCGGCCGCGTACCGCCAGGGCGTCGACGTTCCGTTCCAGCTCGCTGCCCCCGATGACGTCGAGGATCACGTCCGCGCCCTGCGGCGCCCACGCCCGGAACGCCGTCAACCAGTCGTGGGGCGACCGCTCGAGGGCCGCATCGGCGCCGAGTTCCCGGCAGGCGGCCAGCTTGCCGGCCGACGCGGTGACTGCCACCCGGGCCCCGTAGGCCCGGGCGAGCTGGATGGCGGCGGTGCCCACCCCCGAGGCTCCGGCGTGCACCAGCACCGTGCTGCCCGGGCCCATGCCGCCCTGCACCACCAGGGCGTCCCATGCGGTCAGGAACACCTCGGGGATCGCAGCGGCGTCGACCACGCCGACCGTGGCGGGCACGGCCATCAGCTGGCGTTCGTGGACGGCGATGCGCTCGGCATAGGCCCCGCCGGCGACGATCCCCATGACCTCGTCGCCGGGACGCCACAAGGTGCACCGCTCCCCCACCGCCGCCACCCGACCGGCGAGCTCGAGCCCTGGGATCTCGTCCACCATCGGAGGCCCCGGGTACAGCCCCATGCGCTGCAGCAGGTCGGCGCGGTTGAGCGCAGTGGCGGCCACGGCCACCACCACCTCCTCGGGTCCGGGAACCGGGTCAGGCACCTCCCGGAGGGTCAGGACCTCCGGACCACCGTGGCTCTCCAGGACGACGGCGCGCATCAGACCTCCTTCACGAAGCCCAACAGGGGCACCTCGGGTGCGGGCCGCCAGTCGAGCTCCGGCGCACGCCGGAACCCGGCCCGCTCGTACAGCCGGTGGGCCCGGGTCATCCACGGCGTCGAGTGGATGATCACCCGGCGCCGGCCGAGTCGGGTGGCCCGTTCGACACACCACCCGACCAGGACCCGGCCGGCCCCCAGACCCTGGAGCACCGGGTCGACGGCGAGGTGGCGGAAGCCGGCCGCATCGGGGTCGTCGAACTCGGCATACGCATTGGGGATGCCGGGGACGAACGTGACCCCTCCGACCAGGCGGCCATGGTCGTCGACGGCGACGACGACCTCGCACCCCGCCGCCTCCTTGGCGGCGACGTCGCGTAGCTCGTCGTCGTAGCCAGGCTCGGACACGTGCCCGTCGAGGGCGTGATAGGCGCGCACGACGAGCTCACCGAGGCGCACCCGCTCCTCGGGGCGGACCGGACGGATGGTCAGGCCTGTTCCCACCCGGCCATCTTGGCCTGCGGCTCCCGGCCTGGCAGGCCGCCACAATTCGCAGCACGCCCCGCTGCCCGATACGGTCCGGAGCAGACAAGTACCTGACAAGTGGAGGGTCCCCATGGCCAAGCGCAAGGTCACCGTCATCCCCGGCGACGGGATCGGGCCGGAGTGCGTGCACGCGGCGGTCGAGATCATCAACGCCACCGGGGCCGAGATCGACTGGGAGGAGCGCCACGCCGGGGAGCGGGTGTTCGAGCAGGGCATCGCCTCGGGCGTGCCCCAGGACACCATCGACTCGATCAACGAGACCCGCCTGGTGCTCAAGGGTCCGCTCGGCACCCCGGTGGGCTACGGGGAGAAGTCGGCCAACGTCACGCTGCGCAAGCTGTTCGAGACCTACGGGAACATCCGCCCGGCCCGCGAGCTGCCGGGGGTGCAGACCCGGTACTCGGGATCCGGTGTCGACCTGGTGGTCGTGCGCGAGAACGTCGAGGACCTCTACGCCGGCATCGAGCACATGCAGACCCCCGACGTCGCCCAGTGCCTCAAGCTGATCAGCGCCAAGGGTTCGGAGAAGATCGTGCGCCTGGCGTTCGAGTTCGCCCGCTCCGAGGGCCGCAGGTCGGTGGCCTGCGCCACGAAGTCGAACATCATGAAGCTCACCGAGGGCGAGCTGAAGCGCACCTTCGAGCGGATCGCGCCCGAGTACCCCGACATCGAGTCGTGGCACGTGATCATCGACAACTGCGCCCATCAGCTGGTGAAGAACCCGGCCCAGTTCGACGTGATCGTCACCACCAACATGAACGGCGACATCATCAGCGACCTCACCTCGGCGCTGATCGGTGGCCTCGGGTTCGCCCCGTCGGCCAACCTCGGCAACGGGATCGCCATCTTCGAGGCGGTGCACGGGTCGGCCCCGAAGTACGCCGGCAAGGACGTGATCAACCCGACGGCGGTGATCCTGTCGTCGGTGATGATGCTCAAGTACATGGGCGAGTTCGAGGCCGCCGCCGACGTGGAGCATGCGGTGCTGTACACGCTCAACGAGGGGAAGCTCACCGGGGACGTCGCCGGCTACCCCGATCGCGGTGGCAAGGGCCTGCGCACCAGCGAGTACACCAAGGCGATCATCGCCAACCTCGGCAAGCGGGTGGAGGGATGGAAGGTCCGTGAGGCCAAGCCCATCGTGTTCCACGAGACGCCCAAGGCGCTGCCGTTCCGGCCGGCGACCTCCAAGGAGGTGGTGGGGGCCGACATCTTCATCGACACCGCCCTGAGGGCCGAGGAGATCGGCCCGAAGCTCGAGGCGCTGGCCGAAGGCTCTCCGCTCAAGCTGAAGATGATCTCCAACCGGGGCACCAAGGTGTACCCGGACGGCAACCCGAACATCGACCAGGTGGCCCACCACCGGTGCCGGTTCATCACCCGCTCCGGCGCGCCGGTCACCTTCGCCGACGCGCTGGCCCTCGCGCAGCGGATCAACGCCGAACACGAGGTCTGCCACATCGAACGGCTGATGCGCATCGACGGCGCCGACGGCTTCACCAAGGCCCAGGGAGAGGACTGAACCCCGCCACGGCGGCTGGGGTGGGCGGGCACGGTCCGTCCCACCCCGGCCGGTTCAGGTCAGCTCGACCAGTTCCAGGTAGGCGTGCTCGAACAGCACGTAACTCACGTCCCCGGTGTCGGGGAACACCTCAGGGGCGGCCTCCTTCACCGCGGCCCGAGACGGTGCCCCCAGGCGGAAGTGCGGGTACCCGACCTCACGGAAGATGTCGTCGGTCCACCGGGGCGCCGGCGCCGATCCGTCGGACGGGACGAGCAGCCTGATCGTGCACGGGCCGGGCCCGCCCCGCCGGAGCACCCAGGCCACCGCCCGCCCACCGCCGACGGGCAGGTCACGGGCGAGCACCTCGAAGGCGAACAACGTCTCGTACCGCCGGGCGATGTGCTCGACGTCCGCCGGGTCGGTCCAGATCGAGATCACCCGGTTCTCGGCCGGATCGTCCGACACCGGTGCCAGCTCGTAGGCCTGGTCGTCGGGCCCGAGGAACCAGGTCCCGGCCTCGCCGAGATAGGGGTGGGCCACCCCTTCGCCGACCAGCCGCCGGAGCGTCTCTGACGGGTCGGTCTCGGGGAGCCGGAAGATCGCGTCTCCGACCCGTGGCCGGCCATCGGCGGTGGGCGGCCGTTCGACGGCGGTGAACGACGAGAACGAGTCCTTCTCCACGTACCCGGGTGCCCCCCGCCTGCCGCGGCGTCGGATCCACTGCCGGCCGAGGCCGGGGTACAGGTTGGTGACGAGCGGTTCGAAGCCCAACAGATCGAGGAACCGGTGGGTCTCGGCGACCTGGCCGGTGAGCGGCGCCGTGGCCAGCTCGTCGTCGGGGATCGGCGCTTCGGCGAGGGTCGTGCCGTAGTGGGCCAGGCACGGGGTGCGGGCACTGCTCATGCGAACCTCCGGTCGAACAGCTCGAGCGCCTCGTTCGAGGGTCCGACGAGGCAACGCACCACCCGTGGTTGGGCCTGGTGGACCGCCATCAGCGCAGGCTCCGGTGACGCCGAGCACCTGCCCGGTGACCCAGGATGCCGCCGGCGAGGCCAGATACACCACGACGGTCGGAGCGCGGCGACCGAGGCGATGTGCACGATCGCCCCGCCCTCGGTGAGGTGCGCGGCCGCGGCCCTCGCCCCCAGGAACGGGGCGGTCAGGTTCAGCAGCAGCTGCTCGTCCCAGGAGGCCAACGGCGTGCGCTCGATCGGGCGGAGCCTTCGCTCGTCGGAGCCCCCGGCGTTGGACACCCAGATGTCGAGCGATCCGAACGGCTCCACCGCCGTGGCGGCGAGGCGCTCGTTGACCTCTTCGGTGCGGATGTCGCCGACCACGGCGAGGGCACGGCCACCGTGCGCCCGGATCTCCTCGGCCACCTCGTCGATCTCGTGGCCACGCCGGGCGGTGACCACCACGTCGGCACCCGCCTCGGCGAGCCCGAGCGCGATGGAGCGACCGATGCCCCGCCCCGAACCGGTGACGACCGCGACCTTGCCCCCCAGCCGGAATCGCTCCAGCACGACCGAACCGTAGCCCGGAAGACGTCTCGGGGTGGCGGTCGGAGCCGCACTACCCTCGCCGCATGGACTTCGCCTGGTCTGATGACCTGCTGGCTCTCCGGCGCGAGGCCGAGGAGGTCGCCGAGAAGGCCATCGCCACCTACGGCCAGCACGACGACGCCTGGATCAACGGCTTCTCCCGGGAGTTTTCGCGCGAACTCGGTCGCCGGGGCTGGATCGGCATGACCTGGCCGAAGGAGTACGGCGGCGGCGGGCGCTCGGTGCTGGAGCGGTTCGTGGTCACCGAGACCCTCATCGAGAAGGGCGCGCCGATCGCCGCGTCGTGGTTCGCCGACCGGCAGATGGGCCCGACGCTGATCGCCTACGGCACCGAGGAGCAGAAGCGGGCGTTCCTCCCCGGCATCCTCGCCGGCGAGACCGGATGGTGCATCGGGATGAGCGAACCCGACGCCGGTTCCGACCTGGCCTCGCTCAAGACCCGTGCGGTGCGGGACGGGGATGACTTCGTCATCAACGGCCAGAAGATCTGGACGAGCTTCGGGGAGTCGGCGGACTACTGCTACCTGATCTGCCGCACCTCGAGCGACGGGCCCAAGCACGCCGGCATCTCCGAGATCATCGTGCCGATGGGCTCGCCCGGGATCACGGTCAAGCCGATCCGGGACATGACCACCAACCGCCACTTCTGCGAGGTGTGGTTCGAGGACGTGCGGGTGCCCGCCGCCAACCTGGTGGGGCAGGAGGGCGCGTCGTTCAAGCAGACGATGCGCCAGCTCGAGCACGAGCGGGGTGGGATCGACCGGCTGCTGTCCAACCATGCGCTGTACCTGGAGGCCAAGGCGCACGCCGACACCGGCAGCCGCCTGGTGCGCCAGGAGATCGCCCGGCTCGAGACCGGCTACCGCATCGGCCGCCTGCTCGTGCTGCGCGAGGTGCTCGGGCAGGCCCCCCGCCAGTTCTCGGCGGCGACCAAGGCGTTCTGCACCGAGCACGAGCAGCGGGTGGCCGACTTCGTGGCGCGCACCTTCGGTGCCGAGGCGACCCTGTGGGGCCGGGTCGCCCGGGGGGTGTGCTACGCGCCCGCCTACACGATCATGGGTGGGACGTCGACGATCCTGCGGAACATCCTCGGGGAACGGACGCTCGACCTGCCCCGCGAGCCGTCCCCCCGCTGACCGGGAGGCTCACAACCGCCGCAGCGGCACGTCGAGCGGGGTCGGGACCGGGGCGACGTGGGCGGTGACGTCGACGGCCCACGCGCCCTCCGCTGACACCAGGACCGGGTTGAGCCGCAGCACGTCGATCTCCGGGACGTCGTCGACCAGGCGGGCCACCCGCGACACGAGGTCTTCGAGCGCCGCGGTCGCCGCCCCGGCACGGCGCAGCGCCCGCGCCGCCCGGGACGAGGCGATCAGGTCGGCGACGTCGAGATCGGTGAGCGGCAGGCTGCGCGCGGAGCGGTCGCCGATCTCCTCGGCGAAGGCCCCGCCCAGCCCGACACCGACGACCGGGCCGAAGATCGGGTCCTGTTCGAGCTCGACGATCACCTCGACCCCGGCCGGCACCATGCGCTGCACGACCGCCTCGACCATCCCCTTGCCCAGGTGGTCACGCATCCGGGTGTAGGTGGCCCGCAGCTCCGCTTCGGACTGCACGTCGAGCGCCACCCCGCCCGACTCGCTGCGGGCGAGGCGTTCGAGGCCGGCCGCCTTCACCGCCACTGGGTAGCCCACCGCCGCAGCGGCGGCCACCGCCTGCTCCACGTCGGTGACCGCCCGGCACGGCGCGAACGGGATGCCGTACGCGGCGAGCAGCTCGGAGACCACCGACAGCGGCAGCAGGGTGCCGTCGGGCCGCACCTCCAGGGCATGGTCGACGAGCGCGGCGGCGGCGTCACGGTCGACGCCGACCGGTTCGGGCACGGTCCCCTCCGGCCTGCGCCGCCACGCGCTGTAGGCCGCCACCTTGCCGAGGGCCGCCACCGCCTCCTCGGGGAAGGCGAACGCCGGGACCCGGCCGGACGGGCCGAGCGGTCCCGGGTCGCGGCCGAGGCTCACGAGCAGCACGGGCTTCGCGGCCGACGCCCCCCGCTCGCACACGACCTCGGCCACGGCCTCCACGTCGGCCCGCTCGACCCGGGGCGGGGCGTGCACGACCACCACGGCGTCGACAGCGTCGTCGGCCAGCACCGCGTCGAGCGTGGTCGCGTAGTCGGCGGGCACGGCGTGGTGGGTGAGGTCGACGGGGTTGTCGACCTGCGCGCCGACGGGAAGCTGGCGGGCCAGTTCCCGTCGCAGGTCGACGCCGAAGCTGGCCGCCTGCAGGCCGGCGCCGGGGAGGGCACCCAGTGCCAGCACGCCGGGCGAGCGGGCGTTGGTGATGATCGCCACCCGCGGCCCGGGAGGCAGCGGCTGCCCGGCGAGCAGCCGCCCCACGTCGAGCAGCTGGCTGACCCCCTCGACCCGGATCACCCCGGCCTGGCGGAACAGCGCGTCGACGGCGAGATCGTCGCCGATGCCCCTGGCCTTCACCGCGACGACCGGCTTGCGCCGGGCCACCCGGCGGGCGACCCGGGCGAATTTCCGGGGGTTGCCGAAGCTCTCGGTGTACAGCAGCACGACATCGGTCCGGGGGTCGTCGTACCAGTACTGGAGCAGATCGTTGCCCGAGAGGTCGGCCTTCATCCCCAGGCTCACGAAGGTGGAGATCCCGACGCCGAGCCGGTGGGCGAGTTCGAGCATGGCCCGGCCGAGCGGGCCCGACTGCGACGAGATCGCCACCCGCCCGACCCGCACCGGCACCGGTGACGGAAGGGCGTGGAACAGGCCGACGAGCCCGGTGGAGATCAGCCCCATCGAGCCCGGCCCCAGCAGCCGCATGCCGTGCCCGCGGGCGTACTCGACGAGCGACCGCTGCAGCGCGAGTCCACCGGGGCCGGTGTCGGCGAACCCGGCGGCCATGACCACCACCGCCTGCACCCCCTTGGCCGCGCACGCCTCGAGCGCAGCCCGCACCTTCGCCGCGGGCAGGGCGACGATCGCCAGGTCGACCTCGTCGGGGACGTCGGCCAGGCTGGGGTAGGTCCGCACGCTGGCCACGGCCGGCACCGCAGGGTTCACCGGGTACACGACGCCGTCGTACCCGCCGCTGATCAGGTTGCGGAACAGCTCCTGGCTGAGCGACCGGGGGTCGCTCGATGCGCCGATCACTGCGACCGACCTCGGCGCGAGGAACCGTGCCACCGAACGGCTCTCCGACCGGCGTTCCCGCTCCTCCATCTTGGCGATCGCCTCGGGGGTGGGCGAGATGTCCATGAGCACGTCGATGATCCCGTCCGCGTACTCGTTCTTGGCCTTGAACCCGACGGACCGGAACACGCCGAGCATCTTCCGGTTGTCCGGCAGCACCTGGGCGCTGAACCGGCGCATCCCCTTCTGCCGGGCCACCGCGCCGAGGTGCTCGAGCAGCAGGGTGGAGATGCCGCGGCCCTGGTGGGCGTCATCGACGATGAAGGCCACCTCGGCGTTGTCGGTACCGGGATAGCGGTCGTACCGGGCGACGCCGATGATCTCGCCCGCCAGCAGGGCCACGAACGCCATCCGGTCGTGGTAGTCGACGTGGGTGAAGTGGTCGATCTCGGCGTCGCTCAGCTTGGGGCGGGGGCTGAAGAACCGGAAGTAGATGCTCTCGGCCGACAGCCGGCTGTGGAACGCCCGCAGGAGCGGGCCGTCGGTCGGGAGGATGGGACGGATGTGGACCGTGCCGCCATCGGCGAGCACGACGTCGGCTTCCCAGGCGGCGAGGTCGGGCGTGTCGCTCACGTCCGCAACCGTAGGCGCCCCATCCGCGGCGACCGCCCTGCTCAAGTCCCCGGAGCCGGGGCCGATGGTGCCAGCGGGACCGACGAAGGGATGCGCGGTGGGTGACGGGATGGAGGGCATCGATCTCTCGACGGCACGGTGGCGTTGCCTGCTCCCCGACGTGGTGGCGGTGCTCTCGGTCGACGGCGCCGTCCGTTCGCTCGTTCCCGACGTGACCGACCTCGGGCACTGGCTGCACCCGGCCGACCGGGTGTCGCTCGACATGGTGCTCGAGCGGGCCCGGCGGCGGCCGGCCGAGCCGGTGCCGTTCGCCTTCCGCCACCGGAGCGCGGACGGGTCCTGGGTGGACGCGGTCGGCACGCTGGTGAACCTCGCCGACGACCCGCTGGTGGGTGGGGTGGTGTTCCGTGCCCGTCCCACCCGGGGTCCGGACAGCGCACCGGCACCGGCCGGCCCACCGGCCGACGATCGTCACCGGCGCATCCTCGAATGCGCC
>FWPV01008994.1_pt1 | contig 17142 bp, 13 predicted proteins | sample 2228371 | NCBI WGS metagenome assembly FWPV01 (sample SAMEA103939776, study PRJEB20133) | metagenome | reverse complement strand
TGGGACTCATCCAGTACTGCACCGTCCTGGGGGTTTTCGCCGCGCCGGGTTTGACGGGAAAGACCGGCACCAACTCCTGGCCGGCTTCGTCTTTGCCCGGCTCGAAGCGAATGTAGCCGGGGTTGGTGGGCGAGACGTAGCACAGGGGTCCGCTCTCCACCGCCGGGGGCGCAGCCGGTCCGGCGGTGTGGCGCATGAAGTGATAGCCCAGTTTATGCATGACCCCCAGGGCGGACACCGCCACCCCCAGGCCGATGACCACCCCCAGGAGGAGAGAGTGGCTGCGTTTCCAGGTCATTTTTGGCCTCCGGGCCCTCGGGGCAGTTCCTTTCCGGCCAGGAACTCCAGTTCGGCCCAGTTTTCTTCAAAATCCTTCAAATATTCCTGCAACATGAGCTCCGCGTTGTAAGCAGCGATCTGGTTCTGGTAGAGCTGAGAAAAACCCAGGGCCCCGGTCTGGTAGGCGGGCAGCGACGCCTGAGCCGCCTGCCGGGCCTGGGGGATGATGCCACGTTCATAAAGATTGATCTGCTGGGAGAGACGCTTCAGGCGAGCCGCCCGGTCCCGGACGGCCGCCCCCAGGGTGTTCAGGGCGGACCGGTGGGCCTCCCGGGCCGCGGACTGGCGGGCCTGTTCCTCCCGGATCTTGGGCCTGATCTTGTCGGCATGCCAGATGGGCAGGTTCACCATGATCTTGGAGGAAAACATGTCGGGATTGTTGACGTTGCCCAGGGGCGGCGCCAGTCGTTCTTTAAAGCCGTAGGCCACGGCCACGGTGAAGTCCGGATAAAATTCCTTTCGGGCCAGTTCCACCGCCTTCTCCTGCTTGACGATCTGGGCCTTCAGTCCCTGAAGCTGCGGCCGCTCCAGGGCCATTTCCAGGACCTGCTCGGCGCTCAGGATCCAGGGCCGGGGCTTCAGGGGCTGGGGCCGGGCGATGGGGGTGTGGGGCGGCTTGGACCGCAGGGCGTTGAGTTCGCTCACCAGGGACTCCTGCTTCTGCTGCCACTGCAACAGCCTATCCAGGTAGCTCCCCAGCTCCACCTGGGCCTGAAGGACCTCCGCCTGGCTCCCCTGGCCCACCCCGTAGCGGGTTTCCGCCACCTGCACCACCTGCTCCCAGAGCTTTTTGTTCCGGGCGGTGAGGTCATAGGAGGCATGAGCCAGGGACAGGCCCCAGTATGCGACGACAACCTTGGTGCGCACCTCGTTGGCCTTGTCCTGGTAAACGAAGTCCTCGGCTTTGGCCTGCTCCGTCGCTACCTCGGCCCTGAGGCGCCGCTTGCCGGGAAAGGGAAACTTCTGGGAGAGCTCCACCATCTTCTGGGTCATGGGGTCTTTGTCGAAGGCCCAGGAATCGGTGGGAATGTCTTTTAGGATGAAGGCGAACTCGGGGTCGTCCAGGGCACCGGCGGGCTTGACCATCTCTTTGGCGGCGTCCCGGAGGGCCGCCATCTGCTTGACCTCGGCGTTGGCCTTCAAGGCCTCGCTGATGAGGGCCTGCAAATCCGTGGGCAGGGCGCTCTGCGCCCCGGCCGGGCTGGAGAGCAGGACTGTCATCAGGACGATAAGAACTCCCAGAATTGACCTCCGGTTTTCCCACCAGCGGTTTCTCATGGCTCCCCCCCGGGAAAACGTGGTACAAGTGAATTGTTAATATGTTAAGGGTTAACCAGGCGAAAAACAATGGGCAAAAACCACTAAAATCACCCGCTTGTCTCCTCAGAAACCTACCCTTTCGCCCAGCACACTTAAAACGAAAATAGGCTAAAAAATCATTAATCCTTCAATTTTTAAGAATTAAAAAATTTTTTATTGACATGAACAAAATTTCCTTTAAAGATGATTTTATTATAAGGGATTCCCTGATATTTTAATGGTCATTTTGGCCAATTTGCGCTGAGGGGCCGAGGTCGTTGATGGAGGCAGGAGGGGTGTCAAAATGATATCGTCTCTGAATATAACGAGATAATAATTAAAAATTCAAAGAAAAATTTATGATTAACTTTATTTGTGGAATGCTTGTGGGAAGTTTAGCAATAGTTTTTATAATAGGCCTATTTCAAACAGGCAGAGATTGAAAAAAGAATATATTTAGAAATGGATCGTCATTTAATCACCAAAACATAAGGATGATTAGTATGGGCGATTCATCATATGATGTTAAGGGAATTTTTAATGATCTAACAAGGACGTTATTTGCCTCTGCAATCTACCTTGATGATTTAAGGTTAATAATTCAAGAAGACCAAGAGGCATTTAATTCCTGGTCGATGGCAAATGACCAATTAAATAGAGCAATTGAATATTTTTTCTTGCTAAAGTCATCTTATATTTTTTCGCATGAAATATTTAATAATGGGAATTATAAGGGCAATTTAGATGAGAAATATCCTAAACAGTATTTTAGGGAAATTATCCATAGAATAAATGAAGATCTTACGGTAATTCTTAATTCTGATATATTGCTTTCAACTCATTTAAAGAAAAATAAAAATGCTCAAAAAAATCTTAATTTAATAACTCATGCAGCCCGTTCAGTAAATAGTTTCATTAAAAAATTAGGCCAAATAATTCAGGTAAAGTGATGATTTGCGAGATTTAATTGGTGTGGCTTATGAATAAAGAAAAAGTTATACTCGTTGTAGACGATAGTAATATAATAAGAGAAATTATCGTCTCAACATTAAAAGAGAAGGGATATAATGCTATTGGATATGACAATGCTTTAGAAGCAAAAAAGTTTTTTAAAAAAAATTTTCAGAAAATACTCTTAATAATGACAGATGTTAATTTAATAGATTATGATGGATTAATTTTGGTGGATTATTTTAAAGGATTAAACCCTGATGTGCCAATTTTAATTTTGAGTGGTTATCCGAGCAAGGAAATGTTAAAAAGAGTACCAGCAAAAAAAAATATTCACTTCGTGGAGAAACCTTTTCATTTAGAAGAACTACTTTATTATATTGAACAAACGGAAATAAATGACGGAAGTATTAATGATGAGAAAAGTGATTTAAAGAGTAAGAATAATTGGTAAAATCATCGGCTTACGTTCAAGTGATTTAAAGAACAGCTTGCGCAGGGCCTTGCCCGCCTGGGCCTGGACCTCCAGCCAGTCCTGGTTGGGCTCCTCCAACCCCCGGGCCACGATTTCCTCCATGATTTTCCGGGCCTGGGAGAGCAGAAAGGCGTGCTCCTCCTCCAGAGCGAAGCCCCGGGTGATGAGGTCCGGTTCGGCCGCCAGTTTCCGGGCCTTGGGGTCCACCGCCGCCAAGGCGATGACCACCCCGTCCGAAGCCAGGTGGCGGCGGTCCCGGAGCACGATGCGGGAGACGTCCCCCACCCCTTTGCCGTCCACGAAGACCCGTCCCGTTTCCACTTGGCCGGTCAGGCGGGCGCCCCCCGCCTCAAAACGCACCTGATGGCCGTTTTCCGCCACCAGCACCCGGTCCGCGGGGAGCCCCACCGCCCGGGCCACCTGGGCGTGTTTCACCAGATGCCGGAGCTCCCCGTGGATGGGGATGAAATACCGGGGTTGGGTCAGGTTGAGCAACAGCTTCAGCTCTTCCTGGGAGGCATGCCCGGAGACATGAATGGCGGCTACCCGCTCATAGACCACCTGGGCCCCCAGGCGGTAGAGATTGTTGATCAGTGTGGAGATGGCCCGTTCATTGCCGGGGATGAACTTGGAGGAGAGGATTACCAAATCGCCCCGGTGGATGTGAATGTGTTTGTGGGCCTCCAGGGCGATGCGGGCCAGGGCGCTCAGGGGCTCGCCCTGGCTGCCGGTGGTGAGGATGAGGGTCTCCGCCGGAGCCAGGCGCTCCAAATCGCCCACGGTGATCTCCAGGTCGGCCGGAATGGAAAGATACCCCAGCTCCCGGGCCAGTCGGGTGTTCACCACCATGGACTTGCCGTTGAACAGCACCCGGCGGCCGCATCGGGCGGCGATGTCCAGCAGCTGCTGAATCCGGTGGATGTGGGAGGCAAAGACCGCCACGATGACCCGGCCCTCCGCCTCCCGGATAAGTTCCTCCAGGGTGAGGCCGATCTCCCGCTCGGAGAGGGTGTAGCCCGGGCGTTCGGCGTTGGTGGAATCGGACAAAAGCGCCAGCACCCCCTGCTCGCCATAGGCCGCGAAGCGGTGCAGGTCCATGGTCTGGCCGGACACCGGAGTGGGATCGATCTTGAAGTCCCCGGAGTGGACGATGACCCCCTGGGGGGTGGTGATGGCCAGGCCCACGCCGTCCACGATGGAATGGGAGACCCCGATGAATTCGAAGCTGAAGGGCCCCAGGGGGAGATGCTCCCGGGCCCGCACCTGCCGCAGGTCCGCAGTCTCCAGCAGCCCATGCTCCTTGAGCTTCTCCCGCACCAAGGCCAGGGTCAGGGGGGTGCCGAAGATGGGGACCTGAAATTCCCGCAGGAAAAAGGGGACGGCGCCGATGTGGTCTTCGTGACCGTGGGTCAGGACCACCCCCATGAGCTTGTCCCGGCGCTCCCGGATATAGGCAAAGTCGGGGATGACGATGTCGATTCCCAGGATGGGGTCTTCCGGGAACATCAACCCCAAGTCCACCACCACCAGGGCCTCCGCGGTCTCCAGAGTGAGGCAGTTGAGACCGATCTCGCCCACGCCTCCCAGGAAAGTCAGGTCCACCCAGTCAGCAGCCGGCGGTTCCGGGGCCATAGGGGTAGTCGGGGTTGAAGCGGGCGGCGATGGCTTGGCGCACGGCCTCCATGAGCTCTTCCTTGCGGCGGAAGTCCCGGGGGTACAGGGGCGGGCAGAAGATCACCTGGATGGGGTTGGGGCGGATCCGGATGGACCCCGGGGGCTGGATGGTCATGGTGCCGTTGATAACCACCGGCACCACCGGCCGGCCGGCCTGCATGGCCATGACAAAGACCCCCTTCTTGAAGGGCAGCAGCTCCCGGGTGGCGGCCCGGGTGCCTTCGGGGTAGATGAGCAGGTGGGCCCCAGCCTTCACCTTGGCGATGGCCTCGTTCAGGCTGCGGATGGCCTCCTGGCGCCGGCCCCGCTCGATGGAGATGTAGCCCATACGCGCCAGGGCGTGGCCGAAGAGCGGAATCCGAAACAGGGAGCTTTTGGCCACAAAGAGGAACTGCCAGGGGATGGCCGCCAGAACGGCGTAGATGTCAAAGGCGCTGCGATGGTTGGCGGCGAACACGTAATTCTGGCCGGGTTTCAGGTGCTCCAGGCCCTCCACCGTCAGGGGCGAGCGGGCCAGCTTCAACAGGATGAGGGACCAGCGCCGGGGAATGCGGTGGGCCAGGCGCCGGCTGGGGTCCAGGAAGGTCATGAAGATGGCGGCCAGGGAGAAGAAGAAGCCCAGGAAGATTTGCCAGAAGTGAAACCACAGGCCCAGGGCCAGATAGAAGCTGCGCCGGTCGCGTGACATGGGTTATCATTACCTGGAAATCCCCGGCGCGTCAAGCCATGGGGCCGGCCCCTGACCGTCATGAGCATTCCCAAAATCACCCAGGCCGAATTCCTCCTGAGCGTGCACCGCTGGGACCAGCTCCCGGGGGGCGGCTTGCCCGAAGTGGCTTTTCTGGGCCGCTCCAACGTGGGCAAGTCCTCCCTGATCAACAGTCTGCTGGGCCGCAAGGGCTTGGTCAGGGTGAGCCAGCAACCCGGCTGCACCCGGGCATTGAACTACTACCTGGTGAACCGCGCCTGGCACTTCGTGGACCTGCCCGGCTACGGCTACGCCCGGGTGTCCCGGGCCCAACAGGCCGCCTGGGGCCGCCTCATCCTGGGCTATCTGGAAAAGCGCCGGACTCTCCGGGCGGTGGTCTTCCTCCAGGACCCCCGGCGGCGTCCCGGCGAAGAGGAAATGCTGCTCTGGGAAAAGCTCACCGGGTGGGGCCGGGTGGTCATCCCGGTGCTCACCAAGGCGGATAAGGTGAAGCAGGGCGAGCGCGGGCAGGCGGCCAAGGAGATCGCCCAGGGCCTGGCCCCCTTCGGGGTGGCGCCTGAGGACCTCCTGTGGTTCTCGGCCCGCAGCCACGAAGGCCGGGACCGCCTCTGGCGGCGGTTATTGCAGGAACTGGCTGGGTGACGGCGCCGGAAGGGTGTGGCCTGCCCTCCGGATGGGGGGCGCCGAGCCTGTATGATCAGCTTCCCAGTTGGATATCAGCCCGGCACTGGGTTTGCCGGGGTTCCAGTTTGAAGACCCCCTCCGGGGTGAGTGCGGCCTTGAGGCCCAAGCCCGCCACAAACTCGGTGAGCGCCCGCCCCAGAAGCAGTTCGGTGGCTGCCGGGGACAGGCCCCACTCCTTCAGGAGCATTTGGCGCAGGTAGTGGTCGAAGTGCAGGGCCTCAAAGAGGACGTCGGCTGCGGCCTCGCGGCCGTCCAGGAGGTCCTGCACCGCCCGGCGCACCCGGGGCCGGTGGCAGCGCTCCTGGTGGGCGGCAATCAGCTCCCAGACCTCCGGGATCTGCTCCAGCAGGTGCCGCCGGCTGAGGTAGTCGCCGGAGGCGGGTTCGGCCGCTTCGCCCCAGCACTCCTGGCGCCGGCACTGCTCAGGCCGGTCTTCGTAAATGCGGCAGCTGCGGGTGGCCGCCACGTAGAACCAGCACTGGCGGGTGCCCGGCAGCTCCCGCACCTTCAGGCGCTCTTCCTTCAGCACCGCGGGGTTGCCCTCCCGGGAAAGGACCTGGTCCCCTTCCTGCAGCGTGAAGACCTCGTTCCAGGTGAGCACCTCCCGCTGGAAGAGCGGCAGGTCGGCCAGCAGCAGGGTGGGGCTGCTCTTTTCGCAACACTCGCCGCAACGCACGCACGTCTCCCGGACTTCCTCCAGGCGGCTTTTGACCGCCTCCACCAGGCGGCGCCAAGCCTGGGAGCGCTCCTCCGGGGTCAGGTCCCGCCAGCTCTGGGAGATCCTGGCAAAGTCCCCGGCGGCTTCGATTTCCCGGCGCAGCACCCGGAAGCGGCCGCTTTTGGCCGGGGCGCCCAGCACCTCTCCCAAAAACTCCCGCCAGATGGACTCCATGGCCTCGGGAGGGCCATAGGCCAGGGTGTCCCAGGGATCGGTGCGAATCTTGCCGGTGAACTTGCTTTTCTTCATGGGAGCAATCCTCTTCCGGGCCGGGGGAGGCTGGCGTTCCGGCGCCCTCCGCCGGCTGTTTCCTTAAACTTACCCGAAAAACCACTGGCGGCCAAACGGGAAAATTTCTCAGGCCCCCTCGGTTTGAAGAAACCGGGTCAGACCCAGGGTAAGCTCCACCATGGCGTCCAGGTCCAGGGTTTCCAGGCGGTCGCGCTCGGTGTGGTAGTGGGGGTTGCGCAGGAAGGCGGTGTCGGTGAGCATCACCGCAGGATAGCCCTGGTCCCAGAAATTGGCGTGATCGCTCAACCGCACCTCCGGGACCAGGTAGCCCCCCAGGGGCACGGCCAGGGTCTGCACCGGCAGCCGGCCGCCGGCTTTCAGGGCCGCCTCCAGGCGCTGCATCAGGGGTTTGGAGCGGCGGTCGCTCACCAGGCCCAGGAAATTGCCGGTGTTGGGGTAGCCCATGAACTTCAGGGGCAGGGGGATGGACTGGGTCCCCGGCTCCTGGCGGAAATAGCCGACACTCTCCAGGCAGAGCATTCCCAGGATGCGGTGCCCCTCCCGCGGGGCGTGGCGGGCATAGACGTTGGAGCCCATATACAGGGTGTTGAAGGTGGGGGGCTCCTCGGTGGTGAAGCCGATGAAGACCCAGGGCCGGGGAGGGGAGAGGTCTTTCGCCAGGCGGGCGGTCTCCAGGAGCACCGCCACCCCGCTGGCGTTGTCGTCGGCCCCGGGGGAGCCGGCCACCGTGTCGAAGTGGGCCCCCAGGATATAGTAGCCGGCTGCCTGAGGCCGGCCGGCCACCACGTTGGCCACCTCCTGCTTCTGGCAGAGAAACGGCTGCCGGCGGACGGCATAACCCAAGGCGCCGAGGTGGCGGTGCACATAGTCTTCGGCGGCCTTCAGGGTTTTCGGGCGGTAGATGGAGCGCTCCCCCAGGGTAACGCTGAGGTGGGTGAGGTGGCGGAGCAGACCCGCCCGGACCTGCTCCCGGTGAGTGTCCTGAAAGTCAAGCATGGCTGGGGACCCTGGCTCTCCCTGATAAGTGCCTGGAGGCGGGGTTACTTGTCAAGGGATTTCGAGCCGCAGCCGGCCGGGATCTCGGCGGGGCTCTTCTCCTGCGGGGGACCGGGGGCAGGGTAGGGGATGAGGCGCGGGGGGCGCTCATCGGGGAGCACCAGCCAGGCCCGGCGATCCCGAAAATAGGCCAGCAGCTCCTGGTCGGCCCCCGGGTCGAGCCCCGCGGCCCAGACCACCTTGGCGGCGTCAATCTCCGCCCCGTTATAATGCCAAAGGTTATGAGGGTCATGATCCGGCGAATAGCGGACGATCACCAGATGGCGCTCCGGCCCCCGCTCCAGCTCCGCGCTGAGCTTGGCCCGGTCTTCCACCCACCCCGGTTGTTTCAGAAACTGCGCCACCGCGAAAGAGGCGAGGCCGGCCAGGAACAGGGTGGGCCAGGCGAAGCGCACCAGAGATCTTCCCACCGGCCGCCCCCGCCAGGTGAAGCGCCGGGCTTGCCGCATCCCCTCGGCCACCAGGAGAAAGGCCAGGGAAGACGCTGGCGCGGCGTAGTGCGGGTAGGTCCAGGTTTCGGTAAGGAGGACCGCAGCCATGACCAGCCAGACCGCCAGGGCGAACTGCACCGGCCAGCGGCGTCGCGCCCGGGGCAGAAAGAGCAGCACGGGGGTCAGCACTCCCCCGATGAAAAAGGCCCAAAGCTGCGCCAGGCGCATCACGGCCCGTTTCGCCCAGCCGGAGAGCGACCGGTTTTTCTGGTAGGTCTCCCGTTCCCAGCCGGCGTAAAAATTCCGCTGAAAGGCGTGATGATAAGGGGGGTCCGGTTTGAGCGGCTGCCAGAGAAAGACGGGCGCCACGGCATAGGCGGAGCTGTGGACCTGGTAGGGCAGCTTGAGAGGATTGCCTGTCACCCGCACATTGTAATAACCCATCAGCAGCGCAGTGATCAGGAGTCCGGACGCCAACGGCATGATCACCCGCCTCCAGAGGAGACGGCGGCGGACGGTGCCTTTCACCATCCAGGCCCCCAGCAGCGCCGTCGCCGGCAGGCTGGCCACCAGGCCTTCAAAAGGCCGGCTGTTGGCCAGGATAGCCAACCCCAGGGCCAACTTGAGGGCGTCCCGACACCGCGGCTCCCGGATAATCCGGGGCAGGGCGCCGAAAACCAGGGCCCCCCCCAGAGCGGCCACGGCGCCGCCCCAATAGCTCTGGCTCCAGTAGCCAAGCGTGTATTTTGACCAGGGGAAAGAGGCAGATCCGGCGATTACCAGGCGGATGACGGCCACCAGGCCCCCCAGGCAGGCCCAGTGCAGCGGCAGGTAGCCCGCCAGCATCCAGGCGATGGCGGCGCAGGCCAGGGCCACACCCAACCACACCCCCACGATGGGGTGTCCGCCGGCCACCTGACCCAGAGCCAGGAACAGGCCCTGCGCCGGGGGATACTTGGAGGCATAGGTGGGTTGCTGGATGATGTGCATGGCTTCGAAATGCCGCCAGAAAGGGTGGGGCGGGTTGGCCAGACGGCCGTGGGCGAAGGTGTCCGCGGCCAGGAGGTAGCTGAATTCGTCATGAACCGACGGCTTGGGAATCCCGGCGGCCAGCGCCAGGCCGACGCTGATGGCAAAGGCCAGGAGGCCCAGGGAAAAATACGCCAGAGAAGGATGGCGGCGGAGGGTGGGATACCAGCGCCGGAGCAGGCTGGGCCTGGGGCGCGAAGGGATTTTCCAGCGCCGGCAGCTCAGCCAGATCAGCCCGGCCAAGGCCAAGGATTCAATCAGGAGGAATTCCATGGCAGCCCGCCGGTCGCCTCAACCATCAGGCCGATCGCACGAGTCTAAACCTCCGGCCAACCCCGGGGCTCCCGCAGATATTCCAGCCGCGCCGCCATCAGGTTGATGGAATAGTCAAGCATCCTGGTCCCCACCAGGATGGCCCCCACCGCCAACAGAAATGACATGACGATGAACCGGGACCAGTGTTCGTTGGTGGCGCCGGTGGTGATGAGCTCCTTGAAACTGGGCATGACCAGCAATCCCCCGATGAGAAAGAGCCCCAGGGGGACATACCAGGACAGGAGCCGGTCAAATACGGCATGCAGCCACCCCGAGTCCAACGACGGCTTTCGGTTGAACAGCACCAGATCCACGATCTTGCGGGTCAGGTAGCCGGCGCAGAAAAAGAGGCAGGCGCTGGTGCCCAGGAGGTTGCTTACCACGAAGCGGTAAATCATCCACTCGGCCACCGTCCTGGTCTTTAGGTAATAATAAATGGGAAAGATCATCAGGGCCGTCGCCACCAGGAAGCAGACGAGACCCAGCAGTTCCAGCAGGCGAAACGGGCGGTAAAGGAAGCCGGCCTCCAGGATGACCTTGAGGAAGCGCAGGCCGTCCTGCCAGACCTTCAGTTTCGACCTGCCTTCCCGTTCGTGGTAGGGCATGTCGATTTCCGCCACTTTCAGGTCCTTATCCAGGATGGCCCGGGCGCTCAGGGCCGGGGTGAAATGCATGCCGTCCGGCAGGGGAACCAGCTTGGGCAGGCTGGCCCGGCGGATCACCCGCATGCCGCTGGCGGTATCCGTGACTCTCTGGGCGGCAAAGAGGGAGAGCATGTGGGCGAAGAGGAAATTCCCCAGCCGCCGGACCAGGGGCATCTTGCTGTGGCCGTGCATGCGGTTGCCCAGGGCCATGTCGGCGTCATTGTCCACCAGCGCCCGGCAGAGGTCGGCGAAAAAGGCCGGCTCGCAGGTGCCGTCTGCATCGAGGAAACCGAGCAGATCCGCGTCGGAGTGGCGCCAGCCCGCCTTGATGGCCGCGCCGTAGCCCCGGTTCTGCTCAAAGACGACGAGATGGATGTCTGCCGCATAGCGGCGGGCGATCTCTGCGGTGCGGTCCGTGGAGCCGTCGCTCACCACGGTGATCTCCACCTCCTCCACCGGGGACCCGGCGATGATAGTCTGCCGGGCCGCCAGCGACCTCTCAATGATGCTGGCTATGCTCTGCTCCTCGTTGTAAGCGGGAATCACGATGTGCAGCTTCATCATGACCTTTTCGGTGGAGCCTCACCGTTTCCTGAAGTAGGGCGTCCTCCCGGGCACTCGAACGAATTTCCTCGAGGATAAAGTTCTGAGGGGAGGAGGTCAAGAAAAACGCAATTCAGGATGCAGATTACCCGCCGCCCTTCCCAGAGTCCCGAGCGCCGCTCGGGCCAAAGAGGGGTCTGTGCCGGGAAGGACGGGCGTCTTCAGGCCCCTCGCCTCTTGCAGTGGAACCCGAGGCAACCGTCTCAGGCGGGGAACAGTCCGGCCAGGCGGGCCCGGAGCTCCTCCGGCTCGGTGAAGGGCGGCTGGCAGGCGAAGTTGTGGCAGACATAGGCCACCGGCCCCCCGGCCTGGGGGGCATAAGTGCGGGCCGCGGGCACCAGGTTTTCTATGGGGGCCGGGTCCCAGGGGTCTTTGAGCACCAGGCGGCGCTCGGGGAGAAACGGCCGCCAGGCGGCGGCCAGGAGGTCCCGGGTCCGGGGGGCGTCCGCCTGGCCCACCACGGTGAGGTCCAGGGGCGGTGAGAGGAATAGGAGCGGCGTCAGGAGGAAGTGGGAGAAGCCCCAGGGGTTTTCCAGGGCGGGGCCCTGGAAGCGCCGCATGATGGCCCGGGCCCGCTCCCCAAAGCGCGGTTCCTCAGTGAAGCGGTGCAGCCGGTACAGCATCAGGGCGGCCAGGGAGTTGCCCCCGGGCACCGCCTGGTCGTAGGCGCTCTTGCTCCGCACCAGGGTGGCCTCCTGGTCGGCCCCGACGTAGAAATAGGAGCCATCCGCCGGGTCCAGAAAAAGCTCCTCCAGCCTGTCCGCCAGCTTGACGGCCTCGCTCAGCCACCGGAGGTCGAAGTCGGTTTCGTACAGGTCCAGCAGGGCGTGGGCCAAGGCGGCGTAGTCATCCAGAAAGCCGGGGACGCTGACCTGCCCGAAGGCGAAGATACGGTGCAGACGGCCGGCCGGGGCCATCTCCTGGAGGATGAAGTCCGCGGCCCGGCGGGCGGCTTGGGCCAGGCCCGGGTCTCCCAGGACCTGGGCCCCCCGGCACAGGGCACTGATCATCAGCCCGTTCCAGGAGGTGATGACCTTTTCGTCCCGGTGGGGTTTGACCCGGGCCTCCCGGGTCTGGAAGAGGCGCTCCCGGGCCGCGGCCAGCCGGGCCGCCACCTCCGCCTCAGAGAGCTGGAAGCGTTGGGCCAGCTCCGCGTCGGAGAGCGGCCGGGTCAGGACGTTCACTCCTTCGAAATTGCCGGCCGGGGTGACGCCGAAGGCCGTCGTGGCCAGGGGGGAAAGCTCTTTGCCCACCGCAGCTTGAAATTCGTCGTAACTGAAGACGTAAAATTTGCCCTCCACCCCCTCGCTGTCCGCGTCCCAGGCGGCATAAAAGCCCCCATCCGGGGCCAAACAGTCCCGGAGCACCCAGTCCAGGGTCTCTCGGGCGAGGCGCCGGGAAAAGGGGCTGCCAGTGAGCTGAAAATCGGCGAGATACAGCGGGATGAGCAGGGCGTTGTCGTAGAGCATCTTCTCGAAGTGGGGCACCACCCACTCCCGGTCCACACAGTAACGGTGGAAGCCGCCCCCCACCTGGTCGTAAAGGCCGCCCCGGGCCATCTTCTCCAGGCTTACGGCCACCACCCGCCGGGCTTGGGCGTCGCCGTGCAGGTGGGAGAAGGTGAGGAGAAACTGTAATTCCAGGGGGCGGGGGAACTTGGGGGCGCCGCCGAAGCCGCCGTGCTCGGGGTCGAAGTCCTGCATGAGCCGGGCGGCAGCCTGGATGAGGCCCGCCAGCTCCGGTTCCTGCTCCTTGCCCGGCAGGGCCGCAACCAGGTGCAGACGCTCCTCCACCTGCTTGGTCAATTTCTCCACGGTCTCCCGGTTTTCCCGGTAGCTCTTGGCCAGGGCCAGGATCAGGCGGGGGAAGCCGGGCAGGCCCCCCCGGTCCTCCGGGGGAAAATACGTGCCGGCATAGAACGGCTTGAGATCGGGGGTGAGAAAGACGCTCATGGGCCAGCCGCCCCGGCCGGTGAGGAGCTGCACCGCGTTCATGTAGGTCTCGTCCAGGTCGGGGCGCTCCTCCCGGTCCACCTTGATGTTGACGAAGTGCTCGTTCATCAGGGCGGCGATCTCGGGGTCCTCGAAGCACTCGTGGGCCATGACGTGGCACCAGTGGCAGGTGGAGTAGCCGATGGACAGAAAGATGGGCTTGTCCTCCTGCCGGGCCTTTTCCAGGGCCTCGGGGCCGAAGGGGTACCAGTCCACCGGGTTGTCCTGATGCTGCCTCAGATAGGGGCTGGTGGATCGGGCCAGTCGGTTGGGTTGCCGCGCTGCTGTCATGGAGAAGTCCTTTGGTCGGGAGATTATTTACAACATAAGCCCTTCCCCCGCAGAAGCAAGGCCGCCGGCAGGCACCGGCCTCCAATCCCCGGCGGCCTGGGCTTCTCACACTTCCTTCAGGGTGCCGGTCCAGGTTTCAAAGAGGGCCTGCCTCCCGGGCCGTTCCTCTTTCCGGAAGAAGGTGACGTAGGTCAGGTTCTTCCAACTGGCAAAGCTGTCATCCATCAGGGCTTTCTGATGGCGGCTGCGCCAGGTGCCGGTATTGAAATACACCTGCTCCCGGTCTCCCCGGCGGCGCAGGGGGGCTACCAGGGGTTCGTGGGTGTGGCCGTACACCACGAAGCGGTAGGCGGGGTCCTGCAGCGCCGGTTCGGTGGGGGCTGCGGCCAGCAGGTCGTCCTTCACGAGGGCATCTTTGGCCCGGGAAGCCAGGGACCAGAGCTTGTCCAGGGAGAGGACGTTGAACCGCTCCAGGATATAAAGGGCCATCTGAATCTGGTCGGCCCGGTCAAAGGGATTCAGCCACTTGTCGTGGCGGTCGAACCAGTCTTTGACAAAATTCAGGCTGTAAAAGTATTTGATGGTATCGTCAATGATTTTTTCTATGAGATTTTTCAACCAGCCGGGCTTTTGCTGCACTTCATAGAGGAGCCACTCCACCACCGCGGAAAGGGGACGCACGTTGTCGATCTCCTGGAAGTTGCGCACGATGATTTCCTTCTCTGCGGGATCCATGACCAGGCGTTTTTCCAGTTCATAGGGCAGCCGGGAGACCAGTTCGGTGGTAATGGGGTCGCCGATGGGTACCTGGGCATAATCTTCATCGCTGTTGGCCGGGCCGCCTTCGTAATTGTAGTAGTCATATTCATGTCCATGGCGGGCAAAGACGCCATACTCCGGAAAGTGCAGCTGGTAGGGAAACTTCTCCTCCGGATTATGAGCGAGCTTCAGGGCCTGGCAGACCTTCCTCCGCAGGGGCCGGGAGAGGTTGATCAAGCGGTCGTGGTTGCCCGGCAGGTAAGCCAGGTCAACCTTGGGAACCACAGCCCGCAACTCCTCCACTTTGGCGTTGATGATCTCTAAAGACCTTTTGTTCATTTTGTGGCCGGTAATTTCATCAAAAATGGTCTGGGCGTGAATTTCCATGGCTTCGGATTTCTTGCCCCAGGGCCGCTCATCCTGGGGGTAGCCGAACCAGTTGGTGGTGCGCAAAAGATCGAAGACATCCCCCAGGAAAACCAGGCGGACCTCCTGAACGTCGTTCCTCGGGTCCTTGGCGACGAGCAGCACATCGTCAAAGAAATACTCGAAGGCCTTGAAGTGGATGTTGTGTTCGCCCGCGGTGCCGTCCACGAAATGCAGGTCGCTGATGAAAACCAACATGGCGTTGCCCTCCCGGGTGGCAGATGAACCCCCGATTCCTTTCCCCTGCCTCCAGGATAGGGAGGGACCGGGGAACATGCCAATGATTTTAAAGGCGGCTGAGCTCAAGGAACTCCGGTTGCCGGACCAGACGGCGGAGCTTGGCCAGGAGACCGGCCAACTCCTCCGGGTCTTTGAATCTCAGGGTGAGGGTGAAATCCTCTCCTTCAAAAGCCGGCGGTGGGTCCAGACTGAGGCGGGGGTGGCCGGCCAGCCCCAGACCCTGCAAGCCGGCCTGAAAGGCCGCCTGGGCCCGGGTCAACTCTGGAAAGACCAAGGCCCGGAGCTGGCGGCGCACCGCTGCCGCCCGATGCGCCGGGGAGAGGTCCGGGTCAGTGAGGCAGGCGGCCATCTCCGGCAGTTTCAAGACTTCGGCGGGGTTGACCCCCTGCCGCCGGGCCAACAGTTCCACCCACTCCAGGAATTCCTCCTGCTTGCTGCGACTGAAGAGCACTTCCCCCATGTATGGCCAGGCCGCCGCTTGGGCCTCCGGGGGGCAGCCGGCCAGGCGGGCGGCGGCGCTCAGGGCCAGCCGGCCCGCAGCCACCAACTCCGGCCAGGGGGCCGGGAGCCGGGCCGCAGCCAGCAGGCGGTCCAGGAGGCGGGGGGCCGGAGGCAGGCCCAGGAGGGGCAACCGGGCCACCAGCTCCTGCCGGGTCAGGTGGAGGGCCAATTTATCAGCGTAAAAGGCCTGCTCCCAGGGATTCAGGGGCCGGCAGCCGGCGTTGTCGTGCAGGGAAACGAGGAGGCAGGCAAAATCCGTCCTCCCAGCCTCCAGAACAAAGGCCGGGATCCGCTCCCATCCCAGGGTCTGGGCGGCCAGGAGGCGCTTCAGCCCTGCCACCACCTGGCAGCGCCCCCCGGGTTTCCGGCGCAGATGCGGCGGGGCCAGCATCCCCACCGCGGCCAGGGAGGCCGGCAGGCCGGGCGCCTCGGCCGGGAGGCCGGCGGCAAAGGGGTGGTCGTCCAGATCAATGGCGGTGAGGGGGATTTCCTCCAGGCGGCGTTTCCCAGGCATCGTGCGGTTCTCCCGTCCCGAACAGCCAGAGCGGCTCCATACCAGCCTACCTGACCGAGGGAAAATTGCCAAAGAAAAACCCGGAGCCGCCTAGGGGCGAATCCGGGTCACCGGCTTGCGGCCGGGATAAGAAAGTATCTAGCGGGGCTGGCCGTTCACTGCCCGGTTGCCGCTCCGGGCTGCGGCCGGCGCTCCGGCCTGGGCTCTGGCCGCCCCCCCGGAAGGGGCCGCCATGGCGCGGGGAGCAGGGGCGGTGCGCATGGCTTGGCCGCCCATGGTCGGCGCACCCCTCAGGGTGGGCGCCGCCATTGCACCCCGCATCGCCCCCTGATTGGGCATCATGGGGCCGGTCCGCAGGCCGGGGTTGGGGGTCATGGCTCCCGGGCGCACCCCGGCATTGGGAGCCGCAACCCCGGCCTGCGGCCCGGCATTCATCCGGTTCAGGCCCCCTCTGACGAACCCCCCCTCAGGAGTGGGGCTCAGACCCTGGACTCCGGGGTTGGGGCCGGCGGCCGTGGAGCCGGCCGCGCTCCGTTGCCGCCAGGCTTCACGCAGGGTGCCCGGCTGGACCCCGGAGTCGGTGCCGGCAGTGCCGTTGGCGTGTTGTTGCCGGTTGGCCTCCCGAAAGGCCTGCCGCTGCTGCCCGGGGGTGTTGCCGTCGGAATTGGTGCCGGGAGTGACGGTGTTGGAATTTGTGCCGTCAGTTGTGCCCGGGTCGGTGGGGGTGTTGCCCCCGTAGCGTCGGTTCCAGCGTTCCTGGAGGCGTTCCAGCCGGGCCTGCCGGCGGTCGTTGGCGGTGGAGCCGTTGGTGCTGCCATCGGTGGTGCCCCCGTTGTTGTAGCTGTAAGGGTAAGGGTAGGGGTAAGTCGTGTCATAGCCATATTGGGGCACCGGCACCGGCACGGGAATGCTGCCACTGGGGCCACAGTAAGGCGCGCCGTTGTAGCCGTACCCGTAGGGCGTGCCGCTGCCATACGGGTAAGTCCCGTAGCCGTTGTAACCGCCATAGCTGCCGTAAGGGGTGCCATACGGATAGCCGCCGTAACCGCCGCCATAGCCATAAATGTTGGGGTAGGCCGTGCAGCCGGAGGCTGCCACCAGGAGCGCTGCCATTGCCAAGCCATGCCATCTTTTCATGCCCTGCTCCTTATGCCGCCGGTTGACGCCGGCGGTTGATTGGGCCGCTCCCACGGCCTGCTCCCCCTCATGGTGCGTGGGCGGGAACCCGGATTCTGCCGGCC
>FWPV01008993.1_pt1 | contig 17142 bp, 18 predicted proteins | sample 2228371 | NCBI WGS metagenome assembly FWPV01 (sample SAMEA103939776, study PRJEB20133) | metagenome | reverse complement strand
GGACAATCTCTTCCGCTTCATGGAAGAAAGTTTGGAAATCACCCCTGTCCCACCTTAGCCAGTTTTAGATTTGGAATTGCTGAAATCATACTGCTTGAATATCTCAAGAATATCCTATACAATAATCTCAAGAGCAATCATCGCCCCTAGACAAACTCTAAAGGGAGAACCACCATGGATACAATCAAAGTTTCAGCCAACTCCCGAACATCCGCAGTGGCCGGGGCAATTGCAGGTGTCGTGCGTGAGCACAAACGGGCCGAGGTGCAAGCCATTGGCGCTGGCGCCGTCAACCAGGCCATCAAGGCGCTGGTGTTGGCCATCGGCTACCTGAGGGAAGATGGCATCGAAGTGGCATGCGTACCCGAATTTGTAGATGTCGAAATTGACGACAAGGTACGCACGGCCATCAAATTGATTATCGAACCGCGCTAACAAGGCCGCGCGCCGAAAATCATGTGCGCGCCGCTGGTGGATCCCCACAGCGGAATGTTTTGATATTGCAGCCAGGGTGCCGCATGACCCCAAAGCGGGTTTTTAGACTTTTAATCCTGATACTCATTGTCGCGCTCGCCGGGAATAGGATCCTGGGCGGGCATTTTGTATTAGCCGCACCCGCCAAACAATCTGCAGCAAATGTCGTCATCAGCGAGTTCCGTCTGGTGGGGCCTGCTGGGGGCAACGACGAGTTTGTCGAAATATACAACCCCACCAACCTCACCATACCCATTGGCGGCTGGCAGTTACGCGGCTCTAACAATGCGGGCAGCACCTCTACCCGCGCCGCGGTGCCTTCTGGCGTCATGCTGGCCCCGGGGCAATTCTATCTCTTTGCCAATAGCGGCTATACGGGCGCGGTTGCAGCCGATGTATCCTATTCCGTGGGCATTACCAACGACGGCGGCATTGCGCTATATGACCCAATCAACAATATCATCGTGGACCAGGTGGGGCTGAGCGTCGGTTCGGCATATCAAGAAGGCAGCATTCTGACGCCGCTCACCACCAACACCGACCGGGGCTACGAGCGCCGCTACGGCGGCAGTTTGGGTCACTGCCAGGATAGCAACAACAACGCCGCCGACTTTGTGCTGCTGGCGCCCTCCAACCCGCAAAACAGCAGCAGCCCGCAGGTCGCCTGCGCCGCGCCTACCGATACCCCCACCCCCACCGAAACAGACACGCCCACCCAAACGAGCACACCCACCGTCACCCCGCTTGCCAGCAATACCCCTACGCCCACCGCTACCGTCGTTTACCCTGCGCGCATGCTGCTCATCAACGAAGTCGCCTGGGCTGGCACAGCCGCCAACAGCGCCCACGAATGGATAGAACTCTACAACCCTGGCGCCGCGCCCATTGACCTGAGCGGCTGGCGGCTGGTCTCGGCTGGCGATACCCCCGCCATCAACATCGCGCTCAGCGGCGCGATTTCTGCCGGGGGCTACTTTTTGCTAGAGCGCAGCACCGATAACACCGTCTCCAACATCGCTGCCGATCAAATCTACACCGGGGCGCTCTCGAACGATGGCGACACCCTGCGTCTGATCGCCCCCGATGGCGTTACCGTTGTAGATACCGCCAACTTCAACCCCAGCAGCGCAATAGACCCCTGGCCCGCTGGCAGCGCCAGCCCCAACTACGCCAGCATGGAACGCGCAGGCATCATCCCCGATAGCGACACCGCCTGGTTTACTTACGCAGGTGCGCCCGGCCCCGCCCGCGACGCCAACAACGCCTTCCTGCGCGGCTCACCGCGCGCCGCCAACTGGGCCTACACCGTCACGGCCACGCCCTTTCCCACCCGTACCCCCACGCGTACGCCCACCCCTACGCGCCCTGCCACAGCCGTACCTGTGCGTACCGCCACGCCCATTGTCGAAGCAGTTGTCATCAATGAATTTTTGCCCCGTGCAGGCAGCGACTGGAACGGCGACGGGCAAACCGATACAGGCGACGAATACATCGAACTCATCAACATCGGGCCCCAACCGGTCAACCTCAAAGGCTGGCGCCTCAACGTCATTTCTGGGCTAAGCGTCACCTACATCCTGCCAGATGTTACCCTGCTGCCCGACGAAAAAATCGTCTTTTTCAAAAACGAAACCGCGCTCAACCTCAGCGATGGCGGCGGCACGCTGCGCCTGCTTAGACCCAACGGCACGCCTTACGATGCAGTCACCTACGGGCTGGTGCTTGCGGCCGACCGCGCCTGGTGCCGCAACCCCGATGGCCGCGGCGCATGGCTGGATAGTTGCGACCCCTCACCGCGGCGCGCCAACGTTCCCCTGGCTGGGGCCCGCACCCCCGCGCCCCCGGCCGTCACCCCCGCCCAGCGACCGGGCTACCCGCCGCCGGAATCCTGTCCATTGCGCGGCGCACCTGGCGAAATCATCCGCGCCGAATGCGACTCGCCGGGATTAGGGTTGTCCAATCCCAAATACCTGTATAAATACAAACGCCCCTGAGCGGGGCGTTTGCTGGTCTGCCAGGGTGGAATCGGCTAATCTTCAGCGGCGCGCGCCACTTCATCGGGCGCAAATACCACTTCTTCTTTGCCGGTCAGTTTCTCCTCAATTTTTCGCACAATCAGGCTCAGGTGTCCGCGGTGGGCCACATAATCCAGGTGATCAGCCGGAACGGTTAGCACCGGACAAAGAGTAAAGTTGCTAATCCACTTCTCGTATAGGGTATTCAGCCCATGCAAATATTCTGCAGAAATCGAACGTTCATAATCGCGCCCGCGGCGGGCGATGCGTTGTAACAGAGTAGGCACCGAAGCGCGCAGGTAAATGACCAGGTCGGGCGGCGGCAAGAAGTCTACCAGCGTTTCATACAATTCGCGATATGTGGCGTAGTCGCGCGGGTGAATGTAACCCTGCAAGAACAGATTTTGCGCAAAAATTTCGGCATCCTCATATACGCTGCGATCTTGCATTACCGAGGCCGGGTGCTGCGCCAGGCGATGATGCGCGCGCAGGCGATGCGCAAGAAAGAAAATTTGCGAGTGAAAAGCCCAGGCGGTCATGTCCTGGTAAAAATCAGAAAGGTACGGGTTCTCGGTCACCGGCTCGTAAAACGGCTCCCAACCCATCTGGCGGCACAGCAAATTAACCAGGGTCGATTTGCCTACGCCGATATTCCCGGCTACTGCCACAAACTTTTTCATCATCCCTCCAAAAAAAGAGCAGGTCGCGCCTGCTCTTGTCTTTTGCTACGGAATTTCGCCTGCCAGCTCTTTTTCTATCACCTGGCGAAACAGGTCATACGGCTGCGCGCCCACAATTGGGATGCCGTTGAGGAAGAAGGTCGGCGTCGAGCGGACGCCCAGCGCTGCGGCGTATTCATAGTCTGCCTGCACTTCGTCGGCGTAGCGGCGCTCATCGAAGCATTGCGTAAAGCCGGTTACGTCCAGTTTCAAATCCTGAGCGTATTGGATGAAGCCATCGCGGTTGAGGTTGTACTTGTTGCTGAACAGCGCGGAGTGGTAGTCCCAATATTTGCCCTGTTCGTTGGCGCAGTTGGCAGCCTCGGCCGCGGCAGTCGCCGCCGGGTGAATGCTGGAAAGCGGAAAGTCACGGTACACAATGCGCACTTCCTTTGGATATTCTTTCAACAAGCGCAGGAAGACCTCATTGTGCCACTTGGTGCAAAACGGGCACTGGTAGTCGCTGAATTCGATGATGGTGATGGGGGCGTCGGCGGGACCAATGGAGGGGTTGCCGTCTTCGCTCACGTCGAAGCGCTTCAGGTCTTCTGGAATGGTAATTTGCAGCGTGGGTTCGGGGGTGGGCCAATCGTAGCCCCAAACCATATAGCCGCTGCCCAGCCCCATGCCAAAAAAGGCTACCAGTAAAATGACCAGGATGAAACCCTGGCGGGGGATCATAATCCAACCGTTATCGGTCGGCGTTGAGGGAGTGGGATTTTCTGTTTCCATAATTGCATTATACCTGTCTGCCTGCCAAAATACGAGAACTGGAGTGGATAAATTAAGGGTTATCAGAAACCTTGCATTGAGCTTGTTGATATCAACAGGTAGAACAAATGCTAGCGTTTGCCCTACAAAAGAAGCAGTAGAATTATGCGCTAGTCCAGGCTTTTGCCACTGCGAGAACTGAAACAATGCTCCCGCACGGCTTAGCCGTGCGGGAGCAGGGTGGCGGGGGGGCGCGAATCCGTTTTGTGAAGCATCAAGCCGGCATCGAATCTTTCAGGAAGGCGGCCAAATCTTTCTTCATTGCTTCCAGCGCCGGCAGGTGAATATACATCATGTGCCCGGCTTCGTAGTAACTCATGCGGATATTCTTCTGCAGGCTCTCGTGCAGCCCCAGATGATTGAAGACGTATTCGGTGGCAAAGTAGGGGGTGGCCAGGTCGTAGTAGCCATTGGCCACAAAGACCTTCAGGTAGGGGTTGATGGTCATAGATTTGCGCAGGCTTTCGGCCACATAGACATGCTGATTTTGCTGTTCTTCATAGCCCCAGGGCCAGACCTTGCCGTTAAGAATTTCGTAGGGTACATCGGCTTCAAAGTTCAGTTCGCTGCGCACATAGTCATAAAAAGCGGCTGTGTAAGGCCCCATGATGCTGGTCATAGAGGGGTCATATTCAAAGAACTCTCCGGCGTTGTCTTTGTCCAACCCGGTAAAGCGGCTATCCAGGCGCCCCACCGTTTTGCCTTCGTCGCGCAGCAACTCTTTGAAGAAGCGAAATTCGCCCACGCGCAGGTTGGCGCGTTCGATGAATTGCTGAGACAAGCCGGTATACCGTGCCAGGCGCTCGGCTATGCGGGTGCGTTCGCGGCGCGAGAGGGTTGCGCCTTTCAGCAGCGCCAGGGCGTAATCGTTGAGGGCAAAGTCTTCCACTTCGCGCAATAACTTTTCCAGCGGGCGGCGCAGGCGCAACTTGCGGTGATACCAGGCCGTAGCGGCGTAGGTAGGTAAAAAGAGGATGTAGGGCAGTTCGTTGCCAGGGGTCAGGTCAATGCTGCCAAAGTCCAGCACGGTTGAAACCAGCATAATACCGTTCAGGTACATGCCGTGCCGCTCTTGCAAATATTGCGAAAGCCCGGCCGCGCGGGTGGTGCCATAACTTTCACCAATCAAAAACTTGGGCGAAAGCCAGCGTTTATAGCGCGTGGTGTACAGGCGAATAAAGTCGCCTACCGATTCGATATCTTTTTTGAAGTTGTGAAATTGTCGGGCTTTTTCTCCCTCAACCGGGCGGCTGTAACCGGTGCTGACCGGGTCAATGAAGACCAGGTCGGTCTGGTCGAGCAGGGAAAATTCGTTATCCACCAGCCTGAAGGGCGGTTGGGGCATATCGCCCTCGAAGGTCATTTCTACGCGGCGCGGACCCAGCAGCCCCAGGTGCAGCCAGACCGACGACGACCCCGGCCCGCCGTTGAACGAAAAAGTGAGCGGGCGTTTGGTTTTATCGGCCACATCGTCGCGGGTGTAGGCAACAAAGAAGAATTGCGCTTTGGGCTTTTCGCCTTCGTAGTCTTTTTCGCGGTCGGGGGTTTCTTCTTTGAGCACAATCGTGCCGGTGGTGACAGTGTATTTAATTTCTTGCCCGTCAATCATGACGCTATGGTGGGTTTCCACCAGGTTATCTTTTGGGGTGGGTTTATCTTTGCTCTCTTCTTTTTTCTCTTCTTTCGCTTTAGTTTCTTCAGTCATCATACACTCCTTGAGGTCAGGGTAATAACGTCAGTTCGGGGTAAGCGTCCCGAAGGCTGATTTCGACCCTTGAAATTGCCCATACAAAGCCTTAGGGGCGGTTCAAAAGGCTTATCCCGAATTCAGGCTAATAAGAAAATTCCGGCGGCTACCAGCGCGCTAAAAGTCACAAACACCAGCACCGAGGCATTCAACGTTTCGACCATGCCGCGTTGATCGCTCAGCTGAGGCTGGCTGCCAAACGGCCTTTCGACAATAAATTGCGGACCGCCAAACCAGGCAAACATGGCGCCCCCCAACAGCCCGCCAATGTGACCCCAGTTATCGGCGCCAACAAGCAAACCGAGCACAACGTTGATGCCCACAATGGAAAGCGCTTCGCGAATAATCTGGCGTCCGTTATCTTCTAACAATGCCCGGTGGCTCCAACCAAAAACTGCTTGCGCGCCCAGCAGCCCAAACAACGCCGTAGAAGCGCCCCAGGCGCGGTAGGGCGAAAAGACGAAAGAGAGCGCCACCCCAGCAAATCCGCTCAGCAGGTACAGCAAAAAGTATCGTGCACCCCCGTACAACCGTTCGATCTGACGCCCCACAACGAACAAAAAGTACATGTTGAAGCCAATGTGCATTAGTCCACTGTTGTCGTGCAGCAACATGGGCGTAAACAGCCGCCATAACTGCCCGGCGCGAATCAGGTCGTTATCCTTAATGCCAATCACTGCAGGTAAATCTACCCCCAGCAAAATTTTTGTGCCCATTTGCAGCGCAAAGACCGCTATGGTGACCCCAATGATGGTATAGGTGATCCTGGGCGTTCTGTCTGGAAAGAGCAGGGTTGGACTTTCTTCGATCGGAGCGGCAGGTTCAGTCAGGTTTGCCACGTTATAAAACAACCTTTCGCGGTTTTGTTTTGTGATGCTCGGCTGTAATAATCGCGCGGATAATATCCACCGTTTCATCCAGCTGGTTATCGTGATTCACCACCACATAATCGAACGCCTCCAGGCGCTGCAATTCCTTACGCGCGGTGGCAATGCGCAGGGCCAGCGAGTCGGCCGTTTCGGTTTTGCGTTCGCGCAGGCGGCTTTCCAACTCTTGTTCGCTATCTACGGTGATGAAAATGAGCAGCGCTTCGGGGGCCAGTTTGCGCACGGTTTCGGCGCCCTGAACATCAATACGCATGATAACGTCCTTTCCGCTGGCCATGGCTTCGCGCACCTGCTGCTTGGGTATGCCCTTGTAATCGCCATAGACGATAGCATACTCAATCAGTCCGTCGGTTTCGATCATGTGTGCAAATTCTTCTTTAGAGACGAAGAAGTAATCTTTACCGTGCACTTCATTGACGCGGCGGGGGCGGGTGGTGGCCGTAACCACAAAATGGAACGGCAACTCGCGCTCCTTCATGCGCTGGATGACGGTATCTTTTCCTGCGCCTGAAGGACCAGAGATGACAATGAGCAGGGGTTCGCGGTGAAGGGGATTAAATTCTGGAGAAGAGGTCATAAAACTATTTTACATCACACGGTGCGCATTTTATAATTGGATGCATGCCAACCTACGATTACGTCTGCCTCGACTGCCGCAAACGCTTCGACGTTTTCATGTCCTATAAAGATTACGGCGTGCTGCCCGTTGCCTGCTCCCATTGTGGCAGCGCCAACGTCCGCCGACGCATTAACCGCGTGCGCGTGCTGCGCGGCAATGACTCGTTATTAGACGATTTTTCTAATCCTTCGGCGTTAGAGGGGCTGGAAGATGACCCCCGCGCGATGGCAAAGATGTTTCGCAAAATGGGCGCAGCCATGGGTGAAGAAATGCCGCCCCAATTCAATGAAATTGTGGACCGCCTGGACGCGGGCCAAAGCCCGGAAGAAATCAGCCAGTCCATTGAAGATTGGGGCGACCCCCTGGGCGGCGCAGACGATGGACACGACCACAGCGCGCACAGCCACGACGACTGATTTTGACCACGCCTGGACGGATGAATGAATGCTGGTGCGGAGGATTTGCCTCTGCACCAGCATTTTATAAGCGTACGTTTCGTATCGCCAGGCGCTGCCCGGCATGGCTGCATTGGGTTGCGGCTGGCCACGCCAGGTATTTATGCCATCTGGCTGTGATATTGTTCCAGCGCAGCGCCAATCACCTGCCGCAGCGCATGCTGCACTGCCTCCCAGGGTTGGCTGGCATCTACAATGCGCCAGCGGGCAGGTTCTTGCGCGGCCAGGGTCAAATACCCGGCGCGCACGCGCTGGTGAAAATCTACGGTGTAGGCATCCAGGCGGTTCCATTCGTCCTGTTTGGCTTTGCGCTTGAGTCCAATCTCTACATCCAGGTCTAGCAGAATGGTCAGATGCGGGGTCAGCCCGCCCGTAGCATAGCGGATGAGTTGCCGTACCTGTTCGATATCTTGCTGATGCCCGTAGCCCTGGTAGGCAATGGTTGAGTCGGCATAGCGGTCGGAGAGCACAATTTCACCTGCAGCCAGGCGCGGGCGAATGACTTCTTCTACAATCTGGGCGCGCGCGGCCTGGTAGAGCAGGGTTTCGGTGCGGGGGTGCATTTCGGCATTTTTCAGGTCGTGAATGACGGCCCGAATTTGTTCGCCAATGCTGGTGCCGCCTGGTTCGCGGGTGGGAAAGACGTTGTGGCCGCGCTCGCGCAAAAAGGCAACCAGGTGTGGAATGTGAGAGGTTTTGCCAGAGCCTTCGGGTCCTTCGAGGGTGATGAACATGAGGGTAATTATATGTGCATTTGAATTAATGGAACATCCCGAAGGTTTTTGCGTGGCAAAAACCTTCGGGGCGGGTGAGGACGCAGGAGCAAACACCCCATGGGGGCGCCGCTATGAGTTAATCGCGAAAGATGCGCACGTGTCGGCGGGGTTCTTTGCCGTAAGAGTGGCTGACTAGTTCGGCAGCGCGCGCCATTTCGTGTTGAATGCGCCGAATGGCCGGGGCGGCCGGGGGCATATCTACATATCTTTCGCCGTTGAGCACGGCGGCGATGGCTGCCTGGGTTTGCTGGCGGATGAAGTCGGTGTTGTTGGGGGTGGGGCGCGCCCCTTCGCTGGCAGGCAGACCCGGCAGGTTGAACAGGTCGGTGAGGAATTGCTCCATCTGGCTGATGGTGTTGGCGCGCAGGACGTAGATGGGCATGCCGCGCTGTTCGGCTTCGATGACCGATTGCTGGCGGTTGCGGTAGTAGGCGCGCAGGGTGATGAGGGCGTCGGCTTCGCTCAGGTCGCGCACGACGATGGCAGGCACGCCCAGGCGCTTGGCGGCTTGCATCAGGCGGCTGCGCGCAACGCCAAACGGGTAAACCTTGACCGGGGTGAGCGGGGTGTGGTGGGCGTTTTCAGGGATGCCTGGCGCAATGTGTGGTGCGTGATTTTCGCCTTTCGTTGTTCGATACTCGTTATTTGGCGTTGGGCTTTCGGCTTTCGCTTTTCGGGTATCGCGCACCGTTTTGTGCGTATCGTGTACTGGCGCTTTTTGTACAAGGATTTCACCATTTTCGCCGCGGGTGCGCACTTCGGGTGGCAGGGGGTAGCCGCGCAAGAAGGAGTCGACTGCTTCGGTGACGTCCATGTGGATGGCAAATTGGTCACGGGACTGGATTTCGATGAGCACGTCGAAGGTAGGCGGGGCGCGGCGTTCGAGCACGGTTTTTTGTGTGCCGCGGCGGCGGGCTTCTTCGTCGCTGAGCGTGACGGCTTCGATGCCGCCAACCAGGTCGGAGAGGGTGGGGTTTTGCAGCAGGTTTTCGAGCGTTTGCCCATGGGCGGTGCCAATCAGTTGCACGCCGCGTTCGGCGATGGTGCGGGCGGCCAGGGCTTCCAGTTCGCGCCCGATTTCGTCTATGACGATCACTTCGGGGTTGTGGTTTTCTACGGCTTCGATCATCACCTCGTGCTGCAGCATGGGTTCGCGTACTTGCATGCGGCGGGCGCGGCCCACGGCGGGGTGCGGCACGTCGCCGTCGCCGCCAATTTCGTTGGAGGTATCTACGATGACGACGCGGCGGCTTTCGGCCAGAATGCGGGCGGCTTCGCGCAACAGGGTGGTTTTGCCCACGCCGGGGCGTCCGAGGATGAGGGTGCTCTTGCCGCTTTCGATGATGTCCTGGATGATGTCTATGGTGCCATAGACGGCCCGCCCAACGCGCAAGGTAAGCCCCACAATGCCGCCCCGCCGGTTGCGGATGGCGGAGATGCGGTGCAGGGTGCGTTCGATACCGGCGCGGTTATCGGCGTCAAATTCGCCCACGCGTTCGTCTACGTAGTCTATTTCTTCGCGGGTGACTTCGCGCTCGCGCAGGGTGATTTCGGAATCTACAAAGCGGGCGGTGGGTACGCGCCCCAGGTCGAGGATGATTTCGATGAGTTTGTCGTAGTTATTGGCTTTGTGGACGGCTTCGACGATGTCGGCAGGTAAGACGCCCAGTAGGGCGTCCAGGTCGTCTGTTATGCGACGTTGTTGAGACATGTTAAGTTCCTGAGTATGGCACGGTTTTTCCGTGCGCATGGGTTTGTTCTGCAGGGGCGCCAGGGAAATATCGGATGAAATCCGGTACTTGCGTCGCTTTTCTCTGGCTTGTGGCGACTTACAGCGTTAGTTGTTGTGTGAGTAAATCATGACGGCGTACCTTATTTACATTGGGTTAAGCGTGCGTTGTGTAGTGGTGCGCTATTCAGTTTATATCACGATTTTTGGGGGCGTGGATTAACGATCAGTAATAATTTTTGGGAGCAGCGGTAGAAAAGCGCCGGGAGAGGATGCGTTTATTTTTTAGTATGGATGTGCGCGATGGGCGTGGCGGGCCTGCCCCAGTTGGTTTCGGCGGCGGGCGTGGTTTGTCCTTCTTTGACCAGGCGGGCCAGGTGCTTGACCATAACGGCCTGGCGCTTGCTGGCGGTGGCGCCCAGGTCTTGCAGCACGGGTTCTAGCCAGGCCTGGTATGAGCGCACGCACAGGTACACGGGGCGGCCGCGCCGCCTGGGCAGGGCGTTGAGTACGGCGGCCAGTTTTTTATCTACCTGGTGCGATTCGGGATGAATGAATGGCATAAGGACAATGCCATAATACCCCGCAATGACTTTGATAAAGCCGCGTGCGTTCTCATCCTGGCAGGTGAGCCCGCTGACGTGTTTTGGCGGGGGTTCAAAGGGGTGCATAAGCGCAGGCACAATCTGATGGTGCAGTGATTGCATAGCGGACAGTTGGAGGCTGGTGGCGGGGCGCCAGTGGGCGGTTAGTGCATGGTCTGGTGTCAGGTTGCTTAAGTCCCACACACGCTGCCAGGCGTAAACCGAGAAACCCGCTTGCCGTAAGGCATGATAGACGTAGTTGCCCTCGTCTACTTCGGCAGTGATGTGGAAAGCGCCCCATTTGCCGGCTTCTTCCGCCAGGTGTTCGATCAGTTCTATCAGCGCAGGAGAAGCCAGGGCGCTATGGGGCGCGGCGTACAGCAATCTGGCAAAGGTTTCGCCGTGAGTGTGAATTACGCCGCCAACCAGGGGCGGGTCGTGCGTTTCGGTGATTGCGCCGTAGACGTGCCTTTGGGGGTTGAGGTAAGACATCAGCCCCGCTGCGCTCAGCGGGCTGCCGCGCGTAAGCAGGCGGGTAGTGTCCAGGCTGACCGCGTTGTCGCGGTAGCGGTACAGGATGGGCAGATCGAGCAGTTCAAGTGGGCGAATCAACGGCAGAGTGAAAGGAAGTAGCGGTGGAAACGGTCGTCGGGGGTAAGTTCAGGGTGGAAAGACGTGGCTAGCAGCTTATCTTGCTGGGCGGCCACAATGCGTCCATCTGGCAGTTGAGAGAGGATGCGCGCGCGCCCGAAAACGTTTTCGATGAGTGGGGCGCGGATGAAGACGGCGTGGTAGGGGGCCTGACTGCCAGTGGCGGCTTTTAGTTCAGGAATGTCGAGGTCCACCTCGAATGAATCCACCTGCCGTCCAAAGGCGTTGCGCTCTACGCTAATGTCCATTAGCTCCAGCAGGGGTTGATCGCGCTTGGCGTCTTTGGAGAGGAAGATAGCCCCCGCGCATGTGCCCCAAATGGCCTTTTGCTGTCCAAAGTCGCGCAGAGGCTGCATCAGCCCAAAGGCGGTAGCCAACTTGGCAATGGTGGTCGATTCGCCGCCAGGAATGATGAGTCCATCCAGGTCGTTCAGGTGCGCGGGCAGGCGTACTTCGGCGGTTTGGACGCCCAGGCGTTTGAGAACGGCAATGTGTTCGGCGAAATCGCCCTGAAGTGCAAGGACACCAATTTTCATAAGCGGTTGATGGTTGGTAGCGGGTGGTTGATGGTTGGTAGTTGGTAGTGGTCAGTGGTTTAGCGACAATAAAAAGCCATTAATTTTCCACTGACCACCAATGCCTTACGCTTACCAGCCACGGCCGGCAATTTTTTCGGCTTCGGGCATTTGTGAAATATTGCGCCCAACCATTGGCTCGCCCAGGTTGCGGCTTATTTCGGCCAAAATGCCGGGGTCGTTGTAATGCGTAACGGCTTTGACGATGGCCGCAGCGCGTTTGGCCGGGTCGCCGCTTTTGAAAATGCCGCTGCCTACAAAGACGCCATCCATGCCCAGTTGCATCATTAGTGCGGCATCGGCCGGGGTAGCCACGCCGCCAGCCGCAAAGTTGACCACCGGCAGGCGGCCGAGTTCTTTGGTTTCTTTGACCAGTTCGTAAGGCGCACCGTTATTTTTTGCAAAGGTCATCAATTCTTCATCTGCCATGGTTTGCAATTGGCGAATAGCACCCATTACGGCGCGGGCATGGCGCACGGCTTCTACCACATCACCCGTGCCGGCCTCGCCCTTGGTGCGGATCATAGCCGCGCCTTCGCCAATGCGGCGCAGGGCTTCGCCCAGGTTGCGCGCGCCACACACAAACGGTACTTTGAAGTTGTGCTTGAGGATGTGATGTTCTTCATCCGCCGGGGTGAGCACTTCGGATTCATCAATGTAATCTACGCCCAGGGCTTCGAGAATCTGCGCCTCGACGAAATGCCCAATGCGGCACTTCGCCATGACCGGGATGCTGACCGCATCCATAATTTGTAAAATCAATTCAGGGTCGCTCATGCGGGCCACGCCGCCCTGCGCGCGGATGTCGGCCGGCACGCGTTCCAGCGCCATTACCGCGCACGCGCCCGCATCTTCGGCAATGCGGGCATGCTCGGCATTGACCACGTCCATAATCACGCCGCCCTTCAGCATCTGGGCCAGACCCTTTTTGACGGCGAAAGTACCGGTTGTTGCTTCCATAACTTACTTGCTCCTTGTTTTTATAAAGAATAACCAAAATATTCTACCATGCCGGGCATTAGACCGTTATAAGAACATCGTAAGACGCCCCCACCCCATCCCGGAGCATGCGCCCCGCAGCCGGGGCGCCGCTAAACAAAGCGGGGACTGCCGTTTGGGCTGTCCCCGCCTGCAAGCCTTACTCGTCTTCCCGGATGTTTTCCGCGTCGTTTTTGCGCTTGTCCATCCACTTGCCGAGCACTTTCAATTTGATGTAGCCGCCGACGATGATGACAACGACCAGCAAAACCCACCAGTACCATTCCATGAGATTTTCTCCTTTTGTATTTTGTAGCGCAAGATACTATCTTGCGCTACCTTAACTTCAACTGCCTCCGCAAAACCGGCAGGAACGCAATCACTAGCACCAGACTGCTGACCAGCGTAATCGCGCCGGAAATCCACAGGTTGGGCGCGCCCAATTCGCCGATGAAAACGCGCTCGAAGGTCTGCCACATCCAGTAATTGGGCAGGATGTAGAAAACGAAATGCCATTCGCGGTCAATGAAAATGCTGACGATGGGCAGAGTGAGATACACGAGCATATAAAACTTCAGGATGGCGATTGCCTTGAGTTGGCTATCGGCCAGGCCGCCGATGATGTAGCCGGTCAGGATGGGCAAACCGACCGAGAACAGGAAAGCCACCAGCAAAAGACCATAGTTGACCTGCCCGCCAACCAGAATCGCCGTCGAGGCAAAGACCAGCACCAGGCTAAGAATCAGGGCGAAGAGACCACGCGCCAGGGTCAGTTCAAGCATCGAGAGCGGCGAGACGCCCAGGGCGCGGATGGCGCGGCTTTCCTTGTCCTCGATGATGTTGAAGGCCATCACCAATGCGCCGAGCAGGGACGCAATCATGATGAAGATGATGGCGGTGTACTCCGTGATAAGCGAACGCGCCGCGCTGTTCTGCGTGCGAGTGAACTCCGCCACGCGCTCGCCGCTCAGGGCTTGCTGAAAGACGCGCTGGAGCGCCTCGGCTTCGCCGCCTTCGTTGCCTTCCATCAGCAGGGTTGGCTGTCCGTTGATTAGCGCCAGACCGGGCACATCGTCGCTGCGCAGGACGCGCATCCGTACCGCCTCGGCGGAGGGCAGGATTTCAACCGCGCCGATGGCTTCGAGCCGCTGGACAAGCGCGGCATCCACGCCACTTTGCACGGCAAAGGTGTATTGCGCTTCGCCAATCGAAGGCACGAACAGGCGCGCGCCAACCGCCAGCAAAATTGGGGCAACCATCATGTAAATCAGGATGTTGTCGCGCAGGGCGTTCGTCCAGTCCTGGCGCATGAGATTAAGGATACGCTTGAACATTAGCGACCCTCCTTGAGCAGTTTGAAGCGGATGGCGGCATAAGCGACGGCAAACGCCAGCGCGGTCAGGGCAGAGAGATACAACACCGTCGGCAGGATGTCGCTGAAGGTCGCGGCGTTGAAGAGCACATCGCGGGTGGCAAAAACCACCGGGTAGGAGGGAATCCATGTCAGCCAGGCGGGCGCAAAAGCAGGCAAGCCGAAGGAAATCATCGGCAGGGCGTTCAGCACCAGGATGGCAACCCCAGCAAAGAACCACTCCGAAAGGTTATTGAAAAAGACGGCAATTGCCAGGCTGAAGGTGGTCATCAGCAGGCTGGAAAGCGCAATCAGCAAGAACATAAGCGGCAAGTTGAAATCCAGCCCAAAAGCCAGCAGGAGAATCGGCAACCCGTAGGCGAAACTGAGCACCATAAACAGGGCGTTCTTCGATAGGATGTACGTCCACGTCCCTGCCGGGCTAACGCGGTAGGCGCGCAGCGTTCCTTCCTGCTTTTCCTGAAACATCATCACCGCCGCGAACAAGAACCCAAGCAGGACGACCTCGAAGACCAGGATGACCGGCACAAAGCGGATATTGAAATCGGGCGGCGGGCTGACCGGGCGCAGGTACTCGACCGGGAATTGGTCAGACGCCGCGCCGCGCAGTTCAAGGATGGCGCGTTCGAGCGAGGCTTCGAGCAGTCCCAGGTTGGCGGCGGGAATCGCGCTGTTGGTGATAATTTCAAAAGCCGGGGCATCCAGCCCGCCCGAAAAGACCACGCCAACTTTGTTCGGCTGACGCGCCAGGTCGGCGCGGAAGGCGGCTTCGTCGGTATAGACCACGCCATCGCCGAGTCCCAGACTTCTTAAATGGGTAGCCAGCGCGGCGTCGGGGGAGGTGTCGAGAATCAGCTCGTTGTGAACGCGAATCTCCCTCGGCAGGAACAAAATCAGCGCCGACATCACCATCAACAAGATGACGATAATCAACACAACGCCGCTGCGCCAGGAAATCAGCAAATCTTGCGCGAAAAGCGAGGCAAGGCGTTTCATGTCAGGCTCCGCCCGGTGAGTTTGATGAAGATTTGCTCGAGGCTGGCTTCCTGCGAGTGGATGGTCTGCACCGAGTCGTTTTGCATCAGTTCGAGAAAGGCGCGGTGGTCTTCGGCTTTGTCGAGGAAAAAGACGCGCGACTCGACCTGACCCTGCGCGCCATACTCAACCCGCACCGAGCGCTCGCCGTGCTGGAGTTTCAGGTTGCGCGGCGTATCCATCGCCACGATTTTGCCCTCGTTCAGGAAGGCAACCTGGTCGCACAGTTCGTCAGCAATCAGCATGTTATGGGTGGTCAGAAAGATGGTGCAACCGTCTTTTTTCTTTTGCAGGATGAGTTCCTTGATGATGGCGGCGGTGTTCGGGTCCAAGCCGGAGGTGGGTTCGTCGAGGAAGAGCATCTTCGGGTCGTTGACCAGGGCGCGGGCAAAGACGAGACGCTGGCGCATCCCTTTGGAATAGGCGCTGACTTTGCGGTGGGCGGCTTCGGTCAGCCCGACGGCTTCGAGCAGTTTGCGCGGGTCGAGGGTCGGGACATCGAACAGCCCGGCGAAGAATTTGAGATTTTCGTAACCGGTCAGGCGTCCGTACAGGTTGGGATGTTCAAACGAGACGCCTAACTGGTTGAAGAAAGCGGCGTCGAGGTCGCGGATGGATTTTCCCTCGTAGGTCACTTCGCCCTGCTGAAGCGGGAGCAAACCGGTCAGGATGTTCTGAACGGTGCTTTTTCCCGCGCCGCTGGGACCGAGGAAACCGAAAATTTGTCCACGCGGAATCTCGAACGAGACATCCTGCACGGCATAGTTGCCTTTGCCTTCGTAATCGTGGAAGAGGTGGGTGACTTGTAGCATGGGTGACTCCTGAAATTGACAAGCAATAAACGCAATCCGCGTTTTTGTCATTTCGAGCGACAGCGAGAAATCCTATTCACGCGTGCAGATTTCTCACCGCTACGCGGTTCGAAATGACAAATCGCTAATTACTCCGCGGCGCAAGCCCGCGTTGAAGAATATCTATCAACTGGTCTGCCAGTTCGGTGACGGGCAGGGATTGGTACTTGACCTCGCCGCTGGCGAGTTTCTCGATATCCACCGACTCGCGTTCGAGCAGGTAGCGACCAAACTCGTTGAAGGTGGCGCTCAGGACGAAAACCGCCAGTCCGCGGTCAATTTGCGGGTCAATGACGCCCTGGGCAACGCCCATCTCAATTAGTCCGGCGTAGTAGTCGTGGGCGAGTTTTTTCAAATTACCAAATGGCTCATCGTCGAAAGGGCGGTCGGTGAACAGGGCGCGATAGGCAACCCGCGCCAGCAGAGGGTTGGAGAGTTCAAAACGCGCCCCCTCGCGCATCAGCCAGCGCAGGAAATCGAACAGATTCATGCCGGGGTCGGGCGGCGGATTTTTTGCGAGAAATTTCTTTTTCTCCTCGCCCGCCAGTTGAATCAGATACAGGTACAGGTCGCGCTTGTCGTCGAAATACTGATACAGGCTGCCTTTGGCAATCCCGGCGCGGGCGACGATGTTCGAGATGGAGGCGTTCTTGTAATCGTGCGCGGCAAATTCTTCAATTGCTAAATCGAGTATCTGGCGGCGCTTGTCTTCGGGGAGGTTGAAGAAGGTGGGTTTTGGCATAATCTCTCTGTTGTGACTGATTGGTCATGTGACTGATTGGTCACATTAGACTGCCAAATTCTTCGCCTGTCAAGAGGGATTCGGGCAGGGCTTTCTTAAAGTCGTAAACTGTCATTGCGAGGCGCGGTTTGCGCGCCGAAGCAATCTCGCTGGGCCCCGAAC
>FWPV01008990.1_pt1 | contig 17145 bp, 21 predicted proteins | sample 2228371 | NCBI WGS metagenome assembly FWPV01 (sample SAMEA103939776, study PRJEB20133) | metagenome | reverse complement strand
ACCAGATTCCACCACTTCGGCTATTTCTCATCGCCAAATTCGCCGCAAATTATTTTTAATTCAATCTTTAATTTTTTGTCAAATCTAATTTATTCTCTGCGATCTCTGCGTACGCTGCGGTTAAATCCCTCTTGGTTTCGTTCCTCCCGAACTCTATTTCGCCGGGGGTTGAGCCGGGTTAAGAGGAATTCCTTTTTCTACGGGCGCAGGGGGAACGGGAACCGTCTTTTTGGGCTGAGATTCCTTAATTATGGAAGATCCTGTTTTATGACTGGAAACATAAGCTAAGCTAATAGAGGTAATCATAAAGATAATAGCTACAGCAGTGGTTATTTTGGTTAAAAAGCCACCCGGACCCGCGGACCCAAATAAAGTCTGGCTCGATCCACCCCCAAAGGCAGCGCCAATATCAGCGCCCCGACCAGTTTGCAAAAGGACAATCATGATCAATAAAAAACATATAAAAATATGAATTATAGCTAAGGCTAAAGTCATTATTTTTCCCCCTTAGAAAATTATATATAGCATATTTTTTATTTAAGGGGAAGATTTTTTTGCGCTCTCTTTATTTGTTCTTTGACCGAGGCAGGCCTTAATGATCTGGACGAAAGAGTTAATCTCTAAACTTGCCCCCCCTACTAAAGCTCCATCTACATCTTCCTGGGCCATAATTTCAGCGATATTGTCGGGTTTGACACTTCCGCCATAAAGAATAGACATGCCTTCTACTATCTGAGAGGAGAAGAGCCCCCCAAGGATTTGCCGGATATAGGCCTGCATCTCTTGAGCCTGCTGGGGGGTGGCCGTTTTCCCTGTTCCTATCGCCCAAACAGGTTCATAAGCAATTACCAATTCGTGGGCCTTATTTATCTTGATGCCGGCTAACCCAGCCCTGATTTGCTTTTCAACTATCGAGAAAGCTTTTCCAGCTTCTCTTTCTGGAAGGGTTTCCCCCACACAAAAAATAGGAACTAAACCAATTTTAAGCAGAGCCAGTATTTTTTTGTTTATGCTTTCATCAGTCTCCCCAAAGTATTGGCGACGTTCTGAGTGCCCCACTATTGAAAAATAACATCCGGCATCTAAGAGCATTGGGGGGGAGATTTCTCCCGTATAAGCACCCCATTCGGCCCAGAAAACATTTTGGGCGGAAATCAATATAGGGGATCCTTTTAAAATTCGAGCCGCAGCCGCTAAGGCCGTAAAAGGAGGAGCGATCGCTATTTGCACACCCGTAAAGTCAGTTGATAGTTCTTTTAATTGAGTGCAGAACTCTTCTGTTTCGGAGATACGCTTATGCATTTTCCAATTGCCTACTATTAAAAGGGTGCGGGGCATTTTAACTATCCTCGGATTATTTTAGAATTTGTTAGGGTGAATGGCGTAGAGCCTCAACTCCAGGGAGCTTTTTCCCTTCCAAGAGCTCTAAGAAGGCACCACCAGCAGTGGATATATAAGAGAATTGGTGAGCATATCCAGACTGGTTAAGGGCTAAATTCGTATCTCCGCCGCCAGCTACGCTTACTGCTCCTGATTCGGCAATGGCCTGGATGAGAGCAAAAGTGCCCTTGCTAAAGGCGTTTATTTCGAAAGCCCCCAAAGGTCCGTTCCATAAAATGGTTTGGGCTCCGTGCAAGGCTTCTTGGAAAAGAGTGATAGTTGCTGGTCCTATATCTAAACCCATCATATCTGCGGGAATCTCTTTTACAGGAACAATGCGGGTTGGGGATGAGGGCGTCATATCTTTAGCTACTAGGCAATCCACTGGTAAGTAAACTTTGGCGCCTCTTTGTTGGGCAGTTTTTAATATTTCTTTGGCCGTGGCTAAGAGATCTTCTTCCACTAGGGACCGGCCCACATCCACTCCTAAAGATTTTAAAAAAGTAAAGGCCATGCCCCCGCCAATTAACATCTTATCCACCCGCAAAATCAAATTTTGTAAAACTTCCAATTTTCCAGAAACTTTAGCTCCGCCAATAATGGCCACTAAAGGTCGTTTGGGGTCCACCATAACTTTATATAAATAATTAAGTTCCTCTTTCATTAAAAAGCCAGCAGCTTTTTCCTTAACGAACTTTGTTATTCCTTCCACGGAGGCATGAGCCCGGTGGGAGACGGCAAAGGCATCATTGACATAAATATCAGCTAAACGAGCCAATTTTTCCGCGAAGATGGGGTCATTCTTTTCTTCCTCTTTATGGAAGCGAAGGTTTTCTAAGAGAACTATTTCTCCAGGATTTAAAGCTGCGATCATTTTTTCAACTTCTGCTCCGATACAATCCGGGGCTAATTTGACTTCTTTTTTAACAAGTTCCCCTAATTTCGCCGCTACCGGGGCTAAGCTATATTTGGATTCAAATTTGCCAGAAGGCCGGCCAAGATGGGAGGCTAATATGATTTTTGCTCCCTCCTTTAAAGCGAATTCGATAGTGGGGAGGGCAGCCTTAATTCGTGTATCATCAGTAATTTCTCCTTTTTCATTTGTGGGCACGTTAAAATCAACCCTAATAAATACTTTTTTATTGGTTAGAGACAACTGATCGATGCTTTTAAATTCCATGGCCTTCTACCCCCTGTTTTTTGAAAAATTCAAAGTTATATTAAACTTTCTTGAAAGACAAAGTCAATGATTTTTGATCCTTGCCCACCTTCACTTTGGTGCCCAAATCTTGGTTTCCATAATAGACCAGGGGATTCATTTTGGATGATAAAGGGCCCTTATTCCTTTAGCCAGGGCTTGCTTCTTCCTCTTTTTCATCCCTGGTTCATCCCTGGCCTCTTTATAGAGTTCGGGCAATCAATCTTTTAAAATCATTATTGTTTTTGAAAAGAGATGGTAGGTAAGGGAACTGTTAATGTTGACTTGGCTATATATATAGTGGTATTATAAACTTTGTTAGAAAAGAAGCAGGGAGGCGGTAAATGTTTAAGATTGGCGATAAGGCAGTCTATCCTGCCCATGGGGTGGGGATTATCGAAGATATTCAAATTAAAGAAATTTCTGGAACCAAAAGGACATTTTATGTTTTGCGCATCCTTGATAAAGATATGACTATTTTAATCCCCACGGATAATGCCGAAAGCGTTGGCTTGCGAGGAATTATCGATAAAAAAGAAATTCCCAAGGTCTTTCGTATTTTGGCTGAGCGAAATGGAAAAGTTGACTGTCAGACTTGGAATCGCCGCTATCGAGAATACATGGAGAAAATCAAGTCCGGGTCAGTCTTTGAAGTAGCGGAAGTTTTAAGGGATCTGGTGCACTTGAAACAGGATAAAGACCTTTCTTTTGGAGAAAGGCAAATGCTCGACCTGGCCCAAAATCTCTTGGTCAAAGAACTGGCCATCGCCAAAAACACGGCGGAGGAAAAAATCCGCCTTCGCCTCATGAGCATCTTTAATACCTAAAAGCTTTTCTCATTTAAGTATCCTACAAAGAAAGGAGGTGAAACTGAGTGGGGATTTTTATTCTCAGAATTTTTCTATTGATCATCACGGCTGCTAGTGGCTATTTTATTGGCCAGCAGGTCTCTTCTTTAGCAAACTCTCACCTCTGGGGCTTGATTACTGGTTTACTACTTGGGTTCCTGGTAATATTCGCCGAGAGGAAAGTTAGAAAAGCACCGCTCAAAGTAATCATCGGGGGGGTTTTAGGATTAGTTTTGGGGCTAATGATGGCTAATCTCTTAGTTAGTGCTTTTTTAGCTGGCTTCTTGGAGAAGATCGAAGCAAGCTTTTCCGGATACCTCCTGGTCAATAGCGTTTTAGGTTATCTGGGGCTGATCTTGGGAATTAGGAAGGGCAAAGAGTTCAATTGGAGCGATCTGCCCTGGTTTGCTAAAGAGGGTAGCCATGGTAGTAATAGCCAGAAAGTCTTAGATACCAGCGTAATCATTGATGGCCGCATCGCGGATATCTGTGATACGGGATTCATGGAGGGAACTTTTATTATTCCTCAATTTATCCTGCAAGAATTAAGGCACATTGCGGACTCTTCTGATCCTCTGAAAAGGGGCAGGGGACGGAGGGGATTAGATATACTTAATAGAATGCAGAAGCAATCCAATGTAGAAGTAAAGATTATCGACCAAGATTACCCAAAAATTCAGGAAGTGGATGCCAAGTTGATTGCCTTAGCTAAAGATTTGAAAGCCAAGATCATCACTAATGATTTTAATTTAAACAAAGTGGCGGAATTGCAAGGAGTGCCTGTCTTAAATATCAATCAGCTTTTCAATGCTCTTAAACCCGTGGTCCTTCCTGGTGAAGTAATGAATGTAAAAATCCTTAAGGAAGGTAAAGAACCTGGGCAAGGAGTAGCTTATTTGGATGACGGGACGATGGTGGTGGTAGACAATGCCAAGCGGTATATGGGCAAGAATGTGGATGTATCTGTGACCAGTGTCTTGCAGACTACGGCCGGGAGAATGATCTTCACGATTTTGAAGGAAGATGCTCCAGAGAATTTTTATCAGAATTTTAATCACTGAATAAAATTTAAGGAGCTTAAAAATGACCCAGAATTTCCGCGGGAAATTCTGGGTTTTTCTTTTTCCCCAGAAGCAAGCTATTTTTGAATCGAGGGTGTTGAAATGCTTTAATTCCGGCAGCCGGAAGAGGAAGAAGGATAGGGGGTGTTACGCCCAAAACTTCCCTTCTCCTGGGCGGAATTCCTTTGCTCAAGCATACTCTCCTTAAATTGGAAGCCTGCGAGGAGGTAAAAGAGGTAATTCCCTTAGTACCCCCTGAAGAAGTAACTTTTTGGGAAGAAGAGATTTTGTCCAAGAAGGAGATAAAAAAAGTACAGCGGATATTAGCCGGCGGCGAGGAGCGCCAAGATTCTGTATTCTTGGGGTTACAAGCAGTGGCAGGGGAGGCCGAAATCATCGTTATTCATGACGGAGCGCGCCCTTTTATGCCACCAGAATTGATAAAAAAATCATTAGCCGAGATGGATAATTTTCAAGCGGTCGTTACCGCTCTTCCAGCCCATGAGACTATTAAGGAAGTCTCCCCCCGGAAAGAGGTGGTCAAAACTCTGGAACGTAATTTTTTATGGTTAGTCCAGACTCCGCAGACTTTCACTTATAGTTCAATTTTCTATGCCCACGAGATGGCCCGGAAAGAAAATTTTTTCGGTACTGATGATGCCGCTTTGATCGAGAGGCTGGGCATACCTATCCGAGTAATTGAAGGTTCACGGCTCAATTTTAAAATAACCACCCCGGAAGATTTACTCTTAGCTGAAGCTCTGCTAAAATACCAGAAACAGGGGAAATAACGGGCCACTTTAAAGAACACCGGGGCAGGAAGAAATTTATTATATGCGCGTTGGTTTTGGATATGATGTGCATCCCTTAGTAAGCGGGCGTAAGTTGATCTTGGGGGGAGTAGAAGTTCCTTACGAGCGCGGGCTGGCCGGCCATTCTGATGCGGATGTTTTAGTCCATGCTATTTGTGATAGTCTTTTAGGCGCCTTGGGAGCTGGAGATATTGGGCACCATTTTCCCAATGATGATCCTCGTTTTCAAGGTATTTCCAGTTTGCTGCTCCTTAAAGAAGTGGGTGTTTTAATCGCCCAGAGTAAGTATTTAGTGGCCAATTTGGATGCTACGGTAATAATTGAAGAACCTAAAATTTTCCCTTATACGCAGCAAATGAGAGAAAACATCAGCCAAGCATTAGGGATTTCTTGGACGCAGGTTAATGTCAAGGCTACTACAGCTGAAGGATTAGGGTTTGTGGGCGAGAAAAAAGGAATTGCTGCCTACGCAGTAGCGCTTTTAGCTTCGTCCTCCAAATAATGATATGGAAAATAAGATCCGTGTCCGCTTTGCCCCCAGTCCCACGGGGTTGCTCCATGTCGGCAATGCCCGTACCGCCCTCTTCAATTACCTCTTCTGCCGGCAACAAGAAGGAAGCTTTATATTGCGTTTAGAAGACACTGACCAGCAGAGGTCAAGCAAGGAAGCTGAACAAGCGATCATGAATGATCTGCGCTGGTTAGGGATCGAATGGGATGAAGGCCCGGATCGACCAGGTCTATATGGCCCTTATCGTCAATCCGAGCGTGGGAAGATTTATGCCCAGTATGCCCAAGACCTTTTAGAAAAAGGTCTTGTTTATCGTTGCTATTGTCTGCCTGAGGAATTAGAGGAGAAAAGAAGGAGTTATTTGGCCCGGGGCCTAGCTCCCAGGTACGATGGGCGGTGCCGCAATTTAAGCCCCCAAGAGGAAAATGAACTAATTAAAGCGGGTCGCTCTGCTTCTCTGCGCTTTCAGGTAAACGCCCGAAGTGTTGAATTCCGGGATTTGATCAAAGGGAAAGTTTCTTTCGCTGGAACGGATATAGGAGACTTTATTATTATGCGCTCTGACGGCTTGGCGGCCTACAACTTTGCTGCGGTGATTGATGATACGCTTATGCAGGTTACTCATGTAATCCGGGGCGAAGATCATTTAGCTAATACAGCCCGCCAGCTTCTTTTATATCGAGCCTTGGGATTTTCTCCGCCCCTCTTTGCCCATTTGCCTTTAATATTGGGCCCGGACCGAACTCCCCTGAGCAAACGGCATGGGGCGACCGCGGTAGCCCATTTCCGGGAAGAGGGATACTTACCCGAGGCCCTGCTTAATTATTTAGCCCTCTTGGGCTGGTCGGCGGAAGACGGGCAGGAGATCTTTGAGCTAAAAGAACTTACGGCAAAATTTTCTTTAGGACGCGTGGCCAAAAGTCCGGCGGTCTTCAACCAAACCAAATTAAAATGGATTAATCGTCAACACCTGAAAAAAGTAGGCGGGTCGAAAAGAGTGGCTCTGGTCCGACCGTTCTTGGAAAAAAAAGGAATCAAAGTGGAAGTGCCTGATGAGGCGATTTGGGCCAAATTGGTGGATTTGTACTGGGGAGAGGTAGACACCTTAGCCCAGTTGGCGGAAGAGATTGCCTTTGGGGGTGAAGATACTTGGCCACGCGAAGCGGAAGCGGAAATTCTTTTGCAAGAGGAGGAAAGTCTGAGAATCTTGGCTTCTTTGCGGACCGAGATAGAGAGGGTGGAGACCATAGACCAGGCTACTTACCGGCAGATAATCTTAAATTTGAATCAAATTTTGGGCCTATCCGGAAGAAGGTTGCTTTTACCGATCAGGGCAGCCTTGACCGGTAAATTGAAAGGGCCCGAGTTGGAAAAAATTTTTCTCGCCTTAGGTAAAGAAAAAATTTTAAATAAAATAGATTTGGTGCTGAAGACCAAGAGTGCAGAAAGGAGCGAAGAAGGGTGGCCAACGAAGAGCTATTAGATTATATTCCCCGGTTTAAAAATGCCCGCATCATGGTCATCGGCGATTTAATGATTGACGAGTATATTTGGGGGAATGTCTCCCGCATCTCTCCGGAAGCTCCGGTGCCGGTGGTAAATGTTACGGGGGAAAATCTGTGTTTGGGAGGAGCGGGCAACGTCGTCAACAATATTTTTACTTTGGGCGGAAAAGTCTTTATCGCCGGTGTGGTGGGCAATGACGAAATGGGACGGAAAGTAATTCATAACCTGCGTAAGATGGGCATAGATACCAGAGGAATAATCGTCGAGGCCCAGCGGGTTACGACGGTGAAGACGCGCATTATAGCCCATCACCAACAAGTTGTTCGGTATGATCGGGAAGTTATTCGCCCCATTTTAGCGGAGAATGTTAAACTGATCATCGCGCTTTTAGAAGAGCGGCTTGCAGAGATAGATGCCGTATTAATTTCTGATTATGGCAAAGGGGTAATCTGTGGACCTTTGATGGAGCAAGTTCGGGCTTTAGCTAAAGACGCAGGAAAGATAATTACCGTGGATCCGAAGGTGAAAAACATTCCTTTTTTTGCCGGGGTAACCGTGCTTACACCCAACCATTTAGAAGCAGCTGAAGCGGCTGGCCGCTGGATTCAGAGCGAAGAAGACTTGATGATGGTGGGTAAGACCCTTTTGGAGCGTTTACAAGCCCAATCTATCCTGATTACCCGGGGAGAGAAAGGAATGAGCCTATTTCAGGATAATGGCGAGGTTACCCATATACCCACCGTAGCCAAAGAAGTTTACGATGTAACCGGAGCTGGTGATACAGTCATTTCTGTTTTGACGCTGGCCATGGCTTCCGGGGCCCCTGTTAAAGAGGCAGCTATGTTGGCTAACATTGCTGCGGGAATTGTAGTGGGCGAAGTAGGGACGGCAACGGTTAAGGCCGGGGAACTTGAGGAGGCCGTAAAAAATGGCATCCGCATAAAGCGGCGGAATGTTTAACTGACCCCGAAGAGGAGAGATGATTGAGTATTCCCCGTCCACCTCAAAAGGTTAAATTGGTGATGAGTTTCCTCTATCGTGAGGAAACAGACTTTGGGGTAGCGGCGCGAGCGGTGGAAGAGAAGTATGGGCCGATTGATTTAGTTAGTGAACCTTTGGCTTTTGCTTTTACTAATTATTATGAGCCGGAGATGGGTCAGAATCTCCAGCGCCGCGTAGTCGGTTTGGCCCCTTTAATCTCGCCGGAGGAGATCGTGGCCATAAAACTATGGACGAATGAAATAGAAAAACAATTGGTTAATGAAAGAGGAGGCCGTAAGGTTAATATTGACCCTGGATATATAGCGGCGGCTAAGTTTGTTTTAGCCACGGGTAAGGATTATAGCCACCGCATTTATTTAGGCCAAGGAATTTATGGTGACTTGACTTTAATCTTTAAAAAAGGAAGTTTTCAACCTTTGTCCTGGACATATCCGGATTATGGCTCCCCCCCTTTGTTAAACCTGATTAACCTTTTGCGCCGTAAGTATCTTTGGCAACTAAAAAATATGGCGGCCAATTTGGAGCGGGAAGAGAGGAGTGGTGATGATTAAATCGATGACGGGTTATGGTCGGGGGGAATGGACCGACGAGAGTAAGCGGGTGGAAGTAGAAATAAAGTCCTTCAATCACCGCTACTGCGATGTGCAAATTCATCTCCCCCGCCGTTTGAACTCCTTCGAAGGGCAGGTGCGCCAGTTAGTTAAGCAAAGAGTGGCCCGGGGAAGAATAGAAGTTTCCGTGCAGATAGATGATGCTTCCCCTGCCGAACAAAGGTTAGAGGTAGACTTAGACTTGGCTCGAGATTATCTGGGTGGATTACGGCTGCTCCAGGAGAAGTTAGGTATTCCTGGAGAGATTAAGTTGGAGAGCTTTATTAACTTTCGGGAAATTTTTACCCGGCAAGAAGTGGAACCCAATTTAGAAAAAGAATGGGCCATATTGCAGGTGGCCATAGAGCAAGCCTTAATCTCCTTGGATAAGATGCGGCAAGAGGAAGGGGCTATCTTAGCGCAAGATTTTCAACAACGCTTGCAGAGCGTGGCTGAGTTCCTGCGCCGCATAGAAGAAAGAGCTCCTTTAGCTTTGCAATCCTATCACCAGCGCCTCCAGCAAAGAGTCCAAGAATTTTGTCCGGGAGTGCAGATTGATGAAGCGCGTCTGGCGCAAGAAATTGCTTATTTAGCAGAGCGGTGTGATATTAGTGAGGAAGTTGTGCGCATGAAGAGTCACCTGCACCAATTTGGCGAAATGTTGACGCGGGCCGAACCATTAACCGGGAAGCCAATACTATCGCGGCAAAAGCAAGTGACGCTGAAATGGCACAATTGGTTGTGGAAATAAAGAGCGAGCTGGAAAAGATGCGCGAACAAGTACAGAATGTGGAGTAGAGTGGATCAAGAAAATAAAGGAGAGAGATAGATTTTGGCCAAGCAGAAAAAGGGGATTTTATTTATTGTTTCCGCCCCTTCGGGAACAGGGAAGACTACACTATGTCAGGCGATGACTCGTTTTTTCCCCGATCTTTATTATTCTGTCTCTTATACTACCCGTCCTCCCCGACCGGGAGATCAGGAAGGAAAGGACTATTATTTTATAACCAAAGCAGAATTTCAGGCTATGATAGCGCGAGGTGATTTTGCCGAGTGGGCCGAAATATACGGTGATTATTATGGCACTTCCCGGGCCCTCTTAGAAAAATTCCTGCAGGCCGGCCGGCATGTAATTTTGGACATTGATGGCCAGGGAGCTAAGCAGTTGCGCGAAAAGAATTGGCCCGGGGTGTTTATTTTTATTCTTCCTCCTTCTCTGGAAGAACTTAAAAGGAGGCTTAAGAACCGCCACACGGAAACACCAGCTGCTTATAGGGAGCGGATAAAGAAAGCCAAAGTGGAAATTTTAGAAGCCCGCTGGTATGATTATATTGTGGTTAATGATGTCTTAGAAAAGGCCCAAGAGGAGTTGCGAGCAATCATTCTGGCCGAACAATGTCGGCGGGCCAGGCAGGAAGATAAATTAGCCAAACTTTTGAGTCAAGATTGTGAATAAGAAGAGGCCGACAGCCCCATGGCCCGAATCACGGTAGAGGATTGTTTGCGGCGCGTGCCTAACCGTTTCATATTGGTATTAATGGCTGCTGCCCGGACCAAACAAATACTTAAAGGGTCAAAACCCAGGGTGCAGGCTGACAACAAAGAAGTGGTTTTGGCTTTGCGGGAAATTGCTGCCGGGAAAGTGACGCTGGTGATGAACAAAAACGGAAAAAACGCCGAGAAGAGAAACAATGACTAATTCTGCGCTTCCTTTTAATATCACGGAGATTTCGCGGAAGATCATCTTTGCTTTAGACGTAGCCCATCTAAAGGAAGCCCGGAAATTTGTAGAATTGCTGAAGGATAAAGTTGGCTTCTTTAAGATCGGCCTGGAGCTTTTTACGGCCTATGGCCCGGAAGCAATAAAAGTAGTGCAGGAGAATGGGGGGAAGGTTTTCCTGGATCTTAAATTTCATGACATTCCTCAGACCGTTTCCCGGGCTGCCGCCGAAGCGGTAAAGCACGGAGTAGCCATGCTCAACGTCCATACGGCGGGGGGTTGGGAGATGATGCAAAAGACGGTCGAGAGCTGTCAAAGATTAGCGCAGGAGTTACATTGTTCTCCCCCCCTTATTTTGGGGGTAACTATTCTTACCAGCCTGGATGAAAGCCTTTTGAGCCAAGTAGGCATGGTTGGTCCCCTCCAAGAACAGGTAGTTAGATTGGCGGAATTAGCCCAGGCGGCCGGTCTTAACGGAGTGGTAGCTTCGCCGCAGGAGATAAGCCTCATCCGCCAAAAATGTGGTCCTTCTTTTCTGATTATTACCCCGGGAATCCGCCCAGCCTTTATCCAAGTGGCCAAGGATGATCAAAGAAGGATGATGACCCCCAAAGAAGCTATTGTGGCCGGGGCGGACTATATCGTTTTAGGCCGTCCAATACGCCTGGCTCCGGATCCGGTGGCCGCCATGGAAAAAGTAATCGAAGAGATTATTTCTTAATCCTTCAATTTCTTGGACAGCCATAGAGGAATTACTTTCTGGCCGGAGTGAAGATGGTTAGGTTCTGAGCGTAGTTCACTTTGGCAATTCAAGGATAGTTCAGTCGGAAGGGAAAGAGGCTCATCTCTTTCCCTTCCACCTGGACTATGGTGGAGAAGAAAAATAAAACTGATTGAGGGTCAGGGTTAGGCTTCTCCGCGAAGATCAAGGAAAATAGCGGCCTTTAAGCGGTATTTAAAAGAGGAAAGGAACAAAGATATCAAAGTTCAAGATTTCTTCTTGGACATCGAAGATGCGGTGGCGCGTATTCTGAGGAACGCGAACGAAAGAACCCTGAGCAAGGGGAAATTCACCAACCCCCTCAATCCACATTTTAGCCTGGCCGGCCATAACGAAGATAATATCTTCTTGAGTTTCATGAACATGTTCAGGTATATCCTGGCCCACGGGAATTTTCACCAAGAAACAAGTGATGGCGCTTTGATCATGCTTTTGCGTTAAGAAGGGTTTAATGGCGATGGGTAAAAAAGGATGGGGTTGCCAAGATATTTCTGCTTCTTTTTTTAAAAGATTCATGATCGGTCCTCCCTAAAAAGGTCTTAATTAGACGCGTTGATCGTTAATTTGACAAATGAGCCACCATAGTATATTATTTTATTTTTAATAATATCAAGAGCCTCCGGATTAAAAGGAGGAGAAAAATGGAGAAAAGGGATCTGGAACTTATTCAAAAATACATTGAGGTTGATGCGGAACTAAAACGCTATGTGCAAGAACATGAGGAATTCGAAAGAAGATTGGAAGAATTTAACCGCCGGCTCTATCTTACTCCGGCGGAAGAAGTGGAGCGGAAAAAAATCCAGAAATTGAAACTTGCTGGTCGGGATCGCATCGAGGCTATTTTAGCCAAATATCGGTCCCGAAATAATTTGGGGTGAGATTTTGAAAAAAACTGGGGCAGAGATTCTTTTAGAGTGTTTGCGCCAAGAAGGGGTAGAGGTCATTTTTGGATTCCCGGGCGGGGCCGTCTTAAACATCTATGATGCCCTCCTTAAGTATACGGAAGAAATTCGCCACATCTTGGTGCGCCATGAGCAAGGAGCAGTCCATGCCGCCGATGGATACGCGCGCGCCTCGGGCAAAGTTGGGGTGTGTTTAGTTACCTCCGGACCAGGGGCCACAAATGCGGTAACGGGGATAGCCACCGCATATATGGACTCAGTTCCCTTAGTTGTCTTTAGCGGTCAGGTGCCGACGATGCTCATTGGTAATGACGCTTTCCAAGAAGCGGATATTGTAGGTATAACCCGGCCCTGCACCAAGCACAATTTTTTGGTTAAAGAAGTTGATAAATTGGCTTTGACCATCAAACAGGCGTTTTACTTGGCACGGACGGGCCGACCTGGGCCGGTCCTGGTTGACTTACCTAAAGATGTTATCGCCGATACTGCTGAATTTAGTTACCCTACCAAGATTAAGCTTCGGGGATACAATCCCACTTACCAGGGACACCCCCGCCAGATCAAAAAAGCGGCTAAGTTGATCGCCAAGGCCCAAAGGCCGCTAATTTATGCTGGAGGAGGGGTGATCATTGCCAACGCCTCTAAAGAATTGACTACTTTAGCCCAAAAATATTCTATTCCCGTAACTACCACGCTCATGGGCCTGGGGTGCTTTCCAGGCAATCATCCTTTGTTTTTGGGAATGCTTGGTATGCATGGAACTTACCAGGCAAATATGGCGGTAACTAATTGTGATTTGCTTATTGCCGTGGGAGCGCGCTTCGACGATCGGGTAACGGGGAAAGTGGAAAAATTTTCTCCTCATTCCCAAAAAATTCATATTGATATTGATCCTACTTCTATATCTAAAAACGTCCTGGTAGATATACCCATAGTCGGGGATGCCAAGAATGTTCTGCGCGCTCTCCTGAAGGCTTTAGAGGAAGAAGCAGGTCCAGATTGGGTTAAGATGCATAGCGATTGGCTTAAGCAGATCGATACCTGGACCAAGACGGCGCCGCTTAATTATAAGAATTCTTCCGGCATCAAGCCCCAGTTTGTTATTCAAAAGCTGAACGAAATTCTTAAAGAAGTAGCCGGGGATAATTTTATTATCACTACGGAAGTAGGCCAAAATCAAATGTGGACAGCCCAGTTTTTTACTTTTACTAAACCGCGCTCCTTACTCACTTCCGGAGGATTGGGGACAATGGGTTATGGCTTTCCCGCCGCTATAGGAGCGCAAGTAGCCTTCCCCGATAAGATTGTGGTGGATGTGGCGGGCGATGGCAGCTTTCAAATGAACATCCAAGAGTTAGCCACGGCTGTCCAGTATAGACTGCCCGTAAAAGTGGCGGTACTTAATAATCGCTGTTTGGGCATGGTCAGGCAATGGCAGAAGCTTTTTTGCGAAGGCCGTTATTCGCAGACCATATTCGAGTTAGTTCCTGACTTCGTTAAACTGGCCGAAGCCTATGGGGCAGTAGGAATAAGGGCGACTAAGCCAGAAGAAGTGGAGCAAGTGATTCGCCAAGCCCTCTCGACGCCGCAAACTGTGGTTATGGATTTCGTAGTAGATCAGGAAGAATGCGTTTATCCCATGGTCCCTGCCGGGGCGGCTCTAACGGAAATGATCCTACTTTAAAAGGTAAAAAGATGAAGCATGTCATCTCCGTTTTAGTGGATAATGAACCAGGAGTGCTTTCGCGCATTTCGGGACTTTTTAGCGGCCGGGGTTTCAATATTGAAAGCCTTAATGTGGCGGAAACCTTAGATCCAACAATCTCCCGCATGACCTTGGTGACGCGCGGCAATGATCAGATAATCGAACAGATTATTAAACAGCTCAACAAATTGGTCAACGTGATCAAAGTCCAAGATTTAACGGGTACTGATTATGTGGAGCGGGAGATGGCTTTGATCAAAGTCTCGGCTCAGGCTTCTTCCCGGGCGGAAGTTTTACGCATCGTGGATATTTTTCGCGGACGGGTTGTTGATGTTTCGCCCAAATCTTTTACGCTGGAAATAACCGGCGATGAAAAGAAGATCCAAGCGGTTATTGACCTCTTAATCCCTCTGGGAATTATGGAGATAGTGCGTACGGGGAAAGTGGCCATTAGCCGCGTAAAAAAGAATGGTGGAAGTGAGGGCAGCAAAATTAGTGATGAATAAAAAGGGAGTAATAAAAAAAAGAGGAGGTAAAGAATGGCAAAGATCTATTATGACCGAGATGCTGATTTAAATTTACTTAAGGGGAAAAAGGTGGCCATTATTGGCTATGGCAGCCAAGGCCATGCTCAAGCCCTTAATTTACGTGACTCAGGCGTTGATGTAGTAGTGGCCGAGCTGGAAGGAACAGAAAACTATGAGTTGGCCAAGAAACATGGGTTTCAACCGGTAAAAGCCGATCAGGCCTCGGCCCAAGGAGACCTCATCCAAATATTGACCGAAGATAATGTTCAGGCAGCACTCTTCCAAAGGGATGTAAAACCCCATTTAAAGCCTGGAAAAGCTTTGGTTTTCTCTCATGGTTTTAATATCCATTATAATCAAATTATTCCACCCAAGGATGTGGATGTAATTATGATAGCTCCTAAAAGCCCGGGGCATCTTGTGCGGCGTATGTTTGAAGAGGGTGCAGGGGTTCCGGCTTTGGTAGCTGTTTACCAAGATTACACTAAAAAGGCTAAAGAGATTGCCTTAGCTTATGCTAAGGGAATTGGATGCACCCGCGCGGGGGTAATTGAAACGACCTTTAAAGAAGAGGTAGAGACAGACCTTTTGGGCGAACAAGCGGTCCTTTGCGGGGGAGTAACGGAGTTAATCAAAGCAGGATTTGATACTTTAGTAGAAGCAGGGTATCAACCAGAGATTGCTTATTTTGAATGCCTCAACGAACTGAAGCTCATAGTGGATATGATCTATGAAGGCGGGCTGGGATGGATGCGTTACTCCGTAAGCGATACGGCTGAATACGGCGATTACTATGCTGGACCCAAAATAATTACCCAAGAAACACGGCAGACCATGAAGAAGCTCTTGCGGGATATTCAGGATGGCACCTTTGCCAAAAACTGGATCTTAGAAAACCAGGCTGGCCGACCCTTCTTCTATGCGCGGCGGAAAGAAGAATCAGAACACCTTATTGAAAAAGTAGGTAAAGAATTGAGGGCGATGATGCCTTGGATTAAACCTAAGGGAAGGTCGTGAAGAGAACTAATTTTCGTATCCCGGTGGCCAAAGAGGGAATAGTTTTTATTCTCCCTTTGGCCATCGTCAGTATTCTTTTTTGGGCGATCAAAATTAATAGCGCAGCATTTTTTTGCACGCTGATTACCATTTTTGTAGTCTACTTTTTTCGCGATCCGGAACGCTCAATTCCTCGCGAAGAAAAGGCTATTCTTGCCCCGGCCGATGGGCGAATAATTCAGGTAGAATCCTGTGTAGAGGAAAATTTCCTTAAAGGCCCGGCTCTCAAGATAAGCATCTTCATGTCTCTTTTTGATGTGCATATTAACCGCGTTCCTTTCTCGGGAAAAGTAGTTGATTTACTCTATCAGCCGGGAAAGTTTTTGAGGGCTAACTTACCTAAAGCTTCAGCCATAAACGAGCAGAATACTTTGCTTTTAGAAGCCGCTGATGGAACGCGCTTAGTTTTAAGCCAGATCGCTGGCTTGATCGCCCGGCGGATTGTTTGTTGGGTGCGGCGCGGAGATGAAGTAGTTAAGGGACAAAGGTTTGGTTTAATCGCCTTTGGTTCACGAGTAGATTTATATTTGCCCTCCCGGACCAAGCTGATCATTCGAATGGACCAGAAGGTCTTGGGCGGCCAATCTATTTTGGGGTTTTTGCCATGAAAAGAGATAAAAAAGGAAGACGCAGACAAGTCAATAGTATTAAAAAAGGCGTATATATTCTCCCCAATCTTTTCACCGCGGGCAGTCTTTTTTGCGGCTTTTTTTCCCTGCTGCGCACAATGCAAGAGGACTTTTATGCGGCGGCCATCTTAATCTTAATTGCGGGCTTCTTAGATGGTATTGATGGCAAAATTGCCCGCTTTACCAATACCTCTACTCGTTTTGGCGTAGAATTTGACTCCCTGGCCGATGTAGTTTCCTTCGGCGTTGCTCCCGGAATTTTAGTTTATGCTTGGGCCCTGGAACCTTTTGGGCGTTTGGGGTGGTTAGCGGCCTTTTTATATGTTATTTGCGGGGCGATGCGCCTGGGGCGCTTTAATATTCAAGTGACCAATGTGGAGAGTCGTTTTTTTAGTGGCCTGCCGATTCCGGCGGCCGCGGGCTTAATTGCCACCGTCATTCTCCTTTATTATAATTTAGGAGATACAGGTGTCAGCAAGCATTTGACCATTCTCATCATTACCTATGTATTAGCTTTTTTAATGGTAAGTACCATAAAGTATTATAGTTTTAAAGATCTGGAATTAGTGCGGCGTAAACCCTTTCACTGGTTAGTAATCGCCATTTTAATTATCATTGTTGTGGCCTATGAGCCAGAATATACCCTTTTCGGCCTGTTTGCTGTTTACGCTCTTTCTGGTCCCTTCGCGTCTCTCCTTCTTTTTCGGCGGCGAGTCTCCAAACCTTTGCTGCCTGAAGAGAGAACCGCTTAGTAATTCAAGGGGAGTGGAGAAAGATCTCGGCCAGAGGGGAAGTATGTTTAAGAGGAGGGAAAGAATAAATAATGGAAAAAGTGCGCATCTTCGATACTACTTTACGTGATGGTGAACAGTCACCCGGGGCAAGTATGAATATTGAAGAAAAATTACGCTTCGCCC
>FWPV01008986.1_pt1 | contig 17148 bp, 13 predicted proteins | sample 2228371 | NCBI WGS metagenome assembly FWPV01 (sample SAMEA103939776, study PRJEB20133) | metagenome | reverse complement strand
TACCGTCAATTGTTATCGAAAGCGGCGGTTGCGTTGCAGTAGGGGTAGAAAATAAGGACATCTGAGCACTTATTGTGGATGTTGGGGCTGGCACTACAGTCAATACCGCAGTTGCAACATTGGCTGAATTATTTTCTTCAGGTTTCAATAATATGAGCCCGGTTATCCCCAAGCCAACAATCAACAAGGCAACCAAGACCGAGAAAACCATCACCCAGCAGCCGGAGCGCGGTAACACTTTCATCACTTACCCTCCCATCGGCAGCAGGAAAAAACCTATTCCCAAAATCAAATAAACTCCCAATAAAGCCGCTCCCTCTAACCAATTCGATTCCCCATCGAATGCCACCATTGCAGCAATCACCACGCCGCCTCCAAGGGCAAGTAATTCAAAGCGGTTGAATATCAATGTGAGTGGATTTCCGATCAATAGACTGATGAAAACCAGCAAAGGCGCAACAAACAACGCAATCTGGAGGCTCGATGAAACTGCTATTTCCAATGAGAGATCCATGTTATTTCGTAATGCCACAGTAACAGCCACAAGATGTTCGGCAATATTACCAATCAATGGAATAAGAATTACCCCTAGAAAGAACTCAGACACGCCTAGAGACACAACCACATCTTCAACAGATCCGACCAGTAATTCACTCATCAAAACAACCCCAAAGGTAGATAACGCTAAAAGGGCTACAGCCTTGGAAGGCTTCCAATGGCTTGTTACAGCAGTCTTAATTTCAACTGCACCAACCGTGATCGGGCTCTTCGAGACTTTTAAAGTGTAAATTAAACCAACGATATACAGAGCAATCATTACAGCCGCAACACCGAGACTCAAAGACTCAACCCCCCAACTGCCTTCTGACCCAATGGAGTGGCTGAAAAAGGACGGTATGATCAAAGCAACAATCACCACGACTAACAGAACAGCATGATTGGAGGCCTGTTGGCGGTCAAATCTTTGAATACCATTTTTTAAACCCCCCAACAGCATTGAGAAACCCATCACAAGCAATAAATTCCCGATAATAGAGCCGGTAATCGAGGCTTTGACCAGTTCCAGCAGCCCTTGCCGGATTGCCATAATGGTGATGATTAATTCTGCCGCGTTCCCCAATGTGGCGTTAAGCAGCCCGCCAATTTTTGGCCCGGTGTAAGCAGCCAAAGCCTCAGTTGATTCACCAATCAAGGCAGCCAAAGGGATAACCGCCAGTGAAGAAAAAGCAAAAATCCAAACAGTTCCCCAATGAAAAAGATCGGCAATCAAACTGAGGGGTATGGCAATTAGTAATATTTGAATAGGATGTTTTTGTAAATAAGAAAGAATTGATTTCATAAACCGCTTCTGAACAATAGAATAAACAGATTATAACTCTACTTCATAGAAAGAATTTCGACATGGGCGGGTGTGATATAATTCAGCCATCAGTCATCGGGATATGGAAGACTCAAAAACCGTAGTACCCATTTTAGGTAACCGGTATCAGCTGCTCCAGACCATCGGAACAGGGGGTATGGCAGTAGTATATTTGGGCCGCGATACCATGCTGGAACGGCCGGTTGCGATCAAAATTTTACGAGAAGACTACTCAAAAAACGAAGCCTTTCGGGAGAGGTTTCGTCTGGAAGCCAAAGCAGCAGCCAACCTTTCCCATCCCAACATAGTCACCGTACATGACTTTGGTTTCGACTCTGACCGCCTTTACCTTGTGATGGAATATTTGCCGGGTACAGACTTAAAAACAATTCTTCGAGAAAGAACTCGTCTGCCCATCGAAGAAGCGGTCAATGTGATTGTTCAGGCCGCCGCTGGCATTGGCTATGCGCATCGTGCCGGTTTAATCCACTGCGATGTCAAACCACACAACATCCTTGTTACCCCTGATCAGCGCGTTAAAGTGACCGATTTTGGAATCGCCCGCGCGATGGCCAGTATCCATCCTGAGGAAAGATCAGATGTCGTATGGGGCTCACCCCTTTATTTTTCGCCTGAACAGGCCGCCGGCGAACCTCCTTCTCCCGCATCGGATGTCTATTCGTTAGGTGTCGTTTTGTATGAAATGGTTACGGGACGATTGCCATTTCAAAGTAGCGACCCCGTCGAACTGGCACGAATGCACCGAGAGGTTTTGCCCCCTCCTCCTCGCCGTTTTAACCCTGAAATTCCACCAACCCTCGAACAAATCATTCTGAAAGTTTTATCAAAGGAACCCGCAGCTCGGTACCGAACTGCTGACCAGTTTGCGAGAGTGTTATCTACCTTTTTACAAAACGGACAGGAATTCTCCTCCCCTGCACGGTTTAATGTTACTGAAGCAGAAACTCAACCGCAAGTGATTCCACTGCAAACGACTCCACCTACGCAGTCTTCATCATCAACTTCGCCAGATAGTGATGACGCCGTCCTTAATATTGATTGGATAACTATTCTTCTGGCTTTACTGGCAATTTTAGCGGTCGGCGGCTTAATTCCATTCTGGTTGTATATCTGGTTTTCATTCAATCCTCCTATTTGAAAGGGAAAAGAAGGTTGTTCTACCTCTCGGCCTCAATCCTTTCCGCTGACTTCTCAAACCTTTCGGATCAAATTCGTCAGGCAGAGGATGCCGGCGTTGATTGGATTCACATTGATGTGATGGACGGTCATTTTGTTCCCAACATCACCATGGGGCCGTTCATCGTTGAAACTTGCCGGAGAATAACCTCCCTTCCACTTGATGTTCACCTAATGATCGAGAAGCCTGAAAATCATATCCAGTCTTTTATCAATGCAGGTGCCAACTGGATCAGCATTCATATAGAAGGCAATCCGAACGTTCACCGAACCCTTCAATATATTCATTCGCAGGGTGCACATGCTGGCATCGTCTTAAATCCCGGCACACCAGCACAGGCAATTGATGCTGTTCTTCCGTTTATAGATCTGGTATTAATAATGACGGTCAACCCCGGCTTTTCGGGGCAATCCTTCATACCTCAAATTCTTAATAAAATCAGGTTGATTAGAAAATCGCTCGATCAAATCAACCCAAAGGCCATTTTACAGGTAGACGGTGGTATAAATTCTGAGAATATCCTCGCTGTTGCCGAGGCAGGGGCCACTTGCTTTGTAGCAGCAACTGCTATCTTTAAGCACCCTGAGGGGATTGTGCAGGGCGTGAATTCATTAAGGCAGCAACTTCAAAAAAAAATGCGGCTTTCGCCGCAAATTCAAGAAGGCAGCTAACGCCGCTGATCTCGAAAGGAATGAATTACTTGGTCTTAACCAATGTCCGAAGGCATTTTGCACACAACACGCGGCGAACTTTCCGCCCACTTTCCATTACCGTTACCCGCTGCAAATTGGGTTTATAGGAGCGGTTTGTAGCACGCATGGAGAAACTTCGGTTATGACCAAAAGTTGTTGTTTTACCGCATCGTTCGCATTTAGCCATGACTATCAAATCCTTTCCAGCAAGAAAACTCTTTTCCAGCCGCATGATGACCGGACGCAAGTTGGTATTTTACCACAGGGCGCATCTTTTTTCAACACGAATTGTTTTATAAAAGAGGGATTGTGACTATGAGCCAAACAAATCCGCTGGGTAACATATTTATCTCACATCGGGCAATAGCATCCATTGCCCATATGGCCGCGATTGAGTCTTACGGTGTGGTAGGACTTGCAGCAAAAAATCTGGCAGAAGACCTTGCCAACAAAATTGTCAAAGATCCCTCCAAAGGGGTTGAAGTTGAGTTCAAAGATGATGGCATTGTGATTGACCTTTACATCATTGTCGAATACGGAACTCGGATTAAAATGGTAACTTCCAGCGTCGCTGAAAATGTTCGTTATCAAATCGAAAAGTGGCTTGAGTTACCGGTAAAAGAGGTTAATGTTCACGTTCGTGGATTGCGAATCAGCGACACGGACTAAATAATACTGAATCAATTTGGAGCGCTATGAATGATGAAGTGAATCGAACTACCCTGCCTCAGGCAAAAGATTTAGCGCAGGCAGGGAAACTGGATGGAATTGGATTAAAAAAATTAGTGGAAGCCGGCACTCTCTGGTTGAAAACCAACCAGCAGCTGGTCAATTCCCTGAATGTGTTCCCTGTACCGGATGGCGATACCGGAACAAATATGTTATTGACAATGCAGGCGGCCTATAACGAGATTCTCCATTCCAACGAAAAAAATGTCGGCAAGGTCGCCCACGCCATCGCACAAGGGGCTTTGATGGGTGCAAGGGGGAATTCAGGCGTTATTCTTTCTCAATTATGGAGAGGTTTTGCCAGAGCCCTGGATAATTTCGAGGAAATAGATGGAGAAATCCTCATCAAAGCACTGGTCGAAGCCAAAAATACTGCTTATAAAGGGGTTGTCAGGCCGGTGGAGGGCACGATATTGACTGTTGCCAAAGACATTGCAGCCGCCATCGAATCATTCAAGGGCAAACCGCTTTCTCTGGAATGGTTGGAAAAAATCGTATTTGAAGCAGACCTCTCTGTGCAAAAAACACCCGAACTACTGCCAATCCTTAAGCAGGCCGGCGTTGTTGATTCTGGCGGTAAAGGTTTATTTATCATTTTGGAAGGAATGCTGCGTTACTTGAAGGGACAGTCTCTGGAAACGCCTACTACCAGCGTTCAACCGCTGACCGCAATGAACTTAGAGGAAACCATGGAAGAAATCGAACCCGGTCAGGACTTTGAGGTTGTAGTAGATTTTCGCCCTCATCAACCGTTGGATTTGGATCGTTTCTATGAACGTCTTTCTCAGATGGGTACTTCTATTCAAGTGGGCGAAGGGGATGGAATGTACCGCATGCACATTCATGTACCCACCGAAAAGCGCTACGAACCCATCGAATACACGATGAGCCTGGGGACAATTACCAAGGTTGCCATTGAAAACCTTTTGGCTCAAATGGAAGAGAAGAAAAATTCCCAACCCGCCATCGAGTTTCCACCTTGTGAACCCGGTAAAATTGCTGTGGTAGCCGTTTCTCCCGGTTTGGGGCTTTCACGCATCTTCGCCAGTCTGGGAGTAAACGCCATCGTTGAAGGCGGTCAAACCATGAATCCCAGCACGGAGGAAATTCTCAAAGCTTTTGAAAATCTGCCTACCGATCAGGTGATCATATTACCGAATAATAAAAACATTATTCTCGCTGCCCAAAACGCAGCATCTCTTTCCGTCAAGAATGTAAAAGTCATACCCACCAAAACCATTCCTCAGGGTCTTAATGTCATGCTGCGTTTTGATCCCGATGGTGATCTGGATGAAGTGGCGGCGGAGATGGAAGAAGCCATTCAGGAAGTTGAAAGCGGGGAAATTACAACGGCTACCCGCTCGGTTGAAATTAATGGGGTGAAAGTCAAAGAAGGCCAGGTCATTGCGCTTCTAAACGGGCAACTGGTTGCATCAGCCAGCCACCTTGAAGAAGCCTGCTTTGAGTTACTCAAGGCCGCGAATACCGAGGAACGAGAACGTATCACATTGTTTTATGGTCAAAATATTACAATTGAAGAGGTAAATCAACTTGCTGAAAAGATTCAGGAGAAATATCCTGAACACGAAATGGAGATTCATGAAGGTGGACAGCCGCACTATCAGTTGATTATTTCGATAGAATAAACCTATGCGAAAAATTGGCATCCTGGTTGACAACACCGCTCAATTTCCTCGCCACTCATTTCCGGGCCAAAACCTGATTCGTATTGCCTCCCATGATGTAATTTATCATGGGACAACTTATTCAGGAGGAGACGGGCTGAAGGTATCTCAATTACCGCTATTTGCGCGTGGAAAAAGTGCCCCCCAATTGATCCCCCCCTCTCCCGAAAAGTTCAATCAAATTCTGAGTGGAATGAGCACCGAATTCGACGAGGTACTGGTTCTGGTACATTCCTCTCACCTGAGCAGCACATTTCAGAATGCCAGCCTGGCTGCTTCCAGCCTTCAAGGTAGACTGCCAGTGATTGTGATTGACACCAATACCTTTTCGGCTGGTTTGGGAATGCTGGCCCAAGTGGCAGCCGAGAGTATTCATAGCGGGGCAAATCTTGGAGAAGTTGAGCATATTGTTCGACAGCAAGCTGCCCACACCTACACGGTTGTCTGCTGTCCGGGATTGTCATACCTCTCCCAAAACGGAATCGTTGACCCTGCACAAGCGCTGGTTGGGGAATTTCTGTCAATGATGCCAGTATTTTCGTTTGAAGACGAGCGTTTAACACCTATTGAAAAAATGCGAAATATCCGCAACATTACCGAATTTTTCATTGAATTTGTAGAAGAATTTGATAACCTTAATCATATTGCCGTCATTCAAAGTGTCCCACCCCTGCTGCCCGAAACTCGCAGTATGCGCCAGATATTTCTTGAGAATTATCCTCAAACCAGTTATAGTGAGCACAATCTCAATCTGGCGTCCGCCCTCCTTTTCAGTCCTAAAATGGTTGGGCTGATAGTTGTGGAAGCAGTCTCCGAAAACGATTAAGCGAACTTCAAAAACCCCAACAAACGGTCAGCATTGTAGAATAGGGTAAAATAATCTCATGTCATCAGCACTGGAAAAAATTAAAAAATTCCTCAAACTCGAAATAGAACGAGGTTTTGACAATCGCGCGGTTGTGGGAGGGTTGGACAAGATCATTCCAGCCTGGGAACAGGAAGCCAATCGAGAGGGGCTTCCGGCTTGGGTAATCCAACAAATCTGTGATAGATTGGCACAATACCCTTCTCTTTCCGTTGAATTGCGAGAGCAGATCGTTCAAGAGATATTCGAAATTATTGAGAGGCACGGCAATTCACCAGCGACGGATTCCTTTGTGCCACCCGAACCCGAAAAGACAGATTACCCGCCAGCAGCAATCGTCAGAACAACCTCCTTCAATAATCAATCCAAATCTTCTACTCGCGAAGAAAACAAAAAGCCCAGTGGATTAGATGCCAGCCTGAAAGTTTTACCCGGTATCGGCCCCAAAAATGCTCAAAATCTCGAAAAACTAGGACTTCACAAGCTGGAAGATCTGCTCTACTTCTTCCCTCGCCGCTACGACGACTTTTCCAAAATGAAGCCGATCAATCAGCTGCGTTTTGGAGAGGAGTTATCCGTTGCTGGAACTGTTCAAAAATCTCAACTGCGCGAAATTAAAGGCAACCGCACACTATTTGAGGCTGTGATCTCAGACGGTACCGGCTCACTGCGGGTTTCGTGGTTCAATCAACCTTGGCTGGAGAAGAATATTCGTCCGGGTGTTCAGGTTGTCCTTTCCGGCAAGGTGGATATGTATCTTGGCCGCTTGTGCATGAATAATCCAGAATGGGAATTGCTGGACCAGGAACACCTGCACACCAATCGCATCGTTCCAGTTTATTCATTGACCGCTGGTGTAAGTCAAAAGGTTCTACGCCGAATAATGTACCAGACTGTCAACTTTTGGGCTGGCCGAGTAGCAGATTTCCTGCCCGAAGAAATACGCACTGCTGGCAATCTCCTGCCACTCTCACAGGCGCTTCGTCAGATTCATTTTCCAGATAATGACGCAAACCTTCGCGAAGCCCGCCAGAGATTAGCCTTCGATGAAATCTTCCTCATTCAATTGGGAGTTTTGCGCCAGAAACAGAATTGGCAAAATCGCACCGCCAAAGTTTTTAATGTCAGCGATGAATGGCTCAATGCTCAAATTAACCGACTCCCTTATCCATTGACAAATGCTCAAATTAGAGCCATTCACGAAATCCGCTCCGATTTAACCTCAGGCCGACCGATGAACCGCTTACTTCAAGGAGATGTTGGTTCGGGCAAAACTGTGGTGGCCGCCTTAGCCATCGCCATGGTTACAAATTCTGGAATGCAGGCAGCTCTCATGGCGCCAACCAGCATCTTAGCCGAGCAGCATTATCGCAGTTTCCAAAAACTGTTTGTACGTTCACAGGCAGATGATTCAGCGCCCTTTGACGCCGGTGAAGTACGTTTGCTGGTCGGTGATACTCCTGAAAAAGAAAAACAGGAAATTCGGCAGGCACTTGCTGCGGGTGAAATTAAGTTATTGATTGGAACTCATGCGCTCATCGAAGATCCCATCGAATTTAAGCACCTTCAACTGGCCGTGATTGATGAACAACATCGCTTTGGGGTCGCCCAACGTTCCGCCCTGCGTTCTAAAGGTGATAACCCTCATCTTCTGGTAATGACTGCCACCCCCATTCCCCGCTCTCTTGCTCTTACGATTTACGGCGATTTAGACCTTTCTGTAATGGATGAAATGCCAGCAGGACGCCAACCCATCGAAACGCACATCTTTACTCCTTTAGAACGGGAGCGTGCTTATTCCTTTATCCGTTCTCAAATTCGTCAGGGTTATCAGGCTTTTATTATCTACCCCTTAGTGGATCAAGAACAATCTGAAACAGAAGATACACTGGCAGCCGTACAGCAACAACAGCGTCTCCAAAATGAAGTCTTCCCGGATCTCAAAATTGGATTATTACACGGAAGAATGCGGCCGGAGGAAAAAGAACAGGTTATGCGGCAATTCCGGGATAAAGAGTATCATATTCTGGTTTCTACATCTGTTATAGAAGTTGGCGTGGACATACCTAATGCCACTGTGATGCTGATCGAAGGCGCAAACCGCTTTGGACTTGCCCAACTACACCAGTTTCGCGGAAGGGTCGGACGCGGGAACGCAAAATCGTATTGTATTCTCATTCCAGATAACGAAGATGCTGCGGAAAACGAGCGATTATCCGCCATGGTTGAAACCAACGATGGCTTCGTTCTCGCTGAACGGGACTTGCAGCAACGCGGCCCGGGTGAATTTTTAGGAACCCGACAGGCTGGTTTTGCCGACCTGAAAATAGCCAATCTGACCGATGTTCACACCATTGAAAAAGCCCGTAATCTTGCTCAGCAATTATTCGAGAAAGACCCCCAATTAAGTGACCCTCGCTATCAACCCCTTCTCGATAAGTTGAACGATTTTTGGGGAGAAGGACGAGGAGATATCAGTTAAGGAGACCATTATGGTCAGAGCCGTATTTCCCGGAACATTTGATCCTATTCACTATGGGCACATGGATATCGCCCGGCGGGCTGCCCGTCTCTTCGACGAGGTAATCATCGCTGTATATAATAAACCGCTCAAAAATCTGCTATTCAGCCCTGAAGAACGCTTGAAACTGGTTCAACAAACATTTTATGCCGAACCAAAGTTTACCGTGGTAGGTTATAGCGGCCTGACCGTTGAATTTTGCAAAAATGTGGGAGCCCAGGTAATCATACGCGGCTTGAGGGTGTTTTCGGATTTTGAACATGAATTTCGCATGGCTCTCGCCAATCACCGCCTATATCCGGACATCGAAATGATCGCATTAATCACCAGCGAACAGCACACATTTCTTTCCTCATCAACCGTCCGGGAAATCGCATCCCTCGGCGGAGATATTAGCAGCATGGTACCTATCCATGTAGCCGAGGCTTTGAAGAAAAAATTCAGTGAATTAGGGGATGGACAATCCATAGTGCCAATTACAGCACTGAGAGATTGAAATGCGTATAATATACTATTAACTGGCTTGAATATTGCACCACCCTTTCTCAGGTTTGGAAAGCGGAGGAGAAAATGGACATACTGCATTTGGTAGATCGTTTGGAAGAATTATTCAATGAAAGCCGTCCAATATGGTTCACCCACTCGGTCATGGTGGACGAGGACCGCATGTTAGATTTAATTGACCAGATGCGGGTATCCATTCCTGAAGAAATTAAGAAGGCTCAGCAAATCCTCGCCCAACGCGACCGGATTCTTGCGCAGGCCCAGGAAGAAGCCAACCGCACCATCCAGCTGGCACGCGAAAAAGCCGAACAGATGATTGAACGGGACGCAATTATTCAGGCTGCGCATGCACGTGCCGAGCAGATTATTCAACAAGCCCGCCTCGAAACCGAATCAACCAAACGCGATGCCGACGAATACGTGCTTGAGTCTCTCTCCCGATTAGAGGTTGAACTGGAAAAAATGCTCAATCAGGTTCGCAATGGTGTACGAGCCCTGCAAAGCGAACGTCAACAAGCCATGACACCCACATCGCTTCAAACCGACAAAGACTAAAAAAGAGCAGCCTTGCGGCTGCCTTTTTTATGCTTCAGTGGTTTCTTTTACTTCGCTTTCTTCACTCTTTTCTGTCTTCTTCACTGAATGCCTCTTCGCTCGAGCGGTTTCTTTGTGCGGTTTGGGGCCGAGCGCAATTTCCAGAACCTGATCCATGTGGGTGACCGGTTTAATTTGTAAGTCCTGGCGAACCTTCTTGGGTAGATCAATCAGGTCTTTCATATTCCTTTCGGGCAGAATGACAATCTTCAAACCTGCCCTATGGGCAGCCAATACCTTTTCACGCACTCCGCCAACAGGCAGAACCCGCCCCCGCAGGGTGATCTCTCCGGTCATACCCACATCCTTGGAAACACCCCGTTCGGTAAATGCGGAAATCAAAGCCGTCGCTATCGTAATACCCGCACTCGGCCCATCTTTTGGAATTGCTCCTTCAGGTATATGAATGTGAATATCTAACCTTTCAAATACCTCTGGATCAATTTCCAGTTCTCTGGCACGTGATTTGAGATAGGATAAAGCAGCCTGCGCCGATTCCTGCATCACCTCTCCAACCTGACCAGTAATTTGCAGGTTACCCTTCCCCTCCAAAACCGCCACTTCTACCGGCATAATCTCACCGCCGTTTTCAGTCCACGCAATGGCCGTGGCTACTCCAACCTCATCTTTTTTCTCGGCTTCGGTCATAAAGAATTGGGGAGGCCCTAAAAACTTTTCAACCAGCTCCGGTTGCAGTCGGTGCGGGAAAGGTTTCCCTTCCGATTTTAACCTGGCCAGTTTACGGCACATCCTGCCAATTTCACGCTCTAAATTACGAACACCCGCTTCATAAGTATATTCACGGATAATTTTCCGCAACGTCTTTTCCTGAAACTTGATCTCTTCCCCTTCAAGGCCGCTTTCTTCCAACTGACGGGGTATCAGAAAGCGGTAAGCAATTTCCAGTTTCTCCTCTTCAATATATCCGGGGAATTCGATTATTTCCATGCGGTCCATCAAAGCCGGTGGGATAGTAGCCAGTGTATTTGCCGTAGTAATAAACATGACCTTGGAAAGATCATAAGGCAATTCGAGATAATGATCTGAAAAGGCATGATTTTGCTCCGGATCCAACACCTCTAAAAGTGCAGCAGAGGGATCACCTCGAAAGTCTGAGCCCAGTTTGTCAATTTCATCCAGCATGAACAGCGGATTGATGGTTCCTGCCCGACGCATGGTTTGCAAGATCCGCCCCGGCATTGCCCCAATATAAGTGCGGCGATGACCACGAATTTCAGCCTCATCTCTTACCCCGCCCAAAGAAACCCGCACAAACTTGCGGCCCAGCGCCTCGGCAATGGATCGCCCCAGTGAGGTTTTGCCGGTACCCGGCGCACCTACAAAGCACAATATTGGCTGTCTCAGCCGCTTCGGTTTGAGGCTGCGCACGGCAATGTATTCAAGGATGCGATCTTTGGCTTTGCCCAGTCCGTAATGATACTTTTCCAAAACCTTTGCCGCATTCGCAACATCCAGATTATCCTCTGTTTCCTGTACCCAAGGCAGTTCTAAAATCCAATCCAGATAGGTGCGGATGATACCCACTTCGGGAGCCATGGAAGGCATTTGCGAAAGCCGATCAACCTCTTTGAGGGCAACCGCACGTACCTCATCGGGCATGGGCGTCGCCAGAATCTTCTCCCGCAATTCGGTTACTTCACGGCTAAAAATATCCCCTTCCCCCAATTCGGTCTGAATGGCTTTCATTTGCTCCCGCAGGTAGAACTCTCGCTGGCTGCGGTCTACTTCACTTTGAACTCGATTCTGGATCTCATCCTCTAACTGTAATACATCCAGCTCTTGCGCCAGCAGCCAGTTAACCCGTTTTAGCCGCTCAACCGGGTCGACCAGTAAAAGCAATGCCTGCCTTTCACTGTGCGGAAGGGAAATCGCCGTTGCTACCATATCGGCCAGCCAACCCGGTTCGTGAATATTCAACGAGAACAAGTGTGCTTCTTCCGGCAGGCTGCGGTCTAATTGAACACATCTCTCAAACAAATCGCGGGTGGTACGCATCAAGGCTTCGGTTTGTCGGCCAATTTTGGAAGGCTCGACAATCGGCCGGGCGCGCACCCGGTAATACGGCTCGGTTTGAACAAATTCAACAATTTCTACTCTGCGCCGGCCTTGTATCAATGCCGAATTGTTCCCGTCCGGGATATTCAATAAACGTCCTACGGCAATTTCAACACCGATGGGCAAGAAGTCTTCCGGTTGAGGATCTTCAACCTCAGCATCCTTCATCACCAGCGCGATCATAGTCTCAAAATTGAATTGAGCCTCTTCGATTGCCTGTAAATTGGATCCCGGTACGATAAAAATCGGAGAAACCATGCGTGGATAAATCACCATATCCCGCATGATAAGGGCCGCACATTCGATCAAACCATTTTCATCCGGCTCTGCATCAGGCACCTGATAAAGCTCCTCTGTCCGTTGATGCAAGGACGAAGAGAACTCCTCAAAATCACTGTCTTTCGGTAACCAGTTATCTTTTTTCATAATCTGCACTCATGAAATAGGCATGTGAATGCCAGGATGTCTCTTAACATCGGGACGTTTCAATATATCCCTGAGGAATTTTCGCGCGCCAGCAGCCACAAAGATGCTGCCAGTAACCAGCAAAAGCGTATCTTCGGAATGAATACGATTAACCGCCTGTTCCACTGCGTTTTCCAGAGGGGTGATCACCATTTTTGGCAATGAATAATCCGCTGCCAATTCAACCAATTGATCGGCATGAAACGAGCGCGGATGGATGGATTGAGTAAAAATCACTTCTTCTGCTCTGGGAAGCAACTCGGCCAACATACCTGTAACATCTTTATCATCTGACGCTCCAAAGACGAGAATTAGCCGATGATTTGGAAAGTATTGATTGACTGTTTGTATCAATTTTAATGCTGAATAGCGGTTATGTGCGGCATCTACCACAATTGGTGGATGAAGATTGAGAACTTCAAATCTGCCCTCCCAACTGACTTGCGAAAATCCTTTTTGAACTGCAATCAATGGAATCTCAAAGCCGCTATTTCTAACCTGATCCAAGGCACAGAGGGCGGTTATGGCATTTTCAATCTGATGATCACCTAACAGGGGTAATTGAATTTCAAAACCCTCCTGAAATGGGTCCTTATTTGGACTTATGCTCAATCTCTGATAAACCAATGTCCGTTCCAGCACTTCGGCCCTGTATTCCTGGTCAGAAATCACGAGTGGTGAACTCCTATCTGTGGCGATTTTTGCAATCGCCTTCAATGCTTCAGGTTTCTGAGGTGAAGTCACCACCGGTTTGCCGGGTTTGATAATCCCGGCTTTTTCTGTGGCAATTTTCTCCAGCGTATCACCAAGAACCTTAGTGTGGTCTAATGAAATAGAGGTTATCACGGATACCAGCGGTGTTACGAGATTGGTTGCATCCAGCCTTCCGCCTAAACCCACTTCAATTACGGCAACATCCACTTTTTCTTCTGCAAAATACAAAAATCCTGCTGCGGTTGTCAATTCAAAAGTTGTCAGCCGCTCAATCTGGTTGACCGCCGGTTTGAGTTTATTAACCACCTCCACCAGCCGGGCAGGAGGAATGGTCTGGCGGTTGATTTGTATCCTCTCGCAGAAGTCCTCTAAATGAGGCGAGATATAAAAGCCGGTTTTATACCCAGCCGCCTGCAAAACCGATGCAATCATTGCCGCGGTTGAACCCTTCCCTTTTGTTCCGGCAACGTGAATCACCGGATACTGTAAGTGAGGGTTGCCCAAAAAATTCAATAACGCAGCCATTCGGCTGAGGTCAAATTTATCGGCTGAGAATTGTAAATTACGTGTAAGACTATAATCTACAAAACTATATAAATAATCCAAGGTGTTTTGGTATTCTTGCGGGTTAAAGTTCATTACTCATCCATTTTCCCTAAACTTACCTGTATTGTAATCAAGCAAAACCTTTTTCACAAGATTATGATCATCTTGCTTGACGCAGATTACTGCCCGATTACAATAGTACCAGGACACAAAAATGCCCACCATTGGATTGTTAGTGCTACACATTCATTTGCCCTACTCCCTTTCTCTAAAACAGAAGCGGAGTTTGCTGAAGTCGCTGCTCAACCGCTTGCACAAAGAATTCAACATCTCCGTTGCAGAGATTGGATTGAACGACCACTGGCAGGAAAGTTTGATTGCATGTGCGCTGGTTTGTAACGATTGTGCTTTCGCAAACCAATCATTACAAAAAGTTCACACGTTTGTTGAAGAGCAGTTTCCAAATTTGCCCATTTTGGATCACCGCATTGAATGTTTCTAAGCGAAAGGATTTGCAGCAATGGATTTGAACTTACGCGATAAAATCGCCCTTGTCACCGGGGCCAGTCGTGGGTTGGGATTTGCAACCGCTTTAATGCTGGCGGAGGAAGGTGTTCGGGTTGCCTTGAACAGCCGAAACCCGGAGATGTTGGAAACAGCCGCTCAAAAAATAAAAAGCTTAACTGGCTCACCGGTCTTAGCCCTGCCGGGTGATGTGGCAAAACCGGAAACAGCCAGCCTCTTGATTGAAAAAGTCATTCTGGAATGGGGCAGGTTGGACATTCTCATCACCAATGCCGGCGGGCCGCCTGCGGGCAAGTTTGAGACATTTAATTTTGAAGACTGGCAGAATGCAGTCAACCTTAACTTCCTTTCGGCTGTTTCGTTGATTCGAGCAGCCTTGCCGCATCTCCGCAGATCCCCTTCGCCGGCAGTTCTCACCATCACTTCTATCTCAGTCAAACAGCCCATTGATGGACTGGTACTGTCGAATAGCGTCCGGGCAGCAACCATTGGTTTAACGAAAAGCCTTGCTCTTGAATTGGGCAAAGATGGCATTCGTTTCAATTCAATTTTACCCGGTTGGACAGCCACAGAACGGGTTGAACAGCTGTTGCAACACCGCGCTCAAACCAATAATACCACTGTTGAAGAAGAAAGACAAAAAATTGCCTCTCAGATCGCTCTGGGACGTCTGGCTGACCCGCAGGAATTTGCGCGGGTGGCTGTTTTTCTGGTTTCACCGGCTGCCAGTTACATCACCGGAAGCATGATCGCAGTAGATGGGGGGTTCTATCGCGGCACGATATAATTTGGACAAAATCGGGTAAAATAAAACATCCTCATTTACCGGTGTTATCAGGCAAAGGGAATTTTATGAAAAGAGAGATTCTTATCCAGCGCTTAGAGCGGATTTTGCCAACAGTAGAAAAACCCGGTCGGTATGTCGGCGGAGAACTGAATGAGATCCGCAAAGATTGGAACTCGGTCAGGACGCATGTTGCTCTGGCCTTTCCGGATATATACGACATTGGAGTTCCCAATCTGGGTTTGACGATTCTCTACCACATCCTCAACCAGCGGACGGATGTCCTCGCCGAACGGGTTTATTTGCCATGGATTGATATGGAAACAGCCATGCGTCAGCATGGCATTCCTCTTTATTCGCTGGAATCAAAAACGCCTGTCAGGCAATTTGATATCCTCGGAATCACACTTCCTTACGAGACCCTTTATACAAATGTTTTGAACTTATTGGATTTAGCCGGCATTCCGCTTCACAGCAGTGAACGCACCATTCAAGATCCGTTGGTCATAGCCGGCGGTCATGCTGTCTTCAATCCAGAACCCATCGCGCCATTCTTTGACGCATTTGCAATCGGTGAGGGAGAAGAAATCATTCACGACATCGTAATGGCCTATCAGGAATGGAAAAAACATCCAACTTCCCGCCAGAGTTTACTGGCAGAACTGGCAAAAATCGAAGGTGTTTATGTCCCTTCTTTTTATGAACCCGAATACAAAGAAGATGGAACGATCCGGGCAGTTCACCGTCTGCACCCCAATGCGCCTTCCGAAATCAAAAAGCGGCTGGTAGCTCAATTACCCAAACCTCCAACTCGCTTCATTGTGCCGTCGGTGAGTGTCGTTCATAACCGCGTTTCAATCGAAATTATGCGTGGCTGCACGCGCGGATGCCGTTTCTGCCACGCGGGCATGGTGACCCGTCCGGTGCGCGAGCGAAGTGTGGATGAAATTGTCTCGGCTGTCCGGGAGGCTCTGGACGCAACCGGTTTTGAAGAGGTGGCTCTTTTATCGCTTTCCTCTTCTGACTACACACACATCCTAGATCTGGTCAGCCGTGTCGCCGCTGAGACCAGCGATCACTACCTGACCATTTCCCTTCCCTCTCTGCGAATTGAGTCGTTCTCTGTAAACTTGATGGAAAAACTGCGCGGTTCACGGCAGGGTGGTTTTACACTTGCTCCAGAAGCCGCCACAGAGCGAATGCGTAATATCATCAACAAACCCATTTCCACCCAACAGCTATTAGACACCGCCCGTGAAATTTACTCCCGCGGATGGACAACCATCAAACTTTACTTCATGATCGGCCACCCTTCTGAAACGATTGAGGATGTGCAGGCCATTGCTGACCTGTGTAAGGCAGTCCTGAACGAAGGCCGCAAAGTGATCGGCAAACGCGCCAATCTTCACGCTGGTGTAAGCACCTTTGTGCCTAAACCGCATACACCTTTCCAGTGGGTCGCCTGCGATACGATCGAGCAAATCGAAGCCAAACAAACCTTGCTCAAACGCGAACTGCGCGGAGCGGGTCTAAAACTTACCTGGAATAATCCGTATGAAACCCTAATGGAAGCCTGGCTTTCACGGGGGGACAGACGTATAGCCGCCGTTATTGAAACCGCCTGGCGGTTAGGCGCGAAATTCGATGCCTGGCAGGATCAGTTTGACTTCCAAATCTGGCAGAAAGCCTTTGAAACTCATGGACTTGACCCGGCTTTTTACACCCATCGTCAAAGGTCGGAGGATGAAATTTTCCCATGGGATCACATCTTCAGCGGGGTGCGCAAAGGCTATCTGTTGAGTGAATACCGTGCTTCTCTGTTGGAAAAAACTCAAAATGATTGCCGGCAAGGTTGTTTCGCCTGCGGGATTCTCCCGAAATACGCCGATA
>FWPV01008984.1_pt1 | contig 17151 bp, 15 predicted proteins | sample 2228371 | NCBI WGS metagenome assembly FWPV01 (sample SAMEA103939776, study PRJEB20133) | metagenome | reverse complement strand
ATTCTTCCTTTTAAATATAAAAATAAAATAATAAATAATTAAATGCGTATTCATAATTCTAACAGTGAAAAAAATTTATTAATTTCTATTTTTATAAACATAATAATAACTGTTTCTGAAATAATAGGCGGGATTATTTCAGGATCTCTTGCATTATTTTCAGATGCTTTTCATAATTTATCTGATGTTGTTGCACTTGTAGTTTCTTATATTGCTATACTTATAGGGAAAAAGGAAAAAGATACAAAAAAATCCTATGGCTACAAGCGCGCCGAAATAATAGCTGCTCTGTTTAATGTCTGTGTGCTGATTATAATATGTGGTTATATAGTATATGAAGCAATAAAAAGAATCAAAAACCCTGAGGTAATAAATACACAAATAATGTTAATAATAGGCGTAATCGGTCTTATCGGAAACGGCATCTCCGTCATTATATTATTTAAAAATTCAAAGGAAAACATAAATATAAAATCAGCTTTTCTGCATCTTTTAGGAGATACTTTTTCCTCTGTGGCGGTAGTAATTGTTGCTATAATTATGATCTTCAAACCTGTTTTTATCTTAGATTCCATACTTTCAATATTAATAGCTTTATATATAATAAAAGAAAGTTTTTCTATACTTGCCCAAAGCATAAATATACTCATGCAGGCAACACCACCTGATTTTGATTATGAAAAGATAAAACACAGGTTAATAAACGATACAACATTAAACATAAAGGGTGTACATCATTTACATGTATGGGATATAACTCCGGGAAAAACTGTATTTGATGCTCATATAGTAATTGATAAAAACGAATTAAAAAACACAGATGAAATAATATACAAAATAAATACTATACTTTCAAAGGAATTTAATATCTGCCATTCAACCATACAGCTGGAAAGCGAAGATTTCAATCATTGTACATCGTGTGATTTATAAAAATATGTTCAAACATATTTCTAACATAGTTCATAAATAGTTCTAACTTAGTTTTTAAGTAGTTCTTAAATAGTTAAAAAATAAAAAACATAGAACTAATTACAAATTACTAACTACAAAGGACTGTCTTTTTGAACTATTTTCGCACAATCTTCGAACTATTTACGAACTATTTTTGCACTATCTTCGAACTATTTTTGCACTATTTATAAACTATTTAATAACATCCTTTCAAATATCCGAAGATCTCTTAATCTGAAGAACTGAAGATTTTTTCAAATTTTAATTTTCAATTTTAAAATCTTATATCGCATCTCGTATACAATCATTTAATAAAAAAAATCAACCCTTTTCTTATCATCATTACCGCTATCGCGGCAAGCAAAAGCGACATAACTTTGGATATTGCGTTAGTACCAGTTTTGCCTATCAACTTTACTAAAAATCCTGAAAAATAAAAAATCACACCAGTAATTATTATATTTACTATAATAGAAGTAACTGTTGGCAATATCCCATACTGGTCCAGCAATATAAGCGATGTAGTTAAAACGGCAGGTCCTGTTATCAACGGAGTTCCTAAAGGCACAACACTTATATCATCGGCAACAACCGCTCTTTTTTCCTGCTTTAAAAGATCTATTATTGATATACAGAAAAGTATTATGCCTCCGGCGATCATAAAATCCTGCATTGTAATACCTATTATTAAAAATATACTTTTCCCAACAAAAATAAAAAAAATAGCTACTAAAAAAGCGGTTATAAGTGATGTAAAAAGTATTGATTTTTTTTTCTTCCCGGAAAATGATTTTGTAAGTGTAATATAAATCGGAAGCAAACCTATCGCGTCCATAGCAATGAATATTGGTATAAAAGAAAGAATATATTCTTTCATAATTACTTTTCAATAAATTTATATTTTATAAGTTCTTCAGGGACATACCATTTTATAAAATTATAACTTATACCTGCCGGTGCAGGTACAATACCGTGAAATCTTTTATGCACGGCAGGCAAGCCATATGGTGAATATAAAAAAACATAGGGAGAGTCGTCTGCAATTATTTTATGAATTCTTTTATAGATATCTGCCCTTTTTTTAATATCAAAAGTAGTTCTCCCCTCTTCTAAAAGTTTATCAACTTCGGAATTTTTATATGAAATAAAATTAAATTCGCCTTCTTTTGTCTTTGATGAATGCCATGTATCATAATTATCCGGGTCAAGCCCTGTTGACCAGCCCATTACAACAGTGTCAAATTTTCTTTTATCTATGAATTCTGTAAGCAGTATATTCCAGGCAAGAATTCTAATTTCTACTTTTATACCTATCTTTGATAATTGTTGCTGAATTATTGTTGCTATTTCTTCCCTTTCTTTATTGCCCTGGTTTGTAATTATTGTAAATTCAAATTTATTACCCTGATTATATAACAAACCATCATTTCCTGGTTGCCAGCCAGCTTCTGCCAGTAATTTCTTTGATATTTCAGGATTATAATCGTATTTTTCAACATCACTATCGTTATTATATGCCCATGTCCCGGGTATGTAAGGACCCGAAGTCCTTATTGCAAGTCCTTTTTTAACTCCCTGAATTATTTCTTCTTTATTTATTGCATAATTTATTGCTTTTCTTACTCTTTTATCCTTAAATAATTCATTTTTTAAATTAAAACCTAAATAAACATAACTAAACCCGGTTATTTTAAACTTATTAAAATTTTTTATAAATTTTGGAGTATTTGCCCTTGTTGTCCATAGTTCAGAATTTAAATCCATAGAATCAATACCCCCTGAAATTAACTCCATAAACTGCACACTCTGGTCTGGTATCACTCTATAAATGTATTTTGAAATATAAGGTTTGCCTTCAAAATAATTTTCATTTGCTATTAATTCAACTCTGTCAGCTGTCCTCCATTTTAAAAATTTATAAGGTCCGGTTCCTACTGGATTTCTATTAAACTCAGCAGTATTTATATCCTTATCATGCAAAAGATGATATGGTATTATCTCCACCCCCCAGTATTGTAACGCTGGAGCAAAAATTGTTTTATATATTACTTTTATCTTATAATCATCTATTATTTCAATGCTCTTTATTGGTTCAAATAAACTTCTATATGCAGTTTTTGTAGCAGGGTTCATAAATGAATCATAGGTAAATTTTACATCCCTTGCAGTAAATTCAACTCCATCATGCCACTTAACTCCTTTTCTTAAATAAAAAATAATTGCCCTGCCATTTTCTAATATTTCCCATTTTTCTGCGAGGTCTCCTGTTAAATTTAAATCCTTATCAAATTTTACAAGGCCATTGAATACAAGTCCTGTTATATCATGAGACGCAGAATCAGAAGCTAAAACAGGATTTAAAGTGGAGGGCTCGCCAATAGATGCAGTAATTATAGCATCACCATAGGCAGGTTTATCAATATATTTATCTTTTAATTTATAAGTTTGTTTTTGTTTGCAGGAAAAAATAAAGATTAAAAGGAAAGATAAAAAAATAAAAAAGAACTTTTTCATTTAAAATACCTTTGCTTTATATAAAAAATTATTTGTCAACCGGTATTTCCTTATTGACATCTACAGGTATTGATTTACTATCTGTTCCACCTGATACAGGTGGAGCAATCGGTTGTTCCTGGGTTTTAACTTTTGTTAACACCCCCTGATAAGACCCTGCAAACCTTGCCTGAAAAATTGCAAGGAAAATAGAAGTGCACATAAAAGAAACAGCAAGTATTATTGTAAATTTCCTTATAAACGACTTGCCACCGGACGCTCCAAACATTGTCTGCGCAGCGCCACTTCCAAAAGCAAATCCAACTTCAGACCCTTTTCCTGTTTGAAGTAAAACAACGATTATCAAAAGAACAACAATGATAAAATGCAAAGCATATACTATGTTATAAATTATCATCTCTTCCTCCTACCATAATCTATTTTCGATTTATAATTTTCGATTTTTATACTTTATAATATTTCACTATCTGTTCAAAAGAATCTGCTTTTAATGAAGCGCCGCCAACAAGCGCACCATCTATGTTTTCACAAGCCATAAGTTCCTTAATGTTTTCTGGTTTTACACTTCCACCGTATTGTATTCTTATTGCCTGTGCTGTGTGTTCGTCATACATTTCAGAAAGTAACTGCCTTATATATTTTTGAACTTCTTCTGCCTGCTGTGGAGTTGCTGTTTTTCCTGTTCCTATTGCCCATACCGGTTCATAAGCAATAACAATATGCTGGGCTTTTTCTTTTGGTATATCCTTTAAGCCATTTATTACATGGTCTTTTACAACTTCAAAAGTAAGTCCTTTTTCTCTTTCTTCTAATTTTTCTCCAACGCACATTATAGGCGTTATACCATGTTCAATAGCACTTTTTACTTTTTCATTCACAAATTCATTGGTTTCCTTGAAATACTGCCTTCTCTCAGAATGCCCTATTATCACATAACTGCATCCAACCGCACGAAGCATAAGCGGAGAAATTTCTCCGGTAAAAGCACCTTCCTGCTTTGGATGCAAATTTTGAGCGCCAAGTTTTATATTTGAACCCTTAATTACATTTGCAGCTGCCTGTAAATTTACAAAAGTCGGGCAGATTACAATTTCTACTTTATCATCAGGAACATCTTTTAACAATCCTTTTAAAGATATAGCCATCTCCACTGTCTCTTCCAGTGTTTTGTACATCTTCCAGTTTCCGGCAATTATTGGTAAACGCAATTTATACCTCCATTATTTAAGATTACTTGTTTGTCAATGCTGCAACACCTGGCAGTTCAACGCCTTCCATAAATTCAAGAGATGCGCCGCCACCTGTTGAAACATGTGTCATTTTATCGGTTAGTTTCAATTTTTTAAGTGCAGAAGCAGAATCTCCACCACCTACAACACTTACAGCGCCTGATTCTGCAATTGCTTTTCCTATTTCAAGAGTGCCTTTTGAAAACTTTTCAAATTCAAAAACACCCATTGGTCCATTCCAGAATATTGTCTTTGCTTTTAAAATAACATTTCTAAATTTTTCGATAGTCATAGGTCCAATATCCATTCCCTGCCATCCCTCATCAATTGAATCCCTTAAAACTTCCATGCTTTCTGCATCTTCCTTAAACTCTTTTACAACAATGTGGTCAATAGGAAGGTAAATTGGGATATTCTTATCAAGCGCCTTTTTTAATATCTCCTTTGCAACAGGAATATTGTCATCTTCACATATAGATTTTCCTATCTGTTTTCCCTGTGCTTTGATAAAAGTGTAAGCCATGCCACCACCGATTATCAAACCATCAACAATATTTAAAAGATTGTTAATTACTTTTATCTTATCACTGACTTTTGCACCACCTAAAATTGCAATAAAAGGTTTTTTAGGATTAGAAAGCACCTGTCCAAGATATTGTAATTCCTTATTCATTAAAAATCCTGCTGCACATTTTTTCATATATTTGCAAACACCTTCTGTGGATGCATGAGCTCTGTGTGCAGTTCCGAACGCATCATTTATATACAGTTCACCATGAGCTGCTAGTTTTTTTGCAAATTCAGGGTCATTTTTCTCTTCTTCCTTATAAAATCTTACATTTTCAAGAAGTAATACATCACCTTCTTTCAAATTAGCAACTTCTTTCTCAACTTCAGGACCTATGCAATCCTTTACAAATTTAACTTCCTTACCTAATAATTCACTTAACTTTTTTGCTACAATGTCAAGTGAGAATTCTGGAGATGGTCCACCTTTTGGTCTGCCCAAATGAGACATTAAAATAAGTTTTCCGCCATTTTCAATCACGTATTTTATTGAAGGCAGAGATGCAACAATCCTTTTGTCAGATGTAATGTTTCTCTTTTCATCCAGTGGAACATTAAAATCAACACGCATTAATACACGTTTGCCTTTTAATTCATCCTTTAAATCTTCTATTGATAATTTTGCCATAAAACACCTCACTACTTTATTAAGTAAATAGAGGCGCTTATAAAAGCGCCTCTATTTTAATTTATATTAATTATATCCCTTTTTCAATTATATAATCAACAAGATCAACAACTCTACATGAATAACCCCATTCATTGTCATACCAGGAAACAACTTTTGCCATATTATCAACCACATAAGTTGACTGTCCATCAACAATTGATGACCTTGAATCATTTAAGAAGTCTTTGGAAACCAGCGGAAGGTCTGTATAACCAAGTATACCTTTTAATTCACCTTCTGCTGCTTCTTTTAAGAATCCATTAATTTCTTCTTTTGTTACCGGTTTTTTCATCTCAAAAGTAACATCAACAACTGATACATTAGGTGTGGGAACCCTCATTGCATATCCATTTAACTTGCCTTTTAATTCCGGTATTACAAGTCCTATTGCCTTTGCAGCGCCTGTTGTAGTAGGTATCATTGAAAGCGCTGCTGCACGCGCTCTTCTTAAATCTTTATGGGGCAGGTCAAGAATACGCTGGTCATTTGTATAAGAATGTATTGTTGTCATTAAACCTTTTACTATACCAATCTTATCATTTAAAACCTTTGTAAGTGGAGCCAAACAGTTTGTTGTGCATGATGCATTTGAAATAACATGATGATTTTTCGGGTCGTAAGATTTTTCATTAACACCGATAACTATGGTAATATCTTCGTTTTTTGCAGGTGCAGAAATTAAAACTTTTTTCGCACCACCTGAAGTAATGTGGACAACTGCTTTTTCCTTATCAGTGAAAAGTCCTGTTGACTCTATGACAATTTCAATTCCAAGGGATGACCACTTTATTGCAGCAGGGTCTTTTTCTTTGAAAATTCTTATTTTTTTCCCGTTCACAACTATTGTATCTTCACCTTCAACCCCTACTTCCCCATCAAAAATTCCCTGAACAGAATCATACTTAAAAAGATGTGCAAGTGTTTTTGCGTCAGTAATATCGTTTACTGCAACAACCTCAAACTTTGCCGACTTTTTTGCAAGTAAAGCCCTCAAAGCATTTCTACCGATTCTTCCAAAACCATTAATACCAACTTTAACCATAATAAATACCTCCTGTAATTATTTTAGGTTTTAAAAAACGTTTTGTATTTTTACATATACATTTTTTTTTGTCAATACTTTTAATTGCACCTTTTTTCATAAAGGAAATTATTAATTGATAGTTGTTTTAAAAGACAGAGAGACAGGTTTATAACATGCCTCGTATTTACACACGCCTTGCGCGGCTTTTGAGACGGGTTTAAAACCCGTCTCTACATTTTTTCTTTTTTTACGTAGAGACAGGGCTCTGTCCCAGTAGTGTCCGATAAACTTTTTGTACTTTGTTAAAAAAATTTTTAAATATAAATGTTTTTTTATTATTTCAATTCTTTAAACATCCATTCAAATCAAAAAGGAATGATTGTGTTTTTTGAGATATTCATAGAGATAAGCAAGTAAAGTAAGAGAAGGAGAGCCAAGCGGTGAGACACGAAAAGCAAATAAAATAAGGGTTTTTGCGAAGCCATAAAAAGCGAATAAGCAAAAACCTGATTGAATAAAGCAAACAATTTATAGCGAAAAAAAACATAATCATTCCTTTTTTAATATTTAGCGGACAGAACAGATCTCTGTCCCTGTCTCGTCTTTACATACGCTTCGCATGTCCTTTTAAGACGCGGGTTGAACCGCGTCTCTACATTTTTCCAATTTTTATTTTGTGTTTTGTTTTTAAATCCGAAGGTCTCCAAATCTGAACTTCTGAAGATTTTTCCATCGCAATTTTTACTTTACGATTCATTTTTCAAATCGTAAATCGAAAATTGAAAATCGCAAATATCTTTTTATTAAATCGTAAATTAATAAAAAATGTTCTTACTGCGTTCTAAAATAGTTCATACTTAGTTCAAAAATAGTAAAAAAAATTGAACCAACTACAAATCACAATCTACAAAAACTGTCTTTTTGAACTATTTACGAACTGTTTTTGCACTATTTATGAACTAATTTCGAACTATCTTCGAACTATTTACTAACTATTTCTGCACTATTTCCGAACTATTTCCGAACTATTTTCGAACTATTTTCGAACTATTTTTAAACGCCTCTTCCATCAAATTCCAGCAAATATTATCCAGACAACAACTGCTATTGTTATAATTGAGTAAAGCAAAAGGATGATATCTGTTTTTCTTACTTTTTTTTCTAAATTAAAAGAAACTATTGAATAAAATAATGAAACAGCCGCGAGAAAAGCCCATAATCTGGCAATTAAAACATTATAAAAAGTAAGCCCCCTGCCATAACCACCTGTAAAAAATTCAATCCATACAAGGCAACATAAAATAATATTGATTATCAAAAATATCAAATCATATTTTTTCATCAATGACTCGTTAATTTTAAATATGCTTCAAAAACTTCAGCCACTGTGATTCTATTTATCGGCTCCATTGATTCTTCCCTGAATTTTCTATCATATATATCTATTCCCTGCCTTGCCATATCAAAAAGATGAGAAATTGCAATGTGGCCATCTTTTTCATTATACGGATGCCACTCAACAGGATTTTCCGGTCCAAATAATGTTATTGTCTTGATACCAAGCCCTGCTGCAATATGTCGTAATCCAGAATCATTACCTATAAAAATTTTTAATTTGCTGATTGCATAAGAAATTTTTAATAAATCACCTGTTAATATTTTTGAATTTTCACCTATTTCATTCACTATTCTTTCTCCTGTTTCTTTTTCACTCTGCAAACAAAATACAACTATTTTTTCACGTTTTAAAACCAGCCTTTTCCCGAGTTCTATAAATCTTTCTATAGGCCAGATCTTTTGCAATCTTTTTGCACCAATACCAAATCCAATTGCACCTTCAAAAAAATTATCATGTATATATTCAGAAAGATCCTGATTTAATACCAGTTTGGGTTTTAATAAACTTTCTGAATAAGTGATATGTAAAGGTTTAAGTGTATCTAAATCCCTAAGAGTATTCCACTTTTGTTCTTCCTTTATATCAAGCGGAAGTGACGAAAAATAATTCCGCCCGCTGTGATTGTGAACCAGACGTATCTTTGCGTCAGATAATAATGTCATAAGTGCGCTCCTAAAAGTGGCGTGCAGATTAACGGCAAGGTCAAATTTATACCTTCTTAATTTTGCAACAACACGAAAAAAATCAAAAGGATCATTTTTATTATAAACAATAACATCTTTTATATGCGGCAAAAGATATTTGAAATTTTCATATTCCTCTTTTAAAACATAAATAATTTCAGGAGTATTACAATGTTCATAAAGAACACGGATCACAGGCGTTGATAAAATAATATCTCCCATATCACGTAATTTTATTATTAATATTTTTCTGATATTTTTTAACATATTCTTGGTAATTGCTCCCCTTCGGGTATTAATAATATCCTTTCTGTCCCCGCCCTTGTCTTTAATATTAATTTTCCATCCCCTTTTTTTATTTCACCGATTATTGTGGCATTTTTACCATATTTACTGCTCTTTATAATATTAATTGCTTCCCTTGCGTAACGCTTTTCAAGAATTATAACCATTTTTCCTTCATTGGCAAGGAACCAGGGTTCAAAGCCCATTATTGAACAAGCAGCTGAAACAGGTTTGGTTATTGGTAATTTTTCTTCATCAATTATTATTTTTACCTTTGAACTTTTAGCAATCTCATTTAAAACTCCTGCTACGCCACCACGCGTTGGGTCTCTCATTGAATTTATTTTAATACCTGATAAAATTAATTTTTCTACCATCTTATATAACGGCGCACAATCACTTTTTATCCTTGCATCAAAAGACAACCCTTCTCGTTCTTTTAGAATGGCAATTTCATGCTCGCCAATATTTCCTGTTACAATAACAACATCCCCTGGTTGTGCATTAGAAGCAGATATTTTTAAACCAGGCTTTATGGGGATACCAAACCCGGTTGTATTAATAAATATTAAATCTCCTTTATTTTTTTGAACAACCTTTGTATCTCCTGCAACAATTTTAACCCCTTCCATTTTAGCAGTCTTTGACATTGATTTTAAAATTTTTATAAAATTAGAAATTTAATCCTTCTTCTAAAATAAATCCACAGGTTAAATAAACCGGCTTTGCGCCCATGGCAGCAAGGTCATTTATGGTCCCGCATATAGAAAGTTTTCCAATATCACCACCCGAAAAAAATATCGGGGAAATAACAAAGGAATCTGTAGTTATAAATCCTGTTCTGGATTTTATTTTTATTAAAGATGCATCTTCTAATTTATTCAGTTCACAGCAGGAAAAATATTTCTTTATATATTTATCTATTAATTCCTTTGTTAAACGACCGCCAGAGCCATGTAATAAAGTAATTATATCCCGGTTCATCACTTTACTCCTGTTTTTTCATATTTATAATATGCAGCACAAGTGCCCTCTGAACTAACCATACAGGCACCTGCTGGATTTTCAGGTGTGCATTTTTTTGCAAATAATCTACAATCAAAAGGAATGCATTTACCTTTTAAAACATCTCCACATCTACAACCAGCCGGCTCTTTTGTATACGATATATCAAATGTAAATTCTTTCAACGCATTAAATTTTTCATATTCATCTGAAAAAGTAAGACCACTATCTGGTATCAAACCAATTCCACGCCAGTTTGAATCTGTCTGCCTGAAAACTTCTTTTAAAAGTTTTTGCGCATTTATATTCCCTTCGTATTTTACCGCTCTACTGTACTGTATCTCAACGCGTGGTTTTTTTTCTAATATTTGTTTCATTATCATATAAATACCGGTTAAAATATCCATAGTTTCAAAACCCATTATAACACATGGTATACTGTATTCTTTTACAAGGGGCTCGTATATTTTTGCTCCAGTAATGGTGCTTACATGCCCGGGACATATAAACCCTTGCAAATTTAAATCCTTATCATTTAATAACGCAATCATTGGCGGGATAATTACTTTAAAACATGGCAATACAAAAAAATTATCTATTTTATCTTTTTTTGCCTGCTTCACAATTGCCGCAATGAGCGGCGCTGTTGTTTCAAACCCGACTCCTAAAAAAATAACCTTTTTATCTTTATTTTTTTTTGCAATATCAACAGAATCTACAGGCGAATAAACAACCCTGATATCTGCACCTTTGGCTTTTTCCATTATTAAAGAAGATCTGGTTCCAGGAACCTTCATCATATCTCCAAAAGTCGTAATTATTACATCTTTCATTTGTGCTAATTCTATTGCTTTATCTATTTCTGATATCGGTGTTACACAAACAGGACATCCTGGTCCGGATATCAGATTTATTTCTTCTGGCATTAATCCCCTTATTCCAGCTCTTGATATTGCCATTGTATGTGTTCCACATACTTCCATTATATTTATTCTTTTTTTCAATTTTTTTGCATCTTTTCTTATGTGTTCAATAATTTTATTAACATTATTTTTTTCATTCATTTTCCTGTCCTTTTAAAATCTCTTTTAAATATTTTTTTGTTTCCTCTGCATATTCCTCTGTTATTTTTTCTATTGAAAAACCGGCATGCACAAGGCAATATTCATTTATTTTTATATCCGGCGTTAATTGAATTGATATCTTTCGTTTTATCCCATTAAAATCAGCAGTTGCAAAATCACCATCTATCTCTACTATTTTTGCAGGTATTGCAAGACACATTTTTTTCTCCTTTATATATTATATATTTTTTGCCGCATACATTGCCTGTCCAAATGCAATTGATGAATCATTTGGAGACAATTGCTTATGTAATAATACATCAAATCCATTTTTTTTCAATATTTTTAAAGTCATACTTAAAAGAACGATATTTTGAAAAACACCTCCAGCCAGAACTACTTTATTGATATTATTTATTTTAGATAACAATTGGGTCATATTTAAAATTATATTTGCAATTGTCCAGTGAAATGAAAAAGAAATAAATTTTTTATCATATTTATTTAAATCGGCTATTATTTGACGCAACACAGGACCGACATCAACACTTAATATTTTATCTTTATATCTAATTATATATTCATAAAGCTTATATCTACCCTTATACTGTTCTGCCAGTGCTTCGAGCATCATTGGTGCCTGTGCTTCATATGTTGATTTATAGCAAACTCCGGTTATTGCAGCAACTGCATCAAATATCCTTCCAGCACTTGAAGTCAAAGGTGAATTTATATTTTTTTCAATCATCTCAATATATAAATCAATTTCATTTTTTTTAAAAAACTTTTTTATATCTTTCTTATCCATAAAATTCAAAAGTAAACCAACAGCCGGTCTTATCGTTTCACGAGACGCAAGGTCGCCACCCGGCAATCTAAAATAATTAAAATGCGCTTCTCTTTTAAAACCATTAAAATCCCCGATAAAAAATTCTCCACCCCATATTGTGCCATCCGGTCCCAGTCCGGTCCCGTCAAATATTACGCCAATTACCTTTTCATTAAAAATTTTGTTTTCTGCCAATACTGACAAAAAATGCGCATAATGATGTTGTACTTTTATCAGTTTAATTTTATGTTTTCTTGCAAACTCCTCCGCATACATAGATGATAAAAAATCCGGATGCAAATCACAGGCAATCGCCTGTGGTTTAAAATCATAAAACCTTATAAAATCATTTAGCGTTTGCTTATAATACCTGAAAACATTTTCATTTTCCAGATCGCCGATATGCTGAGACATTATGGCGCCGGACCTGTCAAGTAAACATATGGTATTTTTTAAAAGTGCGCCAGCGCCAATTATATTTTTATTGTTATTTTCTATTTCAATTTTTAATGGGACATAACCTCTGGAGCGCCTGATAAATATGAAATCTTCATTTTTTTTGTTTATTAAATACGGTTTAACAACAGAATCATCCACAGGAATATTTATGTCCCTGTCATGATATAAAAAATAATCCACAACCCCATATAAATGTTTAAAACATTGTTCATTTATATGCTGAATTGGTTCTTCTGCAATATTGCCACTGGTCATTACAAGTGCAAATATATCCTTATCAAAAAGAAGATAATGTAACGGAGAATAAGGCAGAAATACTCCAATTCTATTTAACCCTTTTGCAATTTCATCTGACAGATATTTTGTATCTTTCTTTTTTAAAAGAACAACAGGAGCAGCCACAGATTCTATTAAATTTTGTTCAAAAGCAGAAATAAAAGCAATTTTTTTTATCTTTTCTATTGTATCAATCATTACAGCAAGTGGTTTGTCTGAGCGTTTTTTATTCTTCTTTAATTTAAGCACTGCTTTGTTATTTGTAGCATCACATGCAATATGAAATCCGCCTATGCCTTTTATTGCAATTATTTTACCCTGTTTTAATAATTTTCTGGTTTGAATTAACGCCGGGTTTCCTTTTATTATTTTACTATTTTTACCTTTTAAAAATATTTGTGGCCCACATTTAGAACAGGCATCTGGCTCAGCATGATATCTTCTATCATTTATATTTTTATATTCACTTTCACATAAACCACACATATCAAATTTTGCCATTGTTGTATTTTTTCTATCATAAGGAGTATTCAATATTATAGAAAATCTCGGGCCACAATTTGTGCAATTAATAAATGGATATAAGTAACGTCTGTTTTTTTCATCAAAAAGTTCCTTCTTACATGAATTACATATTTTTAAATCTGGAGGGACATATTTTTGCTCTGTTGAAACCTTGCTTTTAATAATTAAGAAATCTTTGAAACTTTTTTTAATTTTCGGATATTGTATTGTGATATCTGAAATCAACGCTGCTTCAGGTTTTTCTTCTGGAATTGATTGATAAAAATCATTTATGGTTCTTTTGTCCCCGGATAATTCAATAACAACGCTTCCTGTCCTGTTATAAACAACCCCTTTTAAATTATATCTATTTGCTAATTTATTTATGAAGGGTCTAAATCCAACACCCTGGACTACTCCTCTTACCGTTATTACCGCATAAATCATTTTTACGGTTTATGTAACTCATAATGCTCTGCTAGAAGTTTTTCTACTCGTTTTTCTTTTTCTGCAACTGTTTGGTTATATAAAGAAACATAATCCTGATATAATAAAGTAAAATAATCTATTTTCTTCTTAATAAAAAACATATCTTTTTTATTTAATTCATATTCTTTTTCAATCTGTTCTGGATTTTGTATGACATCTCTATATTTTTTCAAACCATCTTCAATTTTTTTCTGATTAATAACCATCTGAGCATAATTCTCATGAAACTCATTTTTGTATTCTTCGCACAGAGCAAGTGTATTCTGCGCTTTTATATCATTCTCATTCCATATATGTTCAACCACATCACGTTTATTCAATAACGCATAAGTATGCATTGATGAAATAGCTTTTTTTAAATTGTTTATGTCATTCATTACTTCTTTTCTCATAAATTTTTCATATCTTTTTAAATCAACTCTACACCTGTAAAGCAGATCTTTTGTATCCCTGATATAAGTCCAGATTTGTGTTTCTTCTTTTGTTTTTTTATAAATAGGAGTTGGAGTAGGGACAGGCGTTGCAATCAAACTATTATCATCAAAATGTATTGCATCTGTTCCCTTGCCATAATTACCACCCAATCTCATTCCACCACCCATTGCTTCCGGAGCTGTAATTTCATCACCATATTTTTCTGCTGAACTTTTCCCCTTTGACGAACCGCTCTCTCCTTCTTTGCCTCCCCCCCCACCACTGGCAAAACAAAATGAAAACATCATTACAAAAGATAAAACAAAAACTATTATTTTATTCTTCATAATTTCCTCCATAAATAATTATCATTTATATTTTATAAGAGTTAATTTAAACTGTCAAGGACTAGTTTGAAAATTTTTGAGAAGAAGAAAAATAGGCATATAAAAACAATAATTTTTCAATAATAGCGATTGAAGTCTTGTCTGCGAAAGCAGGCATCAAAAAAAAATAAAAAAACTGGATCCCTGTTTTCACAGGGATGACATGTTCCTGCTCAAGTTTACCCTTGATTTAATAAGGGGCAGAAATGACATAGTATATAATTGATAAAAAAGAGTGTATACCCTGTGGCTCAGAAACGCTCAAGTTTAAAAATTTTAAAATGTAAGTCGGTTATCTTAAATTAATCATATTTCCGGTACTAAAACTTCGCTCGGTACCAAAACTGGCGGCTCGTGCTGGTCAGGAGGTATCCAGAACATCTTCATTTTCTGTATATCCCTGAAACTGCTGCATCTTATCTCTATTTTATGAATTCCAGCTTTTAAAGAAACTTTTTTCCTATCATATATTTTACCTTTTACCGCTGGACTTTCCGCAACAATCTGATTATCTATTATTATATCCCAGTAAACATCATCTTCTGATTCGCCCTGGAATTGATAAATACCTTCTTTTTGTATTATAATTTTTCCTTTCCATATAATAGATGACACATTAGTTATAATAGCCGGATCATTATGTATAAATATCAGATAATCTGTTCGTTTATCCATTAATTTACCCTGCCATTTTTCGCCATTATAATAATAACCGGTCAAACCACTTTTAATATTTTTTATCTGTGGATTTTTTACATCTTCATTTTTTATTTCAAAAGCAAAATAAGATAAAGATTTTTCATTGTACCTTTTATAAAAAGTTTTATATAACCCATCCGGATAAATCTGTTTCAATAAACCAGCCATTGTTTCATATCCAGCAGGAAAAAGAAAAACAAAATTTTTTTCTGTCTGTGGTTCTATGGGAATATGTTTCTGTAAATTAAAACATTCAAAATTATTTTTATTTTTTGATTTCATTACAAAATTAAAAGGAGCGCTTTTATAATACTGAATACAATACTCATGCGCACAGATCGCCTGCCAGTTATATCCTAAAGATAAAAGATGCTTTGCTGCTTCACTCTGGTCTGCGGCAAATGACTCATATATGTCAATATGTCTGCAATACCCATTAAAATAATCTTTATAATTTAAAAATCCGCTTGAAACAAGTAACGAAAAAATAATAATATAGCAGACTATTTTTAAACCTTTTTCCTGGTTTTTTAGAAAAATAAAAATTTTATCCAGAAAAAATGTTGCAAAAATCAACACCATAGGTATTGCCATAACAGTTCTTGTTGCATGTGGTGCAGCGACATTTAAAATGCTACCTAAAAGTGAAATAATAAAAAATGAAATTATGAAGAAAGGCACTGGCTCTAAAAAACGTATTAATAAAAAAACAAACCCTATAAATGCAAATATACCTGTAAAAAAATCAAGCATGGGCATGCGGTTGTAATTATGCCTGGCATTTTCATCGCCGGTATAATTAAACATTAATAATGTTTTTACAGTGTTATTTATCAAAGTTCCTGCAAGAGTATACCTGCCATTAATAAAATTCTCTGGATTATCTTTATTGAAAACCGAAAGTAATTGTATCCGTTTAAAATAATCTTTATAATCATTCTTAATATGGAGCAATAATGGCAAAATAATAATAAATGCAATTAAAAAAGAAGTAACTATTTTATAATAATTTTTTATAAAAAATTTTTTTTCTTTAATATAGGTATATAAATAAAAAATTAACACCCAAGCAAAAATAAGCTTAACCGGCTGATATGTATGCTGGGTAAGACCTAATAAAATACCCATCAATATAAAATCCAGCCATTTCTTTTCCCTGTATGATTTTATAAAAAAATAAAGGAATAATATTACAATAAAAATACAGAAAGACGCATGAAAAAAGAATCTGCTGTATATTATATGCCATCTCATTATAGAAAACATAAATGTTGCAATTAAAGCAAATCTTATCCCGGATAAATACCTTACAAAAAAATAAAAAGCCGGTATTGCAAGAACACCAGGTATTACGGCACTTGCGATTCGCGCCTGCTCTGTTCCAGCGCCAAAAAATTTAAAAACAAACGCTACAATATAAAGAATCAGTGCCGGATTGTCTACCTGCCCTTTTATATAAACTGGAATTGATGTTTCCTGAAAAAGGACCTTTTCGCCTTTTAATATATCCAGCGCATCCATGCTGGCTAGAGCTTCATCCTGGAAAAAACCAGGCGGACAATTTTTTAAATCATAAATCCTGAAAAATACCCCGGTTGCAAAAATAACAAAAAATAAAGGAATTTCAAATTTTATATCAATATCATCTTTTTTGTTCTTTTCAAATTCTAAATATTTATTAAAAAAAATAAACAGGTTTAT
>FWPV01008981.1_pt1 | contig 17152 bp, 16 predicted proteins | sample 2228371 | NCBI WGS metagenome assembly FWPV01 (sample SAMEA103939776, study PRJEB20133) | metagenome | reverse complement strand
GATCCACTTGGCGTGCCCATCGGCATACCCGCAGTTGGTCCCCTCGTTGTGCTGCATCTCCATCCCGTTCATGCCGTCGGAGAGGTCGTTCACGAAGCGGTAGTTGTCCAGGCTGTCGCTCTCGCAGGCCAGGAGGATCTTCTCCGCAACACTCTGGATACTGGCCGCCGGCCAACCGGAAAGCCAACCGTTGGCCGAGTACGACAGCTTCCGCCCCGATAGCCTGTCGGCGGGGCAGATCAGCAGCTGGCTGTTCTTCATATAGGGATAAAGCTCCCCGTAGGTCGGATCGTTCGGCGCGGTGGTATCGTTGATATAGCCCGGCACCACCGTGTTGTCGAAGCGCCCAAAAATCCCGTAGTTGTACGAACCCACCGTGTACTCCGTGATCGGCAGGCAGTCGTCGTAGTCCGAGGCGTACATGATGGCTGCCAGCATCAACTGCTTGGCGTTGGACAAGCAGGTGTTCTGTTGAGCTTTGGCGCGAGCCCGGGCGAAGACGGGGAAGATGATGGCGGCCAGGATCGCAATAATCGCGATGACCACCAGCAGCTAGATCAGGGTAAAGCCCTTGCGCATGGGAGACACCTCCGGGAAGTAGTATGGGTCTGAAGCGTATCTGGCTCTCGAGTTGAAATGGTTACAGGTCTTGCAGGGGCGGGCCCCAGTAGCGGACGCCGGGGTCCTGCGGATCCGCCGCTTCCCCCGCTATCCGCCCCTCCGGGAGCAGCAGCTCCGGGGCAATCTCCGCCAGCGGCACCAGCACGAACTGCCGCTCACCCAGGCGCGGATGGGGGAGAGTCAGTCCCGGCTCCTGCGCCGTCACTCCTTCGTACAAGAGCAGGTCGATATCCACCGTCCGCGGTCCCCAGCGCTCTGCCCGTACTCGCCCCAGGTCCCGCTCAATCCGTTGGCACAGAGCCAGCAGCGCCCGGGGTGCCAGGTCCGTCTCCACCTCGGCCACCAGGTTGAGGTAAGCCGGCTGCGGAGGCCCGCCCACCGGCGCCGTCTCATAGACCGAGGAGACCCGGCGCAACCTCACCCCGCCCGCCACCAGGCGCCTGAGCGCGTCCCGAAGATTCCCCGCCCGGTCTCCCAGGTTAGCGCCGAAGCCGAGATAGACGGTGGGCATGGTTCTCCCCCCTCTGCTGTCAGGAGAACGGGCAGGGGGTGAGGTGCCCTACGGCGCCTGTGGCAGGGGGCCAGGATAGGACGCCGCACCGTGCTTGGCGGTGGCCGGCTTGTCGGCCACCTTCTCCTGGCGAGGGGGGGTCGGCTCGGGGGGCGCAACCGGAACCGGCGCTGGGGGCAGGGCCCCGTGCTCCACGATCCCGTGCACCTCTTCCTGGGTGAGCGTCTCCCGCTCCAGCAGCGCCTCGGCCAGCAGATCCAGCCGCTCCCGGTGCTCCAGTACAATCTCCCGCGCCCGGCTGTAGCAGCCGTCTACCAGGCTGCGAATCTCCGCGTCAATCTGCCGCGCGGCGTCCTCCGAGTAGTTGCGCTCTTCGGCAAACTCCTTGCCCAGAAAGACCGGCCCATGCTTGCGCCCGTAGGTGATGGGCCCCATCGCCTCGCTCATCCCGAACTCCGTCACCATCTCCCGGGCCAGTTCTGAGACCTTTTCCAGGTCGTTAGCGGCGCCGGTGGTGATGTCGCCGAAGACGATCTCCTCGGCCACCCGCCCGCCCAGCGCCTGGGTCATCTGGTTGACCAGCTCGGTGCGCGTGGAGAGGTAGCGGTCCTCCTCGGGCAGGCTGATGGTGTAGCCCATAGCCATGCCCCGGGGGAGGATGGTCACCTTGTAGGTGGGTGCAAAGTCGGGCAGGAGCGTCCCCACCAGGGCGTGGCCGGCTTCGTGATAGGCCACGATGCGCCGCTCCTTCTCGTTCAGTACCCGGCTGCGCCGCTGCGGCCCGGCCATGACCCGCTCGATGGCCTCGTCCAGGTCGTGCATGGTGATCTGCTTCTGCCGCTTGCGCGCGGCCAGCAGAGCGGCCTCGTTGACCAGGCTCTCCAGGTCGGCTCCGGAGAATCCCGGCGTGCGCTTGGCCAGACTCTCCACGTCCACTCCCGAGGCCATCGGCTTGTCCTTGACGTACAGCTCCAGGATCGCCAGCCGCTCCTTGAAGTCGGGATTGGGCACCACCACGTGCCGGTCAAAGCGCCCTGGCCTCAGCAGCGCCGGGTCGAGAATGTCCGGGCGGTTGGTCGCTGCCAGGATGATGATGTCCGAGTTGGGGTCAAAGCCGTCCATCTCCACCAGCAGGGCATTGAGGGTCTGCTCGCGCTCGTCATGGCCGCCGCCCAGGCCCGCGCCGCGCAACCGGCCCACGGCGTCCAACTCGTCAATGAAGATGATGGCGGGCAGGTGCTGTTTGGCCTGGTTGAACAGGTCCCGCACCCGGGAGGCGCCTACTCCCACGAACATCTCCACGAAGTCCGAGCCGCTGATGTAGAAAAAGGCTACGCCCGCCTCCCCGGCGACCGCCCGGGCCAGGAGCGTCTTGCCGCAGCCCGGCGGCCCTACCAGCAGTACCCCGCGCGGAATCTTGGCCCCGATGGCCCGGAAGCGCTCGGGGTCGCGCAGGAAGTCCACGATCTCCTCCAGTTCCTGTTTGACCTCCAGCATCCCGGCGACATCGGCGAAGGTGACTTTGGGGAAGTTCTCACCGAGCAGCTTGGCCTGGCTGCGCCCAAAGTCCAGGGCTTGCCCGCCCGAGGCCCGCAGCGGCCGGGCAATCAGCAGCCACATCAGCAGCATCATCACCGCAAAGGGGATGATCCAGCCCAGCAGTTCCGGCAGCCGCTGGGCCAGACCCGCCGAGGCCAGTTTCACCTTCAGCGTCGGGTCCAGCTTGACCAGCTTATCCACCAGCTCGGGATCGGGGGGCACCTCCACCGTGAACGTCTTCAGCTCCGAGCCGGGGAAGGCGTCCGGGGCGAACTCAACTAAGGCACGCGCTCCGGCGATCAGCGTGACGCTTTGCACCCGTCCCGCGGCGACGTCATCCTGGAAGTCGGTGTAGTACTTGTAGTTCTTCTGCGTCTGGGCCTGCATCTTCTGGCTGCCGATCACCCACATCATAGTGAGGCCGGCCGCCAGCAGCAGCACCCAGACGAGCGCGTTGTATCTTCTCATGTCACTCAGTTCCCGCCCCGCCCGCCGCCGGCGTGCCGGCGCAGTGTGGATTTCAGCGAAGCGTGATCCTCACGAACTCTGTCGTCTCCTCGGTTACTTTGGCGCTCTCGGCCAGGGCCAGCCCTGCCACCCACAAGACCTCGCCCTTCGCATCCACCACAATCGGCACCCGCCGGCGCTGGGCATGCGGGACCTTGCAGTCGGTAAACAGGTCCTGCAGCTTGCGATGGCCGGTCATGCCCAGCGGAACCATGCGGTCGCCCGGCTGCCAGGCACGCACCCCTAGCGGCCGGGCTACCCGGGTTGCATCCAGGACTATCTGACACCCGTGCGCCTGTCCGAGTTCGGCCGGCCGCTGCTGCAGGCGCTCCACGCGCAGCTCCCGGCCGATCTCCGGCAGGTGCACAATTCCCTCCGCCGGGAGAACCCGCATTTCCACCGCGGGGGCCCCTCTCCGGTGGGCACACTCCGGCGTGAGGACAATTTCATTATACCCCTTTTCCGCCCGGATGTCGCGCGGCAGACAAACCCCCCGGCCGACCTGCGAGTGTAGCGCCAGACGGTCCAGAGCCTGGTAGTCAGCGGCCGAGAGGTCCCAAACCTCGCCGGTCACACGCCGCCAGGCCTCGCGCAGCAGGCGGTAGCGCAGGCCGACGGGCGCCTGTGCCAGCACCGTTAGGTCAACGGCCACACCATGCCCCTCCTCTCTGGTGAGAGAGGAGGCCGGGGGGTGATGCCTCCCGTTCTCCCCCTCTCTCCCTGAGAGATAGGGCCGGGGGGTGAATCCTCGCTCTGCCCGCGCCCGCACCTCCGGCTCCGTCCACTCCAGCTCCGCCTCCACTGCCTCCGCCAGTCGCAGGAGCGCCTCGTCCACCTGGGGGTTGTACTCAGCGCGCAGCAGGGGGAGCAACTGCAGGCGCACGCGATTGCGGGCGGCATGCTGGGGGTCGAGGTTAGTGCGATCCCGGCGAGGCTGCAGGTCGAATTCCGCGCAGTAGGCCTCGGTTTCCTCACGCCAGGCAGCAATCAGCGGGCGGATGAAGAACCCCCGGGCCGCGGGCATGCCCCGCAGTCCGTGCAGACCGCTGCCGCGGAGCAGGTTGAGCAGGACCGTCTCCACCCGGTCCGAGGCGGTATGGCCCAGGGCGACCCGGTCCCATTCCCCGGTAGCTCCTCTCGCTCTCTCCGCGTGGGGCGGGCTTCCAGCCCGCCGCGGAAGGTGCAGGTTCATCGGAGGGCGGGCTGGAAGCCCGCCCCCCGCGGAGGTGTCCCGCGCCCGCTCCAGAAACTCATACCGGGCCTGTCGGGCCGCCGCCTCCAGCGACTGCCCCGTCTGCTGCGCCAGCGCCGCCACGTCTACCCTCTCACTGACTAGCGGCAACCCCAGTCGCTGCGCCAGCGCCGCCACGTAGTCCGCATCTGCCTCGGCCTCGGCTCCCCGCAGACCATGATTCAGGTGTGCCACCCCCAGGCGCAGGCCCAGTTCTGCTTGCAGGGACCAGAGCAGATGCACCAGCGCCACCGAATCCGGCCCGCCGCTGCAGGCCACCAGGACCGATCCTACGCCTTCCAGCACCCGGTAGCGTGCCTGGGCCTCCTCCAGCCGTCGCCGTAGGCGCTCAGGAGGCTGTAACTCGCCGCAGCGCCTCCTCATAGATCCTCCTCGTCTTGGCCACCACCTCCGGGGGCAGCTCCGGTCCCGGAGGCTCCTTGTTCCAGTCCAGCGTCTCCAGCCAGTCCCGCAGGGGCTGCTTGTCCAGCGACTCCTGCCCTCGCCCTGGCTGGTACTTGTCGGCGTCCCAGTAACGCGAGGAGTCCGGGGTCATCATCTCGTCAATGACGATCAGCTCTCCGTCGCGCAGGCCGAACTCGAACTTGGTGTCGGCGATAATCAGCCGCCGGTCGGCTAAGTACTCTGCTGCGAAGTTGTACAGGGCCAGCGACTTCTCCTGCAGGGCCGCAGCCAACTCCGGCCCCACGATCCCGGCCGCCTGGGCGACGGAGATGTTCTCGTCATGCCCCGACTCGGCTTTGGTGGCGGGGGTGAAGATCGGCTCGGGCAAGCGGTCGGACTCCACCAGCCCGGGCGGGAGGCGGTAGCCGCAGACCTCCCCGGTCTCGCGGTAGGCCTTCCAGCCTGACCCGGCCAGGTATCCGCGCACCACGCACTCAATGGGGACCACCTCGGCCTTGACCACCATCATCGTCCGCCCTTCCAGAATGTCGGCATAGGGCTGCACGGCTTCGGGGAAGTCCTGGACGTCCATGGACAGGAGGTGATTGGGGACGATATGGCGGGTCTGGTCGAACCAGAATTTGGACAGCGCCGTGAGCACCTTGCCTTTGCCGGGGATGCCGTTGGGCATGACCACATCGAAGGCGGAGATGCGGTCGGTGACGACGATGAGGAGGCAGTTGCCGTAGTCATAGATGTCGCGCACCTTACCGGAACGCCGGGAGAGAGCGCCGGGGAGGTCGGTCGCAAGGATGGTCTTCTCAGGGAGGGACGACATAGATGGGCTACCTCCATCGGAAAGGTACGGAAGAACTGGTGAGCGCAGCAAAGGACTCACCCCGGCAGCGCGGACGCTGCCGACCCTCCCTTGAAAGGGAGGGTGGGACATACTGCCCCGCGTACAGCCGGGTTGTGGGGCGGACCTCCACCTCGGCCTTAACCGGTCGAAGTCAATCCCGCTGCCGCTCATCGTCTTCGCGCGCCGTCTGCGGCGCACCCTCCCTTTCAAGGGAGGGTCGGCGCCGCAGGCGCCGGGGTGAGTCCTCCACCGCCTCCCGGATCTCTCGCAACACCCCGTAGATGTCGCCCAGCACCCGCTCATTCGGGAAGCGCACCACCCGTAGCCCCCGCTCGCCAAGATAGGCATCACGTTCTGCGTCCCGCTCGCGCTGGTCTGCGTGCACTTGCCCATCCAGCTCCACTGCCAGCCCTGCCGCGTGGCAGTAGAAATCCACGATGAACTCGCCGACCACGAACTGCCGCGCAAAGTGCTGCCCGCCCAAGCGCCCGTCCCGTAGGCGCTTCCACAGTTCAGCCTCTGCCGGGGTGGGGTTACGGCGCATCGCGCGAGCGCGCTCGCGCAATACCAGGTAATGCTCGCGATTGCCGACCATGCTGACCACCTCCTGCCCAGAGGACTCACCCCGGCAGCGCGGACGCTGCCGACCCTCCCTTGCAAGGGAGGGTGGCGGACAAGGTCCCCGCTTCGTCTGGGACTGTGTTTACTGGTCCTGGGCAGGCGATTCAACATCCGCCGGACCGATTCCCTCGGCGCGCCGTCCGCGGCGCACCCTCCCTTTCAAGGGAGGGTCGGCGCCGTAGGCGCCGGGGTGAGTCCTCCCCAGCGTTACCCCAACCCCAACCTCCCCACAATCTCCTCTACCTTCGCCTTGACCGTCGGCAGCTCCGGGGCCAGGGATACTGCCCGGTCGGGGTCCTTCAGCCCATGCCCGGTCAGGGTGCAGACCACCGTCGCCGGCTGGTCGCCGAAATATCCCTCCGCCGCCAGCTTCTTCACCCCCGCCAGCGACGCTGCGCTCGCCGGCTCGCAGAAGAGGCCCTCCTGCGCCGACAGGTCCTGATAGGCCGCCAGGATCTCCTCGTCCGTCACCGCCCGCACCAGGCCGCCGGAGTCGCGGACCGCGCTCATGGCATCCTGCCAGCGCGCCGGGTTGCCGATGCGGATGGCCGTCGCCACCGTCTCCGGCTTCTCCACCCGCTGCCCGCTGACCAGCGGCGCGGCGCCCGCCGCCTGGAAGCCCAGCATCTTCGGCGTCCGCTCGATCAGCCCCCGCTCGTGGTAGTCCTGGTACCCCCACCAGTACGCCGTGATGTTCCCCGCATTCCCCACCGGCAGCGCGTGATACGTCGGCGCCTGGCCCAGCGCGTCACAGACCTCGAAGGCCGCCGTCTTCTGGCCGTCCATGCGGTAGGGGTTGAGCGAGTTGACCAGCACCACCGGGTAGTTGTCGGTCACCTCGCGCACCAGCCGCAGGCAGTCGTCGAAGTTGCCCTCCACCTGGATCGTCCGCGCCCCGTAGGCCAGCGCCTGGGCCAGCTTCCCCAGCGCCACATACCCCGCCGGGATGAGCACGATGGAGAGCATCCCCGCTCGCGCTGAGTAAGCCGCCGCCGCCGCCGAGGTATTCCCGGTCGAGGCGCACATGGTCGCCTTGGCCCCGACCTCGGCCGCCTTGGAGATGGCCATGGTCATGCCCCGGTCCTTGAAGGAGCCGGTCGGGTTGACGCCCTCGTACTTGAACCACACCGACAGCTTCCCCGGCAGCGAAGGGCCGATGTGCACGGAGGGAATCAGCGGCGTATTCCCCTCCAGCAGCGTAACGCGAGGCGTCGCGTCCGAGACGGGGAGGAAGTCCTTGTAGTATTCGATTACTCCGGGCCAGGGTTGGTTGTCCATGGGTAGGTCACCAGTAGGTTCGGGTGGAAGGTGGAACGTGGAAGGTGGAACGTGGGGAACAGCGTTAGCGCGTTCGTGCCCCCAGGCTCTGGTGGAGTCTCCACGCCATGCTTTCCACCCGTGTGATGTCGTTGTCCAGGTCTGCGGCCTGCTCGTCAGTGAAATACCGGAAGCGGCGGGATAGCTCGACTTGCGTGCGCAATTCTGCGAGAGAGCCGAGAGCGGTACTCAACGAATGCCGGAACTCGATCGGCCCGAGTCGCCCGGCGCCCTCCGCGATGTTGCTCGGAACCGAAACGGCGGCCCGCCTCCTTTGATCCGCCAACCCGTACCTCTCGTGCTTGGTAAACTCATCGGTGAAGCGGTAGACCTTCTCAGCCAAAGCGCAGGCCGCCTCCCATACCTCAAGATCGCGGAAACTGCGAACAGTTTTCGGCATTGACGAGACCTCCTGCAGTCGTGTCCCGCCGTCTTCCACCCCCCACCTTCTACGTTCCACGTTCCACCTTCCACCTTCCCCTACTCCAGCACCCGAATCACGCTGCTAACCTCCACCACTACCTCCAGCGCCTTGATTGCCGCCAGGGCCTGCCTGAGCCTTCCCTCCGGCGCGGTGTGCAGGATCCACACGATCTCCGCCACCTGCCCGTCGGTCTTCTCCTGGATGATCGAGCCGATGCTCACCTGGTGGCGGCCGAATTCGGTGGCCATCGCGCCGATCACGCCGGGGCGGTCGCACACCTCCGTCCGTACGTACAGCGAGGACTCGATTTCCTCCAGCGGCACGATCTCCGCCGGGCCCTCGCAGCGACACAGGACGCGCCCACGAGTGCCCACCAGAATATTGCGCGCGCAGTCGGCCACGTCGCCCGCCACCGCCGCCCCGGTGGGCAGGCTCCCCGCCCCCCGGCCGTAGAGCATCACGTCGCCGCACTCCGGCCCGCGCACGAAGATGGCGTTGAAGACGCCGTTGACCGCCGCCAGGGGGTGGTCCTTGGGCAGCATGGCCGGGTGCACCCGGACCTGCACCCGCTCCCCGGCGCGCTTGCCGATGGCCAGCAGCTTGACCACCTTCCCCACCCGCCGGGCATAGGCCAGGTCCACCGGCGAGATGGCGCTGATGCCCTCGCGGGAGATCGCCTCCACCGGCACCCGCCCGCCGAAGGCCACCGCCGCCAGAATCGCCAGCTTATTCGCCGCGTCAATCCCCTCCACGTCCGCCGTGGGGTCCTGCTCGGCGTACCCCAGCGCTTGCGCGGAGGCCAGCACCTCGGCAAAAGGCAGCCCCTCCTCGCTCATCCTAGTAAGGATGTAGTTGGTGGTGCCGTTGACGATGCCCAGGACCTCGTCCAGGCGACAGGCGGCCAGGGACTCCTTGAGCGAGCGGACGATGGGGATGACCCCGCCGGCGGCGCCTTCGAACTGCACGTCTACGCCCTGCCGCGCCGCCGCTTCCAGGATCTCGGTGCCGTGCTTGGCCATCAGCTCCTTGTTGGAGGTGACCACGCTCTTGCCGGCGTCAATCGCCGCCAGCACCAGCTCCCGTGCCGGATGGACCCCGCCGATGGTCTCCACCACGACGTCCACCTCGGGAGCGGTCGCCACGGCCCGACCGTCGGTGTTGCGCAGCTCCTCCGGCAGCGTCACGGGCCGCTCGCGCGTCCAGTCAATGTCGGCCACCCGCACGACCCGCACCGGCGCGCCGACCACGCGGGTGATCTGCTCAGCGTTGTCCCGCAGGACCTGGTAGGTCCCGCAGCCAACGACCCCAAAGCCCAGGATACCGACGCGAATCTCCTCCGCCATAGCACTACACCTCGGGAAGGGAATTGGTGAACTATGATGGATGAATGAGGAAGGGAGAACCAGACAGAGCGCAACTCCGGCAGCAGCGCACCTGCGATCCCCACCTTCATTCATCAATCATCATTTATCAATCATGAATTCCCCTGATGCCCGTGAACCTCCATGATGATGATCGGCTGGTCGGCTTCGACGCGGTCCTCGCTGTCCACGAGAAAGCGGAGGATAGTGCCGGAGGCGGGGGCGGGGATCTCGTTGAACAGCTTCATGGCCTCGATGAGGCCGACCGTATCGCCGTGGCTGACATGATCGCCCTCCTGCACGAAGGGGGCCGCGTCCGGGGAGGGCGAGCGGTAGAAGACGCCGGCCATGGGAGAGAGAATGGGCAGGTGGTTTTCGGGCAGAGGGGCTTCCACCGCCGCGGGCTGACCGGGGTTCACGCCGGGCAGGACGGCAGCGCGAGCTGCCGGCCCGCAGGCCTCCACGGTGGCGCGCACCAGCGCCTCCGACTCACCCTCGCGCACCTCAATCTCGCTGAGCCCCTCTCTCTGCACGAGTTCCAGCAGCCAGCGCAGGTCGTCATCGTTGATAGCGGGCATCGTTGGCCTCCCGAGTGGGTGCGGGGCATGGTGGCAGGCGCCTTCTCCGCCTTCCCGCAAGCGAAAACAGCGCCGGGCCGAAGGCCCGCCGCTGCGGTGTGCGTACCCCTGCTCGGCCCCGACGCAAGGCCGGGCGTGTCTGGTAGCGGCGGGAGGACTCGAACCTCCGACAACGCGGGTATGAACCGCGTGCTCTGACCACCTGAGCTACGCCGCCACCGGCCGCGTCCCGAGGTCAGGAGGAGGAGCGCCGCGGGGCGCGCTTGCGCTTCTTGGGATTGCGCTTGGCTTCGCGGCGATCCCGGACCTCGCGGTCCAGGGCGCTCATGACGAGAACATCCAGCTCGTGCAGCGCCTTGGTATCGAACTGCTTGAGGCTATCGTAATCTACCTTGATCTTGCTCATAGGGTCGTTCTCCACAGGGCAGGAGGTAGCATACAGACCCCCGGCGAGGTTGTCAAGCGTTAGAGGTCGGCAGGCGCCGCCTGTACTTGTCGGCGGCTTCGGGAAAGAGCCGCGCGAGGGGCCGAACCGCTGGGCGGGCCAGGGGTCCGGACCCTGGCGAAGCGACAGCGTTCACGGTGCGCGTTGGTCGGCTGGTCGGGAGCCGGACTCGGCGCCGCCTCGTGCGGCCCCCCCCATCTCCCGCCCGGGTCCGCCACTTACCGAGGCCTAGAGGTCTCACCCAGGCCGGGAAGGGGGAACACTAGCGCCTCCCGCCGCTCGCCGCGTACCAGGGAGCGCGGTCCCCCCTCCACGATCCCTTGACGTCCCTCCCCTCCTGCCCCTACAATCCCCTCGGTACCATTCCGCCCGCTTGCCTCGAGGCTACCTGTGCTCCGTCCTGCCTGGCTAGAGATCAACCTGTCCGCCCTGGCGGACAACATCCATAACCTCAAGTCGGTTCTCAGCCCCCACCAGCAGATCATCGCCGTGGTCAAAGCCAACGCCTACGGCCACGGGCTGATCCCCGTCTCGCGGGTCGCGCTGGGGGCAGGAGCGAGCCGCCTGGCGGTGGCTCTGGTCGAAGAAGCCCTGGAGCTGCGGGAGGACGGCTGCACCGCCCCGGTCATGTGCCTGAGCGCTACCTCGGCGGAGGCCGCCCCGGTCCTGGTGGCGCAGCAGATCGAGGCGCCGCTTACCGATCTGGAGGGTGCCCGGGCTCTGGCCGAAGCCGGTCGCGCCGCCGGTCGCCCCGCGCCGGTGCACATCAAGATTGACACCGGCATGCACCGTCTGGGAGTACGCGCCGAGGAGATCGTCCCCTTCTGTGAGGGCCTCCGTGACCTTGACGGCCTGGAAATCATCGGCGCCTTCACACACTTTTCCAGTTCCCAGATTGACCCGGAGTTCACCCTCCGCCAATTGAGCCTGTTCAAGACGGCGGTGGCTGACGCCGAGCGAGTGCTGGGCTTTCGTATACCCCTGCGCCATGTCTGCAACAGCGGCGCCACGGTGCGCTACCCGGAGGCCTGGCTGGATGCCGTCCGCCCCGGGGCGCTGCTGTACGGCATCCCCCGCGACCGCGGCGGGCTGTACATGCCCGAAATGCGCCCGGTGCTCGCGCTCAAGGCGCGGTTGTCGGTCATCAAGCCGCTCTATGCGGGAGAATCGGTGGGCTACGACCGCACCTGGCGCGCCCCGCATGACACCCGCCTGGGGCTACTGCCCCTGGGCTACGGCGACGGCTACGATCGGCTGCTCTCCAATCGCGGCCACGTGCTGGTACACGGCAAGCGCTGCGGCATCATCGGCCGCATCTGCATGGACGTCACCATCGTTGACCTGACCAACGCGCCTCAGGCGCAGGTGGGAGACACCGCCGTGCTGGTGGGGGACCAGGGCGAAGAGAGTGTGCAGGTCCACGAGCTGGCCAACCTGTGCGGCACCGTGGTGCAGGAGACGGTCTCGCGTTTCTCCTCCCGCCTGCCGCGGGTCTACTATGCCGAGCCGGGCGACGAGCGCGTCTACCGCGCCCTGGCTGAAAAGAGGAGCATGCTCTCCGATGTCCCCCTCCGCGACCGCGCGAATTCCCGCCAGTACGGCTAACCTGGGCCCGGGCTTTGACTGTCTGGGCCTGGCGCTGAACCTGTACAACACCGTGGAGTTGTCGCCCGCCGTGGTGACCGAGGTCACGGTGACCGGTGAGGGAGCCGGACGGCTGCCGCAGACGGCGGCTAACCTGGTGCTGCGCGCCGCCACTGCTCTGGCCGAGCGCGCGGGAGTGCCGGTCCCCGGCTGGCGGCTGGTGCAGCACAACGAGATACCCCTGGCCCGCGGCTTGGGGAGTTCCAGCGCGGCGATCGTCGGCGGTCTGGTGGCCTGCGACCGCCTGCTGGAACTGGACACCCCCGCCGAGGACCTCCTGAACCTGGCCACGGAACTGGAGGGCCACCCCGACAACGTGGCTCCCGCGCTGCTGGGGGGGCTGACCGTCTGCGCCCGCGACGGGGAGGAGACCCACTGCCTGCGCCTGCCTGAGCCGGAGGGGTTATACGTGGCGGTGGGCATTCCCGACTACGAGCTGAGCACCGAGGCGGCCCGCCGGGCCTTGCCCGAGACCTACCCCAAAGCCGATGCAGTCTATAACCTCACCCATGCCTGCCTGACGCTGGCGGCGCTGTGTCGGGGACGGTATGACCTGCTAGGCGGGGCGATGCAGGACCGGCTGCACCAGCCGTACCGGCTGCCGCTCGCCCCGGGCGCGGCGGGGGCGATCGAGGGAGCGCTGGCGGCCGGCGCCAGCGGGGCGGCCCTGAGCGGCTCCGGTCCGGCGGTGGCGGCCTTCTGCGGGGAGCGGTTTGACTCGGTGGCGGAGGCGATGGAGCAGGCCTGGGCCCGGGAGGGGATCCCCTCTCGAGTGCGGTGGCTGCGGCCCTCAGCGGGGGCACTAGATCTGTAAAGAAGAGGCCGGCCAAGCCGCGCCCGCCCCGCCGAAGGGAGGGGCCGGCCGAGTGCTCCACGCGCGCCGTTTGCGTGGGGCAGGAGCCCGGCCCCAGGGGGTACCAAGCCGGTAACCGTCGCCTTGCCGGAGGTTTTGCGCGGGGTTCTCGACCAGGTCGTACAATCTGTGATAGTCTATGCTCGGGGGCCGGACTCGCCGCAGACGGCTCGGCCGGCCCCTCCACCAGATTCGGAGGTTGCCTCTCTCATGCCCATCCCTAGCTGCGAAGATATTCGCGCTGCCATTGCCTCCCGCTCCGCCGACGGACAGCGCTGGCTTACCAAGCTTATCGAGTTCCCCTCCACTCAGGGGCATGAGGCCCCCGCACTGCGTTACCTCAAAGAGGTCCTTGCCTACGCTCGGATCCCCTCCGAGTATCGCGAAATCCCCGACTCGCTCAGGGAGGACCCTGAGTACAGCCACAACGAGAACGAGTGCTCTTACGCTGGGCGGGCTAACCTGCTGGGCCGGCTGGAGGGCAGCGGCGGCGGGCGCTCGTTGATCATCCAAAGCCATGTGGACGTCATCCCCGGCGGCGAGTGGGCGGGGGCGTTCACTCCCCGGGTGGAGGGCGACTATGTCATCGGCCGGGGCGCCGCGGATGCCAAAGGGCAACTGGTCACCGCCATCCTCGCCCTTACTGCCCTGCGCGATCTGGGCGTCCGTCTGGCCGGGGATGTCACCCTCCAGGCCGTGATCGAAGAGGAGCCGGGCGGCAACGGCGCCCTGGCCCTTATCCGCCAGGGCTGCAAAGCCGACGGCGTGGTGGTAATGGAGGGTTCCAGCGGCAACGTCTTCCCCGCCAATCGGGGGGCGCTCTGGTTCCGGCTGAAGACCTTCGGCGTCTCTGCGCACATGGGTCGCCGCCACGAAGCGGTCAACGCCATCGAAAAGATGATGGAAGCCCTCCGCTGCCTGCTGGAGTACGAGAAGCAGCTGATCGCCGCCAGTCGCGGCTACCGGCTCTTTGAGCGTTACGAGGCGCCGGTGCAGTTGTGCCTCGGGATGATCCACGCCGGGACCTGGCCCAGCATGGTCCCCGAGGAGTGCACCGTGGAGGGGGGCGTGGGCTTCCTGCCCAACACCAACATGGCGGCGATCAAGGAGCAGCTCACGGCGGCGATCGAGTCCAGCGAGGACGACTGGCTCAAGGGGCACTACGAGTTGACCTACCCCAAGCTCCACAACGACGCCTACGAGATTGACCCGGAGCATCCGCTGGTGACTACGCTGCACCGGGCGGCGGTGGAATGCGGCCTGCCCTCGGAGATCTTCGGCTGGAACGTCTCCTGTGATGCTCGGCTCTACGCCAAGCTGGCGGGCCTGCCCACGGTGGTATTCGGACCGGGGGACATCCGCGAGGCGCACTCGGCGGGGGAGAAGGTGCACTGGCCGGAGGTGCTGCAGTGCGCGGAGGCCCTGGCCAAGATGATCGTGGACTGGTGTGGGGTGGCGGAAGGATGAAGGGACCGGTGCGCGGGAAAGACCGGCCGAGCCGTCGCCGCCGAGCCCGGCCCTGAGACTGGGGCCCCCGACTCGGAGAGGCTTTGAGGCAAACGCTCTCTCTGGGGCCGGGCTGCCCCCGCGCACCGAGCCCGCGGGACTCGGCCGGTCCCTCCACCGACCGGCCCGGCCTCTTGGTGAAACGCCTCTCGGGAAGGCCTTCAGTCCTTCGGGTACACCTTCACTACCGTCTCCGGGTCCCCGTCGTTAGGCCCGTTGCGGAAGTGTACTTCGTACCACACCGGAATCTTCTTCCCCTCCACCACCAGCCGGGGCGTGGCAATGCCCCCCTGGTAGGTCCCGTCCGGGTTGGGCAAGTGCCGGATGCCGGGGACGTTGCTGATCACCTCGCCGGTGTCCGCCTTGTGCACGATGGTGTAGATGACTTGCTCGACGCCCGGCGTAGTCTTGATGCTGAAGTCAATGCGGGTGCCGACCCGATCCCCCTCGCGGGGCACCAGCACCACCGGCGCGCCGGTGGGCGTGCCGCCCCCCGCGGGCTCTCCGGCGGACTCGGGCAGGGTGATGGTCACCGTCTGCGTAGCCGCGTCCCAGGACACCTGCGCCCCAAAGGCCTCCGCCGGGAAGCGCACCGGCACGTAGGTGCGATCGTTGATCAGCTGCGGCGGGACATCCAGCCGGGTGGCCTGCCCGTTGATGTAGGCCGTGGAGCGGTTGATGGACATGCGCACCGTGGTCCCGCGGCGGACCGCCCTTACGGTCATGGTGTCCGCTTCCCAGGTTACGTCGGCCTCCAGCGCCTCAAAGACCGGGCGCACGGGCAGCAGGGTTCGTCCGCCGCGCTCCACCGCGGGCGGATCGGCGGGCAGCATCTTTCCGTTGACGATGACGTCAATCGCCAGACACGCCGGCGCGGCCAGCGCCAGCAGAACCAGGGCCACCAGGAGCAAGGTCAGGGTCTTGTCCATCTGCGCTCCCCCCGTTGAGCAGAATGCAGCACGGCCTTGGTGACGACGGCAGAGGGAAGGACGTTCACCAGTCCTCGCCACCGCTCCGAGGGAGGGGCCGCCCGACGCCTCCGCGCAGAGGTCGAATGCGCGCACGGCGCAGCGCCGCGCGCAAGCATCCGGCCCAGGAAGGCGGGCCGGATACTTCGCCTGCCTCCGGCAGGCTCGTATTCGGCCCCTCCGTCTCCGCCTACCCTCCGATCGGTCCCGCAAAGCGCAGGTACCCGAACCGCTGCGGCACGTGGAAGTTGGGCATCCCCACCAGCGACCAGGACTGCAGCTCCCGCTCCGGCCGGTTCCAGCCGTGAATGCGGTACAGGTTCATCCGCCAGCGCTCCCCGATCTGCGGCGTCTTCCCCCCCGGCGGGCCGGTCAGGGGAATCTGTACCTCCATCGTCCAGCCATAATCGTGGTCACTGTCATCATTGACCGTCCCACTGATCTTGGAGGCGCACTTGACATCGGGGGGATCCCAGGAGGGATCCACCACCATCTTCAGGCGGTGCTCGTAGTTCGGCGGGAAGCCGTAGGGGTTCTCAATGCGCCCGTCCCAGATGACCCCGGTGGGGCTGATGTCTACCTCGCAGTAGCGGTTGGGCCCCTCCAGGTAGGGCGGGAAGCCCCCCGGCGCCTGCAGGAAGTGCTCGATGCACTGCTCGGAGAAGACCGCGTCGTTGCGATTCTGATTGTGATCCTGGATGTTGCGCTCCGCGACGCGCCAGGCGAAGTAGAGGTAGTCGCCGTGCCAGACGGCTTTGACGATGGTGGGCTGAGTGGGACCGGTGCCGCTGACGCAGCGGCGCAAGCGGATTTCGGGGATGCCCTCCCAGCAGGGGTCGTCGAGCACGCCGTCGAGGACGGGGGGCTCGGTGGCCTGGTGGCAGTCGTAGGTGGGCAGGTCGGGGAGGGTACCGGGAGGGTACTCCCACTGCCCGGCCAGGGCAACCGAGGCGAGCAGCAGCAGAGCCACGGACAGGAAGAGCCAGTTCATACAGGGTCACACCTTTCAGGAACATGGAGGGGCCGCACGAGCCGCGATTGCGGAGCAAGCGCGGGGAGTCCGGCCCCCGGCAAGGCGACGGCGCTCACGCTGCGATTTGGTCGGCTAGTCTGGGGCCGGCCTCGGCGCAGGCCGAGGGAGCAGCCGGCTAGATCGTCCCTTGGCCCGGTACGGGCCATCCGCAGTACCGGGACCACGGCCAGTCCTCCCACTTGTCGCACAGTCCTTTGCGCACGGGGTTCGCCAGCGTGTAGTAGATCCGGGCACGTACATCGTCCTCGGCACGTGCGTACCTGTCCCAGTAGCTGCGCTGCCACTCGAAGGCGCGGAACCCCTCCCGGTGTAAGCGACGAGAGCTCTCGCCCTTGAAACGCCGGAGAAAGCGCAGGAAATCGCTCCCCTCGTCGGCGACAGCACATACCAGGTGAAGGTGGGTGGGCATGAAGCAGTACGCATGCATGACCATTCGCCACTGACCCGCGCACTCCATCAAGACCCTCTCCACAGTCTGCACCAGCTGATCGCTGAGGGAGCAACGGAGTCGGTAGTGTATAGTAACGAAGAGGGGCGCACGCCAGGTCAAGTACACCTCAGGTTCGAGTCGGAAAGGGTGCTTTCGCTGCTCGGGCTTGCTCTCGCCTGGCTTCGTTTCCATCGGGTATGCCATCGCCTCGGAGGGGCCGCACGAGCCGCGATTGCGGAGCAAGCGCGGGGAGTCCGGCCCCCGGCAAGGCGACGGCGCTCACGCTGCGATTTGGTCGG
>FWPV01002937.1_pt1 | contig 17158 bp, 11 predicted proteins | sample 2228371 | NCBI WGS metagenome assembly FWPV01 (sample SAMEA103939776, study PRJEB20133) | metagenome | reverse complement strand
CTGCTCCCCGGTCAAAGTCGTCGCAGCAGAAAACCTATGGGAAAAAATCGTCTCACTATTCTGATTGCAGCCGTGCTCTTCTTCCTGGCGGCCCTGGGTGTGGGTCTGTTCGTCCAGTGGCAGCGGATCATCCCTGACGGCCTGCTCCTGGCCAGCGGGCGTATCGAGGGTGACGAAGTGGTCATCGCCCCGAAAATCGCCGGTCGGGTGCTGGCCGTGACCAAATACCGGGGAGACCCGGTAACGGCCGGAGAGCTGTTGGTCCGCCTCTCCTCCGAGCAGATTCAGGCACAATTGGACCGGGCCCGGGATCAGGAGCGCTATTGGCAGGAACGAGTCCGCCAGGCCCACATTGACCTGGAGTATACTGACCGGCAGGTGGCCACCCAGATCCGGGCGGCTGATGCCCGGGTTGCCGCGGCCCAGGCCCGGGTGCGGGAAGCGGAGGCGGAGCTGCACCGCAGCCGGCAGGATTATGAGCGCTACCAGGCCCTGGCCGGCCGCCGGGTGATCCCGCCCCAGAAGCTGGATGAAGCCACCGCCGCCTTCCGTAGTGCCACCGCCCGGGAGGAGGCGGCCAGACAGGAATTGGCCCAGGCAACGGCCCTGCTCCACGAGGCCCGTCTGCTGCCCCGGACGGTGGACCTGAAACGGCAGGAATGGCAGAGCGCGCAAGCGAACCTATCGGCAGCCCAGGCCGCGGTCCGGGAGGCCCAGGCCAACCTGGATGATACCGTGGTCACCGCCCCGGCCGACGGGGTCATCTTGACCCGGGCGGTGGAACCCGGAGAGATCGTCAACCCCGGCACGCCGCTCTTCACCATGGTGAACCTGCAGCAGTTGTATCTCAAAGTATTCATTAACGAACCGGACATCGGCAAGATCCGCTTGGGCCAGGAGGCCCGCATCTACGTGGACGCCTTTGAGGACCGCTTTTTTCCCGCCACCGTCTCCCGGGTCTCGCCCCGGGCGGAATTTACCCCGAAGTATGTGGAAACCCGGGAAGAGCGGGTGAACCTGGTGTTTGCCGTGGAGCTGCGCGCCGTCAATCCGGAGGGCTACCTCAAGCCGGGTATGCCGGGGGAAGGTCTAATCCGCTGGAAGGACGAGGTGCCATGGCGGCGCCCCCGGTAGCCGGGCCCCCCCTCATCGCCCTGGACCGGGTGACGAAAACCTATCGTCAGACCCCGGCGGTGCAGGAGGTCTCCTTCACTGTCCAAGCCGGGGAGGTCTTCGGCCTGTTAGGTCCTGACGGGGCGGGCAAATCCACCCTGATGCAGATCATGGCAGGGGTGTTACGGCCCACCACCGGCTCGGTGTGGGTGGCCGGGCATGATGTGGTGGCCGATCCCGAGGCCGTCAAAGCCCAGATCGGTTACATGCCCCAGGGGTTGGGCCTGAACCTCTACGACGCCCTCAGTGTGGCAGAAAATCTGGAATTTTTCGGCCACCTGCGGGAGGTCCCAGAGCAGGTCTTTCAGCGCCACCGGGCCGAACTGCTGGGGATCACCCAACTGGCCCCCTTCGTGGACCGGCCGGCAGGCCAGCTCTCCGGCGGCATGCGCCAGAAGCTGGCCCTCTGCTGCACCCTCATCCATCTGCCCCGCATCATCTTCCTGGATGAACCCACCACCGGGGTGGACCCCATCTCCCGACGGGACTTCTGGCTGATCATCAACCGCTTGGTGGTGGAGCAGAGTGCCACCGTGATTTTGACCACCTCCTACCTGGATGAAGCGGAGCGCTGCCATCGGGTGGCTCTCCTCCATCAGGGCCGCATCATCGCCCAAGGTGAGACCGCCTCCCTGCAAGCGGCCGCGGGCTGCGACAGCCTGGGCCGCCCCGCCTCCCTGGAAGAGGTCTTCATCCAGGCCCTGGACCGGGAGACCGCCGCCCCGACACCGGATCCGGTGTCGGTGTGCGCTCTGCCCCGGCCGGCGCCCATGATTCAGGTGGAGGAGCTGACCAAACGGTTCGGCAGTTTTACGGCCGTGGACCGGGTCAGCTTCACCATCTACCAAGGGGAGATCTTCGGTTTCCTGGGGCCCAATGGGGCGGGCAAGACCACGGTGATCAAGATGCTCACCGGCATCCTCAAGCCCAGCCGTGGGCGGGGCTGCATCGCCGGCGTGCCCATCGGTAAAGATGGCAGCCGCATCAAAGCCAACCTGGGCTACATGTCCCAGAAGTTCTCCCTCTACCGGGACCTGTCGGTGGTGGAGAACATCCGCCTCTATGGGCGGGTATACGGCATGTCCGGGTCCGACCTGGAGGCCCGCCTGCCCGAAATCCTGGCCCTGGCGGATCTGCAGGGGCAGGAAGACCGGCTGGCCGGGGATCTGCCCTTGGGTATCCGCCAGCGACTGGCCCTGGGATGCGCCGTGCTCCACCGGCCTCAGGTCGTCTTCCTGGATGAACCCACCTCCGGCGTCGATCCTTTGGCCCGGCGGCACTTCTGGCAGCTCATCTGCTCTCTGGCCGCCCAGGGAGTCACCATCATGGTCTCCACCCACTATATGGATGAGGCCCGTTACTGCCAGCGGTTGGCTTTTATGCACCAGGGCCGGATCGTCGGCCTGGGCGCGCCCGAGGAACTGCGCCAGCAGGCCGAGGCTGCCAGCGGCCTGCACCTGGAAGTCAGCTCTCCCCTCTTCGGCCAGGTGTTTCAGGTGCTGCGTCCCCGCTACCCCCGGGCTTTTCTCCATGGCAGCCGCATCCACCTTCCCACCAGGAACCTCTCAGAGGCGGAAAAAGAAATCCGGCGCCTGTTGGAGCAGGCGGGGTTGCCGGTGACTGCCATTGTCCCCATGCCCTTGAATATGGAAGATACCTTCATCTATTTCATTCAGGAGCAGCAACATGCCGCTTAATCGGCGCCTGATGGCCGTAGCCCAGAAAGAAGTGAAAGAAATCCTCCGGGATAAGCTCTATCTGGCCCTGGCCTTCGGGGTGCCGCTGCTCCTGTTCATCCTCTTCGGCTTCGGCCTCACCCTGGATGTCAACAACATCCCTTTTGCCGTCTTGGACCAGAACCGGTCGCCCCTCTCCCGGAGCCTGGTGGACCGCCTGGCCCATTCCCGCTACTTCTCCCTGCAGGGATTCCTACCCGATTATCAGGCCCTCCATGAAAGGCTGATCGACAGCCGGATCCGCCTGGCCCTGATCATCCCCCCCCACTTTGATCGGCAGTTCCAGCACGGCCCCAGCAGTGAGGTGCAGGCCCTCATCGACGGCGCCTTCCCAGACCGGGCCGCCGCCATCCTGAATTATCTGGAGATCATCCAGGAGGAATTTAACGCCGCGGCCGTACCCGCAACGGCTCCGCCTTGGTCATCGCCGCCCTCCATCCAGGTGGAGTCCCGGGCCTGGTTCAACCCCGACCTGCAGAGCCGCAATTTCATCGTACCCGGGCTGATCGCCACCAACCTCTTTTTCTACGCCGCCTTGCTGGCTTCCATCGCCGTAGTGCGGGAAAAGGAAAGCGGCGCCATTTTTAATATCTATTGCTCCCCCATCAGAACCTGGGAATACCTGCTGGGCAAACTGCTGCCCTATTGGGCCATCGGCTTTTTGAATTACTTCCTCCTGGTGGGCCTGGCGCATTTTGTCTTCCACATTCCCTTGCGGGGCAGCTTCGCCTTCCTGACCGCCGCCGCCGGTCTCTATGTGGGGGTGACCACCTCCTTGGGATTGTGCATCTCCGTGCTCCTGAAGACCCAAGTGGGGGCCATGCTGTTAACCACGGTCATCACCCTGATCCCGGCCTTCATTTATTCGGGTTTCTTCATCTCGGTGCCCAGTATGGCCGCGGGAGCCCAGGTGATGGCCCATATCCTGCCGGTCACCTATTTCATGGAGATCGTCCGGGGCGTCTATTTAAAGGGTCTGGGGGTGGCACAGTATTGGCCCAACCTGCTCATCCTCACCGCCTTCTTCGCGGGTTTTTTCGGCCTGAGCCTGGCGAAACTGAAGAAACGGCTCGATTGACCGCCGACCCATGTGGCCGGCAGCATGGCGCTGCGGAGCCACCAAACGAGGATGTTTTGGCTGCAGACTAAACCGCCGGGAGGAATGGCCATGACGACCAAGCACCGCCTCATCCTGGCCCGCATTCTGGGATTCCTGGCCCTGGCCACGTTTGCCACCGCGGTCTGGGGACTCCGCCGGGGTGTGGAGCCCTTTGCCACCTGGTTTTACTCCTTTGCCTGGTGGTCTTACATTGTCCTGGCCGATGCGGTGATCTTTCACCGACAGGGGGCCTCCCTGCTGCTCAACCGGCCCGGCGAACTGCCCCGGTTGGCCGCCGCCTCGGTGACCTGCTGGCTGGTGTTTGAGTTTGCCAACTTCTTCCTGCACAACTGGCACTATCAAGGCCTGCCGCCGGTCCGTTGGCAGCGCTGGCTGGGCTATTGGCTGGGCTTTGCCACCGTTTTTCCGGGGATCTTCCAGACCCGGGATCTGCTGCAGGCCTTCGGCCTCTGCCGCAACCTCCAAGGCCCTCCCCGACCCCTGGGCGAAGCCTGGCTGGCGCCCTTCACTCTGGCCGGCTGGTGCCTCTGGCTGTTGCCCCTGATCTGGCCCCGGTATTGTTTCCCCTTGGTCTGGTTGGCCTTCATCTTTCTGCTGGAGCCTTTCTGCTATCTGGGTGGGGGCCGTTCCCTGTGGGTTGAGTGGCGCCGGGGCGAACGCCGGGAGGTCTGCCTGCTGCTGCTGGCCGGGCTGGCGTGCGGGTTCCTCTGGGAGAGCTGGAATTATTGGGCCAAGGCCAAGTGGGTCTACACCCTGCCGTTCTTCCACTTCGGCAAGGTCTTTGAGATGCCGCTCCTGGGATATCTGGGCTTCCCGCCCTTTGCCGTGGCCTGCGCAGTCATGGCCAATGCCATCCAGGTGCTGCGGGATGGCTGGCTCACCACCCCGACGGCCCGCCGCCGCTGGCTGGCCGGCCAAGCCCTGTTCTGGCTGCTGATGTTCACGGCCCTGGACCGCTGGACCGTCCGCTGGCTGCCGTAAGCCCGCAGGAGGGTGAACGACTGACCTCAGGGGAGAGGGGCAAACACTGCGACTCCATCCCCTTTACCAGGCGCACGCTCTCTCAACGGCCTGTCAGAGGTCCAGGGGGGCATCGGCGCAGCCAGGGGCTCGAAACCGGGCGCGGTGGCTCGCAACCGCCTGGACCTCTCAATCCGGCAGCAACCGGGGCAGAAACTCCCGACCGTGCTGCTGGCCGGCCCGCTGAATTGCTTGGAAGATTTCGGCCAGGTTTGCCTTATCGCCGCGAAATGTGAGGGTAAACAGGTCTGTCTCGGGGTGGTAGACGATGGTTATAACGCCGGGCAGGGCAGCGACGGCGGCGCGGACCGCGTCCGGACAGCCCGTTCAGGTAAAACCACCCCGCCGCATCAGTCCCTGCACCTGGAACTGCAGGTGTTTAATATCATTGGCCATGTTTGGTCTCCCGCGGCTGGCTGAACCTGATCTCTGTCCCTGCTGACGGTGGGAAGGGAGCCCTGTGGTGCCGTGTTTGACGCCTCCCAGGCAGCAGTCAGGGTTAAGGGAGGAGTTGTCGGGGAAGGGGCTATGTCCGGTCCCATTGGACCCCTTCCCTAGAAGGCTGGGGAAAAACTCCCTGCCATCATTGATGGTGGGAGGATATCCCTAATGTTTAGCTTTTGGCGCAGCCAAAAGCGGCCGTTGGGGGTGGGGGAGAGGTTGTAGGGGAGGGGGCAGGGGGCTGTGCCCCCTGACTCCCTCCCCTAGGAACACTTTTTCAACACCCTGCTAGAAACACGTTTGCAACCCCTGGTTAGGTCCTGCCCCCGCGGCCGGGCGACGGTTTTTCATCCCGGCTGACCGCCCGCCACCCGGCGGCAGAGGTCCTGATATTCCTCGGGGGTATCCATCTCCAGGACCACCCCCTCATCCGCCACCGGCAGCAACACCACCTCATCGGGGTGCCGGCGGATGATTTCCTGCAGATTGAGACCTTGGAAGGTTTCCGTCAGCAACTGCCGGGGGAACAGGGTGGGATGGCCCCGCCGCCCCTCATAGGTGGGGATGATGATCTTACCGGGCTGTTCCAGGGCCGCCGCCACCATCTGTTTGATGGTCTGGGCCTGCACCAGCGGGTGGTCCACCAGACAGATGAGGGCCGCCTGGCACTGGGGCGCCATGGCCTGCAAGCCGATACGCACCGACTTGGCCATGTCACTCTGCGGCAGGGTGTTGTAGAGAATCTTTAGCGACATATCCTGCAATTGGGCCGCCGCCGGTTCGCTGCCGCCGCCCAGGACCACGATGATCTGGGACACGGAGCCGTGCAGCAAGGGCGTCAAACAGTGGATAATGGCCGGCTTGTCCCCCAAGGGCAGCAGGGCCTTAGGCTGGCCCATGCGGCTGGAGGAGCCGGCGGCTAAGAGCAGGGCTGTGATCAAAGGTGGCATACTTCCTCCGCCGGGCAATGAGTTGGGCCGCAATACTGACGGCGATCTCCGCCGGGCCGACCGCCCCCACGTCCACTCCCACGGGCGTGTAGACCCGGGCCAGATCAGCCGGAGTGAATCCCTCATCCAGGAGCTTTCTGGCCACAGCGGCTGCCTTGCGGCTGCTGCCCAGAAGACCGATATACCCTGCCGGCGTCCGCAGGGCTGCGGCCAGGGCCTCCAGATCATGCTGATGGCTCCGGCTGGCAATGACAATGTAGGCCTCCGGGCCCACAGGATGAGCCACAAAAGGCTGTGCCGGGTCCCTGATCCGGTGGCAGCGGATATTCTCGCCATCGGCCGGGGAGGGCACCTCCCGGTCGTCCAAGATGGTGACCCGGAAACCGATGCAGGCAGCCAGACGGGCCAGGGCCGATCCCACATGTCCGGCGCCGACAATATACAACTCCGGCGGCGGCAGGATGGGCTCCAGGTAGACCTGCACCCGACCGCCGCAGAGCGCCCCGCCGCCCGCCGTCAGATCCACCTCCAACAACCGGGGTACGCCCGCCTGCAGCACCGCCGCTGCCTCCCGGAGGATGCGTTCTTCCAGGACACCACCGCCCACCGTCCCCACCGTCTGGCCGTCTGCACCGATCAGCATCTTGGCGCCGGCTTTCTGGGGTGTGGACCCCTGGGACGCCACCACCACGGCCAGCACCGCAGTCCGGCCCTGCTCCTGCCAGTCAGCCAGCAGGGCAAAGATGGATTCTGGAGGCGGCAGATTCATACGGCAGGAATCCTCTGAGATACATCCCCGGCAGACGGGAAAAAGACCACACCCGGCCCCTGGGGCAGTGCTGCCCAGGGACGCCGCCGGTCCGCGGCAGACGCCATGATTATAAAACAGTGGGGACCGGAAAACAATCGGGCCGCAGCAGATACCTCAACCGAGCCGGGTGTTGCAATAGTATGTTTGGCAGGGGAGGAGGCCGGGGGGCACAGCCCATTGCCCCCTCCCCCAACCCCACCGTCCGCTTGTGGCAGCGCCCATAGCTGCCTCCCGGCTGTCTAGCCCTCTGGCCCGTCCGCCGGCCCCGGCAGTTTTTCCCAAACCAACAGGCGCCGCCGGTCGCCACTCAGAGGCAGGCAGTAGTCTTGGCAGCGGACCAAGCGGCATTGATGGCGGCAGCCCAGCTCTGCGGCCTGGCTGTCCCTGGCCGACTCCAAGCCCGGCCCCCGCATGGCCAGCAGACGTCCCCCCGGCAGCAGCAGCGGCGCCGCCACAGCCAGGTAGCGCTCCAGGGCAAAGGTCGCCCGGGTGATGACCCCCGGGAAGACGGGCCCCCAGCGCCGGGCCGCGGCGGGGTCGAGGTGCACCTGCCGGATGCTCACCCCCGTTAGCCCCAAACGGGCGGTAATCACCTGGAGGAAGGCGGTTTTTTTGCCGCTGGCCTCCACCAAAGTCAGGTGCAGCCGGGGCAGCACCAACTTCAGCGGCAGGCCGGGAAAACCGGCGCCGGTGCCGATATCCGCCAGCCCCTGCAGATCCTGCACCCAGGGCCAGACCGCCAGGGAGTCCAGAAAGTGCTTGATCACCACCTCCTGGGCCGACCTCAGGCCGGTGAGATTGACCCGGGCGTTCCAGATGAGCAGTTCCCGGCCATACAGCAGGAACCGCTGCCGCAGGTCCGCACTGAGGGCCAGCCCCAGGCAAGCGGCGCCCGCCCGCAGCAGCCGGTCCAGATCTGCCGGTTCGCTGCCCATGGTTGTCTGCGGGGCTCCCCCCCGCCCCGATGCCCCGGGTGGCAGCGCCATGATCTGCACCCTAGGAAGCCGAACGGGGTTTGGCCAACGACTCCCGCAGCAGGAGATGGGCAAAGGCCCCCTCTTCCTCGGCGTGTTTGATGCGTTCCCGATCTTTGGCCAGAGATTCCAGCAAGGTACGCAGGCGCTTGAGCATGAGCCAGAGGGTGCGGTGGTACGGGTTGACCGGCGCCTCCGTCTGCTGGCCGATGGCCTTCAGATAGGGCTGGCTGGCAATCAGGCTCAGGAGGGCTTTGGCCTTGGCATAGATATCGTCGTAGTAATGGAGCATTTCATCGTAGTTTTCTTCCACGAACTCCAAGGCCAGGGCCAGATAGCGTTCGGTGGTAAGCCGCCGGTTGTAAGGTGGACGGCGCTGCAGCAGCCGCTCCAGTTGCTGCACCTCGTGGAGTTGCTGCAGGTAGGCGATGGTGGCCAGCACCTCCCGGTGCAGCTCCGCATGTTTGCTGAAGTGGTGCTTGTAGTCCGGGTTGAGGATGTAGGCGTTGAGGATTTTCTTCAGCTCGGCGAAAAACTCCTTGCTGTAGCTGGTGAAACGGCGTTGGTTCTTCCTCAGCCAGGCATAGAGGAACTTCAGCCGGTCGTCATGGTTCTTGGTGGACGTGATCACCCCCTCCTGGCGATAGGAGATGCGACCGACATACTCACCCCGGATGATATCATTCAGGGTGACGATGAAGCTCTTGGTGTCTTTCAGGATGTTGAAGGAAGCCCGCTCGCCGGTATATGGATGGATGACCTCCTGTTTCAGGACTGACAGGGCCCGGTCCTCCTGGACGTTGTGGCGGTGGTAGCGATGCTGCATATAGGTGACCTTGACCACCACCACCCGCCGCTGCGGGTCCACATAAAACCCGTTGTCAGCCAAATAGCCCTGCATCTCTTTGAGATCAGCGGGGACCGCCACCAAAGCCGCCTTTTCCACCACCGGGAAGCGTTTTGGCTCAAAGCCGTCCAGGCTGGTGATCACCCGATCCGAGCTGCCCAGGACTTTAATGAGATAGGAATCCCTCAGCCGGCTTAGCTTCCGGGCGAAGAGGGCCGACGAGGTCCGGCGCTCCGAGGAGATGGGGAAACCGTAAAGCTCCATTAGAAACTGATAGACAAAGGTCCGGTGCCGCTCGTAGGCGGCATCGTCCCGTTCGCTGAACTTACCCAGGCGGCGCCCGAAGTTCTTCAGTTCAGTGTCCAGGTCGGAGGGGAAAGAGGCGTAACAGCCCAGCAGGCGGAACTCGTCCTGGGCGTCCCGGGCGATCACATGGGCCCGGTCCATGTGGAAGATAAATTCCAGCAGGTCTTCGTAGCAGGCCAGACTGGTGAGATCCTGCTGCAAAAACTTCTCCTTAAAGGCTGTCCGCAGCTCTTTGCTGAGGTGGGGGAGGAATTTTTCCGCATTCTCCCTCAGAATCCGCTCCCGGGCAGACAAACGCCGGGATCTGCCGCCGGCTTTCTCCGGAATCATCTCTCCCAGGGTGTGGAGCAGGTCAAACTGGAAGACCTCCTGCTGGTAGCGCAGCGGCCGGTTAAAGGCCACCATGCTGAAACAGGGCAGCTTGTATTCGGCATAGTTGATCTCAAAGGAGGGCAACAGCTCCCGGGGTTCTATGAGGGGATAGGCAGGCCCGTAGGCCTCCAGGAGTCCTTTCTTGATGTGGACATAGTCCAGGAAGTCTTTCAGGGTGTGCTGATCCCGGATGGTGCGGCCGCCGCTGCGGAACTCCGTCAACGTGGCGTTGTCCCCCAGACGCACTGCCGAGAAAAACTCCTGTGCAGCCATCAGTTACCCCTGGATGAACTTAACCCTAACCTGCCGGCGCCGGGGTCCATCATACTCACAGAAGAAGATCCCCTGCCAGGTACCCAACGCCAGCCGGCCCGAGGCCACAATGACCGTCACCGTATTGCCGGTCAGGACCGACTTGATGTGGGCTGGCGCATTCCCTTCCGCGTGCCGATAGGGAGCATCGTCCCGGATGAGGCTGTTGAGGGCCATGAGGATGTCCCGCTGCACATCAGGGTCCGCATGTTCGTTGATGGTGATCCCGGCAGTGGTGTGGGGCACAAACAGGTAGCAGACGCCGTCCAAGGGGCCGTGACGGTTCACCAACTCCTGCACCGCCGCCGTAATGTCAAGGTATTCGATGCGCTGATGGGTCTTGACTTCCAAGGTGTGGAACATGGCCATCTCCTCGTCGGCATGGCGGGCCGGAGGGGCACTGCTCAGCCGCTCGTGCCCGGCAAGCAGGTGTGCAGAGGGGTCCACAAAGGCGAGGAAGGTGAACATCAGGCGCAAGACCGGGGTAGCCTACCTCCCCAGTGCAGATACCCATCGCCGCGCCTCAGAACTCAGTGATGATTCTCCCCTGGGGCTGGGTCCCCTCCGACTCCTTCTCGGCCGCCATTCTGGCAGCCAGCTGGATGGGCAGGAGAAAGAGGCTGATCAGGAAAGGGCTCTCCGGCTCCAGCGGGCTACGCTCCCGGGCCACATCCATACCGGCGGCTTGGGCTAGGCGGGCCAGGTGCGGCCGGCCGGTCTGATCCAGATAATACGTCATGTGCAGCAGCCTGCGGCTGAGGCGGCGACGCTCCTCCGGAGGATATAAGGCCTGGCAGGCCGACTGGATGATGTCCTTCATCCGGGCCTCCTGCTGCTCGGGAGTGAGGTGCAGGGGGCTGTCCTTGGCCTGGGCCAGTTTCTCCACCCAGGGTTCTATCTCTGTCGGCGACGGCGTCCAATTGAAGAAATCATCTTCTAGGATCAACTGGGTGAGCTCTTCCTGGGGAGGCGTGGCATCCAACAGGGGGGGCAGGAAGCTCTGGATGTCCGGCCAATCCTGGCTGCCCAGACGGCTGTGCAGCAGCGGCCGCACCTGACGGTAGAGGATCGCAGCCTCGCCCTGGTCCGGGTCAATCTGGAAGCTCTCCTCCAACACCCCCAGGGCAAAGGCCGGATCCACCACTGCCAGGTCCCCCGGGATGTCGGCTTTGACCTGCTCCAGATAAATTTTGACCTCCCTGTTGTTCATGGGCACGGCATAGGCATCCAGCAACCCCTCCACATCATTGGCCAAGGCCACCAAGAGGTTGAAGGACTGCCCGGCACCGGGGAGATGGATGGCCAGCAACCGGCTGCCATTCCCCTCAATGCGGCTCATATAGGCTTTGGCGGCGCTCGTCCCGGCCATCGGTCTGACGATGGCCGCCCCGGTGGGCCTGGTGAACTCCGGGGCGATGGCCACCCCTTGGGTCTTCAGGTGGTGGAGGGCTTTTTTCAGGGCCTTCTGTCTGGCCTTGTCTGAGCTGTCGCCGAAGGCGATCTGGAGCACCGCCGGCATGTCAGGATGGGCCAGATGCGCCAGGGCTTCGATGAGGACACCGGTGACTGCCGGCGGGAGCGGCATGCGGGCACTTAGGTGCGCGGCGATTTCCGCCGGCGGGGTGTGGTCAGCCAGGGCGTGCTGCACTTGGGTGATCAAGGCCGCCACGGCCTCCCGGTCAGCCTCCGGCAGGCCGGCCAGGAGCCGCTGCAAGGGCCGGGATAGAGCTGCCTGATTCATGGCCTACCCCTTGTTTTTCGGCCCGGACTCGATGACCACCTCATCGCCCCGGCCCATCTCTTGGAGATAGACATTGACCCGCTGACCGCCCGCCAGCGACACCTTCTGACCGATGTAATCCGGACAGATGGGCAGCTCCCGGCCACCCCGGTCCACCAGCACCGCCAATTCAATGCGGCGGGGCCGGCCGAAATCAGTCAGGGCATCCAGCGCCGCCCGCACCGTCCGCCCGGTGAACAACACGTCATCCACCAGGACGACGTCAATATCGTCCAGAGAAAAGTCCAACTCTGTCTTACCCACCTGAGGCTTGTGGCTGATGCGGGTCCAGTCATCCCGGTATAACGTGATGTCCAAGATACCCACCGGCACCGCCACCCCGGTGCGGTTCTGAATGACCTGCCCCAACCGTCGCGCCAAAAAAGCCCCGCCGGTGCGGATGCCCACCAAGGCCAAGCGGGTCAGATCCTGGTGCCGCGCCAACACCTCAGCCGCCAACCGGTCAGTGGTCTGCTCCACCTCCGGGGCGGACATGGTCACGATTCTTGCCTCTGTCTGCATAATGGCCGCATTCCTGCCTGGGAAAATGCCCCGCCGCCGCAGGGCTGTCTGCCTGGGTACACCGCTCCAGACCCGGTCCGGAGCAAGGGAAAAATCTCACAGAAAATACTTTTTTATCACAGAAGCAGCTTGATTGCAAGGTCCGGCCCGGCAGGCGGAGCGCCCTCCCGGAATCAGCCCCAGGAACCAGGTAAAAAGACGTTCCCCCGCAAGGAAACCACCCTTGTTGGCTTAGCCAAAACCGGCCGTTGGGATTGGGGGAGGGGGTGTAGGGGAAGGTGGGACGTATCCTCTGGACTTCCCCCCGCGAAAACGTTCTTCCACCCTACTGGATGTTTGCGGCTGCCAGGGGAGGGCTATTTGGTGTCCAGGGTGTAGACGCCCTGCCAGTGGGGGGGAGGCTGCTGCCGGTAGGCCTGCACCCGACGGTGCAGGGTGAGGGCAGGGGGGTCGTCCGGGCAGAGGGCCAAGACTTCCTGGAAGAGGGAGGCGGCTTGGTCCCAGTGGCCCTGCCGGTAGGCTGCCAGGGCGGCGGCAAAGGTCGCCAGCCACGGGAAGCGGGCCTGGTCTTCCAGGCGGCCCAGTAGTTCGTAAATAACCACCGGCTGAGTCCTGCCCTTGACCCGGACCGAGTCCAGCTCCCGGCAGAGGAACTGCGTCTGCACCTGCTGATAGGTGGACTCGCTGAGGAGGATATGGGTGCCGTAGATCTTGTTGACCCCTTCCAGTCGGGAGGCCAGGTTGACGGTATCCCCCATGACGGTATAGTTAAAGCGCTCCCGGGAACCCACGTTGCCGACGATGGCCGGGCCGGTGTGGATACCGATCCTGGCCGAGACCGCCGGCAACCCCTGCCGCTGCCAGTGTTCCCGTAGGGGGCCCAGGGCTTGCTGCATGGCCAACGCCGCCTGGCAGGCCAAAGAGGCCGGTTTGGCCAAGGGCAGCGGCGCACCCCAGAAGGCCATGATGGCATCGCCGATGTATTTATCCAGGGTGCCTTGGCAGGCGAGGATGATATCGGTCATGCGGGTGAAGTATTCGTTCAGCAGTTGGATCAAGGCCTCCGGCGTCAACCCTTCGGAGATGCCGGTGAAGCCGGCCAGGTCAGAGAAGAGGACGGTGAGGGTGACTTTTTCCCCTCCCAGCCGCAGCCGCTCCGGGTGAGCGGTAATCAGCTCCACCAAAGAATGGGAGACATAGCGGGAGAAGGCTTGCCGCAGCCAGCGTTTTTCCCGGCTGACGAGGAAATAGTGGCACAGGGCGTTGCCGCCATAGACGAACAACAGGCCGGCCGCCCAGAGGACCGGTGGCACCCACAGACGCTGATACCAGAAGAGCAGCAGGACAGCGCCGGCCCCTAGTGCCAGCACCGCGGCCACGAGCAGCAGGCCGGTCAGAGGGCTGAGGCGCAGGAGCAGCAGACCGGTCAGAGGGCTGAGGCGGGCGAACAGGTAGCCCGCCAGGAGGAAGGCCAGGAGACTGAAGCCGACCCGGAACTGCACCGGTAAAGTGTGGCCGGCGGTGTCGGTCAGCAGGGTGTGGATGATGTTGCCCTGGATTTCCACCCCGGCCATGGTCTGACCGGTGAGGGAAAAATGGGGCGTATAGAACATGTCGGCCTGCCCCTGGGGAGCCACACTGGCCTCCAACATCCGCCCCACCAAAACGATCTTGTCCCGGATGCGGGCGGCCGGCAGCGGGTGCTGCGGGTCGATGACCTGATAGTAGGAGACGCAGTCCAGACTGCGGGAGCCGCCGACAAAGTTGATCAGACCCTGTTGGGAACCCGACACATGGGCTCGGGGATCGTATAGACGGGCGGCAAGCAGGGCCAGGGTCTCTTGGCCGGCCAGGGTGGCGGCGAACCGGCGGACCACACCGTCGGCGTCAGGGGTCACCATGGCCAGGCCGACCCCCCGGGCGGCGCCGGCAAATTGGGGCAGAGGGGTGATGAGGATCTGCCGCCGGAAGCGCGGGTCTGCCACCATTTCGATGGTCTTTGCCAGGATCACGTTCCCGGCGGCCTTCAGGGCGGCGGCGAATTCGGCATCGTCGGCCGGATCTCCCGGATCGGCGAAGACCACGTCGAAAACGATGACCCGGGCGCCGGCAGCCTGCAAGCGGCGTATCAGAGCCGCATGCCAGCTCCGGGGCCAAGGCCAGCCGCGACGGAGTTCCTGGAAGGAGGGTTCATCGATGCCCACCACCAGGATATCCCTGGCCGGCGGCTGGCTGGGACGCCACTGGTAGCAGAAATCCAGGGCCCGGTTTTCCAGGAAGTCCCCCACCGGCAGGAAACCCATGGGAGCGACCAGCCAGAAGGCCAACAGCCCCAAGATGATTCCCCGCAGCCAACGTTTCTGCAGGACGTTAGAAAAAGAGGGCAACTCTGAACAGTATCCTCCGGCTGGGGAAAAAGCCCTCTAAGGCCACCGGCTCCCGGGCATAGTAAAAACGGCGGTCAAAGACGTTGTTGATCTCCAGACTGATCAGACCCCGCTTATTCGCCAGCGCTTTCCCCAGAAAAATATCCATGAGCCAGAAATTGTGATCTCCACGCCCCATGAGATCCTGATAGATGTAGTAGTTCCGGACAACTCCCTGCCACCCCTGGGGATGCAGGTAGGTCAGCGTCAGGCCGGCGGCCACCTCGGTAAGGTCCTGATCTTTGGGATCGGTGGAGACGAAGCTGGGATCCACCTTTTTCATGGCCGCGGCCATGGCCAAGCCCCAGGACGGGGACAGGATCTGGTTAAGAGTGACGCTGCCCACGTAGCGCTTCCAGCCCCAATAGACGCGATTCTCCTGCAGGACCCCCCCCACGGCAGGGCCGACCTCATATACGGGATTGTCGATGCGATTGGCGTTGAACTGCACCACGGTGAAGGTGCGGGGGGTCCATTGGGCCTCCCAGGCCACGCCGATCTCCCGGGTCAGCCCTCCCTCGTCGATGTTGATGAGCCAGGGGAAGCCGGCCACCTGGGGCGGCACCAATGAGGGGGTGGTGAAATAATGGGTGTTGAGGTTGCGTTGCACCAGGAACCTGCAGGTATGATCCGGCGTGAGGAAAAGGTTCAGACCCAAGCGGAAGTTCCACAGGGAGTTGGACACCGGTTGGGCAAAACCATAGCGGGAATTTTTGCTGTAATCTTTAAACACCCCGGCTTCCACCAGGAGTTTGGGGTGCACCTGCCAGTAGTCCAGCAGATAAAAACTGTAGGATCGATCCGGCGGCCGGTAATCATCCACGGTGAAGGAATCCAAGAAGGGCAGGGGGATGCCGAATACCGACCACAGCGAAGTCATCTCCTTGTGATATTTCAGATGCCCGGAAAAGTAGTCAAAGCCCGCCATGAAGGTGTGGTTCCCCCAGACCAACTGCTGCTGTGTCTGGATATTGTACATCTCCCGAGGCTGGCGCCGGTTCGTGAACTGGTCCAGATCGAACAGCACCCCCGGGAAGATGGTGGGAAACAGTTCATATTGGTAGTGTTGGTAGTCCCGGGAACTGCTCTGTTGGGTCTGGTACAAACCGAAGGCCAGGAAAGTGGCGTTGGGATTGAACCGCCGCACATAGCCGATTTCATAGCTCTTGCTGTGGAAGAACTGCCGATAATACGCCCGGGGCTGGTAGCCGAAGTCCGTCAAGTTGCTGGTATCGCCGGCTTCAACATCATAATAGGTGAAGTTGCCCAATAAGGAGTGTTTCACGGTGGGCTCATACTTCAATGAAGCGATGGCCGAATAGTTCCGGTTGTCGCCGTAGGTGCTCCGCAGCCCCTGATCTTCATTGTAAAATCCTGCCGTATCAAGGGCCAACCCCGGCAGGCCGCCGTAAACATTGAGATAGTTTTCCGTCACGGCGTTGCGGTTCGGCCAGCAGCCGATGCTTCCCTGGGTGAGCACCCGGAAATAAGGCATTTCATACATGGGCGTATAGTCGATGGTGGATTGCCCGATAAGTCCTTGGCTGAAGGTGTTCTCGTTGGCCGGCGACAGCAGCCGGTAGAGCAGCAGCGCCGATATGCCGCTGCCCAAGCGGTTGCGGGCGGCCCCGAAGGCGCTGCTCAAAAATAGATAGGCCGACGAGTTGGTGGGATCCTTCTGTACCGAGGTCACCGCTTTACGGTAGCCCCACTCATTCAGGTTAAGCTGCAAAAAGGCCTTGGCCAAGTTATAGTTGCGGACCGCCAGGTCCTGGTTCAGGGCCAGGCGGGTGCGGAAGACCGCCCGGTTGTCATTGAGGGCAATGGAGCGGTTGATCTCCTGAATCGCCTCGCCCGGGCGGTTCAGATCGGCCAAGGCGATCCCCCGATAGAGGTAGGGGGTGGGATCCTGGGGATCCAGGGTCTTGGCATACTCATACACCTCCAAGGCCTTGTCAAAGGCCCGGACCTGATAGAGGGCCTTGCCCAACTCTGATTGATACAGGGAGATGCGGGGTTCCAGGAGGGTGGCCTGGAGGATTTCCGCCAACCCTTGGGACATCTGGCGATACCGGAAGGCAATGATCCCCAGCCCCAGATGGGGTTCGCCCAACCCTGGGCTCAGCTCCACCGCTCGCTGGAACAGCAGGCGGGCACCGCTAAAATCCCGGAAGGCCAGGCGCACGAAGCCGGCGATGGACAGTACTTCGCCGTTGTTGGGGGCCAGCTGCCGGGCCTGGGCCACGGCCCGTTGGGCCCGATCCAGGTAATCAGAGCCCAGCCAGATCTTGGCCAGGTAAATGTAGGCGTCCACGAAGGTGGGGTCCAACTGCAGGGCGGTGTGAAAATGTTGGATAGCAGCCGGCAG